>Ga0222714_10002187_pt1 | contig 21080 bp, 19 predicted proteins | sample C33_3DmetaG_FD_165048 | JGI IMG/M metagenome (GOLD analysis project Ga0222714, IMG submission 165048) | Estuarine water microbial communities from San Francisco Bay, California, United States - C33_3D | ecosystem: Environmental > Aquatic > Marine > Unclassified | place: USA: California...
GAAGAGCGGGCGCCTACGGTGGGTCTCGTCAAGGTGTTGCCGAAGCTGAATTACAGCGCGGCCTACTAGATCGTATGGCGGGTATTACGGGTACAGGCTATCAAACTGCTTTTGAACAGGCTCAGAACCAGTTTAACGAAGAAGCGCGTCGACAAATGGAAGCGCAGCAGCTCACCAATCGTTATGGTTTTGATGTTGCAAAAGCCCTCCAAGATGCCGGTGCAGTACAGCGCGGTATAGAAAGCCAAGGCATAGCAGCCGACATCGCACAGTTCGAGCAAGAGCGAGACTTCCCGCTTAAAAACGTACAGTTTATGCAGTCGTTGTTACAAGGACAGCCCCTCGAAACCCAAAGCTATGCGTACTACGAGCCTAGCGGTCTGCAAAGTCTTTCTGGTGGAGCCTCGGCTGCAAAAAATATCTTAGATACACTAAAAGAAATATTTGGGTAGGAGCATAACATGAACGGACTACAATCTCTTATGCAAGGCGCTCCTAGCCCTGTTAGTGAATCTCCACAGGCGCGCCCTATGCCCAATCAAAACGACCCTCGTATGGCAGCAGCCATGAACGTGGTAATGAACGATGTGCCTGAGCCTTTACAGAAGTTAGTCGATAAAAAAGATTTCTTTGAAAAAGCTATGGAACTATTACAGTCCGCAGGCGCTCAAGCCGCAATGAACCAACCTCCTGCTAAGCCTCCTACAGTAGAACAACGGGTGGATCAGCAAGCTATGGAAGGTGTTGCAGCGTTACTACAAAGTCTAGCTCCGGGACTGCAACAGCGTGGGCGACAAGTACAACAAGCACAAGCGCGTCAAATGCTCGGTGGTGGTATGGCTTCTATGGGTGCTCCTAATATGCAGCGTATGGCTGATGGCGGTATTGTCGGGTACTCGCCCGGTGGCGGTGTTGGCTCCGCTTATATTGACCCCGGAACAGGAGAACCAATACCATTAAACGAACGAATCGTAAAATCATTAAGTCCTATTCGAGAAGGACTTGGTTTTATAGCAAAACCTGCGCGTATGCGTGAGTTAAGGGCGCGTTACCCAGAGGCTTCGGAAGCTGAATTAGAAACTATATACCAAGAGTCTGGGCTATCTGGGGAGTATGTATATCCAAGCCAAAGTCCTGTAGCTGAAGAAGTAGCTGTTGAAGCCGAAGCCGAAACTACACCCGCACCTGCACCCGCACCTGCAACTGAAGAACTGCAAAGGACGGGTATTTTGGACGGACTTCTTTCTTCTCGACCAAAAGTTGACACGGACTTCCGTATGAAAGGGGTGCGTTCTGCCGCTCCTACTACTTCTGCACCTACAGCACCACCTACGACTAGGACTAGGATGGTGTCTAGTGTTGAAGACCTTGTTGAGTTGGCAAATGCACCACAAGATACTACACGTCCAGCAATCGACAGCAGGCTAGAAGGTTTACGTAACCCTATGATTACCGCAGTTACTGAGCGTATGGTCCCGGATTACGAAGAGGAGGTAAGAAAGCGCATACAACAGGAAGCCCAAACTGCTTATGCTGTACCACAAGAGTACAGAAATTTAATCGAAGAGCGTAGAAAAGAGCTAGAAAAACCCCTATACACTGAGGAAGAGGCAAAAAGTCGTCGAATTGACGCATTACTTGCAGGACTCGCTAGCTCAAACTTAATTGCAGAAAGCGGACCACGGGCTGCGGCAAATATCAATGCCGTTACTGATGCTATTAAGACAGACCAACTTGACCGTGCAAATAAAAGGTTTGAGTTGTCTAACAACTTAATGGGTAAAGACATGGAAGCTAGCCGTGCAGCGTTTGGTGAGGGTATAAAAGTCCTACAAACAGCAATGAACCAAGTGTCTGTAGCCACGCAAATGGCAGGAAGTATGCTAAATCAAGCGGATAACGCCGCCGCAGCGGAGGCACTCCAAAGTAGGCAAGAACGTTTAGCTGCTATAACTAACACTATTTCTGCGCTTGGGGTGATTGGTCAACTAGAACGTGCGGATATAGATGCCGCAATTGCTGTACAACGCGCGGCCACTACCGAGTTGTCTTCTATCCAGAGAGCGCTAAACTCGGCACTTTCTTCGTTGCCAATGATACCTGAAAAAGACCGGGGTTCAATGCAAATACAAATTGACACTCTTAGGACACACGAAGCCGCAGCAATCAGCGCTATTCGAGCGGCGCGAAATATAGTCGGTATTGGAACAGGCGGTGATACTGGGCAGCCATTACCGAATACTTCGGGTATAATGGAAGCTGCGTCTGGTGCGGGTGGGGGAACTGAGTCTACGGGCGACCCAGAACTAGATAAACTATTAGAGCAGTATTAAGCTAGGGGCTACAGTATGGCGACCGTTGAGCGACTTGGCGAAGCATTAAAAAAAGCTCACGCCGCAGGTGATGAGTACGCGGCTAAAAAGTTTGCTGATGCTATAAGAGCCGCACTAAGCACCCCTACACCTCCTGCCCCTACCGCTGAGCCTGAAGATACCTCATTATTGGGGTATATTCCTGAAACATTTAAAGCTATTGGTGCGGGCGGTGCGGGTATGATCGAGTCCGCGCTTACTGGTGCTGCTTTCCTACTGCCTGAAGAACAAGAACAGGCTGCTCGTGCGCGCATTGCCGAAATAGGTGGGGGTGTACAAGAGTTCCTTGCCCCTGATGAAGCCTACGAAGGTACTTACTTAGACCTGATGCGCGGTGTCGGTTCTACCCTACCTTTCCTTGCTACTGGTTTTCTTGGCGCCCCCGGTATTGTTGCTGGTGCCGCTATGGGTGTGGGTGCGGGCGCAGGCGAAGCTGCCCAACGTGCTACTGCTGCGGGCGCTACTGAAGAAGAAATAAGTACTGCTGCGGGCTACGGTATGATTCCGGGCGCGTTGGAAATGTTGCCTACGACAAGAATTATTAGTCGTGCCCGCAGAGCGTTAGGTGGAAATACTGAAGAAATAGCCGACGCGTTAAATAACAGTTTTAAGTCCAGACTTGCTAGGGTAAGTGAAGGCAGACTTGGTCGTGTAACTAAAGCAGCGATGGAAGAAGCGGCCCAAGAAGCCTCTTCTGAAGTACTCCAGAACTTGATTGCACAAGGTGTTTATGACCCCGATACCGGAACCTTCGAGGGTGTGGGTGAGTCCGCTAAGATTGGCGGCGGTGTTGGTGGTATCCTCCAGTTCTTTACAGACCTTATAATCCGCAGACCAGACCGCAGAGTGGGTAGGGCTGAAGGCGACGAAAGCGTATTTGAAGACGAACCCGTAGAAGCACCAGACTCGGGGACTACCCCAGATTTGTTCCCAGAAACTATACCAGTAGGCGAGGAGCCTGAACGCTTACTAGACGTAGAAGAGCTAGCCGGTACTACTGAAAAAGCGCCTATAACAGTACGTGAGCCTGAAGTACTAGACACCAAGGCATTGGGTATTCCTACGCAAGCCAAAGTAACTAAACAAGTTCGCGGTAAAGACCTTACTGATCCAGCTCAGAAACAAGAAGTATTTGATGCTCTTTCTGAGTATGTTCGCAATCCTAAAGTAAAGCCAGAAACTCGTACTAAAGTAATGAGTGTGCTTGCGTCTCCCGTATTCCAAGATATAGAAGTAGGGGCAGCACGAGAGGCAGCTTTAGCTGAAGAAACGCGTAGAGAGGCTGATTTAGAGCGGCAGGTAGATATAGAAGATGTTATCGCGCAAGATGTTCGTCGTGAAGAAGAGGACATAGCCTATACCCAACGCGCCGCACAAGTCGCAGAGGAAGAAGCCCGCGCGGCTGAAGACCGACAGCGTGCCTTTGAGTTAGCAGAACAAGAACGTGAAGAACAAAAAGCGCAAGAAGAAGCCCGGGCTATAGCTGCCCAACGTCCTGACGTACCTACTGCTATGGGTGCGGCACTACAAGCTGCTGAAACAAGGGGGCGCAGGGTTCCGGGCCAAGCACAACTAGAGATACCTACTATAGAGCCGGGCGGCCCCGTTACAGAAGAAGCGGTTGCAGAAGAAGTAGTGGTGGAGCCAGAACAAACGCCTGAACAAAGAGAGATGTTCGGTCCTCGGGGTGGGGTTCTTCGTCCTACTCGTGCGGCCAGCCCTGCTATGGCTACGCCGGAGGCTGCCCCTAAACCAGAAACTCCCAAGTTCGCTCCATTCACCTCGCAGGAAAGCAACAAACTTAGGCCCAGAGGGGACGCGAGAAAACAAGACCGTGGAACTTATTCCTCACAAGAGTTAGGTACTTATGACATAGTAGATAGCGAGGGGAACGTAGTTGGTGAAGTAGAGTCTTCTGAATCTCCGTTTAGCGCAGTAGACCCCAAGTTTTCGGGTCGAGGGACTGTATGGACGGCATCTACAGTACTGGACGGTAAATACACAGTACTGGGGCGTAGTCAAACCCTAGCAGATTTAAGGAACCAACTGAAAGGCAAAGCTCCAGTCCGTGGGGTTGGCTCAGCACCCAAAACTACTACCACTACTACCCCTGCGGCTGCACCCGAAACTACTACCACTACTACCACTACTACCTCTGCGGCTGCTTCTAAAAAAGCTGCACCGTTAAAAGAAGAAACTAAAGCTAATGCCTCACCTAGAGTGCGTGCGCGTGCAAAGAAAAACGCTACTACCCCACTGGGAAAGGTACAGGCAACCAAAATAAACAAGAACAACAAATACACCCCAGAAGGGGCGATGAAAGCGTACTTAGACCTTGCAAACCAAGACATTGATATGGCGCTTCGTGAGATAGCGTTTGATGCGGTTGTCCCTAAAGAGTCCACAATCAAGTCTGTAACGGCAAGACGCCAGTCGGAAAGTGCCAGAGAGTGGATAAAGAAAAACATGCCCGTCCTCGTTTCGGAATTGGACGCACTTACCAAAGAAGCTACGGCGCAAGAAACTAAACGTGTACAGGCAGACCTGCGCCGTTCACCTAAACGTAAATCTGACAATGTAGCAGTTCGCAAAAAGCAAGAGGAAGAAGAGCTTGAGTTTATAGAGAGCTACGTAAATCCACGGGAAGAGACAAATAATGATAGTCTGACTATGGAGTGGATAGACATAGTAAAAGAAGGCGTGTCACGTACCCCAGAAGAAATCGAACTGGATGTCGATAAGGCGGCACTGCGCGAGCAACTAAACATAGACATCGCCGCATTTGAAGGGGACGTAACTCAGTACCTGCGTGCGGATGCAGTGGCAGCTACTATGGCGACGGCTGACGCTTCGGTTGCTGAAGCGGTAAACAGAGGTAGCGTACTGAACGCGTTAGGCGCCATCTTCAAAACATCCAACAATCCCAAAGTCCGCAGCGTTGCTACTGCTCTAGCCAAAGCTATTAAAACAGCGGGTGGGGTGCAGATTACTGTCGTAGAAGACCTTACAGACGCTAGAGGCAACAAAATCGCTGGCATTTACGACGAATCTACAAACACGATCTTAGTAAATAGCTCGGTTCCTTTGAGCACGCACGTTGTTTTACATGAAACGGGACATGCAGCTACGGCGCAAATACTAAATAACCTTAGCCACCCCACAACGAAAGCGCTTACACAGCTATACAATACTTTGAAGGATAAGCTACCCGACGAGTACGGTATGACTTCGCTTAAAGATTTTGTGGCTGAGAGTTTTGTTAACCCCGAATTCCAAGCCAAGCTAGCTGCATTTAAAGCTAAGGGTGACCCTAAGACTGCGTGGGATAAGTTCTGGGAAGCGGTTGGGCGTCTGTTTGGTATAGAAACAAAGTCTGCTAGCACCGAGACAATAGACCTCATAAATACGTTACTGGCTAGTTCACCAGAAACCAGAAAAGCGACCACCATACCTAACGCCCTTGCGAAAGGAAACAACGCCGAAGTAGTAACTCACTTAATGAGCGGCGGTAAAGACTTTATAAAGGACGCTCCTCCCAATACACGACAGGAAATGTACGGGTTCCTTAACAGGTCTGAGCAACGTGTTCGGGCTAACTTTTTAAATGGGGTCGGCCTCGAAGCGATCACCGATGTACTTAAGATCAAGATTCCTGAAGCCAAAGAAGTTGAGAAAATACTGTACAAAATCGACGGCGTGCGCGTTAACTACACGAAGGTCTATGAAGGACTAGTATCCGACATAAACAAAGCGTTTAGATTCAAAGGAAACGACAAGAGTACGTTCAATCGCTTGGTGGCTTTCTCTACTGTTAACCGCATGGACCCCACAATAGACGAAGATAAGGTCAAGAAGCACTGGCTGGTGTACGGCGAGTACAACCCTGCGACTAAACAATACGTTCGTAAGGAAGTTAAGTTCGATACTAAGGCTAAGATGGAAGTAGAAAGAGCCAGACTAGAAGCCAAACAAGAAGCCGAAAAAATCTCTGGTAAGGAGCCTACCATCCTTGGAGAAATAAAAGCTATCGAACCCACACGGGAGCGTATTGCACAGTATGAAGAATCCAAGCGTTTGTATGACTCTTTATCCAATGACACACAGCGGGCGGCATATACTAGTCTGCGGGACTTCTACAAGGACATAAACTCCGAAATTATTGCTGCGGAAGAATCTAACATAGACAAGTTGGAGCTAGACCCCGACGCTAGAAAAACAATCCGCGACACTATGTTTCTTAAGCGACTACAGACCGGGTTCATTGAGCCTTACTTCCCGCTAACACGTACAGGGGAATACTGGGTAGAGTTCTCTTATACAGACGACAACGGGCAAACTGTTTACGGTACGGGTTCTTTTGACACCGAACTACAGCGTGACCGTGCGCTCGCTAAACTAAGAGATTTAGATGAGGTAGATACAGAAACGGTTCGAGCTAGGTCGCTTGCAGAAATACAAACTAAGATTTACGACAATAGCATCCCCATACCGTTCCTTACTGATCTTAGAAAAAAGATAGGGGCCATTGAGGTTAAAGATGCGGCGGCCAAGAAACAAGTAGATGAGTTCCTAGCCGACTTAGTGCTGCGTGCGCTACCCGATCAGAGTTTACTTCAGTCCCGTATGGTGCGCCAAAACTTTGCTTTCTTCGATGGAGACGCTGTAGGGTCGCTACAAAAACGTGGACCCCAGTTCATAAACAGCCTTGCTAATCTTTCTAACGTAGTAGAACTAGAGGCAGCAGGCAGAAAAGTCCGTGAAAAGCGAGATTCTTTACCTGAAAGCGAAGCGTTATTACGCGAAGCAGCTACGATAGTAGCGGGTACTAAAGAAGAAACTGGGAACATGCAAGCGTTTGGTAATCTGCCTAGCTACATTCAGTTTGCAAAAAATCCATATCTTCCGTCTTACGCTAGGTGGTTACGGGCCGGTAGCTTTATATGGACACTAGGCGCAAACATCAGTTCTACTGTAGTCAACGCGTCAATCATACCTATGGTACTTCAGTCCAGACTAGCAGGGCAGTATGGGGCTAAGCGAGCAACTATGTCCACAGCAGCGGCAGGTGCACTTTACGCACGGTCGTTTGGTAAAGTGACTAGAAAAGGACTGGAGGGTGAGGTTAGTGAACTGGGCGGCTTCTCTATCACAAACGACTTTTCCGGTAACCCCGCTAAAGAAGAAGAACTTGCTGCATTTAAGCCAGTTATAAACGTACTAAAAGAGCGTGGTATGGACACTCGTACACTATCGGGGGAGACATCCCAGATAGACAACCCCGTAACTCCTTGGATAAATAAGTTAAGTTATTGGTCTGGCTTCTTATTCAGCCACTCCGAAAGGGCTATACGCCAAACTAGTACTATCAGTATTTATCGGTTGGAGTTAGAGGACTTAGTGGCGAAAGCGAGGGGAGTCAAAGAAGGAAGCGTTGCGTTTAAAGACATCACCCCTGCTGAAGTAGAAGCTCTGGGGGCACAAGCTGCTGAGACGGCTGTGGATACTATGTTGTGGGTTAACACTTCTGCGCTTCTTACAACGGCTCCACGCATAGCGCAAACCGGCCCGGGGTCCTTAATTTGGCAGTTCAAACGTGTTCCGGGACAGTTTTTGTACTCGCACCTAAGTATGATTAAAGCCATATTCGAGGATATGACTGGTAAGGCAAGGACGGAAGCCGAACGCGAAGAAGCTAGGATCATGCGAAACACGTTCTTCTACCTAACTGCAACGGGCGGTGCACTGGTTGGCGTTAAGGGTTTACCCATGTACGGTACGGTAATTGCCCTTATGAACATGTTCTTAGAGGATGATGAGGACGACGCCAATACCATTATTGCTAAGATGTTGGGTGAAGATTTGTACTACGGGCTAATAGCACAGATGGCGGGGGTAGACCTTACCGACCGTATCGCCTTGACTAACTTGATGGTACGAGACCGTGGTAACTATAAACCAACTAGCCAAGTAGAAGGGTTAATAGACGCATGGGCAGGCCCTGCCTACGGAGTTACTACGCGATTTGGTGGGGGCATTATAGACTTGTTTGGGGATGACCCGAAGAACAAGGAAAGAGCTTGGGAATCTATTATGCCTACTGGTATTTCTAACATCCTCAAGTCTTATCGTTTTGCTACTGAAGGCTACGAGACAGGGCGTGGGGACGATATTATTACTGGTACGCTACCTGCGGGGGACGTGTTCAAGCAAGCACTTGGATTCTCTCCAATATCTACCCGCGCAGCACGGGACAAGTTGTCGCTCAATATACGTAAGGAATCCGGCCGAAAAGAACGCCGCACAAAAATCATAGACAAGATTGTGTACGGCCTACAAAACAACATACCGGAAATGGTGTCCGAAGGGTATGCAGATGCGCGGGAATATAACACTGACCATCCGACTACTATGATTCAAGTTTCTACTATATCGCAGTCTATGAAAGCGCGGGCAACAAGGTCTGCCACTGCTGCGATAACTGGCGGTGCGCCAGTAGAAAGAAACGTACTTAATGAAATACTGGAGTCGAATCGAGAGTTTGAAGAAGGGTATGATTAAAAAACGCCCCCCACTGGGGGGCCAAATCCTCTGACAAGGAAATCGTGCAAGTGCATGATAACACACTTATTTTATTCGCCAAACGCGGATACCGTACTTACCATTTTCTATACGAACACGTTTTGTTATATCTTTCTTACTTATCCCGGTAGCCGAGACTAAATCGTCAATAGCTCTTGTTGTGTTTACGCAGGGTATAAATACCGAAGTTCCCGGCACAAACTTGTTCCAGTCAATTACTATCCGCACCCCGTCCGGTGACAGATCAGTAGTCATCAACCTCGTCATCTTTCTCCTCCCACTCTACCACTAGCAAGTGTTGTAATGGGGTCTTTAGTTTGGTGCCTTTTCCTAGCCGTTGTTTCTTTGTCTCCATGTTCATGTCCCGCTTCATAAGCGCATACACCGAAGTAGTTGTATGCCCCCGTTTCATAATCCACTCCTTCCAAGTGTGGGGAACTAAGTACAGCCTGTTTATGTCGTACTCCAACCTAGCGACCCAGTTATATAAGGGAGTTGCATCCGGCATAATTATGTTTTCCATATTAACGTCACTACTTCTAGCGTCGTCCGTACTTTTTACGCGCAGTATGCCGCGAGGGTGTTCGTTTAAGTATTGTGCTACCAAATCGTGAATATCTATGACCATAGCCTCCATTTTTTGTTTAGCTTCTTTTAGCTTGAATATCTCCCACGCATAGAACGCGTCTAAATCCCAGTCGAGTAACTCAAGCCTTTTTGCTAGTAATAATCCGGCATACACCGTACAGGCTTCAGCTACCCAGAATCTATGTTGGGTGTCCAAGCCCGCATCCTTTAGCATCCGATCTCTAGTAGCCAGTACAAGTTTCTCTGCTGCTTTAGGATTCTTGACTAATTGCTGTGCGAATATCTCCCCCGCGTGTCCGTAGTTGTTTGCCAAGTCGTCATTCAATGAGTTGGCAAGCATGGTATCTTCTTCGGTGAATAACTTCTTAGTGGCAGTAGCTTCGATCATCCGTCCGATCTCGCCCTTTGCGTGCTCTCTGTGCTTCGATACTATGTCCTGTAGGCTTGTGTTTCCGTTAGTGCCAACCAATAACGACCACTCTGCACCTCTATACCGCTCCTCGTTTTGACCTGTGTTACTTAACCTGTTCTTTTGCTCCCCATCCACTGCGGCATAACAAAACTCACTAGCCGGTTTGGGGTCATAGTTTGTAATCTCGTCGATGTACAGGGGTATGTTCTTCCATATCTCCGCACGGTTCCACGCCGAATTGCCAGTATCTTTACCTCGAAGCACTAACTTCTTGGGGTTACCCCACACCGAAGCTCCACCGTACATACCTGTGGTTTTACCATAGCCAGAGTCTTCACTCATTAAATGGTATATAGCCCCCGCTATATTTGGTATGAACTGCATCAGTGGCGCACCAAACGCTAACCCAAACATCATCTGGTGTTCTTCAAAGTTAGGTCGGTTGTAGAACGCGGTTACTTTCTTCCACCCCTCCAGTGTCCCCCTTTTCTGGAACATCGGAAAGTACTGTGCAGTCCGCGAACTTGCAGGGTTAATTTCTATGCCGCGCGCTTTTATTTCCCTGTCGCCTATCACAAACCCTTTTAGGTCATCCGTCCACCCAAACTGAGTACGCACATGAACAAAGTCTTGCCCATGCTCTTTGCTTTGTAGCCTATTTATCCATGCTCCAACGTAGCTCATAAGTGCATCTGCCTGTTTACTAAGAACAAAAATATCGTTTACTCCCATAGACTTACGGAACTGCTCTTTTGCAGTAAGTTCGGTCATAGGTACTACAAACGTCTTTATACCTTCTCTATCGGTATGGTGCTTAAATTCAAACGACGGCCCCTCAAATGGGTCTAATAGACGCTTAGTTATGTACAGAGGTCTTTTGTATATCGTCTCTTCAGTAACCGTACCATCTTCGTGTTCTACCGCAATGTATATCCCACCACTAGCAGAACGTTTATATGGGAAAGGATACTCGGGTATGGATACAGAGACAGTCTTAAGTGGAGGCGGTTCTACTCCATCGTCTACTACTTCTTCACCTTCTGAAAGAACTTCGGGAGTTGGGTTATCCGCAACAACTTCCACCACATCAGATTCTGCTTCGCGTATTTCCATACACAGTTTAATTGGGGATTTTATTTTTCCCCTGTGGGGGCACCCCTCACAACCAGAAGGGTTGTCCTTCTCAAAGGTCATACAAAGATGGGGGGTTTCTATGGATGAGGCTATCTTGTTGGTTTCATCCTCGGTGTATCCGTCATAGCCCTTGGAAATTAAGTGTATGGCTTGTTCACCATCAGCCTCGCAATGCTTGGCGATTGACAGTACGTGGAGCCAGTCGGCATAAGACAGATCGTTCGGCTGCATTATTGCACGGTGAACTTGTCCGCAACCCTTACCGACCGCAGTTGCAGCTAATAGTTTAGAGAACTTCTTTATGTAATTTGCGTTACCCTTAGCGCGGGCTAAGTCCCTAGCGTCTTCGTCACTGTAGTCTCTTGCAATGAGAACTGGCATCGTTGTTTGCGGCAGACACGCGGCAAACGTTTCCAAGTCCACATATTCTTTCATTTCCCCCACGACTTTTACATCAAGCGCGGGGTCTCCCTTCCAGTTATGGGTATTTGGTACGCGTAGAATACGCGCCGCATCTGCTGTTACTACAGGGTCAGCCTCTAAACCAAATTCAGCGCACGCCGCCTTCAGCCTTTCCGCTACAGGTAGCCACTCTTCCCTAGAATATGGGCGTGTGAGAACCCAGTAAACGTGAAGTCCACGTCCTGAATTAACAACTGCCGTACATGCAGGTAGGTCGTACGCTTTTCTAAACTTACGCAGCGCAATTACTGCGTCGCCTTGGGTGGCATACGGTTTGGTTTGTCCACAGTCCAAGTCCAAAAACAAAGCCTTTACTTGCAAGGCGTTTTCAGCTTTGCGCCCTTTCGTAGCATCTACAAAAGTAGCGGGGGAGTAGTAGGCATCGTAGCCTTCTACATCTAAATTGTGTGCGGTTTCTGCCAACGCATCTACCGACGTAAAGAAATTAGGTTTAACTGTTGTTTGTTCTTTGCCTTCCCCGTCTATAAACTTTTTTATTCCTACTACGCAATAGTAGCCTTCGTCACCGAGGATAGTACTAAGAAACTCTTTGGTTTCCATATAGTTTCCATATCAGAGAAATAGGGGCACCGGAGTGCCCCATCAGGTTTAATCGTCGAACTCATCCAGTAAGCTCGCAAGGTCTACATCAGCCGGTGATTCCGGTTTCTTCTTTTTAGTAACCTTGATTGTTGGCTCTTCTATCTCTTCCGCTGCGGCCTCTACAACTTTTGGTTGCTCAGGTTCTGCCGCTACATTTAGATCGGGCATTTTAGGAATTGCAACGGGGGTACTATCTTCCTTTGGTTTTACGCTGAGCGCAATAAGTTTTTCGGTATCTTCGTCTTTTTGTTTACCTACAGACATCTTCAACTCATCCGCTTCAAGCATACGGACTGGTTTAAAACATAGCTTAGGGGTAGACGAATCAGTATCGAAACGTATTTCTGTAAGTACGGCAGCAAGCGGCGCCCGCATACCATCCAGATGACGCGCGTAAGTTTGCAATCCCATCTTCTGTTTGTTATCTCCAAACACGCTAGTAGCGGGCAAAGATAATTGGTACGTTTGATCTGACTTAACTTTACCTTCTGCATCAGCAAGCAGCAACGCTACGCGCTGTGAGAAGCGGCAAGCACGTCCGTCACCCATACCGGAACCTTTGATGTTCTGCTTACAGTCAAAACACGTTTCTGATTGCCTATCAGAAGCAAGCACATCGTCCGCAGGGCGGCCAGTTTTAGTATCCGCTGACCAACACTTAGGGGGATTCGTTTGTCCCGCCACATATTGCCCTTCAAAATACATACGAGATACGGGTGCGGTCTTAACGATTACTGTATGGATAGCGCGCTGTTCTAGCTCGCCAACCTCTTGACCGTTAACGACTTTTCTAAACACGCCACCACGAATACTGAGTCTGTTCATGCCCCCAGATTGGCGTCCTGTTGCGTTGGTGTCCGGTTGCAGTTGAGCCAGAAGGTTCTTGTACTCGTCCGGCATATTATCAAACAAAGTTAATTCACTCATACATCTTCCTCATCATCGAAGTCCAGTTCTAATTGCACTGGTTCATATTGGTTGTTGGTTGGTTCAGGGGCTTCTTGCTTCAAAGCAGCTACTACCTGCAGGATGTTGAAACGGTATGTATTACCAACCTTTATGTAGGTATCTTTCGGTATATACCCTTTCCCCACCCAATCTCGGACGGTAGGTACTTTGACGCAGAGATATTTAGCTAGCTCCTCCACCGGAACGTAACTATCAGTCATCGCTTCCTCCGCACAGTTACACTATATTCGCTATCACAATTTAATCCCGGTGGTAGCAACTCGGGGTTATCCTCAAGGAATTGCTTAAGGTTGCCTTGGTGGATTCTTTTCTCCAGTAGCTCGGGTACTTCGTGCTCCAGAATAAACTTGTTCATAGACTCCCAATCCGAAGTCCAAAACTTTTGTTTTACAGAACGATAGAACGTACCAGACTCCGTGCGGACAGATTCGATACCGTTGCCCGCACAGTGTTCCAGTAATGCCTGTTCTATCTTTTTGAGTTTTAAATTGAGGAGTTCTTCCTGCTCACGGGCTTGGGCAAGTACTTCGTTTTTCTTATCCCTTATCTTAACGTAGACAGAAACCAACTTATCAAGGTCAGCAACAACCTCCGACATATATACCTCCACTTGTGTTTTGTTGTTTTGTTTACCACAGTTTCATATGGTTTAACTAAGTTTATTGTTGCTTAACCTATAGGTCAAGTAAATTTTTATATAAGTCGATCATTTGTGAGTGGATATTTATTCGTTGATCTAGCATTTTATAAATATGCCGCTCTACGTTAGAACCTTCCAACTGAACCACAGTACAGGGATGCTTTTGTCCTGATCGGTGTACGCGAGCATTCGCCTGTGCGTAAGTTTCTAGCGAAGATGTTGGCCCCCACCATACGATTGTGTTTGCCGCAGTCAGAGTAACTCCATGTGCGGCGGCTTGTGGTTGGATGATAAGGACGCGGGGGTCGGGGGTAGTTTGGAACCTGTCGAATATAGCGGTGCGCTTTGCAGCACTTACGTCTCCACGAATGATGTCGTTGGTTATACCCTCCGAAGTTAGCTTATCCGCCAGTACGTCTATTACGTGTTTAAACGGAACGAATATAAGTATCTTCTGGCTAGATTCGGCAATGACTTCTTGGAGTACTTTGTATCGGTTTTTTATGTCGAACTCTACCGTCTCTCCACTGTCGGTATAGACTGCACCGCACGAGATTTGTAGGAGTTTGTTCATGTTAACCGCAGCGTTAGCCGCAGTGATTTGTTCCCCTGCCGCTGTAGTCATCATCTGCTTACGCAGTAGTTCGTAGTATTTCTTCTGTTGTGCAGTCAGCTCCACTTCACGTTTGACATAAGTCATCTCAGGTAAATCAAGACACTCATCTTTTGTAAACCGGATTGCAGGTTGTAGAGCGTTGTACACAATGTCCTTCGCCCCTGCTTTTGGTACCCACTTGAACTGCGTGGCCTTGTACATAACCATGTCGCGGAAAGCACCAAAGAATTTTGGTACGCCTTTGGGGTTAACAAGTTTGGCTAAGCCGTAAGCGTCTACGGGGGACTGAGCCGCAGGAGTGCCAGTCATCAACCATAACCATGTTTCTGGTTTTATAATACTGGCTAATACTTTCCATCGTTTAGACTGTGCGTTCTTATAGTGGGTAGCTTCATCAACAATAATAAGATCGAACCCTCCGTTAATGATGTCGTCTTTTACTATCTCAACACCATCGTAGTTTATGATTACATATTCTGTATCGCTGTTGATTATGTTTTGGCGTTTCTTTTTATCTCCATGAGCTATGTCTACCGTGCGGTGCATGGCAAAGTTAAACAAGTCCGCGCGCCATGCCGAATCCATAATAGAAATTGGACATATAATAAGGACACGGTTGATTACACCCTCTTTCATCAAAAAGTCAGACGCCCAAATTGCAGAACCTGTCTTTCCTGTACCTTGCTCGTTAAAGCAAAACGCTCGGGAATTCAAAGTTAAGAAAGAAGAAGTTGTTTTCTGATGGTCGAAAGGAGTGTACCGCCCCGTCCATTCGTATTTACCCAGTATGGGGGACGGCACTTCCTTTATGTTTAGGTTACGTAGTACGCGAGATTCGTCTACACCCCATTTAACAAGAACGTCGTTGTCGTTTAGTTTTCTACTGTTTGGAATTGCTGTTGTAATTTTATCGGGACTACGAACCCGCAGAAGCAAGCCTCTGTTATCTACGATTTCCATTAGATGTCCTTGTTGTTACTTCTTGCTAGATTTATTTTTGTAGTTTCTAGCCCTGTTTTTACTACTGCTTTCTACCTTGTAGCCATCTTTGTTTGTGCCACCCTTACTCAGTGGTTTATTGTGGCTAACGTCCTTACCCTCTCGCTTGTCGGCTTTGCCGTTATTATTTTTATCGGCACCCTTCTTATCTAGCTCACGGCGCGCACGCTGTCTTTCCATGCGATCTTCATGTTCGCCACGGGCTTTCTGTTGTTGGTATTCTTTCTTGTAAGGACGTTTTTTGTTTACGTATGGCATGGTAGTCACTCCATATAAAATGGCTCCGCATCTTCTGCGTACTCTTCGCGTTGTTTATAACGCACCGTTTCTCTATCTTGAATTTCGTACGGGTAAATGTCTTTAAACAATACGGGTTTTACCTGTTTTTTGTTTGGTACTTCCACAGGGGAAGCCCGATAGGACGCTGCATGGGACGGCACGGCAGTCCTACCTTCCACGAAACTAATTCCTATATCCGTCAATACCCACGCCCCACTTTGTTCTGATGCCGGTTTAACTAAACCCCAATACTTTAGTTTTTGAAAGTTGCACCGTTGGCTGTGGGTTAGCTTTATGTTGTCTAGGTGAGATATTCCCCCTGCGTCGTACAAACGTTTCATTGCTATGGTAGCACCTTTGTTTATTTTATGCGTGTAAGTAACCATTTTAGCACCACAACACTCGCATAACTTCGTATTTTTTTCGCTATCATCGTACATCGTTACATCTCCTTTTGTTAGCGCCTCCCGTTGTGGGGGCATTCAGTAACGACACAATGCGCTCGACATAAACCTGTAGGTTTAGGGTTCCACACATCGTTTTCGTAAGCCTTTTCTAACGCACCGTAAGCAATTAACCACTTACGCCACAGGTCTGGCTCGTTCGTTACAGTGTAGGTTTCTTTTATAAATGCGTTGCAAACTACAAATAACAACCCACTCTTTACTACTTTTATTTCGGGGAAGTGTTTAAATATGGCTAATGCCATAAGCTCAAGCTGCCCCTTGTCCGCATACTTCGCAGATTTCCCTGTCTTGTAGTCGAATACCTTTGCCACTCCAGACTCTTTGTCCAGAATAATAAGGTCGGCTACCCCCCTGTACCACACGTTTCTATCAAAGAATCCGCACGGTTCAAGATTCTCGGTAAGCCCCATCTTATACTCACAGAGCTTCTCACCTTTCATACCTTTTAGTTTGTCGAGGGCGGTTAGCGCATAATCAAACCTTGCATCTAACTCACTAGTGACCCCGGCCACATAGTCTTCTGCGGCTTTGTGGAATTCGTTTCCGTAAAGTATAGCTTCCGTCTGGAAGTTTTCTTCATAGTCCTTTTTTACCTTGGTGTGGTAATACTTCTTGGGACATTGGTCGAACGTCTTTATGCTGCTGAATGACCATGTTGGTTTGGTATCCATTCAATACAGTCTCCATAGTTTTTTCCGATTTCCACGTCACCACGGACTGGGAGACCTTCTGCCCAATCTGGTACGTAACGCATACAAGAGTCGATATAATGAGCTGCCTCATCAACCTCCTCATCTCGGACACAGCATACCACAGAGTCGTGTACAGTTAGTAGAACTCTATATTTTTTAGATATTTGCAACATCTGATCCGACATCACACAACGTGCAATTCCCTGACACACGTTTTCTATAACTTTGCCGCCGTATATCTTTACCCATCCCATTCTGGTCTTGTATTGAAACTGCAAGCCTTTTTCGCTTTCTCCTGCGCTTAGCCTGTTGTAGTACATCGTAAGACCGGAGGGAAGCTGTATACCTTTAAGGTAGCCTTTAACATCTAGCACCCCTGCCCTACCAATATCACAACTGTATCCTTGAAACATGTTCTCTAAAACAACGTGAGCTGCCCGCCACAGTTTAGTTATCTTATCGTTCGAGCTGCGGTATACGTTTATAATCCGCTTACACTCCTCTTCATCTATATCTACCCCCATACCCTTTAGCTGCTCACGAAACCTTATAGCCCCCATACCATATCCGGCTCCGAGAATCGTAGTCTTACCCACGAACCTTTCGCTCCCAGATATTTCATCAACGGGTTTACCGTATATAGCCGAGGCCATGATCTTGTACACATCCTCACCCTTAGTGAATGCCTCTACTAAATCGTTTTGTCCGGCTAGCCACGCCAGAACTCGTGCCTCAATCTGTGCGGAGTCGGCTTGTATTAAAGTAAAACCTTTTGGTGCGAGAATGCAGGACTTAAGAACCTTTGCGTTCTCTCCTCTGCTTGGTAGGTTTTGTAGGTTTATTTTATCCAAACCGCCCCACCGTCCGGTATGAGCTGCGTAATACTTGATAGGTACCGGAAGCGTCCCACGCATCCCTATGTCAATGAACCTTTCTGTACGTGTTTCCTCTAGCGTACTCTTAAGCCCTATTCGAGCCGCTACTAGTGCTTGTACCCTAGGGTCTTCATGCTCTTGTAGTGCTTTGAACCCTTCATCGCTTTTGGCAAACGCAAAAGCCTCTTTACCTGTGCGCAAACTTGTTTTCATAGGTGGCCTAACCCCCAGCGATTCGAGGGCTTTAGCAAATTTAGGGTTAGACATTAACTCGTCTTTACTAATTCCGCATTCCTCCAACAACCTATCTTTTTGCGTTTGTAGGGTGTCGAGGTGCCCCTCTAATTTGTCAACGTCTAGCTCAAGTACAGGGTCTATGAACATTCGCAGGGTCATATCTATAACTTTAAGTTCTTTCTTGGGGAACTTTTGCGCGCGCATAAACTTGTTAAACAGCTTATAAGTTAATTCCACATCTTGTATGCAGTAATCGCCGTAGCGATCTAGCTCTTCATCGTTAAAGTCAGCGCGATGCTTGCCAATAGCATTTAAAACTTCGTTTCCTTTCTCTCCAAGGTGGTACATGTCGGCAAGAAATTTAAGCGAGGCACCAACTTCTGTGCCATGAAGTGCACGCGCCATACACAGTGTATCAAGGTATAGCTTAGGGTGAATATCAAACAGCCAACTAAGAATAGCACCATCAAACATAGTGTTATGGGCAAGAACAGCAGAATTTTTCCAGTCGTAGTTATCATGTAAGTACTCTTTGACTACACTGAACGGCCCACTTAGCCACGCAGTCTCTCCATCGTTTACTTTAACCCCAAGGCCAATAACCTCGAACTCTGGGCTTCGGACGTACTGCTCTGTTGTCAGCTTAGACAAACTAAATTGCTTATCATAGTACGTCTCGAAGTCTACCGTTATTATATTCACGTTATATCAATCCCTTTTCTTGTAGTATTTCATAGTTTGCTGCGTGGGCGTCTTCTATTTCTTGTTTGCTTTGCCCATAGTACGGTACGGCTAAGTGCTCACTTACTAGTGCGGCGTTAATTGAAATTTTGTCTGATATAAATATCACTCCCAAGAATCTTCCAAACTTACCTTTTTCTCTGGTTTGGAGTTTGTAAGTTTTTCCGACGTGCAGCGTGTCTTCGACAAACTCCTTTGCCAAGAGTCCGGCAGCTTTTTCGTCAGCATCGCGTGTGCGGCACTCTGGAGTATCAATACCATACAAACGTATGCGCTCACCGCAACGCCAAATAGACCAACCCAAATCAACGTCAACATCCACGGTATCTCCATCAACAACTCTCCTTATCTTGCAATTGTATTCATACATTACGCAGTCTCCACCTCGGCTTCTGTTTCAATCCATACTTTTGCGCCACAGGACAGGGGCTTATCGGGACTGTATACCACGATGCTCGGCCCATGAACCACGACACTGTTGCATTTGATGTTTTCTTTATAGGTTTTGACCGTCAGCACGGGTAGGTCAGCTCCCTTAGCGTTGGCGCGGATGTTGTGTTGGTTAACATGGATACGAGTTTTCATTTTTACATCTCGTTATTTTTTTCTTGAACCCCACTTCGAGTCCGCGATTCTTACGTTGACCTACCTGTCGCTTAGAAACAGAAAAGCCGCTACCTGCCGGATAAATGACGTAGACTTTCTTTTCGTTTTCAGCGCACCACGCGGCCTCCTCTAACGCATCTTTAAACTCATCAAAAAAGATCATCCTTTATCTCCTTTAACCGATGGGCGAAAAGCGCCGAAGTTTCTGTTAGTAGGGTCAGTTAATGAGTCTGGTGTAGTAAGCCTGTCGAACTTACGTTTGAGCTTCGGTTTACCTTCCACGTCTGTTTCGGTAAACGCGTTGCGAGGACACTGAGTTATCGTGCCCCCGTTGCATAAGAACTCCTCTACCTGCTTTGCTATTTCTCTACGCTGTTCTTCTTTTTGATTAGGAGTTAGCACATCAATTTTTGTTGTAGTCATCGGTTACTGCCTTTAGCCAAACGAAGTTCTTCCACCATGTCTCTAAGCTCTTGTAGGTCTTCGGCTAGTGCTTCTAGCCTATCAACGGTTTCGACTGCGCGATGCAGAAGAGACATACTCTCCTCCACATCGTCGTCGCTTAACTCAATAGTTATTTTTTTCATTTGACGTTGTGTATCTCGATTAGCAGGTCGATGCAGTGCTTAGCTTTTTGTAAGTCCGACAAGGGTTGCCCCTTCAACTTCCACCTAGTTATGTACTTAACCACATTACCTTCTAACAAGGACAAGCCGTTCTTCTCTGCGTACTCCGCAGGTTGGATAGCCATGCCTTTATAATGCGTCCCGCCCGTTTGTTTCTGTAGTGCTGTCTCCGTTGGCATCGGGTCGGTCGGCTTCGCCATTTGCGCTGTTATCATTCTCTTGCTCCGTCTGTTTTGGTTTCTTAAAGATTTTTGCCCAGTTCTCCCCGAAGTCTTTAGCAGGGATAAGCAGGGGTCTGCGTCTACTTCCTTTACCACTCATGCTCCTTCCTCTCAGTCTCGTACTTGCCGATAACATCCCCCGCATCTAACCAAATGCTCAGGGCTTTTACTAAATTTTCTTTTCTGGTTCGCAGCTTCTCAGCCTTTGCTTTCCGTTCTATTTTTAGTTTGATGGAGTTCTTTCGCCACGAAGCTATTGTCCTATGCGATAAAAAGAATTTTAACCTTTGCATAACTGTAGGGCGTTTTAACGTTTCGGTTAGGTCTAGCTCGATTTTTTCTATAGTTTTTAGTACTTCTGCTTTAGTAGTCATTTACCTGTACCTTCAAAAGTCACATTCTATATATTGGTCGATCATCGCGCACCACTGTCGGTAAGTGCAACGTGTTAAGCAGTCGATGAGTATCTCGCCCTCGCCTTCTGTGAAGTAGAAATACCCATCGCCTTTTGCAAGCAGCGTATCTGTGCTTGAGTTCTTCGCATGTATATATGCGTTCAGTGTGTCTAGGGTTGTCATAGAGAACTGGCTTCTTTTTAGTGGAGGACAATAGGGTCATCAGGTATGCCGTACTCGTAGTTTACCGTATCTTCGTTTGGGCAAAGCAGTGTGGCACCATTACCTATATGAAACTTCATTGCCATCTTAGTTGGAGGGGACATAGTGACAACGTGGTCTACGTCTGGGTAAAGCATAGGAACAGATTCCAGTAAATCATTTATAAGTCGTTTACCTGAACCTTTCTTATAAGACCACAAAGAATAAGGACACAATATAATACCTGCCCTTTCACCGTCTTCGTCTAATAATTCTTCCATTACTTCCAAACTTTCGCCCATGTCTCCCGCTGCATACAAACGAAGTTGTGCTTCGCTCTGTGGGAGGAACGGACATATAGCTATA
>Ga0222714_10002189_pt1 | contig 21075 bp, 14 predicted proteins | sample C33_3DmetaG_FD_165048 | JGI IMG/M metagenome (GOLD analysis project Ga0222714, IMG submission 165048) | Estuarine water microbial communities from San Francisco Bay, California, United States - C33_3D | ecosystem: Environmental > Aquatic > Marine > Unclassified | place: USA: California...
AGCGGCCGCAGCCGCTTCGTTACCAGCATGACCTGCTCCAACTACAACGATATCGTACTTCATTATGCTACATATTGTTCCACGTGGAACACTCAGGGTGAATACTTAGGTATAAATCCTCTTTGGAACGAATTTCTTTTTGATCTTGCTCGCTGTGGTCGTCGTACCCGATGCAGTGCAGTAAACCATGAACCAATATTCGGTGGAGCTCTTTAACAAATGGTTCGTTGAGCTCACTAGCTTGCTCGTTGATTTGATCCCAACCTAAGGCAAAATCAGCGTCAATTGGCGTCGGGTGTTCGTGTACTGAAAAGCTAATAATATCTGTATCGTATTCATGTCCAAGGAATTGAGTATTTAGTTCAATCATTTCTTGGCGATTAAATGACTTGTAGTGAAGGCGTTGAATACGTGCACCCTCAATTTCTGCGACATGCTTAAGCCAGTCCGCAGTGTGCTTCTTAGTGAAGCCTTTTAGTTTCGGAATCTCAAACGTGATCGCCACAAGAAATTTTTGCTACACGACCCGCATGACGACCACCTTCAAATTCTGAGGTTAAAAATGCATCAACACATGCTAAGCCTACCGCCTCACTAATGAAGCGTCCAGGAAGTGAAAGCACATTTGCATCGTTGTGCTGGCGAGCGAGTGAGGCTAACTCAGGAAGCCAGCATAGTGCACCACGCACACTGTCGTGCTTATTGACTGACATATTGATCCCGTTTCCACTTCCACACACGACAATACCCAGTTCAGAAGTTCCGGTTTGTACATCACGAGCAACGGCATGCCCGAAGTCTGGGTAGTCTACAGAATCCAAACTGTACGCTCCACGGTCCGCTACCTCATGACCTAATTGCGTTAAGTGCGCTTTTATAGTCTCTTTAAGAGGATATCCGGCGTGATCTGATCCAAGTGATAGTTTCATGTCAATAAGTCGTTAATAAGTAGCTAATAAGTGCTCACAACTCACAACATTGGCCCTTGAGTCCACTTTTATACACACAAGTTGTGCTCAAGTAGTCTTGGTTACCGACATAAGGAGTGCTGTGAGTTAGGAACATTACGTAGTGAATAGGTCGTAGCGACAGTGTGGATAGTAAATTATAAAGTACTGAATAATAATAATATAAACTTAAAATTACGGTTCATAATTCGTTAATATCTGTGGATAACTCAAGGTTCCAAAAAAACCTCAATCAAGTTATTCAACCTATCAACCGACTAATACTACTACGTTTTAGAAAAGAATTATGATAATGGTTAGATGTTGAAAACGATTCCTTGTGCCAACGGAAGCGAAGTTCCGTAGTTCAAGGTGTTGGTCTGTCGGCGCATGTAGGCCTTCCACGCGTCGGATCCGCTTTCACGACCGCCACCGGTTTCTTTTTCACCTCCAAAGGCTCCGCCGATTTCAGCACCACTTGTACCGATGTTGACGTTGGCGATTCCGCAGTCGGAACCGTCGGCGCTCAGAAAGCGCTGAGCTTCCTGCATCGATCCAGTCATAATGGCCGAACTCAAGCCTTGAGGAACTCCATTTTGAAGTGCAATAGCCTCTTCGTATGTGCTGTACTTCATAACGAAGAGCAGCGGAGCGAATGTCTCATGCTGTACAATAGACCAATGGTTTTCGACTTCAGCGATCGACGGACTCACGTAGCATCCGCCCTCGTATTCTGCGCCGTGAAGTTGGGTTCCACGAAGGTGGAAGGTTCCGCCAGCCGCATCTACAGCGTCTAGCGCATTCAGGTACATAGAGACCGCAGCGGTATCAATCAACGGGCCAACGTGGTTTTCAGCCTTCAGTGGGGTTCCAATTTTAAGCTGCCCGTAGGCGTTTTTAATGGCGTCAATTACTTTAGTGAAGATGCTTTCGTGAATAATGAGGCGGCGCGTAGAGGTACAGCGTTGGCCGGCTGTGCCAACTGCTCCGAATACCGCAGCAGTTACAGTCATTTTTAAATCAGCCGTGGGCGTAACAATAATGGCATTATTGCCACCAAGTTCAAGGATGCTTCGGCCAAATCGCTCGGCAACTTTTTTGCCTACTTCGCGACCCATACGGGTAGATCCAGTTGCGGACAGTACGGGAAGGCGGGTATCCTCGGACATCCATACACCTACGTCAACTCCACCGCTCACAATGCACGAGAGGCCTGCGGGTACGTTGTTGGCTTCAGCAACTTGGTTCCATAGAAGCTGGCAGGCGACGGCGTTCAAGGGAACTTTTTCAGAGGCCTTCCAAATCACTGCATCACCACAAACCCAAGCAATACAGGCGTTCCAAGCCCAAACGGCGACCGGAAAGTTAAAGGCAGAAATAACGCCCACGACGCCCACAGGGTGCCATTGTTCCATCATGAAGTGGTCCGGACGCTCAGATTTCATCGTAAGGCCCGCAAGCTGGCGCGATAAACCCACTGCGTAGTCGCAGATGTCGATCATTTCTTGAACTTCACCTAAGCCTTCTGCCAAGGATTTACCCATTTCGTAGCTGACCAGAGCACCAAGGGCTTCTTTGTGCTGGCGAAGGAGGTTGCCGTACTGGCGAACGACTTCTCCGCGCTTGGGTGCAGGCACGTTGCGCCATTCCAAGAACGCGGCATGCGCAGCCTCAACGGCCTGGTGGTACTGCTCAGAAGTTGTGACCGACACACTACCAATGACGCTTCCGTCTACAGGGGTACTGCTGGTGATGCGTTCAGCACTGTCAAACGATTGACTTCCGATCCACGTACCTGCGTTGTGGTTTTGGATTCCGAGTTCGCGAAGAAAAGAGGGGGTATTCATAGTTTAAAGGGCTTACCCTGCAAAGGTAGCCCCTCAAACCATGCGTTTTATGATCTAGGAATGCTGTTCGTCAAGCTGGTGCTTGTGCTTCATGTATTCTTTAGGCGTCTGGTTGGTCATGCGCTTAAAGGCTGAAATGAAGTTGTTGACGTTGCTGTAGCCCACGGTAAAAGCGAGCGAGGCTACGTTGTTGGATCCCAACTCAATAAGTCGCATTGCTTGCTGAATTTTGTGCTGGGTGATCAGTTCTTTCGGTCCAATTTTAAAGTGGCGGATGCACGCACGCTGCAGTGAGCTGCGGCTCATGTGAAGCGCTCGGGCAAGGCTTTCGACATTGATGTTTTGCTTGAGGCTTTTTTGGATCATGGCCACAATGCGCTCACGTTCAGTCATTTCAGACGGTGGCGCGTACTTACTGCGCGGGCTCAAGTCCATAAATCGCTTGGTTTTGAGCATAAATTCTTCGGAATCGATATCTGCCGGAAAGCAGTCAAGCGCACCGTTTCGAAGGCTTTGAATGCGGTGGTTGATGCTGCACGGTACTGAAACCATGAGTACCCACAGCATGTGCAGGTCTTCGTACTGGCCGAGTTCGTCCATCATTGCCGCGCCACCGTCGTTGGTGTGGGTGATGTCTAAAATTGCGACGTAGGGAAGTTTGAGGCTGTTTTGCTCTATCCAGTCGGCTATGCTGGTGGCTTGAGCTACTTCAATATGGCTTGCCTTAAGTGTTTCTTCGAAACGCTTGCGCAGGCCTTCTTGGGGTGAAAGCACGAGGATCATTGGTGATTTGGTTCATTGGTTGGTCTGACGAATATAGCAATATTGGCGAGGTTGGCAAGACTGGTTCGTTGGCAAGATTGGCTTGTTCGCAAGATTGGCTCGTTGGCTTGCAAGCAGCTGGTCACTGGTTAATGGTGCCGCGTAACGGCTGTAGCTGCGAAGCAGCCCTAGCGCCGAAGCCGCCTTAGTGAGAAGCGCTTAGCAAGCTAGTTGCTCGAAAGGAGAAACAAAAAAACCGGCAGCTTTGGGGCTACCGGTTGATTTGGAGGTCTCGAGCGGATTCGAACCGCTGTACAAGCTTTTGCAGAGCCTTGCCTAACCTCTCGGCCACGAGACCATGGAGGAGTGCAAAAGTAGGGAAATCCGGCGAACCCCGAACTCCAAATGCAAATAAGGCCTAGCGGCGCACGTCCCAGACCACGCGCACGGCTTTGACGTCTCCGTCAAGTGGCGGGTTGAGCTTGGCGAGCGAAACCTTAACGCGTTCAACAATAGGGTGTTCGTTGAGTGTGCGAGCGGTTATTCGCTCCAGAACCGTTTCGAGAAGGTTGGCGCGGATTGCCATTTCTTCACTGACGATACGGCGTAGGGCGACGTAGTCGAGGGTGTCGTTGAGGTTGTCGGTAGATGCAGAATCGGTCACAGTCGCCCAAGCGCGTACGTTAATGAGGTAGTCGCTTCCGATGATCGCCTCTTCGGGGAGGCAGCCGTGAAAGGCGTACTCACGCTGGTCGACGAGGTCGATTCGAGTGCGGCGTTTCATAAGTCCTTATCCGAGTGTGGCAATGGCTTTTTCAATACGGGCCTCACATTCGGAACGGCCAAGAAGCTCCATCACACCGAAGATGCTGGGGCCTTGGGTGGTTCCGGCAACGGCGAGGCGCACGACGGGGCCGACAGCACCAAATCCGAGGCCGGTTTCGGTGAGAAACGCTTTAAACGCTTCTTCGAGGGCGGGTTCGCTGTAGTTGCTTGCAGCCCAGAGTGGCACCAGGCTGCGCAGGTGGCCGGCCGATTCCGAAGTCCACTTTTTGCCCACCATTACGGAATCGTACTCGGCTGGCTTGGCAAACAGGTAGGGGGCCGCATGAACGGCGTCCGAAATGAATTCCGAGCGATCCAAAAAGAGGGTTAACGCCTTGGCAGCGAAGTCGGTATCGACCGCGGCGCCAAATGCCGCGGCGACGCCTGCTTGGTATTCGGCCGCAAGCACTTCGGGTGATCGCTGGCGAAGGTGCTGCTGGTTGAACCACTTGGCTTTTTCAAAATCAAAACGCGCACCCGCCTTGTGGACCTTGTCGATTGAGAAGGCCTCAATGAGCTCGTCGAGCGAGAAAATCTCTTGATTGGTTCCGGGGTTCCAGCCCAAAAAGGCCAGCATGTTGACAAAGCCCTCAGGGTAGAATCCCCGCTCACGGTACCCGCTCGCGGTTTCGCCCGTCTCGGCGTTGGCCCAGTTCAGCGGGAACACCGGGAAGCCAAGGCGGTCTCCGTCGCGCTTTGAAAGCTTGCCGTTTCCGTCGGGGCGCAGCAGCAGCGGAAGGTGCGCAAATTCAGGCTGTTCCCACCCGAAAAAGCGGTACAGCAGCACGTGGAGGGGCGCCGAAGGAAGCCACTCTTCGCCACGAATCACGTGGGTGATTTCCATTAGGTGGTCGTCTACTACGTTGGCCAGGTGGTAGGTAGGCATTCCGTCACCTTTAAGCAGGACCTTGTCGTCGAGGTTGAGCGTATTGACGCTTACCCAACCACGAATGCGGTCCTCAAACTTAACTTCTTCGTTGCGGGGCATTTTTACGCGGATGACGTAGGCATCGCCCGCATCAAGGCGGCGCGCAACCTCGTCTTCGGGCAGCGTCAAGCTGTTCTTCATCGACGTGCGCGTGATGCTGTTGTACTGCCAGTTCGGATTTCCGGCGGATTTGGACCGTTCGCGAACAGCCTCAAGCTCTTCGGGGGCATCAAACGCGTAGTAGGCGTGTCCGGCGGCTAAAAGTTGGTCGGCAAAGGCGCGGTACAGGGGCTTTCGGTCGGACTGGCGGTAGGGCGCGTGGGGTCCGTGGTCGGCGATTTGGCCGTTCACCCCGATTCCCTCGTCGGGCGAAATTCCGCACCAAGCCAAGGCGTCGACGATGTACTGCTCGGCGCCCGGAACGAAGCGCGTTTGATCCGTGTCTTCGATGCGGAGCAAGAAATCTCCGCCCAACTTTTTGGCAAACAGGTAGTTGTAAAGAGCAGTGCGAACTCCGCCCATGTGGAGCGGGCCGGTGGGGCTGGGGGCAAAACGAACGCGAACGCGGCGGTCAGACATAGTAAAATCCTTGAAGGCCGCAAAGATACGGCGCCGGGAATCGCCCGCCCCCGCGCGGGGTCAAGCCCCTATCTTTGCAGCATGGAGCGCCAACTTAGCGAACAAGAACTTTTTCGCCGCCAGGCATTGGGCGAGCTCCGCACCTTGGGTGTGGACCCCTATCCGGCGGCAGAAGTGCCCGTGACCCACCACGCGGCCGACATTTTAAGCGGTTATCCCGCCAACCCCGAGGGCTACACCAGCGTCTGTGTGGCCGGCCGACTCATGGCCAAACGGATTATGGGCAAGGCCTCGTTCGCCAGCATCCAAGACAGCACGGGCCGCATTCAGGTGTACGTCAACCGCGACGAAATCTGCCCCGGCGACGACAAGGCGCTTTACAACGACGTGTTCAAAAAGCATTTGGACCTCGGCGACTTTGTGGCCTTCTACGGCCACGTGTTTACCACGCAAACCGGTGAAATCAGCGTGCACGCCACGCGCATCGAGCTGCTGAGCAAGTCGCTGCGCCCGCTTCCGACCGTGAAAAAGGACGCCGACGGAACCGTGTACGACGCATTCAGCGACCCGGAGCTTCGCTACCGCCAGCGCTACGTCGACCTCGTCGTCAATGAGGGCGTGCGCGACGTGTTTGTGAAGCGCACCAAGATTTTTAGCACGATGCGCCGCATCTTCAACGAGGCTGGCTACCTCGAGGTGGAGACGCCGATTCTGCAGCCAATTCCAGGCGGAGCCGCGGCGCGGCCTTTCGTGACGCACCACAACGCGCTCGATATTCCGCTCTACCTGCGCGTTGCCAACGAGCTCTACCTCAAGCGATTGATCGTGGGCGGATTCGACGGCGTGTACGAGTTTGCCAAGGACTTTCGCAACGAGGGCATGGACCGCACCCACAACCCAGAGTTCACGGTCATGGAGATTTACGTGGCCTACAAAGACTACCGCTGGATGATGGACTTCACCGAGAAGGCGCTGGCCCAAATCGCGCTCGAGGTCACCGGAAGCCATGAAATCACGGTGGGCGGAACCCCGATTTCGTTCACGGCGCCCTTTGCCCGAGTGCCCATTTTGGAGGCCATCAAAACCCACACGGGGCTTGACCTCATTGGGAAGCCCGAGGCGGAACTTCGCGCCGCCGCCAAGTCGATTGGTGTGGAGGTTTCGGACGAAATGGGTTCAGGCAAGATCATTGACGCCATTTTTGGCGACCGATGCGAGCACCACTATGTGCAACCAACGTTCATCACCGACTACCCGGTTGAAATGTCTCCACTGTGCAAGCGCCACCGCGACGACGACCGACTGACCGAGCGATTTGAGCTGTTTATCAACGGAAAAGAGATCGCCAACGCGTACTCGGAGCTCAACGACCCCATCGACCAGCTCGAGCGATTCGAGGAGCAGCTCAAACTCAGCGCCAAGGGCGACGACGAGGCGATGTTTATTGACCTTGACTTTGTGCGCGCCCTCGAGTACGGAATGCCCCCAACCTCAGGAATGGGCATCGGAATGGACCGCCTGACCATGCTTTTGACTGACCAGTCGAGCATTCAGGAAGTGCTGTTCTTTCCGCAGATGCGCCCCGAAAAGGCCGAATAATCGTTTAGTACATGCTCTACCCGCCGGAGGCCGCCGACCTGCTTGACTTTCAGGCCGTAAAAGACCTAGCGGCAGAGCACGCGGCAACCCGCAAGGGACGGCTTCGGCTGCGCGAGGCCACGCCTTCGGCTGACCGAGCGGCCGTGGAGCCCGACCTGCTTCAGGTAGATGAGCTGCTTCGGCTGATGGAGCGCGGCCATTTTTTTCCTGCGGTGGCGGCCGCCGAGGTCGACGATGCCTTGCCGATGCTGCGCATCGAGGGGGCCGTCCTTACCTCAGAACAGTGCCTCGCCATTTTGGCCCAATCCCAAGCGTACGCGAACGCGTACCGGTTTGTCCTTTCTCACGCAGAATATGCGCCCACGCTGGATGCCTTGGCTCGGCCCTTTCCGCCCGAAGACGAAGTTCCGCGCCTTATTGAAGGCGTGTTTGAGCGCAACGGCCTGGTGCGGAGCAACGCTTCGCCTGAGCTGTCGCGGATTCGGGCGGCCCTGGCCAAAGCTCGGGTGGCGGCCGATCGAATTTTTTACAAAGCGCTTCGCCGCTACGAGGCCGAGGGCTGGCTGGGCGACATTCGGGAATCCGTCAGCAACGACCGACGGGTGCTGGCCCTGTCAGCGTCCCACAAAAACAAAGCGCGCGGAGCCTTTCACGGATCCAGCTCCAAAAATTCACTGGTCTACCTGGAGCCTTCGGAATGCCTGGAGGTCAATGCCGAGGTGGGCCTGCTGATCGAGGACGAACGCAAGGAGGTCCGGCGGATTCTCAAGGCGCTGACCAAGGCACTGAGGCCGTTTCGCGAGGTTATTGCCCGGGTCGACGAACGGTTGACCGATTGGGACAGCCTTGCGGCCCGCGCGCGTTTTGCCCGCGCCGAAGGCGGGGTGCTTCCGCAGTGGAGCGACGAGGTGATTTACGTCGAGCAGGGTGTGAACCCGGTGCTGCGCAAGGTGCAGCGCGAGAAGGGCCGCGGAATCGTTCCGCTCGATGTGCGCCTGGATCTCGACCACCGGCTGCTGCTGATCTCGGGCCCCAATGCAGGCGGAAAATCGCTTGCCCTCAAAACCGTCGGCCTCTTTCAGCTTATGCTGCAAAGCGGATTTTTGGTTCCAGCCCACCCGCGCACGACGATGCGCTGGTTTGCGCGCGTCATGGCTGACATTGGCGACGCGCAGTCCGTCGAAAACGAGCTGTCGACCTACAGTGGCAAGCTCTCAAAGATGCGCGAAATCCTTGCCTGGTGCGACCCTGAGACCCTAGTGCTGGTCGACGAGTTTGGCTCTGGATCTGACCCTGACCTGGGTGCGGCTTTGGCGGGCGTGTTTCTGCGCGAAATCCACCAATCCGGCGCAACGGGCATTTTTACCACGCACTACAATTCCATCAAGGCGTTGGCCGAGGAGCTTGACGGGGCTCAAAACGCGAACATGGCTTTTGACGTAGAGAGCTTTGAACCCCGCTACACGTTAGAAATGGGTTCGCCCGGATCGTCGTACACGTTTGAAGTGGCGCAACGGGTTGGAATTCCGAAACGGTTAATGAATGAAGCCCGCGCCGCCCTCAACGAGCAAACCCACCATGTCGACCGACTCTTAGTTGGGCTTCAAAAGCAGCGGAGCGCGCTGGACCGGGCTCGCGGCGAACTGGACCAGCGACTACGAGACCTCGAAGAGCTCAAAGCAGACCAATCCAAGCGCATTGCAAAGCTTGAAGACAAGTTGGCCAAGGCGGCTGAAGCCAACGCGTCGGGGACCGACCGTTTGATGTGGGGTAAGCGTTTGGAGCAGCTGTCTGCAGCGTGGTCCAAAGCCAAAAGCAAAAAAGGCAAAGACGAAGTGATCGAGCGGGCCACAAAGCTCTTTGCCGAACGCAACGGTGTCGAGAAAAAGGCCACTCAGCGCAAAGAAACTGCCAAGCAGGCCGAGGTGCGCCAAAAACTCGAAGCTGCGCTTGCCATGCCCGTCAAAATTGGAGATAAAGTCAAAATCGTGGGAGGGGGCCGCCAGCAAGGAGAGGTGCTCGAAATTCGCCGCGACAAATTTCTTGTGCGGCTCGGCGGCGTACTGTCGACCTGGGTGGACCGCAAGCAGTTTGTGCACTGGGGCGTAGACCTTTAAGTTTACCAAATGTTTTACGCGTTCAACGGCATGCGCCCGGTGGTTCACCCTACCGCCTTCGTTCACCCCCAAGCGAACGTTACGGGCGACGTCTGGATTGGGCGTGACGTCTACATTGGTCCCGGCGCGGTGCTGCGCGGAGACTGGGGCCGAATCACGGTCAAGGACGGAGCCAACGTGCAAGAGAACTGCATCGTACACGTGTTTCCTGGTTTGGACGTCGTCCTCGAAGAGTCCGCCCACATTGGGCACGGAGCCATTGTGCACGGGGCCCACGTCGGCCGCAACTGCTTAATTGGAATGAATGCAGTCCTAATGGACCAAGCTGTCATCGGCGCGGAATCCATTGTGGGCGCCTTGGCGTTTGTTCCGCAGGGAATGGAAGTTCCGCCCCGCTCCGTCGTGGTGGGCAACCCCGCCCGTATTGTCAAGCAGGTCAGCGACGAACAGCTCGCTTGGAAAACCGAAGGCACCGCCTGGTACCAGCGGCTGCCGCGCGAATGCGAGCAAACACTTGAACCGTGCGATCCGCTTGAATCGGACCGCGAAGACCGCCCTCGAGCCACCGAAGGCTACGCTCCCCGCAAACGGTAATTAACCGCCGTACTGCGGACTCTGCAACAAAAGTTTCGAGTTATTAACAACTCGGCGTGCGAACGAATGAAAATTTGTCATAGTTTTAACGCCCAACTAACAATTAATCACTTAAACATGAACCACCTTACTCAATCGTTGCGTAGACTGGTCGCTGCAGCCCTCGTGCTGATGACCATGCCTGCGTTTGCGCAGCTGAGCGGTACGTACACGATCGATCCCAACGGAACGGGAACGAACAACTACGCCTCGTTTACTGCCGCGGTTTCTGCCTTGACGACTTCAGGCGTAAGTGGCCCCGTTACGTTCAACGTAGCTTCGGGCACTTACAATGAGCAGATCTCAATTGGCGCCATTACCGGATCGAGCGCTACGAATAGCGTGACCTTCCAAAAGGCTCCAATTGCGACCTCTCCGGCTATTTTGACGTTCGCCGCAACTTCTACGGCCAACTACACCGTTCAACTTGCGGCGGCAAGCAATCTTGTCTTTAAGGACTTGACGCTTGCCAATACGGCTAATGCTGGCCAAACCGTGGGCGGAATTGTGGAATACGGTGGAACTGTTTCTAATATTTCATTCATCAACAATACGTTTGAAGGCAATGCTACGAGCACGTCTTCGAGCTACGGAGCGCTTCGCTACGGCTCAACCCCTTCAACGGGTTACGCTTCGGGAGTTTGGAAGTTTATTGGAAACACCTTCAACAACACGTCCTACAGCATCAACGTCTACGGTTCAACCACGGTAAACGCTGATTCACTTATTGCGACGAACAACACCATTAATGGCACGTACTACCATTTGTACGCGTACTATGCGAAGAATGTAGTGTTCTCCAACAACACGGTTAATACTATTTCAGGCTACAATGGGTACTGCTATGTTTATTACCCCTCTACATCGGTGGTTTACAACAACAACACCATGACGGGCATGGCCTACGGCATGTACAGCGCGGTTAATACGGCGAACACGGGCTCACTGACGTACGTTATAAATGATAATAACATTGGGACAAACAATACAGCAACGACCCAATACGGCTTCTACATCAGCGGAAGTTCCGCCGCAGCGAACGCTGTTGCGCGCGTAAGCATTAAGAACAACAATATTGTTTTGGCTGGCACCTCAACCTGCTCCGGTATTTACGCTTCGTACGTTAATGCCAATGCGGCAACACCGTCTGAAATCTCAAATAATATGATTTCGTGCAATGGTGGGACGACCTCAACGATTTATGGTTTTTACCCGAACCACGTTGCTAACATGGATTTCGTGCACAACAGCATACATGTAATAAACGGAAGCGCTACCGGCGGCCGGGCGATGTACATCAACCGAAGCACATCAGGAACAGCATTTGCGGTGGGCGGCCTCAACATTCAGAACAACATCATCTCTAATGTTGGTCCGGGTTACGCCATTGAGGTTGCGTCTACGACCAATACCGCGGCGATGATTGGTGCCATGAGCAACAACGCGTACCAAGGCAACGCAACCAACCCACTTCGCTTTGGAACGACAAACTACACAACCATCGCAGACTGGCAGACGGCAACCACGAAGGAAGCGGGTTCTGTACTTGGACAATTGGTTTTCTTCAGCAATCAAGATTTGCACGTTCAGAATGCGCTTGCAAATAATGTGGGCACCCCACTTGCGTCAGTAACCACGGACATTGATGGCCAGACGCGCTCTACTACGACGCCCGACGCTGGAGCTGATGAATATTCACCACTCGCTTGTATTTCTTATGCCTCACTTTCTTCATCGAACGTGGGCTCAAGCACGGCCACTGTTTCATGGACGACTACAAATACCCCGGTGAGCTACAAAGTTCGCTACCGTACTTTGGGCGGATCATGGACCACGATGACGCAAACAGCAACTACGGCAAACCTGACGGGACTTCAAGGGTACACGACCTACGAATTCCAGGTAAAAGAGTTCTGCTCGGCCGCTGACTCATCTATTTGGTCTGGCTCGGCTCAATTCACCACGGCTGTTGCTCCGAACTGGACAGAGAACTTCACTACCTATCCTCCAGCCGGATGGTCAGAGGCTGCGGGCCGCGCATTGAACCCCACGGTATTCACCTCGACCACGTCGTCTAACTGGGCAAACGGTAACTACGGTAACGTTGCAGGTACGGCGAATGGCCTAGCTGCACGTGTAAACCTGTGGAGCACCAACCACTTCCATTGGATGATGACCCCAACGATTGACATCCCGGTTAACAACAACGCCTACAACATTGAATACGACCTCGCCTTGACGACGTATTCAGGTGCTAATGCGACGTTCTTGGGTGTGGATGACACGCTCTCGCTTTTCGTGAGCTTGGACAACGGAGCAACATGGAACAAGTCCAATTCTGTTCGCACGTACACGGCGGCAGATACGATTTCTCCCACGGGAATTCACGAAGTTATCCCTGTGCCGAGCGCATGGAAGGGTCAACTCATCAAATTGGCTTGGTACTCGCAGTCCACGCTTTCAAACGCGGACAATTACGTGTTCGTAGACAACTTTAGCGTTGTGTCTTCGCTACCATGTGCTGATTCAAACCAGTGTGACTTCACCGTAAATATGGTCGACTCTTGGGGCGACGGATGGAACGGAAACACCGTGAGCTTCGTACAAGGTGGCAACGTGGTTGCTACGGTAGGTTCAGGCTTTACAAGCGGAGCTTCCGCTACTGCGACCATTACTCTTTGTTCGGGCTCTCCAGTAACAATTCAAGTAGGCAACTTCGGTTCGTACTCTAGCGAAGTGGGCTTCTCACTCGTTTCTCCCGATGGAATCACCTTGTTCAACCGTGCACCAGGTGCTAGCTTCACCGCCAGCACGGTGTTTGGCACTGTAAACAATGTTGCTTGCTTTACGCCAGCATGTCCAGTAACGGATACGTTGACAGTTGCTGGTGAGACCACATGTGGTAACTCTTCAGTAACGTTTGCCGCAGCCGCAGCCAACCCGAACAATACGGTTATCTGGCTCAACACGGACTCTGCTACTGTAGGATCTGGAAACAGCTTTACAACTCCTGTATTGAGTGCAACCACGACATACTTGGCTGGTGTATTTGCTGACGACAATGCTTTGGCTGCCGCACACATGGGCGCCCCAGCAACATTGACCGGCGGATTTGGCAACTTCACTAACGGACAGTGGTTCACTGCCCAGACGCCAATTACGATTGACTCAATCACTGTAATCTCTAACGGCGCTTCAACCTTCTCTGTCCGGATTTCTGAGGCAGGTGGTTCAATTGCTACGGGTAACTCTGGAGCACTTCTTCAGCAGTCACAGTGGATTACGGTACCTGCTGCCGGAACGCACAAAGTAGCTGTGGGTCTCAAGATTATGCCAGGAACGTACTTCATGAACTTCACTTGGCAGACAGGATCTGGATTGCTGCACCGCGCAACTGCAGGTGCGACGTACCCGTACACCATTGCTGGCGTTGCAAGCATTGACTCGGTACAGTTTGGTTCGGCTACCTCACAAGTTCGCGTGTACTACGCCTACGATTGGGTTGTAAGCGAAGGTTGTGTAGGTCCGTTGACCCAAGCAACTGCAACATGGGCAGCAGTTCCGTCAACTGCAATCCCATACAGTGTAGACTTCAACAGCGGATTGCCATGCAACTGGTCTGCTACGTCAAACACGAGCCAAAACTGGAATGTGGTTGCAACCTACGGAACGAGCAGCTTGAACGGATCTTCGTTTGCATTCTTGGATGACGACGCCGCAGGCTTCTCTGCTCCAGCCGTAGACGCTAGCTTGTTGTCACCATCGGTGAACACGCTTGGTTACGACTCCGTTACGGTGTCATTCGACCATTACTACCGTCACCTGACGGGTCAGAAGGGCTTTGTAGAGGCCTACAACGGCACCGCATGGGTTGTTCTTGACTCGTTCATGAGCACTCAGGGTTCTTGGGCTGCGCCGCAAACGAAGAACTACGACGTAACGTCTTTGGCCAACGCCAACTTCCAGGTCCGCTTCCGCTTTAACGACGGATCGGGCGTGTACGGCTGGTACTGGGCTGTGGACAACTTCGAGATCGACGGTAACGTTCTGCCATGTACGAACGTACGTGTAGCCGTAACCACGGACATCTACGGTTCTGAAGTTACCTGGAGCATCCGCGACATCAACACGGGCATCGTTTGGGCAACCGGCGGACCGTACGCAGACGTAACTCCGTACAACGCCGCTGCTGCGACGCACATCGATACGCTTTGCTTGCCGGACAACGGAACCTACGAGTTCCAGATCAACGACAGCTACGGCGACGGACTGTTCGACGGAACCAACACTGGAACCTACACCGTGGACAAGCTTTGCTCATGGGGATGGAACAACGTGATCACCGGATCGGGTGCTCAGCCATACGGTTCAACAACCAACCCGCCGTCGTACGACAGCGTAGTGTTCGACATGAACTGTATCCAGCTGAAGAACGTAACCTTCCAGGTTGACATGAACCAAGTAACCGCCGGCTTTACTACGCCTGAGGTTAACGGATTCTGGAACAACTGGTGTGGTAACTGTAACGCAATGAGCGACGCCAACGGCGACGGAATCTGGGAAGTAACCATTCCTTTGGAGGTTGGAACGACGCAAGAGTTCAAGTACTCTGCTGACGCTTGGACCATTCAAGAAATGAATGACCCAACGGCTCCATGTACGAACGGAAACGCGACCTACACGAACCGCGTTCTTGTAGTGCCTGCTGCTGACACGACCCTTCCTGTAGTGTGCTGGAGCTCTTGCTACGGCTGTACGGTAGACGTAACGCTGCAAGTGAACATGGCGTGGGAAGTTGCCAACAACGCGATCAGCGCTGACGGCATCCACGTTGCTGGAGACTTCCAGGGCTGGAACCCAGGTGCTACGATGATGACCGACGCGAACAGCGACGGTATCTACGAGGTTACCATCAACGTACCCGCTAACTCAAGCATCCAGTACAAGTTCATCAACGGCAACTCATGGGGCCAAGACGAGCCAGTTCCTGGTGCATGTGCGGTAACCGGTACGACGAACCGCGGTGCAACGTTTGCCTACGGCGACAGCACTATGGCTCCAGTTTGTTTCGGTAAGTGTACCGACTGTATGGCAAGCCTCGACGAGCCCTTGCAGAACGTAAGCCTCTTCCCGAACCCAACCCGCGGCCAGTTCAACTTGGCTCGTATGGATGCGGCTTCAGAAGTAGAAGTGAGCGTACTTGACCTTCAGGGCAAGTTGCTGACGGTAGCTACGTGGAATGCTGGTGCTGAGTCACTAGGCATCGACCTGAGCAACTTCGCCAACGGAGTGTACATGGTCCGCCTAACTTCAGAAGAAGGCAGCCGCACTCTGCGCGTAAGCGTTCAGAAGTAATCGACTCCCTTCGGGGATGAGAGGCCGCTCCGCAAGGGGCGGCCTTTTTTTTGACCCTATCTTTACGGAACCCTTGAAACAAACTTTGCGTTATGAAACACTGGACGCTTGCGGCTGCTGCCGCTGCGGGCTTCGCGGCCGGCCAAACGACTGACGTAGCTGTGGAATACCCTCAAACTCGCTTCGATTCCGCGGATGTGAAAACCTATTTTGGGACCGACGTCGCGGACCCCTACGGGTGGTTGGAAGACGACCGAAGTGAGGAAACGGGCGCATGGGTCAAAGCCCAAAATGAGGTGACGCAGGGCTACTTGGAGCGGATCCCGTACCGCAAGGCGTTGCGCGATCGGTTGACCGCCCTGTGGAACTACGAGAAGCGTGGGGCTCCGTTCGTCGAGGGCGAATATCAGTACTTCTACCGCAACGACGGGCTGCAGAGCCAGTCGGTGCTGTACCGCCAACTCATCGTGGAAGGGGTCGCGCAGGGAGAGCTCGAGGTATTTTTGGATCCAAATACGTTCAGCGATGACGGCACATCGTCGCTGGGCGGTTTGTCGTTCAGCCCCGACGGGTCGCGCGCGGCCTATCAAATTTCTGAGGGCGGAAGCGACTGGCGCAGTGTCGTGGTGATTGACGCGGCGACCAAGCAAGGCATCGAGGATACGCTTGTGGACGTCAAGTTCAGTGGTCTGGCCTGGCGCGGTAACGAGGGTTTTTACTACAGCAGCTATGAGAAGCCCAAGGCGGGTTCCGCGTTGTCGGGGATGACCGACCAGCACAAGTTGTTTTTTCACAAGCTCGGTACTGAGCAGTCTGCCGATGAGTTGGTGTTTGGCGGAGCGGCGACTCCGCGCCGCTACATTGGTGCTTCGGTGACCGAGGACGGCCAGTTTTTGGTGGTGACTGCGGCGGTTTCGACGACGGGCAACGAGCTGCACATCCAAGACTTAAAGAACAAAGGCAAGCTAGTTCGCGTGGTGGACGGCTTTAGCCAAGAGTTCAACGTGGTGGACGCCGTAGACGGCGCCGTGTACGTGCTGACTAATTACGAGGCACCGAACTACCGCTTGATGCGTTTAAACGGGGCGCAGGTGGGCCCAGACGCGTGGACGGAGGTGATTCCCGAGGGCGAGTTCCCCATGTCGGTGTCGTCGGGCGCCGGATTCCTTTGGGTCGAGCGCATGGAGCACGCGCTGAGTTCGGTGGCGCAGTACCGCCACGACGGGACGAAGGTTCGTGATGTGAAGCTTCCCGGGGTCGGAACCGCGAGCGGTTTTGGCGGACGCCGCGGGGATGAGAAGCTGTACTTCAGCTTTACCAATGCGATTACGCCGTCGAGCATTTATACGTTGGATCCAGCGAGCGGAGCGAGCGAGGTGTTTTTTGCTCCGAAGATTGACTTTGACCCCGCGCAGTACGTTTCGGAGCAAGTGTTTTACACGTCCAAGGACGGCACGAAGGTTCCGATGACAGTTAGCTACAAGAAGGGGTTGAAGCGCAACGGTGCCAACCCGACCATTTTGTACGGCTACGGCGGATTTAACATTAGCCTGACTCCGAGCTTCAGTACGAGCTACGTGGTGTGGATGGAGCAGGGCGGAATCCTGGCCATTCCGAACATCCGCGGCGGAGGTGAATACGGCGAGAAGTGGCACGTGGCGGGCACCCAGATGCAGAAGCAGAATGTGTTTGACGATTTTATCGCGGCTGCTGAGTACCTGTTTGCCGAAAAGTATACGTCGTCGGACTACCTCGCATTGAGCGGCGGGTCGAACGGCGGACTTTTGGTGGGTGCGGTGATGACGCAGCGTCCAGAATTGGCCAAAGTGGCCTTCCCTGCGGTGGGCGTGCTGGACATGCTCCGCTACCACACGTTTACCGCGGGTGCGGGTTGGGCCTACGACTACGGAACTTCTGAGGAGAGCGAAGAAATGTTCCGCTACTTGCTGGGATACAGTCCCGTGCACAACGTGAAAAAGGGTGTGTGCTACCCCGCGACGATGGTGACGACGGCGGACCACGACGACCGTGTGGTTCCGGCCCACTCATTTAAGTTTGCGGCTGAGCTGCAGGCCAAGCAGGGATGTAGCAACCCCACACTGATTCGCATTGAAACCAATGCGGGCCACGGAGCGGGCAAGCCGACGGCGATGGTCATTGAAGAAGCCATCGACAAGTTTGGCTTCGCGTTGTGGAATATGGGCTTCACCAAGCTTCCGAATTAAGCGCTTAAGCGAATGAAACGTTTTGAAAACTACGTGCTCGGCCAGTGGACGCCGGGTGCAGACGCCGAATACGTCGCCCGGCATGCGGTGACGGGAGCGGAGCTGGGTTCAGTTTCGAGTCTTGGCTTGGACTACGCCGAGGCGCTGGACTACGGACGCCGCGTTGGCGGTTCCGCGCTGAGGGCCATGACGTTTCCGCAGCGCGGACTCATGCTCAAGGCACTCGCCATGCACTTGCAGGCGCGCAAGGAGGACTACTACGCCGTGAGCTACGCGACCGGAGCCACCCGCGTGGATTCGTGGATCGACATCGAGGGCGGCATTGGCAACCTCTACACCTACGCCTCGCTGCGCCGTGAGTTTCCGGATTTGCCCTACCACATTGACGGCGGGCTGGTTAAGCTTTCGAAGGGCGGAACCTTCGGCGGCCAGCACGTGATGCTTCCGCTTCGCGGGGTGGCGGTGCACATCAACGCGTTCAACTTCCCCGTGTGGGGCATGCTCGAGAAGATTGCGGTGAACCTGCTTGCGGGCGTTCCCGCGGTGGTCAAGCCCTCGGAGTTCACCAGCTTTTTGACCGAGCGCGTGGTGCGCGACATTGTTGCCAGCGGAATTTTGCCCGAGGGAGCCCTGCAGCTTGTGGTGGGCAAGGGCCACGGAATTCTCGACCCTGTGCAGCGCCAGGACGTGGTGACCTTCACGGGATCCTACGCAACCGGCTACCGACTTAAGTCGACCGGCCGATTTAGTGAACTCGGCGTTCCGTTTAACCTCGAGGCCGACTCGCTGAATGCGACGGTGCTCGGCCCCGAAGCCGTGCCCGGAACCCCCGAGTTTGACCTGTTTGTCAAGGAAGTCGCCAAAGAAATGACCATCAAGGCCGGTCAGAAGTGTACGGCGGTGCGCCGAATTATTGTTCCGGAGGGGCAGCTTGAGGCCGTGCAAACGGCAGTGGCCCAGCGCCTTGCCGGCGTGCGGCTGGGAGACCCCGCTCAAGATGGAGTGCGCATGGGCCCCTTGGCTACGGCCCTGCAGGCTGAACGCGTGCGCGAAGCCGCTCAGGTCTTGGCGGGCGAGAACGAAGTCGTCTACGGTTCGGTAGACGGCGGTGCAGACGGAGCCTACTACCAGCCCCTGCTGATGCGCTGCGCGCGTCCGCTCGAAGCGAATGCAGCCCACCGCATCGAGGCTTTTGGACCGGTTGCGACCTTGATGCCCTACCGCGATGTGGCCGAAGCGGCCCAGATTGCCGCGATGGGCGGCGGATCCTTGGTTTCTTCTATTGTGACGGCCGACAAAAACGCGGCCAAGGAATTTGTGCTTGAGGCGGGCTACAGCCACGGGCGGGTACTAGTGCTCGATTCGAGTTCCGCCAAAGAGAGCACGGGCCACGGGTCGCCCATGCCGCTGCTCACCCACGGTGGACCCGGACGCGCCGGCGACGGCGAAGAGATGGGCGGAATCCGCGGCGTGATGCACTACCTGCAGCGCGTGGCGGTTCAGGGCCACCCCAACGTGCTCAGCCATGTGGCCGAGCGCTACTACCCCGGGGCTGACCGCCCTGAGGCGGATCCGCACCTGTTTCGCCAGCATTTTGAGGACCTGCGCATTGGCGACACCGTCACCACGGCGACCCATACGGTGACGCTGGACGACATTGAGAACTTTGCAGAGCTCAGCGGCGACAAGTTCTATGCCCACATGGACGCCAGCAGCCTCGAGGGCACGATATTCACGGGCCGCGTCGCCCACGGATACTTCATTTTGAGCCGTGCGGCCGGACTCTTTGTGGATCCGCCCAAAGGGCCGGTGCTGCTGAACTACGGCATCGATACCTGCCGCTTCACTAAGCCGGTGTACCCTGGTTCGACGATTCAGGTCAAGCTCACGGTCCAAGAGAAGATCGACCAAGAGAAGCGCAGCCCCGAGGACATTGCCAAGGGCATCGTCAAGTACTACGTCGAGGTGGTCGACGAAACGACCGAAGTGGTGGCCGTCGCGACCATTTTGACCATGGTTAAAAAGCGGAACCAGGCGTGAGCTTTCTGAACCCCAACCTCGACCTGAAGCCGGGCAACTACGCGGTGATTTTTTCGTCGGAGCGCCCGGTGAATCCGAGCCCCGAGGGCTACGACGCGATGGATAATGCGACGATGCGCGCCGTGGAGCAGCTGGACGGCTACCTGGGCTACGAGGTGGTTCGCCAGGGCACGGACGCCATTTTTGTAAGCTACTGGCGCGACGCCGCCGCGGTCGATGCCTGGCGCCACGCGGCCCTGCACGGCGAGGCCAAGCGCGAAGGACGCGAACGTTGGTACGACGGCTACCGCAGCCTGGTGTGCCCCATTGAACAACTCAGTTTTTTCACGCGATGAACCCTATTTCAAACGAAGGCTACGTGCGCATTGAACGCCGCGGAAGCATCAGCTACATTGAGTTTTTTCACCCCCAAAGCAACTCGCTGCCGAGCGTGGTGCTGGCGGACTTGGCCAAGGCCATTCGCGACGAAGGCCACGACCCGGCGGTGCACGTCATTGTGCTTCGCAGCGGCGGCGACCGCGTGTTTTGCGGCGGAGCCAGCTTCACCGAGCTCGCCAGCATTCGCACCGAGGCCCAGGGATTGGCGTTTTTTAGTGGGTTTGCGCACGTGATCAACGCCATCCGCACGGTGCCCAAGTTTGTCGTGGGCCGCGTTCAGGGCAAGGCCGTGGGTGGCGGGGTCGGACTGGCCTCAGCCGTAGACTACTGCATCGCGACGCAGCACGCCGCGGTGAAGCTCAGCGAGCTGGCGGTGGGCATCGGTCCCTTTGTGGTCGGTCCTGCAGTGGAGCGCAAGATGGGCCTCAGCGCCATGAGCCAGCTGGCCATTGACGCCACAGAGTTCCGCAGTGCCGAATGGGCCCAGCAGCACGGGCTCTATGCTGAGGTGGTGGACGATGCCCAAGCACTGGATGCCGCCGTGGACGCCCTGGCCGAGCGCCTCGCGGGCCAGTCGGTCGAGGCGACGGTGGCCCTCAAGCATGCGCTGTGGCACGGAACCGAGCACTGGGGCGAGCTTCTTCTGGAGCGTGCTGCCGTTTCAGGCCGGTTGGTGCGCACCGACGACGCGCAATCTCGAATTCAAGCTATTTTGACGAAGTCGTGAGGCGCCTGCTGCTTTTGGCCTTAGGCCTCTTCAGCGGCAGTACATGGGCCGCTCAGGACACCACGCAGTGGTCGTTCCCGGCCATTTATGGCGTGAGCTTTAACCAGACCGTA
>Ga0222714_10002191_pt1 | contig 21045 bp, 21 predicted proteins | sample C33_3DmetaG_FD_165048 | JGI IMG/M metagenome (GOLD analysis project Ga0222714, IMG submission 165048) | Estuarine water microbial communities from San Francisco Bay, California, United States - C33_3D | ecosystem: Environmental > Aquatic > Marine > Unclassified | place: USA: California...
CCCGCCTCGCCGGTGTCGCGGGCCTGCCCGAAGTGATGCAGGACAGCCCTGATTTGGATAAAGTGGACGGAAGATGACCGATACGACCAAGGACAAGAACTCCGGCGACAAGAAGCCGCTTTCGCTGGCGCGCCCGGGCCGTCTTGAATTGAAGAAGACGGTCGAGCAGGGCCAGATCCGGCAGAGCTTCTCGCACGGCCGATCCAAGGCGGTGACCGTCGAGGTTCGCAAGAAGCGCACCTACGCGCCCGACTCCGAAGGCGGCATGAGCCAGGTGAAGCCCGGCGAACAGGCCGACCTGCACGGCGATCAGCTGACCGCCGACCAGCTTGCCCAGCGCGCCAAGATTCTGAAGGGCGCCAAGCTCGATGACGAACGCCGGCGCGTCGAGGAAGCCGAACGCGCCAAGCGCGAAGAGGAAGAGCGCGAAAAGCGCGAAGCCGAAGAAGCGCGCCTCAAGGCCGAGGAAGAAGAAGCCGCGCGCGCCGCTGCTGCCGCTGCTGCCGCTGCCGCTGCCGCTGTTGCCGTTGCCGAAACGACGGCGCCCGCCGCCGACAAGACCGATGGCGCACGTCCCGCCAAGGGCAAGCCGCGCGGTGAAGAACCCGCGGCCGAGGAAAGCGAAGATGCCGAGCGTCGTGGACCGCGTCGTGGCAAGACCCCCGAGAAACCGCGCCCGGCACTCAGCCTGCGTGAAAAAAGCGGCGAACGGCGCAAGGGCAAGCTGACCATTGCCAAGGCCCTCGATGACGAGGGTGGGGTGCGCGTGCGGTCCCTCGCCGCCCAGCGCCGTGCGCGCGAGCGCGAACGGCGCGCCCAGATGGCTCTTTCGGGGGCCGATTCGACGAAGGTCATCCGCGAGGTGACCTTGCCCGAAATGATTACCGTGCAGGAACTCGCTGTCCGCATGGCCGAACGCGGCGGCGACGTCATCAAGGCGCTGATGCGCATGGGCGTGATGGCCACCATTAACCAGCCGATCGATGCCGACACGGCCGAACTGATCATCGGCGAATTCGGTCATATCGTTAAGCGCGTGAGCGAATCGGCAGTTGAAGAAGGCTTGACCGGCGATGACGACGCGCCCGAGACCCTCAAGCCCCGTCCGCCGGTCGTTACCGTCATGGGCCACGTCGACCACGGCAAGACGTCGCTGCTTGATGCGTTGCGTGAAACCGACGTTGCTGCACGTGAATCGGGCGGCATCACCCAGCATATCGGCGCCTACCAGGTGACGATGCCGGCGGGGCAGAAGATTACCTTCCTCGACACCCCGGGCCACGAGGCGTTCTCGCAGATGCGCGCGCGCGGCGCGAAGGTCACCGACATCGTCGTCCTAGTCGTTGCGGCCGACGACGGCATCATGCCGCAGACCATCGAAGCCATTCATCACGCGAAGGCCGCGGGCGTGCCCGTCATCGTTGCCATCAACAAGATGGACCTGCCTTCGGCCAACCCGGACCGCATCAAGGCCGACCTGCTTCAGCACGAAATCGCGCTTGAAGGCATGGGCGGTGACGTCCTGTGGGTGGCGGTATCGGCAAAGCAGAAGACCAACCTCGACAAGCTCGAGGAAACCATCCTGCTGCAGTCCGAAATTCTCGAACTCAAGGCCAATGCCAATCGTCCGGCCAACGGCATCGTCATCGAAGCCAAGATGGAACGCGGTCGCGGCAACGTCGCCACCGTCCTGGTGCAGCGCGGCACGCTGCGCGTCGGGGACGTGTTCGTCGCCGGCACCGAATGGGGCCGCGTGCGCGCGTTGATCGACGATCACGGCCGCAAGGTCAAGGAAGCGGGCCCTGCCTGCCCGGTCGAAGTCCTGGGTCTTCAGGGCGCGCCCACGGCGGGCGATGAATTCAACGTCGTCGAGAACGAAAACCGTGCCCGCCAGGTCGCCGAATTCCGCCAGCGCCGGGTGCGCGATGCGGCCAATGCGGCGGGCGTGCGTGGCAGCGTCGAGCAGATGCTGGCATCCATCGCCGCGGGCGAAGCCAAGGAACTGCCCGTCGTCATCAAGGCCGACGTGCAGGGTTCGGTCGAAGCCATCGTCGGCGCGCTCGAAAAATTCGGTACCGAGGAAGTCAAGGCGCGCATCCTTCATGCGGCGGTCGGCGGCATCAACGAATCCGACGTCACGCTGGCGCGGGCATCGAATGCGCTCATCATCGGCTTCAACGTCCGCGCTCATCCGCAGGCGCGCGACATGGCGCGGCGCGACAATATCGATATCCGCTACTACTCGATCATTTACGACCTGACCAATGACGTGAAGCAGATGCTCTCGGGCATGCTGGCGCCGTCGCGCAAGGAAACGACCCTTGGCCAGGCCGAACTGCGCGAGGTGTTCAACATCACGAAGGTCGGCCGTATCGCCGGCTGTCTCGTCACCGAAGGCGTGGTCCGCCGCGGCGCCCGCGTGCGCCTGCTGCGCGACAACGTCGTCATTCACGACGGCGCGCTCAAGACGCTCAAGCACTTCAAGGATGAAGTGCGTGAAGTCCGGGCCGGTTCGGAATGCGGCATGGCGCTGGAGAACTACCAGGATATCCAGGCCGGCGACGTGCTTGAGTGCTACGAGGTCGAGGAAGTCGCGCGCACGCTCTAGGGCCAGGCGCATCGACCGGTTGAAAGAGTGACACCATGAAGAAGGGCAGGAACGCCTCCTCGGCGAAGGGGCCGAGCCAGCGCCAGTATCGTGTCGGCGAGGAACTGCGCCACGCGATCGCGCGCATCATCGAGCACGCCCATTTCCGCGACCCCGATCTCGCCGGCGTGCCGATCACCGTGACGGAAGTGCGAATCTCGCCTGACCTGCATAACGCCACCGCTTTCGTGACACCGCTCGGCGGTCGCGACATGGACAAGGTGGTGCCGGCGCTCAACCGCGCCTCCGGGTATTTCCGTCGCGAGCTCGCCCGCGAGGTCAACCTGCGTACGGTTCCGATCGTCCAGTTCGCGGCCGATCGTTCCTTCGATTATTCCAGCCGGATCGAGGAAATTCTCGCCCGCCCCCAGGTCGCCCGCGACCTTGCAGGCGAAGACGGGGCGAAGGGCTCCGGCGAAGACGAGGACTAGGTGGGACGCCGGCGCAAGCCGCCCGAAGGTGCCAGCCGCCTCGACGGCTGGCTGGTGGTGGACAAGCCGCTGGGCATGACCTCGGCGCAGGTGGTGGCGGTGCTGCGCCGTACGCTCAAACCCCTGCGCATCGGCCATGCCGGAACCCTCGACCCGCTTGCCAGCGGCATCCTGCCGGTGGCGCTCGGCGAGGCGACCAAGACCGTGGCTTATGCCATGGACGGCGATAAAACCTACCGGTTCACCCTGAAATTCGGCGAGCAGCGCAGCACCGATGACGCCGAGGGCGAGGCCGTGGCGACCAGCCCGAATCGGCCGGAAACCGAGGAAATTCAAGCAGTTCTTGGAAATTTTGTCGGCCAGGTGCGGCAGCGGCCGCCGGCCTTCAGCGCGCTCAAGGTGGCCGGACGGCGTGCCTATGACCTGGCGCGCGCCGGGGAGGCCCCGGAACTTGCTGAAAGAACCATAGAAATCAAGGAGTTGATCTTGATTTCCCGGCCTGACCCGGATCAGGCCGAATTTTCCGTCACCTGCGGCAAGGGGACCTATGTGCGAGCCCTTGCCCGCGATATTGCGCTGGCGCTCGGCACCGTCGGCCATGTCGCGGCGCTGCGCCGGACCCGGGTCGGGGCCTTCTCGGAAAACCTAGCGATTGCGCTGGATAATCTGGTTGCCTTGGGGCATAGTGCCGCCGCTTTCGAGCACCTGCTTCCGGTTGAAACCGCGCTGGACGACATCCCGGCACTGGCTCTGACCGGCGACCAGGCCGCCCTGTTGCGACAGGGACGCGCCATTGCGGTGCTCGGTACCGCGGGACTTGTGTCCCGGGACGGTGATGCGGGTTCGCCCGCGCCGCTTTCCGACGGAACGGTTCTCTGCGCAATGGAAGGGACACGGCCGGTGGCCTTGGCCCGCATTGATGCAGGACTTCTGCGCCCGGTACGCGTGTTGAACCTCTAACAATGGAGCATACGATGTCGATTACGCCTGACCGTAAGAAGGCGCTCGTCAGCGAATACGCCAACGGCGCAAAAGATACCGGTTCCCCGGAAGTCCAGGTTGCGATCCTGTCTGAACGCATCGGTAACCTTACCGAACATCTGAAGGCCCATGGCCACGACTTTCATTCCCGTCGCGGCCTCCTCATGATGGTGTCGAAGCGCCGCCGGCTGCTCGACTATCTCAAAAACACGAACGAAGACCGATACCAGAAGCTGATCGATCGCCTGGGACTCAGGCGCTAGCAAGGCTCCGGCCGCGAAGGCGCGGCCGGACCCCGTGCGCGGCAGGGCCGCGCGCGGGGGAAGGTTGGTTGGAAGGAGAGAGAATCCATGTTCAACGTCATTAAAAAAGAAATCGAATGGGGCGGGCGCAAGCTCACTCTTGAAACAGGCCGCATTGCCCGTCAGGCCGACGGCGCGGTGCTCGCGACCTACGGCGAAACGACCGTCCTCTGCACGGCCGTTGCCAACAAGGCGCCGAAACCCGGCATCGATTTCTTCCCCCTCACCGTCAATTACCAGGAAAAGATGTTCGCCGCGGGCAAGATCCCGGGCGGCTTCTTCAAGCGTGAAGGACGCCCGAGCGAGAAGGAGACGCTGACTTCGCGCCTCATCGACCGGCCGATCCGTCCGCTGTTCCACCCGTCGTTCCGCAATGAAACCCAGGTTGTGTGCACCACCATCTGCCACGACATGGAGAACGATCCCGATATCGTCGCCCTGATCGGCGCCTCGGCGGCGCTGACGCTGTCGGGCATTCCGTTCCTGGGCCCCATCGGCGCTGCGCGCGTCGGCTTCATCGACGGCAAGTACGTCCTTAACCCGCTGGTCGACGAGATGCCGAACACCCGTCTCGATCTGGTCGTCGCGGGCACCCAGGAAGGCGTGCTGATGGTCGAATCCGAGGCCCATGAGCTGACCGAAGAGGAAATGCTCGGCGCCGTCATGTTCGGCCACCGCGAATTCCAGAAGGTCATCAACGCGATCATCGAAATGGCCGAGCAGGCCGCGAAGGAGCCTTGGGCGCTGCCCCAGGCCGCACCCGAAGCGGAAGCCATCGAAAAGCGCGTGCGCGAACTGGCCGAGGCCGGCCTGCGCGATGCCTACAAGGAAGTCGACAAGACCAAGCGCCGCGACGGCATCGACACGGTCAAGGCCGAGGTCAAGGCCAAGCTCGAAGCCGAGGAAATCACCGGCGACGCTGTCGGCCATGCCTTCAAGCATCTGGAGAAGGACATCGTCCGTCTCGCCATCCTCGATACCGGCTCGCGCATCGACGGCCGCGACACCAAGACGGTGCGCCCGATCAACGTGCAGGTCGGCGTGCTGCCGCGTGCACACGGTTCCGCCCTGTTCACCCGCGGTGAGACCCAGGTGCTCAACGTCACCACGCTCGGCACCGGCCAGGACGAGCAGATCATCGATGCGCTCGACGGCGACTACCGCGAGCACTTCATGCTGCATTACAACTTCCCGCCCTACTCGGTCGGTGAAGCTGGCCGCATGGGTAGCCCGGGCCGTCGTGAAATCGGCCACGGCAAGCTTGCCTGGCGCGCGGTGCATCCGCTGCTCCCCGCCAAGGAAGACTTCCCCTACACCATCCGCGTCGTGTCGGAAGTGACGGAATCGAACGGCTCGTCCTCGATGGCGACCGTTTGCGGCTCCTCGCTGTCGATGATGGACGCGGGCGTGCCGCTCAAGAAGCCGGTCGCCGGCATCGCCATGGGCCTGATCAAGGAAGGCGAGCGTTTCGCCGTCCTGACGGACATCCTCGGCGACGAAGATCATCTCGGCGACATGGACTTCAAGGTGGCCGGTACCGATCAGGGCATCACCAGCCTGCAGATGGACATCAAGATCACCTCGATCACCGAGGAGATCATGAAGATCGCCCTGGCGCAGGCCCACGACGGACGCATTCATATCCTCGGCGAAATGTCGAAGGCTCTGAACAGCGCCCGCGAGGAAGTCTCCGGCAATGCCCCGCGCATCACCACCATTTCCATTCCGAAGGACAAGATCCGCGAAGTCATCGGCACCGGCGGCAAGGTCATTCGCGAGATTTGCGAGACCACCGGCGCGAAGATCGACATCGAGGACGATGGCACCATCAAGGTTGCCGCCGTCGACGGTGAGGCCTCCGACAAGGCGATCCAGTGGATCAAGTCGATCGTCGCCGAACCGGAAGTCGGCGTGGTCTATACGGGCAAGGTCGTGAAGGTCGTTGATTTCGGCGCCTTCGTGAACTTCCTCGGCGCGCGTGACGGGCTCGTGCACATCTCTGAGCTCGCTCAGGGCCGCACGAAGAAAGTCACCGACGTCGTCAACGAAGGCGACATGGTGAAGGTAAAGGTTCTCGGCATCGATGATCGCGGCAAGGTTCGCCTGAGCATGCGCGTCGTCGATCAGGAGACCGGCGCCGACCTGTCTGACGAGGCCGGTGACACGCCGGCCGCGGAATAACCGAGTGTCCGGCGGGGCTTGGCCCCGCCGGACATAAAAACGGGACCCGCAGAAGATGAAGGCTTTGCGTTCGCTGATCATTTCGGGTGAGGAAGTCCTGCCGCTCGTCGAGGGTGGCAAGGGGATTGCCGTATCCAACGGGGAAAGCTCCGGCGCCTGGGCGGCGTCGGGCGGCGTCGGTACGTTCTCGGGCGTCAATGCCGATGCCCGCGACGACAAGGGCGAACTGATCCCGGTCGTCTACCACGGCCGCACCCGGCGCGAACGCCACGAAGAGCTCCTCTCCTATTCGATCCAAGGCGGCATCACCCAGGCCCGCATCGCCCACGAGACGCGCGCCGGCAAGGGCCGCATCCACATGAACATCCTGTGGGAAATGGGCGGCGCCGAGCGCGTGCTGAAGGGCGTTCTGGAAGGGGCCAAGGGCCTCATTCACGGCGTCACCTGCGGCGCCGGCATGCCCTACCGCATGGCCGAAATCTGCGCCGAATACGGCGTCTACTATTATCCGATCGTGTCGTCGGCACGCGCATTCCGCGCCCTGTGGAAGCGCGCCTATCACAAGTTCGCCAATCTTCTGGGCGGCGTGGTCTACGAAGACCCGTGGCTTGCCGGCGGGCACAACGGACTTTCCAACGTCGAAGATCCCAACCAGCCGCAGGATCCGCTGCCGCGGGTGCGCGACCTGCGCGCGCTGATGCGCGAATGCGGCCTCGATCAAACCCCGATCATCATGGCGGGCGGCGTGTGGCGCCTCGACGAATGGGAAGACTGGCTCGACAATCCCGAGCTTGGCCCCGTTGCCTTCCAGTTCGGCACCCGCCCGTTGCTGACCAAGGAAAGCCCGATCTCGGACGAATGGAAGCAGAAGCTGCTGACCCTCAAGGAAGGCGACGTTTACCTCAACCGTTTCTCGCCGACCGGGTTTTATTCCTCGGCCGTGTCCAATCCCTTCCTGCGCGAGCTGAAAGAGCGCTCCGAACGTCAGGTCGCCTACAGCCATGAACCGGTCGGCGAACACGACACCGAATTCGCCGTCGGTGCCCGCGGGCGCAAGGTCTATCTGACGGCCCACGATCGCGACCGCGCGGTGGGCTGGGTCGCCGAAGGTTATACGGAAGCCCTGCGCACCCCCGATTCGACCCTGGTCTTTGTCACCCCGCCGCGTTCACGCGAAATTCGCAAGGACCAGATCGACTGCATGGGCTGCCTCAGCGCCTGCAATTTCTCGAACTGGGCCCAGAACGAGGCAGGCACCACCGGGCGCAAGGCCGACCCGCGATCCTATTGCATCCAGAAGACCCTGCAGGCGATCAGCCACACGGCCGACGTCGACAACCAGCTGATGTTCGCCGGCCATAACGCTTTCCGCTTCCGCACCGATCCCTATTACGCCAACGGCTTCATCCCGACCGTGCGGGAATTGGTGGGCCGGTTGTGTACCGGTGCCTAAAAAGCCGTATAACCGTTCCAAACAACGGGTTAGCTTTTTGTAATTTTAGGGGTTTATTTTTCCGGCCCGTGCCCCTATATGTTTTGCGAATGTTTTGCATCAGCGGCCCGCGCCGCTTTTGGATGAACCGATGGTCCAGTCTCATACCCATGCGCCGCGTCCCTATGCCCAGGTGCTCGACCGCCTGAAGCAGGCCGGTCTGCGCCCGACGCGCCAGCGTATCGCGCTGGCCAAGCTGCTGTGTGATGCGGGCGATTGCCATTTCACGGCGGAAGACCTGCACGGCAAGGCGCTCTCGGCTGGCGTGCGGGTGTCGCTGGCGACCATCTACAACACCCTGCACCAGTTCACCCATGCCGGGATGCTGCGTGAAATCGTGGTGTCGCCGGGTTCGAGCTACTTCGACACCAACGTTTCAGATCACCACCACTTCTTTCACGAAGACCGCAGCGAGCTTTCCGACATCGCTGGCGAAGACGTGGTGATCGCGGCAATCCCGAAGCCCCCGGCGGGCACCTCGGTTGACCGCGTGGACGTCATTATCCGCGTCCGCGGCCGTTAATAATTCCCCGTGATTTCAGAACAATAAAAATTAGTTTAGAGGACTTCTAAACTGTTGACGAAGCCCTTCGCGCAGCCTATATAGGATGCGTGAGCTTTTTCGCGGGTTCATCCGACTTGTCGGTCCGCCCGTATCAGCGTTCATCAGCGTCAGTTCATCGCAAGCCAAAATCGGAGGAGAACCAATATGGCATCGTTGAAAGGATCCAAGACCGAAGGCAACCTGAAGGCCGCATTCGCGGGCGAATCTCAGGCCAACCGCCGCTATCTCTATTTCGCGCAGAAGGCCGACGTCGAAGGCTTCAATGACGTCTCGGCGGTCTTCCGCTCCACCGCCGAAGGCGAAACCGGCCATGCCCACGGCCATCTCGAATTCCTCGAGGTCTGTGGCGACCCCGCCACCGGTGAGCCGATCGGCGACACCACGAAGAACCTGAAGGCGTCCATCGCGGGTGAAACCCACGAGTACACCGACATGTATCCGTCGATGGCCAAGACCGCCCGCACCGAGGGCTTCGAGGAAATCGCCGACTGGTTCGAAACCCTGGCGAAGGCTGAAAAGTCCCACGCCGGCCGCTTCCAGCGCGCTCTCGACACCCTGGGCAAGTAAGTCCAGCCGCGTATCGCCGGGCGGCGCAGCCGCCCGGCGGATCGCTGCACCCTGTAAACTTTAGTCTTAGGCATTCATAATGCCGGAAGGGGTCGCTTCCGGCAGTGGGGCTGACGTGTCCCCGCAAAGTCGAAAACGGAACGAGGTTGATCATGGCTGTAGAAGGTGGTTTGGGCGCGCCCGTGCGCCACGCGATTGACTGGAACGATCCCGACTTCTTCGACGAGGAGAAGCTCGACGCCGAACTGCGCCGGGTCTTCGACATCTGTCATGGCTGCCGGCGCTGCTTCAACCTGTGCGATTCCTTTCCGCGCCTGTTCGACCTGATCGACGAATCCAAAACGGGCGAACTCGATTCCGTTTCCAGCGACGATTTCAAGCCGGTGGTGGATGCCTGCACGCTCTGCGACATGTGCTTCATGACGAAGTGCCCCTACGTGCCCCCCCACGAATTCAACCTCGACTTCCCGCATCTGATGCTGCGCTATCGCGCGGTCGAATTGAAAAAGGGCGAGGTCGGCTTCGCCGAAAGCCAGCTCACCGAAACGGACCGCAACGGCAAGCTCGCCGGTGCGGTGGCGCCTGTCGCCAACTGGGCATCGAAAACCGGCAACGGCCTGACGCGCCCCGTTCTGCAGGCGGTCGCCGGTGTCGATGCGCGTGTCGACCTGCCAAAGTTCCACGGCAAGACCTTCACCGCGCGGGCCAAGACCGACAAGCCCGCGATCAATGCCGAGGCTCCCGCCCACGGCCGCAAGGCGATCCTGTTCGCGACCTGCTTCGTCAACTACAACAACCCCGGCATCGGCGAGGCGGCCCTTGCGGTGCTCGCGAAAAACGGCGTCGAAACCGAGGTCGGCTATCCCGGCTGCTGCGGCATGCCGCAGCTCGAGCACGGCGATCTCGCGCGCGTCGCCGAAAATGCCCGCCGCACCGCCGCCTATTTCGGCCCCTGGATCGACAAGGGCTACGACGTGGTGGCGCTGACGCCGTCCTGCGCCCTGATGTTGAAATTCGAATGGCCCCTGATCGTGCCCAAGGACGATCCCGCCTATGATGCGGTGGTGAAGCTGTCGAAGGCGACGCGCGACATTTCCGAATACGTCGTCGATATCGCCGACAAGGAAGGCCTGGCGCCGGGCATGCAGCCGGTGGACGGCGGCATCACGCTGCATCTCGCTTGCCACGCACGTGCCCAGAACCTCGGTCCCAAGGCCGCCGACATGCTCAAGCGCATTCCGGGATCGGACGTTTCCGTGATCGAGCGCTGCTCGGGCCACGGCGGTTCTTGGGGCATCCTCAAGGACAACTTCGATACCGCGCTGAAGGTCGGCAAGCCTGTCGCCCGCAAGGCATTGGAGGAAGGCAAGGCCTATGTCGCTTCCGAATGCCCGCTTGCCGCCAAGCACGTGGTGCAGGGCATGAAGATGCTGGATGGCGCCAACGTGAAGGTCGAAGCACCTTCGCACCCGATCGAGATTTTCGCCCGCGCCTACGGGATCGGCGCCGCGGGCACCGACAAAAAGTAGGAACAGACGTTATGGATGGAGGTCATCAGATGCCCGCGGCCCGCAAGATCACCCGTGACGACATCATGGACATGGGCGCTTACGCCAAGGTGCGCGCCGAGCGCCGCCGTGCCATGGCTGCGGCCAAGCGCAACCGCCGGGTTTCCGTCGGTCCGCACGTGACCTTTTATTTTGAAAGCCACGCCACGATGCTGCATCAGATCCACGAGATGCTGTTCATCGAAAAGGGCGGCGAGGAACAGGTTGCTGACGAGCTTGCGGCCTACAACCCGCTCATCCCCCAGGGCCGCGAGCTGGTGGCGACGATGATGATCGAATACGAAGACCCCGCGGTACGTGACCGTGAACTGCGCCGCCTTACCTTCATCGAAACGACGGTGACGCTTTCCATCGGCGGCGAGGACATCAAGGCCGAGGCCGAGGTCGATGTCGAGCGCACCAAGGCCGATGGCAAGACTTCGGCGATTCACTTCCTGCGTTTTCCGCTGACTGACACCCAGGCTGCTGCTTTCAAGACGGCGGGCACGCGCATCGTGCTGGGCATAGGCCATGAAAACTACGGCCACATGGCGGTCGTCAACGAAGCGACGCGCGCAGCCTTGGCCGAAGATCTGGCCTGATCCGTTTCGGGTTTCGTAAAAAAAGCCCCGGACTCGTTCCGGGGCTTTTTCATTAATCGACTTTTTCGTTGGGCAGGGTGCCCCAGATCGTCGCGCGCGGGGTCCAGCCCTTGATGCCGCGCATCTCGACGCGGCACCAGCCGCCCTCGCAGGCGAGCAGCCTTGCAACCACGCCCGGTTCGGCGCGTGCGAGTGCCGGGGCAGCGCTTTCCGGGGCACGCCGCAGCACCGTATCGTCGGCGACGGTGATCGCGGTGCGCCTGCCCGCCAGCATGGCGCGATGCACCCAGCCGATGGTGCCGTTCCAGTCACGCACTTTCCGCCAGGCGTCGAACTCGGCGACGATCTGCACCGGCAGGCCGCGGCGGCGGTAGATCCATTCCACGGGGTAGCGCGTGCCGGGCCCGGCACGCATGTAAACCTCGCCCGCGCGCAGGCTGGCGAAGCGCGGCAGCGGCAGGCCGGTGCGCTTCACGGCCGTTTTCGGCCCGGCGGGCTTGTCGCCCTCGTTTTCGTTTTGCGCCGTGGCCGGGAAGCCCGCGCAAGCGAGACCCGCTGCGAGCAGCACTGCGACGATGACGCTGCGCTTACGCGCCATGCCGGAACAGGTCCGTGATGGTGGGGTTCTCGCCGCAGAGCGCGCAGGCCGGGTCGGGGCGTGCCTTGATGCGGCGGAACGTCGCGCCCAGCATGTCCATGACGACGAGCGAGCCGGCCAGGCTTTCGCCAAGACCAAGCAGTTCCTTGATGACTTCCGTCGCCTGCAGGCAGCCGACGACGCCCGCGACCGCGCCCAGCACGCCGCCTTCGGCGCAGGTCGGGATCAGTCCTTCGGGGGGCGGAGCCGGAAAGATGCAGCGGTAGCAGGGCTTGCCGTCTTCGAAAGCGCGGAAGGTGGCGACCTGACCCTCGAAACGCAGAAGCGCCGCCGATACCAGTGGCTTGCGGGCAAGGTAGCAGGCATCGTTGAGCAGGAACCGGGTGGCGAAATTGTCCGACCCGTCGGCGACGATGTCGTATCCCGCGATCAGGTCCATGACGTTGCCCGCGCCGAGCCGCAGGGCATGGGCCTCGACCTTGATATCGGGATTGATCGCCTTGATCGCCTTGGCGGCGCTTTCGACCTTGGGCGTGCCGATGCGTTCCGTCGCGTGGATGACCTGGCGCTGCAGGTTCGACAGGTCCACGGCGTCGTCATCGACGATGCCGATGCGCCCGACACCGGCGGCGCCCAGATACATCAGCAACGGCGAGCCCAGTCCGCCCGCGCCGATCACCAGCACCGAGGATTTCAGCAGCTTTTCCTGACCCTTGCCGCCAAGTTCCGGCAGGATGATGTGGCGCGCGTAGCGCTCAAGCTGCTGGTCGGTGAATTCGAAGGTCATCTGCGGGTGCTGGCCTATATGTTGTCGAACAGCGCCGTCGACAGGTAGCGCTCGGCGAAGGACGGCAGGATGATGACGATCTTCTTGCCCGCGAATTCGGCGCGCGCGCCGATCTCGATCCCCGCGGCGAGCGCCGCACCCGACGAAATGCCGACCGGCACGCCTTCCATGCGTGCCGCCTTGCGCGCGGTGGCGAAGGCGGTCTCATTGCCGATGCGCACGACCTCGTCGATCAGGTTGACGTCGAGGTTGGCCGGAACGAAGCCCGCGCCGATACCCTGGATCTTGTGCGGACCGGGAACGCCACCCGACAGCACGGGGCTGTCTTCGGGCTCGACCGCGATCATCTTGAGCGAAGCCTTGCGCGCCTTCAGCACCGAACCGACGCCGGTCAGCGTGCCGCCGGTGCCGACGCCGGAAATGACGGCATCCACCTCACCGTTGGTGTCGTTCCAGATTTCCTCGGCCGTGGTGCGGCGGTGGATATCGGGATTGGCGGGGTTCTCGAACTGCTGGAGGATGATCGAATCCTTTATCTGGGCGTTCAGTTCGCCCGCCCGGCGAAGCGCACCCTTCATGCCTTCGGCGGCCGGTGTCAGTTCCAGTTCCGCGCCCAGGATCAGCAGCATCTTGCGCCGTTCCATCGACATGCTCTCAGGCATGCACAGGATCAGGCGGTAGCCCTTGGCCGCGCAGACGAAGGCCAGCGCGATGCCGGTATTGCCCGATGTTGGCTCGATCACGGTGGTGCCGGTCTTCAGGCGCCCGTCGGCTTCCGCCGCCTCGATCATGGCAAGGCCGATACGATCCTTTACCGACGACATCGGGTTGAAGAATTCGAGCTTGCCGTACAGCTCGGCCTTGCAGCCGCTTTCCCGCGACAGGCGCGGCAGATAGACGGTCGGGGTATTGCCGATGGTCTCGAGGATCGAGCCGAAGGTCTTGCCCCTGCCCTGGGTGTCTTTCTTGTCGGTCATTGTCTGCAGTCTCCCTGATGCCGCGTTGCCGTGGTCGTCTTCGGTTGAAAACCAAACTCAAATGATGAAATCGAGGCGCTCCGCCGCATCGCTGCGGATGCCCGCGGCATTGGCGCGCAAACACAGATCCTCGATGGTGACGGCGTCGAGGCGCTCCATCATTTCGGCCTCGAAGCCCGTCCACATCGGCCACACCACCTTGCGGCCGAGGTCCGACGGCGGTTCAGTTGCGTCCTCGGTTTCCGCCATGGCGACGACGCGGGTGATCTCGCCCACCGTGATGCGGCGGCGTTCGCGCGCGAGCAGGTAGCCGCCCCTCGGGCCGCGCACGCCGGTCAGCACGCCCGCGCGCACCAGCTGCTGGAGAACCTGCTCCAAGTAGCGGCGCGGAATGCCCTGGCGCTCGGTGATGTCCTTGCTCTGCACCGGGAGCGAGCCCGCGTTGTAGGCGATGTCGAGCACCGCCTCGATCGCGTAGAGAAGTTTCTTGGACATGCGAAACATGAGGTTCTCCCTAGGCGCCGGTGCCGGTGGAGCCGAAGCCCCCGGCGCCGCGTTCCGTGGCATCGAGGCTTTGCGCCTCGTTCAGCCGCACGCGGGTGACCGGCGCGACGACCATTTGGGCGATGCGCGCGCCGCGCGTCACCGTGAAGGATTCTTCGCCGTGATTGATCAGGCAGACCATGACCTCGCCCCGGTAATCGGCATCGACGGTGCCGGGCGCGTTCACGATCGAGATGCCGTGACGGACGGCAAGGCCCGAACGCGGGCGCACCTGGGCCTCAAACCCGTCGGGCAGGGCGATGGCGAAACCGGTCGGGATCAGCGCCCGCTTGCCCGGCGCGATGACGACATCGTCGGCGACAGCCGCGGGCAGATCGATCCCTGCCGCCCCGGCCGAGGCGTAATCGGGCAGCGCCAGGTCGCGGGCGTGATCGAGCCGCATGATGGGGACCGTCACAGGTGTCATTGGATGGCGCCGAAGTGGCGGGCGATGGCGTCGGCCAGCCGTGCCGCGACGGCATCCTTGCCCATGCGCGGCCACGAGGCGACGTCGGCGTCATTGGCGCCGGTAATCAGGTGCACCGTATTGTTGTCGCCGCCGAAGACGCCCTCGGCGGGGGACACATCGTTGGCGACGATCCAGTCGCAGCCCTTGGCCACGCGCTTGGCGCGCGCGTTGGCAAGGACGTTTTCGGTTTCAGCAGCAAAGCCCACGACCAGTCGCGGGCGTTTGTTACCGGCACCGGCGACGGTCGCGAGAATGTCGGGGTTTTCCGAAAGTTCCAGACGCGGCGGCGCAGCACCCTTCGTCTTCTTGATCTTGGCCTCGGCCACATCGCGCACGCGCCAGTCGCTGACGGCGGCCGCCATCACCGCGACATCGACGGGTAGGCACTCGTTGACGGCGCGCAGCATCTGTTCGGCGGTCTCGGTATGGACGACTTCGACGCCGGCGGGATCGGGCAGGGCGACGGGGCCGGAGACCAGCACCGTTCGCGCGCCGAGCCGCGCAAGGGCGGCGGCGATGGCGTGCCCCTGCTTGCCCGACGAGCGGTTGCCGATGAAGCGCACGGGATCGACGGGCTCGAAAGTGGGGCCGGACGTCACTACCGCGCGACGGCCCCGGAGCGGCGCGGCGGCTTCAAAAAAATCTTCGACGGCCTTGACGATGTCTGCGACCTCGGCGAGCCGGCCTTCGCCTTCTTCGCCGCAGGCAAGTTCGCCCGCCACGGGGCCGACGACGACGATGCCGCGGGTGCGCAGGGTTTCCATGTTGGCGCGCGTCGCGGCGTGTTCCCACATGCGCACGTTCATCGACGGCGCCACCATCACCGGTTTGTCGGTGGCGAGCAGCGCTGTGGTGGCGAGATCGGTTGCAAGGCCGTGCGCCATCTTGGCGAGAATGTCGGCGGTCGCCGGCGCGACGAGGACGAGATCGGCCTCGCGCGAAAGGCGGATATGGCCCATTTCGCTTTCATCGGTGAGCGAGAACAGATCGCCATAAACTTTTTCGCCGGTCAGCGCCGCAAGGGACAGCGGTGTTACGAACTTCGCACCGGCGTCGGTGAGGATGGCGCGCACGGCGGCGCCGCGGCGTTTCAGCTCGCGCGTGAGCTCGAGCGCCTTGTAGGCAGCAATGCCGCCCGACACCACCAGCAGGATGCGCCGGTTCGTGATCATGGTTTTTTCCCGATAAGTCCCAAGTTGCACAGGCCCGGGGGCATCCCCGGACGGTCGATGAATTTACGCATTTTGCTTGTTATTAGATAGTAATTCCCTAAGAAGCGCGCAACATCGGAATCGGGGGCCCGGGAAGCCGGCGCACCGATGCTCAGGGGCGGCCCGTGAGCAGCGTGGCCAGGATCAGGGCCAAGAGCCCCGCGATGACCCAGAGAACGGCGCCCCGGCCGCCGTTTCCGCCCTTCCCGTCCTCGCCCAGGAGGCGGCGGACGGTGTCGGGATGCAGCCGGTAGCCCTGCTCGGCCAGCGCCCGCACGGCCTTGTCCACGTTGGTCAGGAATCCGGGCAAACGTTCCAGTCCCGAAACGAAATCCTGCGCTCCGCGGGCGATCCGTGCTTCGGGGCCGAGGTTGTCGCGCACCCAGCTTTCGATCAGCGGGCGGGCCAGTTCCCACATGTTGACGTTGGGATTGAGCCTGCGCCCGACCCCTTCGGCCACCATCATGGTCTTTTGCAGCAGAAGAAGCTGGGGCTGGGTTTCCATCTGGAACTGTTCGGTGACCCGGAACAGCTGGGCGAGCAGGCGGGCGACCGAGATCTCGTTCATCGGACGGCCAAGGATCGGCTCGGCGATGGCGCGGCAGGCCTGCATGAACAGATCGCGCGGCTGGTCGGCCGGGACATAGCCCGCTTCGAAATGAACGTCGGCAACGCGCCGGTAATCGGCCTGCAGGAATCCGAGCAGCATTTCGGCGAGATAGCGCCGCGTCGGCGCATCAAGCCGCCCCATGATCCCGAAATCGACGACGACGAGGTTGCCGTCGGGACCGACGAACATGTTGCCGGGGTGAAGATCGGCGTGAAAGAAGCCGTCGCGGAACACCTGGTTGAAGAAGGCGGTTGCCGCCTTCTTGAGGACCTCGTCCGGATCGTGGCCCGCGGCGACCAGCCGGCCGCGCTGGTCCATCGGGATGCCGCTGATGCGCTCAAGGGTCATGACGCGGCGTGCCGTGCGCGTCCAGTCGACGTGGGGCACGCGGAAGCTGGTATCACCCTTGAAATTGCCGGCAAGTTCGCACGCCGCCGCGGCTTCGAGGCGCAGGTCCATTTCCACTTCGACGACGCGCGCCAGTGTCGCCACCACCTCGCGCGGCTTGAGGCGCCGCGTTCCCGGGCGCGTGCGTTCGATGGCGGCTGCCGCCCAGGCCAGCATATCGAGATCGCGGGCGAAGGCCTCTTCGATGCCCGGGCGCAGGACCTTGACCGCGACTTCTTCGCCCTCGGTCGTCACCGCCAGATGCACCTGGGCGATGGAGGCAGCGGCGACAGGCGTGTCGTCGAAGCTCGCGAACAGCTCCGATACGGGCTTGCCCAGTTCCGCCTCGATGGCGGCACGGGCGGCCGCGCCGGGGAAGGGCGCCAGGCGATCTTGCAGAAAGGCGAGGTCGTCGGCGATTTCCTCGCCCAGCAGATCGGCGCGGGTGGCGAGCGACTGGCCGAGCTTGATGAAGGTCGGTCCGGCTGCGGTCAGCGCCTGGGCGATGCGCTCGCCGGGCCGGGTGCCGGGCTTGGGATGGGGGCCCCCCGGCAGGCGGGCGAGAAGCCGGGCTGCCGCCAGCACACCGGGGCTGGCCCCGAAACGCTCAGCCAGCACCAGCGCGTCGCAGCGCGCAAGCAGGCGGGCGAGGCCGATGAGGCGGAAAAGATGTCCAAGGCCGTTGAACATCACAGCACCCAGCCCGAATGCATGGCGGCGATGCCGCCCGCGAGATCGCGCACGCGGATCTGCTCGAAACCGGCTTCCGCCATCATCGACGCCAGCCGGTCCTGGTCGGGGAAGCGGCGGATGCTTTCGGCGAGATAGCGATAGGCCGCACCGTCGCCTGCCACCTTTTCGCCGAGCCACGGCATGATGTGATCGGAATAGGCGTCATAAACGGGGCCGATCAGGGGCAGGCGCGGGTGGGAGAATTCGAGGCAGAGAAAGCGCCCGCCCGGCGCCAGTACGCGCCTGGCCTCACCCAGCGCGCGCGCCGTGCGGGTGACGTTGCGAAGCCCGAAGGCGATGACATAGGTATCGACGGCGCCGTCGGGCAGCGGCAGGTTTTCGGCATCGGCGCAGGTGAAGCCGATGGCGCCTGCGAGCCCGACCTTCGCCACCCGGCCCTGGCCGACGCTCATCATGGCGTGGTTGATGTCCATCACCGTGACCGCACCGCCCGCTCTGGCGATCGCCTCGGCCCCGCCGGCCGCAGCCACGATGCGCATGGCGATGTCGGCGGTGCCGCCCGCGACGTCGATGACCCGCGCCCCCGGGCGCGGTGCCAGCCAGTCGACGGCAGCTGTCTTCCACAGCCGGTGCAGGCCGCCCGACATCAGGTCGTTCATCAGGTCGTAGTTTTCCGCGACGCTGTCGAAGACGGCGCGAACGCGCCCGGCCTTTTCCTCGGCCGGGACGTCGATGGCGCCGAACGGCACCGTATCGGGATCGGCGCCGTGGGCCGTGGCGGGGGATTTTTTCATGGGCCGGACAATAGCCCAAGGTCCGGATTTCCGCTACGTTCCGCGCCATGCCCGAATTGCCCGAAGTGGAAACCGTGCGTCTTGGTCTTGTGCCCGTCCTTGCGGGCCGCAGGCTGGCGCGTATCGCCGTCAACCGGCCCGACCTGCGCATCCCCTTCCCGCCGGATTTTGCCGCCCGCCTCAAGGGCCGCCGCGTGGCGGAACTTGTGCGGCGCGCAAAATACATCCTCGTGCGGTTCGACGATGGCGGCGACAGCCTGCTGATCCACCTCGGCATGTCCGGGCGCATGGCGGCGGAGGGCCCGGGCCTCGCCAATGCCCCGCGTCCCCCGTCGCCCCACGATCATGTGGTGATGGAGACCGATGCCGGCGGGCGGGTCGTGTTCAACGACGCCCGCCGTTTCGGCCTGATGACCCTGATCGCCCCGGGCGAGGAGGCCCGCCACCCCCTGCTCGCGGGTCTCGGGCCCGAACCCCTCGATGACGCTTTTACTGCCGACGTTCTTGCCCGCGCCCTCAGGGGCCGCGCCAGCCCGATCAAGGCGGCGCTTCTGGACCAGCGGGTGGTCGCCGGGCTTGGCAACATATATGTGTGCGAAGCGCTCTACCGTTCGGGCATCAGCCCGCGCCGGCGCGCCGGCACCGTGCAGGGCGAACGTGCCCGGCGCCTGCACGGAGCGATCCGGGCCGTCCTTGCTGAAGCGATCAGGGCGGGTGGCTCGACCTTGCGCGATCATCGCCGCCCCGACGGCGAGCTCGGCTATTTCCAGCACTCCTTCGCCGTCTACGGTCGCGAGGGCGAGGCCTGCCCCTCCTGCGACAGCCCGCAGGCCTGCGGCGGCATTCAGCGCATCAATCAGTCGGGGCGCTCCACTTTCTTCTGCCCGGCGCGCCAGCGCTGAGCGTGGGCGTGATCAATGCCGCGACTATGTGTTAGCCTGCCGCCATGATGATCCTGCTGCGCCGCATCATTCTGGCAGTGCCGGTCCTGGCGCTGCTTGCCGCGTTTTCCGCGGCGGCTCCCGTCCGTGCGGCGGAATTCCTGACCCTGCTTGACGACGTGCCGGTGATGCCCGGGTTCAGCGAGGATACTGCCGCGGCGGTCGCCTTCGACACCGCGTCGGGGCGCATCGTCACCGCGCGCATTCATGGCCGTGGACGGCCCGGCGTTGATCTCGGGGCGTTGCTCGCTTTCTATGGGGCGAGCCTGCCGGCGCTCGGCTGGCGGGCCGAAAGCCCGACCCGTTTCCGCCGCGACGGCGAGACGCTGACCCTGAGCGTCGAGGCCAAAGACGGGCTTCTTACGCTGGCCTTCGATCTCAGGCCCGAGTAGGGCTGCGGCCGCCCCTCGCAAACCCCCGGATTCCAGAAGGTTCAGAGCGCGTTCCAGCCGTGGCCGGGCGGCCTTGACGGACGCCCGGTCGCGGACTATAACCTCGCCTCCCGCGCCGGTCGGCAGTTTCGGCCGCGCGATGCACGCGTACCCCGTGAAGCGAACATCCAAAGGCAGTATCAGATGGCGAATATCCGCTCCGCCAAGAAGCGCATCAGGCAGACCGCCCGGAATACGGACGTCAATCGCGCGCGCACCAGCCGCATCCGCACTTTCGTCAAGAAAGTCGAGACCGCGATCTCCACCGGCGACAAGAAGGCCGCAAGCGACGCGTTGCGCGCCGCGCAGCCCGAAATTCACCGTGGCGTTACCAAGGGCGTCCTGAAGAAGCAGACGGCATCGCGTAAGCTGTCGCGCCTCAATGCGCGCATCAAGGCGATGGCCTAAGTCCTTGTGCGGCCTCCGCGCCGTGCCAAATGATTAGAAATTGTATTAAAAGCGCGCCCAATTCGGGCGCGTTTTTGTTTTTGTCGCGGGAACACAATCAATCCAACGAGTCAAAAATTTTTTTTCTGGGACCCGTCTCTTGGCCCGTTGCGATTCAAATTTTCAGTAGCTAGAGTCCGGTCCTGTTCATTTCCACGCGCTGGAAAATTTCGCAGCAATCAAGTTAGTAGTCGCGGCGTGTTTCGCCCCACTTGTTCTTTTTGTGGGCGGGTGCCTTCTGCGGGAAAACGCTTCGAGCGTTGCAATCGGTTTTTTGGTGTTCGCGTTCTTTGTTTCTTTTTCGGGTGCAGTCCATGACGGCTTTCAACCGGTGCAGCTTCGATCAATCCAGCACCGGATGCCGCAACAGGGGGAAAATTGATGTCGAGTGACGACGCCAAGACCTCGACCGAGCGTGCCGTGGCACCCGGCGAAGGTTACGCGGGCGACATCACACCCGATCAGGCCTGGAAGATTCTCGAGGAAAGCCCCGGGGCGGTGCTGGTCGATTGCCGCACCCAGCCGGAATGGGCCTTCGTCGGCGTGCCGGATCTCGGCAGCCTCGGCAAGAAGGTGGTTCTGGTGCCTTGGCAGGTCTTTCCGACGATGCAACTGAACCCGGAATTCACCAAGCAGATCAAGGCCGCCGGGGCGGCTGAAGGGGCGCCGGTCCTGTTCCTGTGCCGGTCGGGGGCGCGCTCGCGTTCAGCGGCGATTGCCGCGACCGGGCAGGGTTTCGCACGTGCCTACAATATAAAGGGCGGTTTCGAGGGCGCCCATGACGACAAGCGCCATCGCGGCAGCCGCGAGGGCTGGAAGGTTTCCGGTTTGCCCTGGGTTCA
>Ga0222714_10002192_pt1 | contig 21043 bp, 16 predicted proteins | sample C33_3DmetaG_FD_165048 | JGI IMG/M metagenome (GOLD analysis project Ga0222714, IMG submission 165048) | Estuarine water microbial communities from San Francisco Bay, California, United States - C33_3D | ecosystem: Environmental > Aquatic > Marine > Unclassified | place: USA: California...
TTAACCGTGATATTAGTAACCTATCTAATATGGGAAGCTGGTACGACGGGGATAAAATTCGTTTTAGAGGTGGCTACCCTGAAAAAATTGGTGGTTGGAAAGTTGCAACCTTTGACCAATATGTAGGCGAAGCAACAGCCATGCATGTGTATCGTACAGACGATGGGTCAGAGATTGCAGGATTAGGTACAACTAAAAAAGTTTATGTCCGCTCTGGTACTTCACTTTATGATATTACACCTATCAGAGCTACTTTTACATCGCCTGCCACAGATAACTGCATATCTACTGTTAATACTTCAACTACAGTGACCATCACAATTGTAGGACATGGCGCAACAATCGGTGACTATGTTACTTTCTCGGGTGCGACGACTGTAGGTGGCATTGATGTTGATGGTGAATACGAAATTGTTACTGTCCCTACAGCAGATACATTTACAATTACTCACAGCACAGCGGCATCAGCAACAGCGTCAGGTGGTGGTACTTCTATCATTGCAGCATTTCAAATCAATATCGGTGCGGGCACATCAACCTATGGTTATGGTTTTGGTGCAGGTGTTTGGTCTAGAGGTACTTGGGGTTCGGGTGCTACAGTGCCTATCTACAACCCGTCTCGACAAATCTTTATGGATGACTTTAATAACGACCTTATCTTTAATGTAGGTAGTGGTAATATTTACTATTGGGTCTACAGTGCTGGGTTTGGTAATCGTGCGGTACTCATGAGTTCTTTAAGTGGTTCTATTGCTGTACCTGAACAAGTAGGTAAGCTTTTATTTGCACCAAGTGGACACCTATTAGCACTAGATTGCACAGCTTATAATGAGACAACAACTGCGGGACAGACTATATCAAGTATTACACGAAGTGGTACAACAGCAACGGTAACTACCACAACAAATCATGGATTAGCTACACGCGACTGGGTAACAATGTCTAACCAACAACCTAAAGCTTATGTAGGTAATTATCAAATAATAGTTACAAGCGATACAACGTTTACTTACACAATGGCATATGACCCAGGTTCAGATGCAACAACCGTAGGTACTTATGTTTATAATGATTACAGTGGTGGTGCTAAAGATAAGCTTCTTATTCGCTGGGCAGATGTTAATGCAGATATAGGTCCTAAACCAGAATACTGGAAACCCGAAGTGGCTAACACTGCAGGCTTCTTACGAGTCAAAGAAGGTAACGAGATTATTGCAGCTATTAATGCTAGACAAGAAACACTTGTTTGGACAAACACCGCGATAAGCACGGTGCAGTTTTTAGGTACTGCTGAAGTTTTTGGTTTACAACTTTTATCTAACTCAGTAAGTATTGCAGGGCCTAATGCTGTGACTACTGTAAATAACGTGGTCTATTGGATGGGAACCGATAACTTCTATATCTATGATGGTCGTGTTAACGTGTTGCGTTGTAACTTACGTCGCTATGTGTTTGACGATATTAATAAAGACCAATTATCTATTGTCTATGCAGGTGTTAATAAAGAGTTCAGTGAGATTATTTGGTTCTATACATCTGAAGCATCGACAACCGGTATTAACCGCTATGTTATCTACAACTATCAAGATGATATTTGGTATTATGGTCAATTAACTCGTAACACTTGGGTTGATGCAGGTATTAATGAATACCCATTAGCTACTTACAATGGCTATATTTATGAGCATGAGAACGGACACGACGATGGACAACCAGGTACGACTCCATCTAACCCAATCCCTGCATACATACAGTCATCCTTCATGGATATTAACGAGGGTGAAACCTTTATGCTCACACGTAGAGTTATTCCTGATGTAGATTTTACAGAGTCAGACACAGCTACTGCAACCGGCACTGCACTTATACCCGAGGTTACTATGACTGTTGGAGTTAGCAAGTTTCCAGGAGCAGCCACAGCGTTCACCGCAGCCAATGGTGCGTCATTAGCTAAAGACGTGGTGACTGTATCAGGTAATATTAATCAATACACTAACCAAGTATTTGTAAGAGCTCGAGGTAGACAGATGAACTTTAAGATTGAATCAGATACACTAGGTACTCAGTGGCAGTATGGCACAACGCGTGTTGATGCAAGACCTAACGGAAGGAGGGGCTAATGGCTCACATCAAACAACCTAAAGCACCTAACTTATTGATACCTTCTCGTGAATATGATGAGTATACTGCGAACCAACTTAATAATCAGTTGCGTCTATACTTTAACCAGCTTGATGAAACTCATGCTAAATCTTTAAGTTCTATTCACTCTAATACTGTTTTGCACTGGCTAGGAGATAATTAATGTCAGAATATCAAGACATAACTGGCATCAAAATAGCTCAAGCCGCCATGACGACGGTCTATGAAGTTATTTATACTTCACCTACAGATACAAGGACGTATGTTAAAGATGTCACTGTGATAAATACTACGAGCTCTACAAAAAGAATCTATGTTAATTTAGTACCCGCAGAAGCTGCAACAGGCACGGGCAATGCTATTTTTTATAATACGATGTTACCTGCTTATACCACAGTGCAGTGGACAGGGGTACAAATATTAAACCCCTTAGATACATTGGAAGTCAAGGCAGATGCTGTAGGATGTACAGTGTCAGTTAGTGGAGGTGAGGCAGTATGACAATTACAGTCTATCCACCAATACCTACACCCTATAGTATTCTTGTTTCTAGCGGTGAGTTATCTAATACCGAGGCTGTACATAAATTTGGTGCTGTAGATTCAATGAGTGTTAGTACAACAGGTACTATTTGGGATGTTGATGACACGCTTTACCCTTGGGCAAGTTTAGCATCTACACAAACTATTTATTGTATTTCAACAAGTGCATCAGATACAGGTAGTTTAGTCGTTTCAGGCCTTGATGAAAACTATGCTCCACAGACAGAAACAGTCACTCTAACAGGGACATCTGCTGTGACTACAGCAAATACTTATATTAGGGTGTTTAGAATGTATTACACTTCAGGGGCTAATGTTGGGGATATAACTGCTAGGGTTACTTCAGGCGTAGGTACTGTTGTGGCTAAAATTTATGCAAGTAATGCCCAAACTTTGATGGCTGTATATACTATTCCAGCAGGTAAAACAGGCTATTTATACCAAGGAGTTATGACAGCTCAAAGAGGCGCTGATGCTACAGGTAGTATGTTTGTTAGATACTTTGGTGAATCTTCTTTTAGAATAGGACACACTTTTGAAGTTTCAGGGGACGGCGGCGAATATTTTTATCCGTTTGCTTTTCCTGTAAAAATACCCGAGAAATCAGATATAGATGTACGAGCAACAGTTAGGTCAAATAATGGTAGATATACTGCAGCTTTTGACCTTTTACTGGTTGATAACTAAGACAAAACGGTTTATACGTAGCACATTTAATGGTATTATACAACTTATATTAATAGGAACTTATTATGCAACAACAATATCCTTACGCTAATACGGCTCAGGGCTTGGCTTCTCTTGGTAGAGGCGAAGATACTATGCTTATGCATATTACGCCTGAAGAGTTTCAAGACTTTAATAGAATGGCTCAGGCTGCTGGCTATGAACATATTCCTATTAACCCATATACAGGGCTTCCTGAGTATGGCTTTGGTAAAGCATTTAAAAAAGTTGCAAAAGCTGTATCTAAAGTTGTAAGTAGTGTAACAAAGAGCCCGATAGCTACCACATTATTATCTGCTGTTGCAGGTCCTGCTTTAGGTATATCTCCATTAATGATGGGTCTTGGTGTAGGTGGTATTACGGCTCTTTCTACTGGAGATTTAGGAAAAGGTCTTTCTGCAGGTTTAAGTGCTTATGGTGGTGCTAATCTTGGTTCGGGCATAGGTGCTTTAGGTAAAAATCTTACTTCAGCACAAGCCAATGCATATAGCTCTGGTTTAGCCACAGGTGGAGGCTGGAATCCAGCTACACAAGCAATGGCAATCAATCCTGCCGCCGTGCCTGCTACTGTAGGAACTTATGCGCCAGCGTCTTTAACAGAACATTTAGGTAATATGGCAAGCGGTGTGGGAGAAATATTTACAAGTCCAACTACTGCATGGGAAGGATTAAAACAAGCTTATGGCACTGTAGTTCCAGGAACTGAAGCTACTCCAGAAACTGTAACTGGAATAACTAGAAATGCTGCAGGTGATATTGTTCAAACAGTTTCTGCTCCAGCAGTCGAAGCCACTGCAGCATCTGTAACACCAGGCACTCCTTGGGATGTTATATCAGGCGTAGGTGGTCCAGTAGCTAATATTGGTATGTCACTGATGGAACCTGAAGTTGACCAACCGTTAACTCAAGAAGAAATAGATAAAGCTGCTGGTGTAGATTATATTGCTGGAGGTAGAACATTAAATTTTGCTACAGATGATTCAAAATTAAGACTTTATGACAATCTTCCTGATACAGGTATAGGTACTTCAACAATAGCACAAGGGCCTACTGCTTCATATTACACGCCTGAAGAATTAAAAGATTTATATGAAATGTCAAAAGGTATTAGTTATGCTAAAGAAGGTGGCATAATGAAGTTAGCTAGCGGACGATATTTAAAAGGCAATGGTGATGGAATGTCTGATGGTATAAAAGCTACTATTGAAGGTACACAAGAAGCTCGTTTATCTGATGGTGAATTTGTTGTACCTGCAGATGTTGTAAGCCACCTAGGTAATGGCTCATCTGATGCAGGTGCGGCTAAACTTTATACAATGATGGATAGAATTAGAAAAGCAAGGACAGGCAAAGAATCACAAGCACAACAAATACAACCTCAACGTTTTATGCCTGCTTAACATAAGGAACTAGATAATGGCAACCGACCCACAAATAATACAATCGACCCAGACTACGGTACCTGCGTACGCCCAGCCATATTATGAAGAGTTAATGAAACAGGCTGGTAAGCAGACCTATACTACAGATGCTTCAGGTGCAGTTACAGGTGTTAGAACTTATCAACCATATACAGCCGAGCGTGTTGCAGGATTTACACCCCAACAATTAGCGGTTCAAACAGAAGCTGCAGGATTAAAAGCCCCTACACAGTTTGGTACGGCAACTACACAATTAGGTACAATGGCAGGTATTGCAGGGCTTACAGCCCCCGCTGGTTTAACACAAGCATTTGGTTACACACCAGGAACTACAACTACAGGAACCTTTACAGCACCAGGTATAGCGGCTTCTTACATGTCGCCTTACCAACAGCAAGTTACTGATGTTGCAAAACGTGAAGCACAAAGACAAGCGGACATACAAAAAGCAGGCGCTGCTATGGGGTCTATTGGTAGAGGTACTTTTGGTGGTGGCAGACAAGCTTTGATGCAAGGAGAACAAGACAGAGCAACCCAACAGTTACTAGCTGATATTCAAGCTAAAGGCGGTCAAGCTGCATATGAACAGGCTATGCAAGCATTTCAACAAGACCAAGCAAGAGCGCTTCAAGCACAACAACAAACACAACAAGCACAACAATATGCTGCAGGACTAGGTAAAGACCTTGGTCTCGCAGGATTAACTACAGGTGTTGAAACTGCTAAAACTATTGGTCAGTTAGGCGCTACTGAACAGATTGCTAATCTTGAAAGACTTAAAGCACAAGCAGCAAGTGCAGCGGAACAAAGAGCATATCAGCAAGAAATTGATAACGTTAAATATCAAAACTTTATGGAAGCACAAGACTATCAACGTAAACTACTTGAGTATCAATCAGGTATTTTACAAGGCACCGCAGGTGCATTAGGTCAAACTCAAGTTCAATATGCGCCACCCCCAAGTTTAGCTTCACAGATTGGTGGCTTAGGTTTAGCAGGATTAGGTTTATACAATGTGATGAGTGGACAAGGAACGACTAAATAGGATATAAAAAATGCCAAATATTATTCAAATACAAGACGACTTAAAAAACTTACCTGACCAAGTATTGGTTAACTATGTTCAAAACCCTACGGGCACAATGCAAGGAATTGCAGGGTATGCTCCATCTTATCTTGTATTAGCTGAATTACAACGCAGAACTGACATGAGAAATCGTTATGTTGCTCAACAAGAACCTGAAAAAACAGTGTCTGATAAAATTGTAGAAGAAGCAACCCCAATGCAAAATGCTCAAAGACTTATGGGCGGTGTAGGAGCTCTTCCTGCAGGTAACGTAGGTGAAAACTATGGCGAAGGTATTACTGCTGAAACTTATCCTATGCCTGAAGAACCTCCAATAGAACGCATGGCAGGCGGGGGCATTGTAGCTTTTCAAGGCGGCGGTTTGAGCTTAGGTGATTTAGGTTATGATGCTATTAATTATGACCCGTTTACAGATATGCCTGTGGTTGAAGAACAAGTTGTAGAAGATGCTCCTATTGTTATACAAGGAGGCAATCCATATTACCCATATTCTTCAGATGCAGGAAATGTTCCTTATATGCCTAAATCACCTACCATACAAGAATATAAAGCAGAAGAAGAACTTGCACAAAAAGAATTTGGTATAACACCTACTAAAGAATTTTATGAAACAGAAAGAGAAGCATTAAGAAAAGAAAGAGACTCTTACCAAACAGATAGACGCGATGCAATTAATATGGGCATGATTGAAGCTGGGCTCAACATCATGGGAGGCACTTCTCAATATGCGTTTGAAAACATTGGCAAAGGTGCGGCTCCTGTTGTATCTAAAGTAGCTTCCGACCTTAAGACAATTAAAAAAGAACAAAGACTTCTTAATAAAGAATCTAGAGCTGTAGATAGACTTGAACGAGCAGAAAGAATGGGTGATGTCAAAGGCTTTAAAGAAAAACAAAAAGAAGTTAGAGCTATTCAGTTAGATTTGATGAAAAATTATGCTGATAATATAGCAAAACAAGCTGCAGCTAAATCCTCTGCTGAAAAAGGTTTGGTTAATGATGCATATCAACGAGCTTTAGATGAAATGAAAGCCCAATATGGAGAAGATGTATTAATCAGACGATTTAATGACGATGGTGCAGGTTGGCAACAAGAACTTAATACCCTTGCTCAAAAAATATTAGATGATATGAGAACAGGCAAAGTAAGTCAAAAAGTTGTTGAGCCTCTAGGTGTACCTAGGGAGGATATTGTAACAATACCAGGAAAAGGCAAATTTAAGAAATTACCCAATGGCAATTACGTGCCTGTATAGGACTCAATAATGGCCTTAGAACAAAGAGAATACACTCCTGAAGAATTAGGATTAGTACCTTCTTCTCAACCTGCTCCTTTAGAACAAAGAGAATACACTCCTGAAGAATTAGGATTATCCCCATCTACTTCAACCGCAACCGCACCAACAGCTCCTTTAAAACAAAGAGAATATACACCTGAAGAACTTGGAATATCTCCAGACGTGTCTAAAAAAGCAGAAGACGTTGGTTTCTTTGACCGTTTAGCTCAATCTTTTAAAGAAGGTATCTCATCGTTTGAAGATATTAAAGCAGGTTATGATTTAGCCCTAACAGAAGATAATAAAGATGCCGCTCAACAAATGGCTAATATTAAAGCTCAATCTGCAGCAGATGAATTAAGTCGGATTCCAACGTTAACAGCAAGAGATATTCAACGTATCGCAGAAGAAAAAGGTTTAATTTCTGCAGGTACTCAAATACCTTCATATCTACTAGAACAAATTGCTAAGTCCGGTCCTCAAATGGCAGTGCCTATTTTAGTATCTCTAGGAGTAGGAGCTATATCAGGGCCTCTTGCGCCTTTCACTGCTCCTATTGCAGGTATCATTACTTATGGTGCTCAGCAGTTTGGTAACTTTATGAACACTCAAGGGCTAGTAAAATCTGCTCCTGAAGAACTTGATGCAGGTCAAGCTTTGAAATGGGCCACTATTACAGCTCCTATTGGTTTTGCAATGGATAGATTTACTTTAGGAATTACATCTGCCCCTAAAAAAGAAATAGCTCAAGAAGTTGCAGAAGAATTAGCTAAACGTGGTGTCATTAAAACTGTAGGAGGACAAGCTACTAAAGGAGCTACCAAAGGTTTTATTGCAGAAGCACCTACCGAAGTATTAGAAACATGGGCAGAACTACATCAAGCAGGTGCTGATACCAGTAGTGATGATGCATACGAAGCTTATTTTGAAGCATTCTGGTCTGCAGGTGCAGTAGGTGGTGGTCTTGGTGGTGCGGCAGGCGCGTACCGAGGATATAAAGACTTCAAAGAAGCTCAACTTGTATCAACACAACCTGTAGATAGCGATGAAGTGGATACTAATGAAAAAGTTACAGAAACTAGAAATCAAAAAATTAATGAAATATTAGGCGAACAAAAAGCAGAAGTTAGATTACAAGAAGCAAAAGAAATATCTAAAGCTGACATTAAGGTCATTGATAATAATGTGCTTAAAAAATTAGGTATTAATCCGCGAAGTACTCCAGCAAAAACTTTACTTGATTTAGACCTAACAAACCCCGATAATATAGAAATAGCAAAAAATGTTTTAGATAAAGAAAATCTAAAAATTAAAACCAATGAAAAAGCGGTTGATAATTTTAGAAGAAAACTAAATAAACTTGAAAAGAAATTAGCACAGGAGAAAGTTGATGCAGATGAGCCCCCTAAGCGACCAAGACCTGGAGCTCGCGCTAAAGTATCTGAGCAACCCGACACCGACATTACCACCACAACTCAAGAAACTAACAGAGACACAATGGACGTTTCTCGCACAGGTCTTGGAGGACTTGATGATACAAAGAGAAGAGGCAGTGCTCCATTAACATTCCAAGGTAAAACTGTACCTAAACCACTTATTACTTTATATAACAACTTTAAACAAGCCTACGCTACTGCTGATACGCCAGCTAAAAAAACAGCTGCTGATAATCAACAGAAAAAACTTCTTACTTCAGTTAATACTTTTTTAGGTAAAAATAATACTCCAGAAAATCAAGCAGAACTAGTAAGAACATTAGAAAATGTAGGAGTCCAAGAAGCCACGCAACCTCAAACTGCAAAACAAAGAGCTTTAAATAAAAAAGCAAAAAAAGAATCTACTGCTCAAACAATATTAGATGAACAAATTGATAAAGAAGTTAATGATATTGAGACAGAATTAGACCCTATCAAAAAAGCAGAAAAAGAGGCAAAATTAGCAGGTGAATTTGATGCAGATACTATTTATGATGAGGTGCTAGACCAAGAAATAGATTTAGGTGGTAAGCTCCCAGCTACACGAGCAGGTAAAAGAAGCCAACGACCTATTATTCAAGATTTACAAAAAGATAAAACATTAGGTCAAGTACTTACAAAACTTAAAGGTAAATTTAGAGATTCATTAAATGATGCTCAAAGTATATTACTAGATAAATTATCTATTCTTCCTAATATAAATAAAACAAAGTTCCAAGTTCAAGCTAATATGGAACAAACAAGAGATGATAGAAGACCCTCAGGTCAAACAGACCAATATGGTTTATATACTACTACCATGGATACAGTTCAAGTATCTGATAAAGCCGATGTAGAAACTATACTACATGAGACAACACACGCAGCTACAGCAAATGAACTTAGAAAACACGTACGCAACGGTAAAGGAGTAACCACTTTAGGAAGGCGTATTGTTCAATTATTTGATACTGCAAAAGCTGCAGATACTGATGGTAGATTTGAAACAGAACTTAGTAATGTAGATGAGTTTGTATCAGAAGCATTCAACAATGATAATTTCCAAAGATTTTTAGCTAGTGTTCCAAGCCCAGAGGCGACTCCTCAGCGACCTACAACTATATGGTCAGACTTTGTTGAAGCAGTAAAAACTATGCTAGGTCTAGGAGATATAAGTGGTACAGTTTTAAATGATGTTATTGCTATTGCTCCTGATTTATTCAAAGGTCCTAACTTAGAAGAACAACAATCAGCTCCTCCAAAACTTTTACCAAGACGTATAAATAGACAAAGAGAACAAGAACTAGATGATAAACTAGAGCGAACTAAAACAGCTAGAGAAATAGAAAAAGAAGAAGAGGCTAAAAGAGAACCTATTGAGCCTAATAAATCTCAAGTTTCTATATCAGACAAAATTGCAACTACTGTATTTTCTTTCGATGCTGCCTTAGATAATAAAATAAGAGCTGAACTTAAAAAAGTAATGAAAGAAGGCAATATAACATGGGATGATGTAGCAAAAATTCTTAATGATATTTCGGCTTCTCAAGCATTACATGCAGAGGAAGTATCTCAACAGTTTTTACAGTTTGGTGAGATTGTTTATAACGAAGATTTAGGCAAATTTGAAGTAGTAGCATCTAGAGAAGCGCCCAGCTTCAAAAAGATTATGACTAGCTTAAAATCTATTGCCGACAATAATGGCATATCACTAGACAAAATGCGTAAGATTGCAACTAAAGCATTTGTAGCATTACGAGCTAAAAATCTACAACAAAAAAATACACAATTAGAACTACAGGCAAGACAATTAGTTCAGCAAGGTAAAACAGCAGAAGCTAGAAAATTATTACAAGAAAATTATGTGCTTGTAGACATGACTGAAGACCAAATTAATGAAGCATTAGAATTTTTTGAAGAATTTCCAGAGCTCAATGATATTCATGACATGTGGATTGAAACTAAAAATAATGCAATAAACTTCTTAGTATTTAATGAAGTAATGTCTCAAGAACAAGCAGATGAATTTATGAATGTTGTAGATACAGAAGGTGAACCTGATGATACTTATGTTCCTTTCTATCGGGAAGAAGGCCCTGAACCTGTACAGTATCAGCGTGGTTTAGGAGACCGAGGCAAATTTTATAAGATTAAAGGGTCTTATGAGCCTGTAGCTGATGTATTTGAAAACATGGATAAGTGGATACGTAAGAGTATCAAACAAGGTATTTTAAATAGAGCTGCAATTAATAAGATTGATGCAACCATAGCACTGCCTAACTCTGAATCCATGATTAAAGAAGTTGCTACAAGAGGCCCTAATACAGTTGCTATAAGCAGAGTTAATCCTGAAACAGGAAAACAAAAACTTACTTACTATGAATTTTCAGACCCTTATTATGCAGCAGCTATCGGTGGTATTGAAACTATTACTATAGATGGTATTAAATGGTTAGCTAGTGCATCGAACTTATTACGTCAGAATATTGTGTTATATCCATTATTCTCATTGGCTCAATTACCTCAAGATTCAGTATCAGCTATGTTTTCTTCTGGAGTTAAATACCCCTTCATGATTCCTTTAAGAGTTATGGCTCAGTTCCCGCTTACCTTACTTGGACTAAGTAGAACCCATAATAGACTGAAAAAAGTAGGTGCTGTAGGAGGCTTTGGTTCTTATCTTCAAGGCGAATCTCAAGCAGAAAGAGATATTCAAAAACCAGGTTGGTTTAATAAAATGAGAAGAAGTGTTGCAAAAATTCCGGGTTTAAGTATGACTAACCCAATTAAAGCAGGGGATTTAAACTTATCTGTATCTGGTCTTTTAAATAGAATAGCAATGGCATCAGACAATGCTGTGCGCCAAGCAGTTTATGACCAGACTATGATGGAAACTGGTGATGCTCGTTTAGCTATTGAAAGAGCTTTTGAAATTATTAACTTTAAACGAGCAGGGTCTAATAAATATGTAACGGCGGCTAGACAATATATCCCATTTTTTGGCGCGGCATTACAAGCTTTATCTGTACAAGGTAGAGTTCTCACTGCAAAAGGAATTGCTCCTCAAACTAGAGCACAAGGGATTGCTAATTTTTTAAGAGCTTGGGCATCATTAGCAGGACTAACCTTACTATATAATGCATTAATGAGCGATGATGAAGAGTTTAAAAAACTAGACCCATCAGTTAGAGATAGAAGACTTTTATTTGGTAATGGTTATCACATCACATTACGACCTGATATATTTACCTACTTAGGTAAAATAATGCCTGAACATGTAATTCAAAATATGGTATATGAATCTGAAGATAATCAAAAATTCTGGGATGCCTTAAAACGTAATGCAGCAGATATAATTAGTATGAATGTTCTTCCTCAACTATTAAGACCTGGAGCAGAACTATTTTATAATTATAGCCCTGTTACAGGTAGACCTATTGTACCGCAGTCTTTACAAGATGAACCTATATCTCAACAATATACAGCTTCTACAACAGAATTTGGAAAGTTAATTGGCCAACTAACAAACATACCTCCTCCAGCAGTCGATTATTTTTTCAGACAATATTTTGGTTACACAGGCGGTTTAGTTATGATGTTTGCAAGCTCTATGATAGAAGATGCAGATATTTTTAAATATGATATGCCTACTAAATCCGAAAGAGATTTATTAGCTAGTATTCCAGGGATGAGTGCATTTATTTCTAAAGAATATGGTAATAGATATACATCTGATTATTACGAATTAAAAGCTGAAGTTGATAAAGCCTATAAACAATTTCAAAGTTTAGATAAATATGGATTTGATATTAAGAAAGCCAAAGAATATTACCAAGAGAATAAAAAATTAATTGATACTAAAGACGATATATCTACTTTACAAAAAGATTTAACAGCAATACGACAACGAAGAAAAGAAATTCTTCAAACGCCTAGAACTAAAATGTCTGCCGATGAAAAAAAGGCTGAATTAGATAGCTTAAAAAATATAGAAAACACAACTTTAGGTCGAATCTTAGAAATAAGAAAACGAGTATACGGTACAAGAGCTTTTGCTGAAGACTAAGCAATCCTCCAAACCCTAACGCCTAGATAGTCTTCTTTAGTTGTAACAAAAGTCTTAACTCGAATACCTGCACGTTTCGCGCCTGACTCTGCAGCATAAATCATTTGAGCTGTTTTAAGGGTAGGAATAAAGAAACTATCCCCTATTGCCATACCCTGAAACGGAAACAACCACTCTACTTCCTCATATAGACTCAGTCTCAATCTCCTTAGAAATAATATTATCTACTACGTCTGGAGGTAAAGTATTCATATCTATAATGTAAGATTGAACATTAAATTCATCTAGACCCGGCTTCCAACCCGCGGCTAACTTCTTACGTTTCTCAATAACACCAATGTTTTCCTCTTGTAATTGGAACACAAACTGCTTAGGGGACACGCCTTTATCTTCCACTAAGAATTTTCTAAATGCAGGCTTACTTAAACAAAGCTCTCTAGCATCGTTATCTACTCTAATTAGTAATGCATTGTGAGGAGTTAGTGGGTGTTTTTCTTCATGCACTAAAAGCACTGACCCTAGATTTTGTTGTACAAATTCATTAATGGTAGATACATAATTAATCTGCTCTGTTTTATGTACATTGTCGCGTATATCTATTAATTCAGCTACAACATTTCTATAGATTCTATCTAAATCATAGTGAAGAATATCATATTTGTCTGCTACTTCTCCTGCAACCATAGTAGTAGCAACTAAACTTTCATAGAAGCGGTATGCAGTATCATCACCAAAATCTTTCTTAAACTTGTTTGCCCAATAATCTAAACGTTTATCAATAGCTTCTTTACCTTCTATATATAGCCCTTTAACAAATTCAGGGCCTGCCCAACCATGATTACTAAGTAGCGGGTGAAACATTACTCTGCCTTGAGATGGGTCATCTTTTAATAGCTTAGGTTTTTTCATAAAGAACTCAATGAGTCTAGCCATCTCCCCTACAGCGTTTTGTTTAGATGAATATATCTTATCTACAATAGAATGGTTAGTTGTAAAAATGCCTATCAAAGATGCAGAGTTTTCATGTGTTCTTTCAGCATTGGTTGATGCTTGCATACGGAGTTTAGCTTTACCTTGTGAAATCCAGTGAATGATGCGTCCAAGGTCTTGCCCTTTGACAGCCCCAACCTCATCTAGTCCATACGGTAAATTATGCAAAGATAAGAACCGCCCCATAACAGCTAGTGGTGTTGTCTCTAACACTGACATATCTTTAGGCATACCCCACATACTGAGGGCGGCGTATAGTGAACCTGTTTTACCTACACCTGAATCACCTACTAAAGATAAAGTCACTCCTGATGTTGGCGTATAGTTCATAAGTACAGAACTTAATCCTGTTAAAGCTACAAAAGCATGAAGTTCAAACCCTTCAATGTTTAGTTTACCCACTAACTCTTTCCATGTATCGTATGAACCTGCTCGATAAACATGCCTTGATGTCTCTTTTATAGTATCTATTAACGCACTAGGGACTTCACTGCCGTCAGACTTAATTTCTACATTACCTGCAACAAACGCATCATGAGTATATGTCCAACCCATCTGAGTATGTAGTTGTTGAGCGGTCTCAGCAGCTTGAGCAATGCCCCCTGCAAAGATTAAATAGTCCATAATTTCCTTCCATTGATTAGTTTTAGCATCAAATAATACTCCGTGTTTAGCAATTAACTTTCTTAGTTCAGTACCATCATATAAAGTACTAAATGGTACATAAAATTCAGCGGGTGTATCGTGGGGCGTATCATATTTCATTAGTAAGCAATAACCGTCTTTGCTACTATATACCCGTTTAAGAGGGTAAAAATCATACGCACAGATAGCCCTTTCTTTTTGTTCTACCAACTGTCCACTCTCGTCATACACAGGTTTAGGTTTACGATAGATACCCCCGTTCTGACCTCTGTAATAGCCTTCTATAGCATATTCTGGAGGTAGCCCTACAAGACTGGTAGTTACCGTCGGCATGCCGTTTAATGCTGTTGAGACTTCTGAACGAATAAAATTTTTGGTAGGAATAGAAGGTACAAACACTTTGCCTAAACTTAGTGGGTTTGTTATTTTATTATAGTGTGTACAACCTTCACAAATACCAGGGTTAAGATTATCAAAAACTTTACATGATTGGGGCATACCTTGAGTTTGATTTGCTTTTCTCTCTGTAGCTTCTTTGTTATAACCTTTGTAATCTTGCGATAGAGCATGAATGTATTTGTCCCTATCTTCACAATGTTGAGCGATAGATAACGCAGCATACCATAAAGGCTCAGGTAGATTCGCTCGGTTACGAATACAATAACGTATCTGTAGACATCCTTCGTTTGATGATTCGTCTAAGCTTTTGTTAGCAATCGTTTCAAACTTTGATTTATAGTTATTTAACCCACTTGCTACCATAGATGTTTCAGTAAGCTTAGTGTCCTTAAGTATCTCTTCAAACGATTTCTCTACTTGCCCCAACATATTTTGAAACATACGATACTGATATTTCATAGGAGCAACTTCAATAACTTTAGTAGGAGTAGGAGGATTAGACTTAAGGTTAAAAGTGTTAGGGCATCTAAGTATTCTAGCTTTATCTGCACTAACGGCAGGGTCAATCTTAAGCCCGTTACTTAAACACATTTGCTTGAACTTCTCCGCATATAGTTTCCATTCATTGGCATCAACATCCTTATCTAAAGGCCAATATGCATGAATACCATTACCGCTATCTGTAATTGTAGGGGGAGGCAAATCCTGTGATTGTATAAATTCTTTTAAGGCATCAAAAGCTTGTGATTTAGTACCGTAGTCCTTAGTGTCACCAACATCTAAGTCTACAAAGAAAGACTTTAATGCTAAGGCATTCTTTCTACTATGACCATCAAACCCAGCTAATCCAAAAAATACATTATTATCTTGTTTTTTCTCTTCGACAACTTGCACTAAGTCATCAATAGAATCTACAAAGTGATGTCTGATGTTCCCGTTAGGTGGTAATACTGCTACACAATAAGAGCCCTCTGCAGGTAATATAGATGAATAAAACTCTTTACTCATGAGCAACTACCAACATAGGTTTTACTTCGGACTCCATAAAAACTTTAGTGGCAGTATAGTTAGGCGTGGGTAGCTTACCATCAGCTAATCCTTGCTCTATCAATTTATATAACCTCTCAAGTTTAGGCTTTGTTTTCTGCCTTATTTTTCCTCCACGAAACCAATCGTGTACTGTCTTCCTTGTTATTCCTAAAACATTTGCCACATGTGCATTAGGTACTTTAGCCTTAATACATAATTGTGCTAACTGTATTCCTGTGTGTTCTAAGTCTGCGTGTTGAAGACCTAATAAAAATCTATCACTATAGGGTCTAACCATCATTCTCTCCATTTATCTACTATATTATTAACATTGACTGATTCAAGTTTTGTCTCTTCTCTTGTTGCGTCATAAGCTTCAAATTTAACTGGCTCTTTCTCAGTAGAATCTTCACCTTGATAAACACTTAGTGTGACCGCATTAACAGCACTAGGTGATTCTGCTTGTGTTTTGACTGTTTCAAGTACATCTTTAGGCACAATTTCTACTGGAGAAAATAAAACCCTTGGCTTATTAGAGTTAGGGTCAAATTCCATTTTAGTAATAATTATTCCTGCACTTACATTATTATCTGCAAGCATTTTGATGTAAGCTTTAAATGGCCACTTACCTTGTTCCTCAGTACCAAAACAAGAATTAGCTGGAAGAACTAATTGTAAAACATCACCTGCCGCATCATTAGCTAAAACAACAGCCATGCGCCATGACATTCTACAAGAAGTGCTAACCCCTCCTGAACCTGAGCCTCGCACACTATTGGGACAAGTATGACAAGACTCAGACTGAGGACGGTTTACTTCCTTATCAGGATTTACAGAATCATTAGACCAACAAACAGGACTCACTTTTTTGCCTTCTTCGTATGAACTTTCATAATACACCCTTGATGGCGTATGCGCCATCTTGACAATTATTATATTCATGGTAGAAGCTTCAGCCGTACTGACTTCTTTGCCCCCAACTATTTTTCTAAATACGCCTCCTCTTAAAGAAATGCGTTTGTTTTGATTAGAAAAGTTACCACTAGCAACAGCTATAGTATCTTCATCTAAACCTAAGTTAGGGTTATTTTTAAGTATGGCTTTAAGTTTATCCATTTAGTCCTTTGCCCCCCACTTACTTACGATGTCAGCAATATCTTTACTTCCATCATTGGTGGGAGCACTTTTGATAACTTCTGGTTCAACTACTTCAGGAATTGGAGCTGTGCTTTCTTCTGCAAAGACTTCCGCTCCTTCGTTATGAACATAGCCTGTAGTTTCTTCAAAACCAAAACGGTCTGCACTGCTAGAACCTTCAACAAGAGTAATAATTTGTACAGCTCGTAGACGTAGAGCGACACCTGCCCCGACCATACTTGTATAGTATGGAGCAATAGAACCATTCACTCTAATCTCAGAGCCTGCCCATATATTACTATCTACTACCACGTTACCTTTAGCATCAAAGATAGCTGGTTTGTAGGCAGCTTTAGATTTAAAACGAAGAATAACATTCCCTGTAGGTTGACCTGCATCATCTAATTGGTCAGTGTATGGAGGGTTGGCAGTTTTTAACTCCTTACCCTTTTGTTTCTTCATTTCTTCTTTTAGATTTTCTGCAAAAATTGCATTAATCTGGTCAATCAAAGGTTGGGCGTCAGCCTTAGATAATACAAGACTAACTTTATACTCACCTTCCTCATTAAATTTAGTATCAGGGGTTGATAGCCACGGATACAATGCTACACCTTTAGGTGTTGTAAATACATTTGGTTGTTGCGCCATAGTTTTTTTCTCCTTATTTACTTGACGGTTTACGTACTACGATATTGAACTCCCTCATAGAACTAATGCCTGGAGGTAGTCCTGCTTCTTCACGACCATTTAAAAACTCTTTAAAGTTTGCTTGATGAATGCGTTGTTGTAATAACTCTACGGCATCATTCTCACGAATAAAGTCTTTAAAGTTACCCCAATCAGAACATACATAATTTTCTTTTAAAGATTTTATAATAGTCCCTTTTGAAGTCTTAATGCTATCTGCATTTACTTCATTACAAGAGCTAAGCATTACTTGTTCTAACTGAGCAAGGTCATTTTTTAACTCTTGGTCTTTCATTTGAAACTCTCTAGTTAATTCGTCCCGTTTGTTTCGGATTCTAAGATAAGTTTCAACTAACTCATCTAACTGAATCTTTTGTTCGGGGGTAGAATGTTCTAGAACTTCTTCTACTAAATCACTCATGATTCTAATTCCTCACGATATAAGTCAACTAATTTTGTATGCAAGTCTACCTTACCTTGTAGCATGGCATACATCCTTTTTTCAACATCAGAACCCTGCAAATGAACGACTGTCATTTTGTTCTTTTGCCCTACCCTATCCATCCTAGCTATACACTGCAAATAAACTTCTACTGACATAACAGGAGACCAAAATACAACAGTGTCGGCTTTGGTCAACGTTACTCCATGAGAAGCTGATTGTGGTTGAATAACTAGGACTTTAGGTTCGTCCTGAGTTTGAAACCTGTTAATGATGTGTGCTCTTTCAGTAGCAGAAACTGCCCCGTAGATAACATCATTTGTTACATTATGCTTGTTTAAATATTCCGATATAAAATGAATAGTGTGTTTGTATGGTATAAATAAAAGAACTTTATGGTCTGTTTCTTCTAGTACTTCCATTAATGCATTAAGTCTAGGTGTTACATCAAATCTAATAACTTCTCTATCGTCTGTATAAACTGCACCACCAGAGATTTGTAATAATTTATTAAGACCCGCAGCAGCGTTTACTGCAGTTACCGATTCATCGCCTGTAGCAATAATCATTTGTGTTTTTAATTCTTTATAGAATTTTTCTACTTGTGGAGTAAGTGGCACGATGCGAGTCTGATACATAACATCAGGTAAATCTAGACATTGGTCTTTAGCAAACCTTATAGCAGGTTGCAGTGCTTTAAATACTAAATCTTTTGCTGTTGGTCTTGGTATCCATTTAAAACGAGATACTTGATACATCACTTTATCTCGCCATGCAGACGATAGTTTAGGAAGTCTATCTGGACAAATAAGTTTGCCTAATCCAAAAGCATCCATAGGTGATTGAGATGCAGGGGTACCTGTCATCATCCATAGTCTTGTATCAAAATCTAATATCTTACTAAGTGTTTTCCATCGGACTGTGGTATGAGATTTATAAGCGTTGCATTCATCGACTATAATTAAATCAAATTTTGCTTTTTTAATTTCATCTTTAACGATGTTTACGCCATCATAATTAATAATAGTAAAGTCGTAGCCTCCCTCAATAATTCTTTTTCTTTTATTTGCATCGCCATGACATACTATTGAAGTCCTATGCATACATGTATTAAAAACATCAGCTTGCCATGCAGAATGCATGATTGATAGTGGACATATAATGAGTACTTTTTTAATTTTGTTTTGAGTCATCAGATAATCTGCTGCCCAAAGAGCTGACGAAGTTTTCCCTGTACCTGCTTCATTAAAACAAAAAGCATGTTTGTTAATACTTAAAAATTCTGCAGTGGTAATTTGATGGTCAAAAGGTGTATATAGACCTGAGTATTTATAATCTCTCCTCATAGGAGAGGGAAGGTTGGATTTAAATCTAACGAGTGTATTGAGCTTGGTCATTTCATCAAGACCCCAATAAACTATTAAACTTGAAATATTATCTTCTGTACTTAAGACTTCACTTTTTTCTATGTTGTCTTTGATTAATGCCCCTAATTCTTTAGGCAACGCAAGCTTTACAGCTTTGTCTTCAACTAATTCCATAACTTCCTAACTAAATGTTTACTTAACTTGGATAATAATTATACAACTAAAAAATTATTTACGTCAACTATTTTTTCTTTCTTTCTCTTGTACTTGTTTCTGATACTAATTTTCTTTGTGAATTTCTTTTAAATGAACGGTTTTTACTTTTAGATTGTACCGTTACTCCATGAGCGTTAGTACCGCCCTTAGAAATAGCTCTCTTGTGTGCTATATCTTTTCCTTCTCTTTTATCTGCTTTACCATTACCGTTTTTATCGGGGCTTGTTGCATCCATCTTGCGACGAGCACGCGCTCTCATAGCTCTTGCAGACTTTTCATTTCGTTTCTTTTCCATTTCCCATTCATGTTTATATGGGCGTGGTCTATTTACATATGGCATTTTTAGTCACCTCATTACACCAAAATAAAAATTCATTAACAGTTAGATTGCCTCGGAACGAATTAATAGCCCTACAGACAATTTGAATGTTATTATAATTATACTCTCCTCCCGCATTAATTCTATCAATACTTGCGTTAGTTTGTATTATATTACCACGCTCACGTCTACACGTTAGTTCAACTCCACTTAGTGCGCACTTATAATTTTGCTCAGCTATTTTACCTATTAATTGTTCTGCAGTAAGGGTGGTATTTTGTTTTTTAGATAACAAATGTCGGAAATATTTATACCAATCATGGTCTTCTCTCTCATATCGTTTTTGCGTTTTAACTTGATTTTTGCATGTATTACAACAAAACCGCCTATTGTGGGTAGTTGCTACCCCTGCTTTTTTGCATACAATACAAATGTATGGGTAAGTTTTAATTTTTATGAAACTCACAACTTGTAACAGGACACCAACCACAAAGTGGTGTAGGATTAGGAACCCAAGTATCATAATCATAGCTTGTCTCTAATCTTTTTAATGGCACTTCAAATGCTTTCCAAAGTTTATCCATATCACGTCTATGATATTCTTCAGTTAAAAAACTGTTTTTCATAATAAACAAAAGACCTGCTTTTATTTTTTGCACTTCTGGAAAGTACGTAAATGTCATCAAAGCCATAAGCTTTAATTGTTTAGGGTCGGGATATTTGTTACTGCCTGTTTTATAATCAATTATAAATGCATAATCTCCATCTATAATAAGCAAATCAACAATACCTCTAACCCATCTATTCTCAGAATCAAATTCACATGGCTCTTTACCATGGGTCAAAGCCATTTCATACTCTGGGTATTTTTCTCCAGGTATGTTAATTAATGCATCAACAGAGGATTTAAATCGCTGGTAATTTTTAGCAAGTTCTACTCCGTCTCTCACATAGTCTTCTAGGGCTTTATGAACCTCTTTACCATAAATCATAGCGTCATTTTCTTTGACTATATAATTTTTAAGAACTCTTATTTCATGGTATTGGCGAGGACAGTTTTGATATTGTTTAAGTGATGAGTAGCTCCACGTGTAATCT
>Ga0222714_10002194_pt1 | contig 21034 bp, 2 predicted proteins | sample C33_3DmetaG_FD_165048 | JGI IMG/M metagenome (GOLD analysis project Ga0222714, IMG submission 165048) | Estuarine water microbial communities from San Francisco Bay, California, United States - C33_3D | ecosystem: Environmental > Aquatic > Marine > Unclassified | place: USA: California...
AAGCTCAAAGAAATTGCTAAGAAGAAGCAAGACCTTGCTTCTCTACAGGCTGCTATTAATGATACAGCTGAAGAGTATGGATTAGTAGCTGATGATTTAGCAAAGGGTAAAGTGAAACAAGCTAAGAAAGGAATTTCTATTGAAAAAGCTCAGAAAGGTAAAACTCAAGGGCGTACAATGAATCTTCAACCAGTAGATGTCACTGCTTCTAGCTTAGTTGCTAATAGAGATCCATTTGGTCCAGTTAAAGTTCCTCAAAGTGTTATAGATGCTGGTATTATAAAGAATCGTCAAACACAAACCGCTGGTCAACAAGCAAAAAGTGAAGAAGGTAAGATTGATTGGATGACAATTTTAAATCAGATTATTCCTTATCTAAGACCTAGTAATGCACAACCTCTTGACCCACGTCAATTAGCTGGTGAAATGCTTGCTCTTGCTACAAATCAAGTGGAGCCTGTACAGGTGCAAACTATTCAACCACAGCTAGGAACTCCTATTGATATTTCTCTACAAGAGATTATTAATGAGAATGAAGCTGATTACAGAGCTGCTCAAAGAATGATAGGTTATAATCCAGCTGCTCTTGCAGCATTGAATGCTGAAAAGTATGCAGCTAATCAAAAAGTGCTTGGTGAGCAATTCAAGTTGAATCAAGCTATGAAAGATAGAGTGTATGCTGAGAATAGAGATCTTCTCAATCAAGCTAATCTTAACAATCTACAGGCTTTTGATCAGCAATACAGCAGACAACAAGAAGCTCTTTCTAATACAAAGGCTACATCACAAGCTGCTCTTAGCTCTATTGCTTCTAAGTATATGCAGAACCAATTAGAAAATAGAACTCTTCAGACATACGAGAACCTTTACAATTACAGATTTGATCCACGCTTTAGAGCAATGAACATGAATCCTCTTGCAATGTTTGATACCATGATGAATGATCTAACTCCTGCGGAACAAAAAGCTCTATCTGAAAAACTAGCTTTGGCATCTGCTAAAGCAACAACCCCTGTTTCTACAACAACTAATACAACGACAATTAGAAATGGGGGTATTGTAAGAGCAATCAAATCTATGTAATGTAGATGTAATGTAATTTCTTAAATTTAATAAAATAATATACAATGGCTTCATTCACAGATGCAATACCACAGTTCAACCCATACATTCAACAGCTTCCTGTTGATGCTATGGTTCAAGTTGGTATGGAGAAGCAACAACGCTACGACCAGGGGATACAAAAAATCCAGTCACAGATAGATCAAGTTGCAGGACTCTCTCTATACAGAGATGTAGATAAGCAGCAATTGCAATCTAAACTGAATGAACTTGGTTCAAAGTTAAAGACTGTTGCAGCAGCAGACTTTTCTAACTATCAGTTAGTAAACTCTGTAGCAGGAATGGCTAGTACTATTATGAAAGATCCAGTGGTTCTTGCTGGTGTTCAGTCTACGCAAAATATTAAGAATAATGAGAAACTCATGGAGGAGGCTAGACAGAAAGGTGAGCTCACTCCTGATAACTTAGATTTCTACAATAAGAGATTAGCAGCTTATGAAAGTGCTGGATTAGTTGATGAAAGAGGAAAACCTGTAGTTTTTGGTGCTAAGTACATACCTCACTTCGATGTTGAAAAATATGCAAGAGAAACTTTCAATGCTATAAAACCAAGCAACATGACTTGGGATGAGGTGTTTACACAAGACGTGAATGGCAAAACTGTATATTCTCCTGTAATGTTAAGAATGGAGAAAGAAGGTATATTCCCTGAAACAGTAAGACAAACGATCGATCAAATATTCTCAGATCCAAGAGTTGCACAACAACTTCAAATCACTGGTGAGTATAACTATAAAGGACAAGATGCCAATAGTTTGAAAACTATACTGAAAGGTCAGCAGGATTTTAAAATAGCTGAAATCAATAATGAGATTCAGGATCTTACATTGAAAAAGAATGCTACAGAAAATCTAGAACAAAAAACCAAAATTGACATACAAATAAAAAGTCTTCAGGATAGAATTCCTGAAATTAAAGGTAACTATACTAAACTTTTTGAAGCAGCTGATTCTAACACTGACGGTTTGAGAGGATACCTCTACGAAAATGATGTTAGGGGTAGATACACAAGTATGTTTGGTTACATGAAAACTAAACAGAGTAGAGAGCAAGATCCTATGTGGAAAGCTCAGTTTGATATTGACAATGAGATGTGGAAAAGACAAGACTCCAATCGTAAGTTTGCATATCAAGTACAGCGAGATAGAATTACAGATGCTCGAGAAGATGAAAAGTTGAAATTAGAAAAGAGAAAAGTTGACCTAGAAAATGCTAGAAATACTCTTGGCGAAGCATTTGAACTTAATAATGTTGAATCAACATACGATGCTGTAGCTACACACTACACAAACTACGAGAATGCATCAAAAGATTACGCCAACTCATCAAATGAACTTCTGTATAGAGCATATTATTCAACTGACTCTCAACAAAAATCTAGACTACAGAGTTTAATTAGTCGTGGTAGTACTAGAGAGGAAGCTATTTCTGCAATGATTGAACAGGATGCAAAAGCATCTGGAGTGGATGTCACTACATTTAGAACAAATAAAATAGGCGAAGCTGTTGGAACGTTAACTCGAAATGCAGGAAATATACCAGCAGACTTAAAAGATGCAATAGCTGTGTACACTAGATCTAAGCAAGTGTTTAGTGATGCAAAAATTGTAAAGGATAGGTTTGATGCAGTGGACAATGGTGTTCTATCTCAGACTCTTGGTAAGCTATATGAAGGTGATGAAATAAAACCAAAAACTATAAAGTTCAGAGGTAATAACGTTACTCTATCCAAACAAAATATTATTGACTTAGGTGTATATCTACGTGGATATAAACATGTCTTTGGATTTGCTATTGATGATGCTGCTAGGGAAGCTGCAAATGCTGCTGAAGCAAGGCTTGATAGTCAAGGACTATCAGGTATAAAAGAATCTATGTTAAGAAATCAAACTGTAGTTGCCCAAGATCCAATATCAGAACTAACTAGACAATGGTCATCACCACTTGAATCAATTTCAGATGCATGGTATGGTGACGTAATTGATTTTAATGAATTAGGAGTTGGAAAAGTATTTAATGCAATTAACAATCCATCTTATTCAGAAGGTCTTGAAAAAAAGAAAGAGATAGGTCAAATGTTCTACACTCCTCCTAAGTTATCTGGATCAGTTATGACAGGAAAAGCTGAGACTGATAGATTCATCTTATCTGATTTGAAAAGAGTTTCAGCTAACTATAAAGATGTTGGGAACGTATCTTCTGACTATGAAGATTTTGCTGATCACATATCAGAAATAAAAGACGCTTCAGATTTGAATATTGGAGCTAGTGTTACATATACTCCTGGTGGAGAACCAATGGTAGAAATAATTGCCTATGGAGAAGGTGGTAGTAGAATTGGCGGAATCATGCTTCAACCAGATGAAGCAGATAATTTCATAGATACGTCAAATCTCTACGTTTCTCAAGAACAATTAGTGGCACAGAATGCTATGATTGCTAGAGGATCAAACTCAACATCCTATGGTGATCCAGATGATTTAGAAACATATTTGAATAGAGATGCTCAGTTTCAACAAATAAGAGGAGATTTTCCAATGTTACAAGGGCTATCAGGCTATGATGTAATGGGAAATATAGTAAATTTGAATGGTAGATATTATGGGAAGATTTTTGTACACGACACGTTGAATGGTACAAAATATCCAGTGTTCACAACTGAAGGTTATGACTTCCCTACCATGTACAATACTATGCGATCTATCACACCTATGCAAATTGGGGCAATTGTTAACACACCTAAGAAGTAACAATGGAAGAAGAAAATGTTGTAAATCCTGGAGGAGTTTCTAATAAGATTCCATTCCCATCAATTCCTAACAATCCTGGAAACCAAGTGCCTGGAGAGCTTCCTTCTGCAAGAGAAGCTTTTATGCAATTGGCTGAGCAAAATAGATTTAAAGGTGCTCAGAACATTCCTGTTTCTTCTTTCTATTCTGGAGGAAGTAGATATGAAAAAACTAGACCATTCACTGACTTTGAAGAGATGGCTGCACAACAGCAATCTGGATTTGATCAGGTTAGAAATGCTCTTGGTAAAGGAGTTGGTATAGCTGCCACTAGTTTTATAAGTGGCACTGTTGGATTACTCAACGGTATAGGTTCTTCAATTGCTAATCAAAAGTTTTCCAAACTTTATGACAATCCTACAACACAGTTGATGGATAGAATCCAGACTGGTATGGAGGACTTTGCACCTAACTATTACAGAAAAGCTGAGACAGATGCTGAATGGTGGCAACCAGACAATTTATTAACTCCTAACTTCTGGGCTGATAAGGTTATAAAAAACGTTGGATATGGAGTTGGGTCAATAGGTGGTGCCCTTGCCTGGACAAAAGTATTTAGCTTAATTGGTAAAGCAAATGCTTTAGTTAGACTTGGTAAAGGTGCAGAAACAGCTGCTACTATTGAGAAGGCAATGCAAGTTGTTCCTAAAGCTCAAAAGCTATCCGCTATTGAAGGTGCATTATCAAATCTATCTCAAGGAATAAAATCACAGATTGCAAACAATGGACAGCGCACACTAACATCTGTAATGGGTACATTTGGTGAGGCTTCTGTTGAATCTTTACAATCATCAAATAGGTTTAGAGCTAATGCCATTGCTGAATATAGAAGACAGAATGGTATAGACCCAACAGGAAAAGATCTTGATGACATAAATGCCTATGCTGAAAAAGTAGGTAATTATGTATGGGGAATGGGCACTCTTCTTTTATCAGCTTCCAACTACATTCAACTCCCTAAGATTCTTGGCTCTTCTAGAAGAGTGGAGAAAGCATTTATCAATGATGTTACACAAAAAGGACTTGGTAAAGAATTTATTGAGAGAACTGCAAAAACAAGATTTGGAAAAATAGTAGATACAACCAAAGGATTAAGTAGATTCTTTATTCAACCAACAGAAGCTGTTGAGGAAGGAATGCAGTTTGCTATTGCATCAGGTGTAGATGATTATTTCAACAGAGCTTACACTAATAGAGAAGACTTAGGTACATTCCTAGAAACTGTCTATGGTGCAATGGGAAATGTTTTTGGAGAAGGTATTGAAAAGACTCTAAGTGAAAAAGAAGGTATTGAAAGTATATTGATTGGTTCTCTTGCTGGTGGTATCCAACAGGCACCTATGTCTATATATAGAGAGGGTCTCACTGGTAGAGGTGGACAAAGAAAAAGAAATACTGATATTGCTCTTCAACAGTTGAATGAAACAAACATTCAGGCAGCTCTAAAAGACCAAGCTAACTTCTTAGCTGTTGGTATAGGTTCTCAAGCAATGAGAACTCAAGCAATTGAGAACAATGATATTCTTTCAGAAAAAGATTACGAAGCTGACTACTCTCTTTCATACTTGATGCCTCGTGCAAAGTATGGTAAGATGGAAAGTGTTTATGATGAGCTTGGTTATTACAAAGAGCAGGCATTGAATCCTCAAGGCTTTGCAGAACTTCAAACTGCTGGCATTGCTTTTGAAAAAGAATCATCCGCTCAGTTTATTCAAAGAATTGGCAATCTTGAAAATACAGCAAAGGCTGTAGAAAAACACTATGATAACATTAACGAAACCTATGCAGGTGTTTATGTTACGGATGATGAAGGTAATGTTGTTGAGGATGCGAAAGGAAGACCTATAAGAAAATACAGCCCTGTAGTGATTGATAAACTTGTTTATGCAGCAAGCAAGATTGATGACTATTCAGCTAGAATCCCAGCATTGACATCAGTGTTGTCTAGCGCAGGTATTAATGTCTCTACTATTTTAAATGATGTTCTAGTATCAGAAAAGCCAACTATCGAGGCTGTAAAAGAATCCATTGATCAAATCAATTCAATGGAAGTTGTTAGCGATGTTAAGGATAACTTAAAAAGATCCCTATCAGACTTAATTGAGATGTCACTTAGAAGAAAAGTGTTCATCGATGATTATAACGACATTAAGAAAAACCCAGAAGTTCATCAAGCATTTAGTAGAGCTGAAAGATTTCGTGAGAAGGGACCTGTAGATGTCACTCAAAAAGAAGGAAGAAAGTCTGTAGTAAAAACTTTAAAAGTTGGTCAAGAGTATTCTTTAGCTGAGCCTATTAGACTTGAGAATGGTAAGTTAACTCTTGCTCCAAAACTCACTGTGATGTCTGAGACATTAGGTGGTGAGTTTGAGGTGAGACTACCTGATGGAAGAGAAGTGTTTCTTTCACCACTAGAGTTTAAAACTTACAATATCACTGAAGAAGACAATACATCTCAAGAGCTTGAGGATATATTGAATCAATCTATTGATGATGTACTTGAATATCCTGCATTCAGAGATGTTGTTGAAAAGCCAGGAGAAGAGGTAAACAAACTTGAATACATTAACTCTCTTCGTGACCAAAAACTTACTAAAGCTGTTCTAAACAGATTTAATAAACTTGCTAAAGAACTTCTTGAAAAGCAGGCTAAAGCAAAAGAAATAGCTGACAAGATCAAGGAATCTAAAAGCGATCTTGACAAGCAGCAGAAAGATATTTCTGATAATGAAGCGTTCCCTGTAGGAGTTCTCCCAGAAGATGCTGGTGAAAGAATTGATACAGGTGAAACTGGTTTAATGAAATCTGCTGTAGACTTCTTTGATTCTAGTATTACAGAGTCTGAAGAATATGAAGATCCTAATAAATCTCAACCACATGTAGTTAGATCAAGAGTGTTCTTGAATAACGCTAGAAAGTTTAAGAACAGAAACAACCTTAGAGCAATTGTATTCACATACAACCAAGAAGAATCTCTTGGTCTGTCTGGTGTCGCAGCTTTGTCATTTAAGATGACACAAGAACAAATTGATGCTGACAAGAAAGCTTTTGAGGATAGAGTGAATAATCTAGACGATGGATTTGTGGGGATGGTCTTTGTTGAGCTTGACGGTAAGAAGCGATACTTTGTAGACCAAGATGGAAAACGTATTGGTGAGGTGGGACAACAAGTTGATCTTGGTAAGGTGATATTCCAAACTATGCCTAGCACGTTCATCACTGATAGTAGAGGAAAAGATAGATATAGAAAAGGAGAAAAAGGTACTTTTTCAAGATTTGCTCAAATATGGAGAAACAGACGTGAAGAGCTAATGAAGCCTTCTACAGTTCCTCCAACGCTTGAGTTTAGAATATCAACAGGTATTGCTAATACACAAAAAGAAGGTGGCGTATTTAAAAAGAATGCTGTTACTAGTAATCTAGTTGATGAAGCTGCAATAGCTAATATTCCTGGACTTATTAATGTCGCCACTACTGATACTATTTCACACAATGGTAGAATTGTAAATGCTAAAAAGGGATATGTTTATATTGAAACTGGTGATCTTATTCAATACCTAAGTAACAATAAACTTGGTAAGAAGAAAGCTGCTACAGTTTATGAGCTCATCAAGTCTATTGTAACAAAGCTTGAGAAAGATGCAAGTGAAGGAAAAGCTCCTAAGTTTGAAGAGAACAAATTATTGTTCTTGAAGAATGTTCTTAACTATAAAGAATCTACAGGAGAATTAAAAGATAATCAATTTTGGTTTGACACAGACAACCTTACTGTCAAGCTTGGTAAGCAATCAATTAAGTTCTCAGAACTAGCTTCTAGAGAACAAGAGATTATTAATCAGCTTTCTGAAATGTATCACTCTGCAAATGCTAAGACATTGCGAAGTGAAAGCTCATTCTTTGAATACTTCCTTGAAGATGGAAAGTTGCAAGAGAAAGAATGGAAAAACTATCAGTCGTACCTTGTGTCTGCAAAAGATAGAGCTGTATCTGATATTCCATTTGTAACTATTGCAAATCCAACAACTGCACAACCTTATCCATTTGTAGGTAAGTATGCCACCCTCATTAACTTTGAGACTGGTGATGAAGGATATGTACCAAGTGAGAGTGAAAAAGAACTTCCTAAATCTTCTCAATCCACAGGATCAACAAAACCATCTGATGTAATTGAATCTGATGTTCCTGTTGTAGTGAAGTTGACTAACAAGCAAGGAGAAGAATTTACTGTAAGTCTTAACGATGGTAGTGAAAACACTATCAATATGTTTGGCGGAGAGTTTAATTTTAAGGCCACCATTCTACCAAATGGACAAGTAGAAATTGATGCTCTTCCTACAGATACCAACAGAGACACTTTTCAAAAGTTTGCTAGCGATGCTAAGAAGATAGCAACTGCTAGAAAAGCTTACGCTAGTGCAACAGAAGGTTTGAATGATTATGCAGCTGCTTCAATTTTCTACATTGGTAGAGCAAAGCTTGAAATAGAAAAAGCAATTAGCGAACAGCAAGCTCCAGCTCCTGCTGCCCCAGAGGCTCCTGTCTCTGAAACAGCTGAACCTGCTGAACAACCAACAACTCCTGCTGAACAACCAGCTGCTGAACAACCTACTGAGAAAAAAGAAGAACCTGCTGGTGAAAAGAAAGGACTATCAGGACTTAAGTCTGGTGTTCAGGATGATGAAACTCGAAGATTACGCACTGGTGAACCTGGTGGAAGAACTTCTGATAGAGACATCGAAGCATTCAGAGCTTGGCATGCAAAGAATGTTCCTAACATTCCTTTTGAAATTCTTGAGAACATCATCACACTACATGATGGATCTAAGGCATGGGGTGTATTTGAGGATGGCGTTGCTAAGTTTTTCAAGCGTGGCTTGAGAGGTACAGAATACCACGAAGTGTTTGAGGGTATATGGAAAGCATTCTTGACACAGAGTGAGAGACAAGCTATTCTTGATGAGTTTAAAGCTAAGAGTGGCAGCTTCCTTGATAGAGAAAGTGGGCAACTTGTTGCATATAGCCAAGCTACAGATAGACAAGCTAAAGAACGTATTGCTGATGACTTTGCTGACTACAGACTAGGAAAGCTTCCAGCTAGAACATTGTCTGAGAAGATTAGAAACTTCTTCAAGGCAATTCTTGATTTCTTTAAAACCTTTGTGGCAAAACCATCTTTAAAAGATGACTTATTCAATTCTATTGATACAGGTAAGTTTAAAGATTATGTTGTTTCAGAAGAAGCTAGATCAGCGGCTCCTGAATATAGAAAGATACGTATAGCAGATGGTAGTGTAATATCTGAAGATCAAGCTTGGGCAATTGTTCAAGACATGACCATCACTATGTCTCAGTACATATTTAATAGAAACAACACTGATGGATTAGATAAACTATTTAGTCCATTGGCTACTACTGGAAAAGATATATATAACTTCCTGAGAAATAGATATACTGAAAACATAGAGATTCTTGGTGAACAGGCGTTCCAAGATTTGTTCTTGAGATCAAGAGATTTGATTAGAACAATGGGAATCAATATTGATTTTGATGGTGCTGTTAGTACAAATGATGGCGATCAAAACAATAGATTATATGCTCCTGAAGCATTTGAGATTGATTTCCAGAAGAACATGAGATTCTCTGTGAAGTTTTTATTGGCCTCTAACCCAGCAGCTAAAACAGTCTATTCAGAAGAAAAAGCTCCAGAGTTTATAACTTCTAACATAATACCAGGCTTTAAACTGTTGAATAATTTCAACAAGTCTTTTGCAACATTAATGAACAAGCTTTCTAACACAAGCTTGAAAAAAATTGATCAAAAGATTATCGAGCTTGTTAAAGAAGATGGTAACTACTACAGAATCTTTAATAGACTTGGCGGTGATGCAAAGAATGGAATTCTTGATTACAGTAGCTTTGGCACCGCTGATTGGAGATTCTATACTCAATTTGTTCAGTCATTCTCTAAGAGTAATCCATTTGTTCAAGTGGCAATACAGAGAGTTACAGAGGATGGTATAGAATCATTCACTGCCCCTGGTGACAAAACCTCTGCTTTGAATAAGACAAGAAACGAGTGGTTCCAAAATATAAAAGAGCTTTCTAAATCAGACTCATCGTTCATCATTAAAACAAAAAATGAGAAGGGTACACCAATTTATGCAATTGATAATAAGAACAAAAACTACCCATCTAAGCAAAGTCTTCTTGAACCAAAGCGTGTACAAAACTATCTAAAGAATATAGGTATTGAATTCCCATTGAGCTTCATTGAGAAGATTAATACTAATGAGAAACAAAAGAAAGCATTTGATAATGCTGTAACAAAGATCTATGAAATGGGTCCAAAGGGATATGCTGTATTATCTGGAGAGAAGTTCTCTGAGGTAGACTCGCATGTTAGAACTCTAGCAGACATGTATGTTAGACTAACAAATCCTGACCAGGAAACCACTAGACTAAACATAAACAACGAGCGCACAAACAACTTCTCAGATAGCAACGCCCCTTCTGTATTTGAAGCAGAGTTCAATGAGTCAATGACTCTTGATGAACTGTTCAATACAAGACCAGAGCTAAGAGATGTATTTTCAACAAACAGCTTATTGATTCAGAAGGACGGAATGTTCTTCGATGAGAATGGTAATAAGATTGATGGTAAGAGCATAAGAATTGGTGTAATAGAAGGTCTTAGAAATGAGATTAGTGATAGAGGCGTATCTATTTCATCTTTATCAAAAGGTCAAAGATTCACCGTTGAAATTAACGAGAACATCAATGGTAACTATTACATTCTTATTCCAGCAGATTCTTCTACAGAAAGAATGCTAGAGCTAGGAAGAATAGTTGAATACGACTTGTTTAATGAAGGTGCTAATAGAGCATTTGCAAGAGCTAAGAAAATCTTCAGAGGGTATCTAGAAGATGAAATCAACTTAGCTCTTGACTGGAAGACTAGATCAAAACTTGCTGCTACAGCGGAGAATGCTAAACAGCTTAGATTCTTCAAAGATATTCTTGAACCATCTCTAGTTGATGATATTCACAAAGCTATTGCTGAAGGAAAATCAACAAAAGATATTCTTGCCCTTGTAAGTGATGAAGCTCTTGAAGAGTCTCTTAAGAATACACTCACTAACCTAAATCAATCAACACTAAATGACTTGATTGAAACTGGTGAAGTGACAAAGATTGGTGATAACTATTCATATACAATGTTGGATAGCAACTTTGCTAGAGACAATAAATTGAATAGAGAATTTTTGTCTCAAGATGAAATAATGCAAGTGCTTTCGTTTGTGAACATGAACTACATGATTGCAAACATTGAAATGCACAAGTTCATCTTTGGTGATCCATATCAATTCAAAATCAAGGATGGTAAACTAGATGAGACTAAACGTATCAAGTCCTGGCTATCTCCTAGAAGAATCACAGTTGATCTACCAGAACAAAATAAAAAGTTCAATGAGGTATATAATAATCCTACAAAAGATATATCTCTAGATCCAGATGATCTTTTCCGTTATACATTCAAGTCTTATGTAAAAACTGTTACATTAAATGATGTAAATCCAGCTTCAGAGTTTGTTCAGAAGTTTGAGGGATATGACGAAGCTGATGGTTTCTCAATCATGATTGATGGTGCTTACAGAGAAGTGAAGCTTAAGAATGGTGACACGTTTAGTGAAGAATGGTTCCAGTGGAATCAATCTTATGCTAGACAGAAGATGGCTGCTAAAAAATTGTATGAATACAAGAACGAAGCACTAAGGAAGCACGATCAAGAAACAATTGCTAAACCAGAACCACTATTTGTTACAGAAGTGTTGAAGCCTATTGTATCTGGTTCTAAGTTTGGAGTGAATAGAATAGAGGGTGTGCTTGACAAATTTTCTCAAATGCCTATTACATACAAGATGGTAGAGGGTACAAACCTTGAGAACTTGTACGTGCAAATGTTACAGGAGAAAGTGGGTTATGTTGTTTACAAGTCTGCAAGAAAAGAAGGTGTTCGTCAAGGACACAGCTTGTACGATAAAAATGGTAATTACAACAACACTCCTTTTGGTGAAGAAACTATTGAGAATGTAGCTTGGAAAACTTATGGTATCCAAGTGGAAAACTCATACGAAGAAGGTAAACTTCAAACTAGAGGCTCCCAGCTTACCAAGAACGATACAATGGATATGTACGACAATGGTAAGGAAGCTGAAGGTATGGAAGGTGCTTCTGCTCTTGCTGAAGAGAAGATTAAAATCTTCAAGGAGATGCATCAGAATGCATACGAAGAGTTCTTGAACAAGCTTGGTCTAGAGGATTTGAATGGTAGCTACAAGATCGTAGACCCTGTAAAAATATCTAGATCGCTTGAATATGAATTGTTAAGAAGACGAGCTTCACAAAACGTAATTGACACAATACGTCTTGATGAGAATGGTGAGTTCATTATGCCATTTGAAGCATCTGCTGCATACGAGCAAATCAGAAGCATTCTTATTTCAATGATTAATAAGTCTCTCATCTCTCCACAGATGAATGGTAAACCTCACGTTCAGGTTCCAGCTACACTTTGGGAGAATAAAGAAAAAGGAAGAGAGTTACTGAGAAAGACAAAGGATGGCTATGTAAAAATTAGTAGAGAGAAATACAATGCTTTGTCTGAAAAAGACAAGGAAAGTGTTGTACTTTCTAGTAAAAACTTGAAGTTCTATGAGAATGAGGATGGAAAGAGATACATGGAAGTGATGATTCCAAACTTCTGGAAGAAGAATTTTCCTGGTAAGACAGATGATCAAATCCTAGAATATCTTAATAAGAATGAGGACGGAAAGATTTTGTTTGGTGTAGGTTTCCGTATTCCTCATCAGGCAATGTCCTCTACAGAGGTGTTTAAGGTTGCTGGATTCTTAGACCCATCTATGGGCTCTACTGTAGTTGTACCTTCTGAAATCGTTGCTAAAGCAGGATCTGACTTTGACATTGATAAGCTTAACATGTACCTTAAGTCAGTGTACACTGATGCAAATGGAAATGTTAAACTCATCGAATACCAAGGAAGTAAAGAAGCTACAATGGATTTCTTTGCTAAGGTGTACGAAGATCGTATCCAAAAGCAACTTGATAACATCTCTAGATATGATGAGTTCAGAGATAATGTCCTAGAGATATTTGAGGCTGCTGAGACTATTGCAGATCCATCTAACGTAACTGCTGAGTCGTTGGAAAAACTTCTTGGTGAAGACTTGTTTAAATATTACATGAATCACAGAGAAGTGATTAATGAGATGGAAGAACAGGCTTTAGCAGAAGGAATGAGTCCTGCTGATTATGTTGGTGATCAGATGGGTAGACTTGCAACAAAGTTTGAGGATCTTTCTAAGGAGAAGTTTAATAATAATCTTAAGGTTAAGTATGTACAGAAGATGTACAAGAAGTCTTTAGAGAACAGATACTATGAAATTCTTGAAGGATTAGTTACACTTCCTGGAAACTTTGAAAGACTAATGTCACCAGTTAGTGATGCTGGATTACCAAAGGTTGCAGATATTCTTGATGATGCTACAAAAAACAAAGAGGCTGATATTAAGAATAAGCTTATATCAAGAAGTTTTATGACTTCTTTGAGACAAGCATTCTTAATGGGTAAGAAGTGGGTTGGTATAGCAGCTGTTAATATCACAGGACATGCTATTGGTCAGAAGGTAGGATTGTATTTTGATTCTAGACTATTGAACAGACTTTCTGATTATGATAAAAAGTTCTTGGGTAACATGAATCTTGCAATCCCTCATAACACTGTAACTGTTGATGACCAAAAGATGATATCTCTTGGTGGAAGAACAACTGCATACACCAAGAAAGATGAGAATGGTAAGGATGTTGTAGAATTTATTTCTGATAGACTATCTGGATATGCTACAGCATTTGTAGACGTTGCAAAAGATCCATACATTCTAAAGCTTATTCAGAGTGACTTGGTTGTTGGTACAGCCATGTTGATGGAGAGAATTGGTGCTGGTGAACTTACACCATACTTCTTGAATCAACCAATGATTGTAGAATATCTAAAAACTCTTGATAAGAATAAGAGCAGATCATTGTTTGGAAAAGATAATCTTGATTATATATATGGAAGGTTTCCAATTTCAAAAAAACTTGTTGATAATCCGTATGATTTAAACAATGAGTTTGAAAGAACTGCTGATGGAACTGTTGATTTTGAAAAGTCAAAACAAAATTTATTAAACCTTATTAAAGAATACGCAAACACACCAGAGGTTGCTGAGAAATCTTCTGAGTTCAATCATAAACAAGTTGCTATATTCAATGAGTTCTTGAGACTTGCTAAGCTTGCACAGTTGAATTTCAAATTCACACAAGCTTACAACTATGACACTACGAGAGTGACAAACTATGAAGGCTTCAAGAGAAAGGTAACAAGAACTAAAACTGCTAAGCGAGAAAATATTGTCTCTTCCATTGATAAGGTGATGAAGGGTACATTCATTGGTGATCAAGTGAAATTGCTCCAAAAAGAATTGATGTCGCTAGGAGCTATAATGAAGCTTGACTCAGAAGGTATTGATCAATACATGGATGATGTAATGGAGCCATTCTATGCTGATGAGTATATGTCAGCAGATGACTTTAACTATGTAGCTAAGAAGTTGAAGTCTTCTTTCTTAGACTTCTTAATTCAAACTAGATCTACATCTATATTCCCTGATGATATTAAAAATCTATTCACAGGAAGTAATAGTGTAGCATCTAGATTATTGAAGCTAAAGGCTAAAGATCCTTCATCTAATCTTCTTTCTAATCTTATTCCTGTAAGTTCTTTACAAGAGAATGGACCAGTGACAGTAGCTTTCAAAGCAAAGCCTACAGATGCTATTGATATAGATAGATACACAGGAATGATGAGAGAATTGAAAGAACAAGAGCCAGAGTTCTACAATGACTTAGTTAAGCTTTCTATTCTACAAGGAACACTTGATACTAACCTATCAATCTCGTCAATCATTCCTGTTGAGGATAGAGCAGCAATCATTGCTCCTGTTATTAATACATTGCAATCATCTTCAGAACTAGAGGTGTTCAACAAAGAAGGATTGTTTTACAGAAACAATTTCTCTGATGATAGAATTGTTCCTGAGATCAAGCCTAGATATGAAACTTTTGATTATCAGGGAGTTTTGAGAGTTAATTACAATGAAGATATTATGTTCATTGCATCCATTGCAAATGGTATAACTAAAGGAAGTGGAAAGTTAATATCTCTTAATAACAAATATTCTTTTATTAATAATGCTGATAAAGACTTCTTGAAGATGAGAAGATATCAGTATGTTAGTGGATTTGCTGGAGGTAATCAAACAACAATTGTTGTTGACATCACCACTGGTAAAGAAATTAGTTCAGGTGAGTTCAGAAAGCTTTCGAATGAAGGAAAGGTTTCTAAGAATGAGATGGTTGGATATAAGAAGGTGAAGAGTGATGATGGTGTTCCGTTGACTATTTCTGGTGGTAAATCACTTGATGACTACAGTGTGTTCAAGATGGTTAACTTGTATGGATCTACAAGAATTGTAAATGAGTATCCAAAACTCATGACATCTTCTCCACTTGATAACAATACATTCAAGATAAAAGAAGAACTTACAGACAATGCAGTCATTGCAATGTTAACTGGCGAATTTACACCAGCTGATACTACATTTGCTGATGAACAAAGTCTAGCGTCTGAAGTGCTTGAAGAAGCTCCTGTTGTAACAACTCCTGTTGTAGAAGAACAACAACAAGCAGTAACACCATCATCTTTCAAGGATGCGCTTGATAAAGCTTTTGAAAAAGGGTTTAATGATTACATGGGAGATGAGTATTTCTATTTGGATTTACCAAATAATCTTACACAAGCCCAATTAACAGATATATTAGATGCTGATAATTATAAAAAATACGAGAAGCAAATTTTAACATTAGAGGATTTTAAAAAAGCCCAAGAGATTGAAAAGCAATATCCTAAAACAGTAATAGTGTATGATGGATATGGTGACTCAACTACTAAAGGTGTAAGAGATGTTATTGAGTCTGAGCTAACTGAACTATCCATTGAAGTTGATAATGAGATTAAATATTTTCAAGCTAATAACTTTGAGTCTTTAATTCGTGATTTTGAAAATGGAATAATACCAGAAGAGTTTAGAGAAGCTGCTGAAGAAAAGTTAAAAGAATTGGGTCTGTTTAAATTTGTAGGATACGATCCAAACCAACTAGCTCTGTTTGATGTTGTTGATCCACTTACTAAGAATCGAATGGATATGCAATCAGAATATCAGAATGGTACATTGAAGATATCAGTGTTACCTAATGGTAGCAAATATTTCGTACTTTTAGATGGTAGAATTTTAGATGCTAATCCTAAAAGTCTTGGTAATGAGAGTGTCACTGATCCAGACATGAGAGATATGATTCTTGACAAAGCTGTGGTCTACAAAAAAACATGTTAATCGATGGCTTGTAAAATACAAATACGAGAAACAATTCAGAAAAGCATTGACAGAAAACTGCCTGATCCAGAAGCAGTGATGTCACAAGATGCTGCTAAAAGAATTGTTGACTATCTTAATAAGCTTTGGTCATCAGCTATTGCTAGAGTGCAACAGTATTCTGGACTAGGTGGATTTAGAGTTATTATCAATCCTTTGGAAGATGCTGTCAACAAAGAATTCAAAAGACAAGAAGATGCTGAGAATGCATTTGAACGTGATCTTGATTTCTTCAAAGGTGATGAGGCTCTTCTTGAACAGGAGCAGCGTGATGAATTGTTTTTACAAAAGCCAGAAGAAACTTTACCAACAAACGCATCACCTAAGACATTAAAAATCATCAGAGACTTCCTGGAGAAGGTTGGTGTTAATGTCAATATTGTAAAAGAGATAGTTGTCAATGGTGTTAAGTATGATGCTAATGGTGTTGCTCAAGTGATGCAACAACTCATCTCTGTTGTAGAAGGAAAAGAAGCACAGGCTCTTCCAGAAGAAGCTATGCACTTTGCTGTATCCATTATCAAGCAAACCAATCCTAAGCTCTATCAAAAGCTTATGAAGGAGATTAATGGATATGACATGCTTACAAATGTGTTTAGAACATACGGTAACGATCCTCTCTATCAGAAGGATGGTAAACCTGATGTTGTTAAACTTAAGGAAGAAGCTATTGCTAAGGTGCTAGTTGAGAAGATTATTAATAAGTCTGAAGGAGTTACTGACACTAAAGAAAACTTAGCCACTGCACAATCTTGGTGGAGAAGTATTGTTGATTGGATTAGAGACTTACTTTATGTGAAGTCTGGATTTGATCAAGTGACAATTGACATCATCTCTGGTAAAGATATTGGAACAGCAGATCAAATTCGTGAAGAACAAGATGCTTCGTTCCTACAGAAGAGTAAGCAAGATAATGTTTACGACTCTGTTGTTGAGCTATCAAAAAGAATTAATAGACCTGCTGAAGGAGAAAACAAATACGTAGTTGATGGTAAGGAAGTGTCAAGGGTTTCTGACATTGTAAAAACATACTACGACAATCGTCAAAAGAATCAAGAGCTTCTTGATGATGAATACGATGTAGCTGTAAAAGAGCTTAAGAAAGAAAAAGGAACAAAAGGTCACCTTGATCTTGAACACGCATTCTCATTATTTATTGATGAGAATGGATATTTAAAAGATGCTGCAATACGTTCTGCTAATGTAGCAAATGATGATTACGTCTCTCAGATAGGTAATCAGAGCTTGTATGAAAAATTAAGAGACAATCTTGAAAGAAGACTTGAATCATATCCAGAAGGAACTAGATTTATAAAAGAAGCTGCTATATACAATGGTAAGAACCTAGCTGGTACAGTTGACTTCATGGCAATCACTCCAGATGCAAAGATTGATATCCTTGACTGGAAGTTCATGAATCTTAATCAAGAGAAATACAAAGATGTACCTTGGTATAAGATTGAATCTTGGAACATTCAGATGGATGAGTACAAGAAGATTCTCATAGCTAACTATGGTGTACAAGCAAAAGACTTCAAGCAAACAAGAATGATTCCAATCCTTGCTGAATACTCTAGAGGTAAGAAGAGCAAAGAGGGTACAGTGATTGAACTACCAAGACTCACTGGTGTGAAGATTGGTGATGTTGATGTCAAGAACATTGATGAAGAAGAAGACTTCTTACTTCCTGTTCCAACAAAAGACGAACTAACAGATAATAGAAGACTTGATGAGCTCTTGAAGAAGCTTAACAAGTCCTATGAGACATTTGCTAAAGAGAAAGTTACACCAGACAAGAAAGAAGCTAAGAGAGAACAACTACAAAGCTTATTCAAAGCAATCAGAAGATTGCAAGTGAAGCGTGATGTTCGACCACTTATTGATCAGGCTAAGATTCTTGCAAAGAAGGCTGAGGACTTAGTTACTAAGTATAAAGAGCTTTATGAAAATCCAGAAGATCCTAGCGTTTTCTCAGAACAAGAAATCAATTTATTTTCTGAGGAGATTGAGAGCTTAGGTAATGCATTCAATTCATATGTTGATATCCACAACCTATTGAAAGATGTTGTTGATGAAGATGTAAGAAGTGAATTGCGTGATGTTGCTGATGACGCTAGTAAATTTATCTCTGAGTTTAAGATTATTAATGAAGAATTTGTAAGAGATGTAATTGCTAAGCGTGAAGGATACGATGATGTATTAAGCCCAGAAAAGATTGTAAAGGGTTTTGCAAAATGGTTTTCTTCTACATCCACATTACAAGTGCAGACTATCCAGCTTCTTTTCAAGAAAGCTAATAAAGCATTCAGTAAAGCTGCAATGGCTACACAAGAAGAGAGTGCTAAGCTTTTAAAATTACGTGATGATTACACAAAGTGGGCAGCTTCAAAAGGTATTAGTCAAAAAGAATTCTTCTCAATGATTAAGAAGAAGGATAGTAATGAACTTATTGATCAATACAAAAAAGAATTCTACACTGAAGCGAAGAAAGCAATAAAAGATGGTGATGTTCAGTGGCTCAAAGATAATATTGATGTTGCTCAACTAGAAGAAGCTCTTGAGAAAAAGAAGAATGAAGAGATTGAGAGAATCAAGAATCTTCCAAGAAATGGTACTCCTGAACAAATAGTAAGAGAGATTGCTAAAGAAACTGCTGATGCTGAACGTTTGTACAGTATTAATACAGATTCTTCAAAAGGATGGTTCCTGTACGACACTGTTAAGAAGTTTCCACTAAATAAGTGGGAAAATGAACAATGGAAAGAACTTAACAAGCCTGCGAATGCTCCAGCAAAAGCATTCTATGATTACATTGTTGAGAAGAATAAAGAATACGCTGACCTAGGATATATATCAAAACAGAAAGAAAGAGTGTTCCTTCCTTATGTTCAGGGCTCTCTTGTAGAAGCTGCTGTAAAAGGAGAAAGCCTATCTCTTGGCGATAGATTCTGGAGAAGCATATCTATTGATGCTGGTGATGTTGGACTTGGTCAAATTGATCCAAATACAGGAAAACCAATTAACACTATTCCTAAATACTTCACTACACCATTCGAAGGAATTCTTAGTGACGACTTGTTCAAAACTATGTCAATGTACAATGAAGCTGCATTGAGATATAAGTATGTAAACGAGATTGAAGGTCAGGTGAGAGCAATTGCTAGAGTGGAGAAGAATAAGAAAACCATTATGACCAACTCCCTTGGTAAGGTTGCAAGAGATCCTATCACAGGTGATCCTATTTATAATCCTGAAGGTACAGAAGGTAACTATGAGTTGTTAGACTCAATGATCAAAGCAATCATCTATGGTCAGAGATATATTGACAATCAAAACTTTGATGCTGCTTTGTTCAAGATTGGTGGATGGGGTAAGACAATTAATGAGAAACTTGGCATAAATGTATTCCCAGAAAATCTAGAGGGAAGACAAGTGACATTGAATAAGATTGTTGATAACTTAAACAACTCTTTCTCAATTGCAACACTAGGTTTCAACTTAGGATCATCAATATCCAACGGTCTTGGTGGTACATTCCAGTCTATTATCAACTCTGGTAAGTATTTTACCAAGAACGATTTTTATGCTGCTGAGGCTCAAGTGATTATAAATAAACTTAGTGGCGAAGACAAGAGTAAGTATATAAGAGCATTTGAATACTTCCTTCCATTAACAGACAACTACAATAGAGAATTTCTTAAAAAACTTTCTGTAAGTAAATTGAACGATGAGGCTATACAGGACATATTAATGTCTTGGATGCGATTTGCTGATAGTACTGTTCAAGCAACCAACTTCTTAGCATTCTTAAATAATAGTATTGTCATTGATGGTAAGGTGGTGAATGCTAGAGAATACCTAAGAACACTTCCTGAATACAAAGGCAGATGGTCAGGTAGCTCTCAGGACAGAAAAGCATTTGATGAGAAGTTTGAACAGGAGGTAAAAAAACTTGTTGAAGAGAAAGGTGTAATGAAACTTGCTACAGTGGAGAATGACAAATTTGTTATTCCTGGTGTAGATAGAATGTCTGATAGCGTAATTGATCTTAGAAGAAAGGTGCAGCAACTTAGTAAGGATGCTATGGGTAACCTTTCTGAGGATGATGTAAGACTAATCAACATGAACATTCTTGGTAAGTCATTCATGGTGTTCAAGAACTGGATTCCTAGACTTGTAGATACTAGATTTGGTGGATTGAAATATAACGCTGCATCTGATGCTTATGAGTGGGGTAGAACAAGGATGATGTTTTCTGTTCTACTTGATCGTCAACTAATGACTTTCAAGGGTTTGAAAGGACTTATTCTTGGTAATGAAGATGGTGCAGAGTTAATGAGAAAAAGCTTTGAGAAGAGAGCTGAGAAATATGAACTTGAGACAGGAAGAAAACTAGAGATGGATGAAGCAATGTTCATGGACTTGATGCAGAGTAACGTAAACGCTTTTGCTCGTGACTTAATGTTCTTAGCAGCTCTTATGGCACTCACGACAGCAATGGCTGCATTTGCACCAGACGATGATGAAGATCCATTAGTTCGTAATCAATACAACTATGCTAGAAGACTAGCA
>Ga0222714_10002201_pt1 | contig 20998 bp, 17 predicted proteins | sample C33_3DmetaG_FD_165048 | JGI IMG/M metagenome (GOLD analysis project Ga0222714, IMG submission 165048) | Estuarine water microbial communities from San Francisco Bay, California, United States - C33_3D | ecosystem: Environmental > Aquatic > Marine > Unclassified | place: USA: California...
TCGTCGCGACGAATCAATCACCGAAACGAACACACAAGGAAGAACACCACGCGCGCGTCGCCGTCGAGATCTCGCCGCGTCGCGGTGTCCCGACCGCACGAAGCTTTGCGAGAGCCAAAAACTCGAGCGGACGAGAGGGACTGCGGCCCTGGTCGTGATTGGTCGATGTGATCCAACGAAATTGAGAGATCTCGATGTGGATGTGGATTGGCGCGGTCGGCCGCGCGGAGCGTCGAGCGCGGCGTTCGCGAGCGTTCTCGATCGTGGTGCGTGCGTGCGCGTGCGTGTGTGTGTTCGTTACACTCCTGTGTGTGCTATGCGTCGAACGATGCGTCGTCGGCTGTCGGCGCGAACGGGCGTCGTGTCCGTGGTCCGTCATCGAAGGCCGACGACGCCGTGCGCCTGGTGGAGGACGATGGCCCAGTCGCCGTCGGGTTGGCGTTCGAAAATATTCGTCGCCGCGAGCCGAGCGCCGGCGTCACCGACGCATTCGACGCATGTGACGAATCCCCAACCGTCGCCGGCGTGGACGCGGACGTCGCTTGCGCGAACGTCGAAACCGGCGCCGGCGGGCGCGCTGGCGAAGACGACGGCCCAGCTCTCGACGACGTCGTCGTAGCCGCTCACCACGGCGCTTCCTGGATGCGCGCACTGCGCGTGCGGTGCGTCACGGGCCCACATGGATTTCATAACTTCAATGTCGCCCGAGCGGAAGGCGGCGTAGAACGCGGCGTTGGCGTCGGCGACCCGACGCGCGTTGGTTTCGCCTCGCGCGCGAAGAATGTCCCGCACGCGCGCGGCTTCGGCGTAGTTTTCGCTCGCAATCGCCGCCGCCAGGGCGAATTCGTACTCTCGCGTCGACGCCGTGTCTGTGTACGGTAATCCCGTCGCGCGCGCGCGCGAACGGTCGTCGCTCTCGCGCGCGGCGGCGACGTCATCCACGTCGTCAGCATCACCGCCCACCGCTGCGACTGTCATCCGGTGTCGTCGTCGCCGCCGCGGCGGTTCCGCGCGCGCGAGGCGTCGACCCGAACACGACGACGCCGTGCCCGTCATCGCGCGCGCCGTCATCGTCGTCGTCGTCGTCGTCGTCGTCGTCGTCATCGTCATCATCATCCGAGCCAAAAGCGTGCGCACGAGTGACGCCGCGGCACTGCGCGCCTCGACGAATGACGACGACGACGGTGTCGATGACGACGACGACGACGACGCGCGGCGTCATCGGTGCGACGCACATCGCGCGCGCGCGGCGCGACACCGCGTCTCGGCGCGTCGCGCACCCGACGAAGACATCGTCATCACTATCCATGTCAGCATCGGCGAAGCGACGCACGAGGCGGCTGGAAACGCGCGCGTCGTCGTCGGATGACGACGTCATCGATGCCATGGGCGCGCCCGGGGAGGATGCGCGCGCGCCGGCGCCGGCGCCGGCGCCGGCGCCAGCGACGGCGAAAGCGTCGCAACCGGTGGAGGAGAAGCGACGCGCGAACGTTCGACGCGCCGAGAGCACGGATGCCGTGGCGACGTTCATGACGCGTCGATTCGGTTTGAAGGGTGGCTTAGCCTGGCTCGGGGTGCTAACGTTCGGGGTGGTGAGCGAACAGTTGAAGACGCGGCGGGAAACGCGCGAGGCGATTGTGAATACGCGCGGAGTGGACGCGAGCGAGCGACGAGAGGTCTCGACGGCGGGCGGAACGTCGTACGTCGACATCGTCGTCGGTGGCGGCGAACGCGTGGCGCCGCAGTACTTACTCGCCGCGCATGTTGAGGTGAAAATCACAAACACGGGCGAGGTGGTGTTTGACACGCGCAAGAAGGGACGGCAGGTGGTGTGGTCGTACGGAGGACGGTTGGGCGGAGCGATTACGCGAGGCGTCGAGGACGGCGTCGCCGGCATGCGACAAGGTGGCCGACGCGTGATTAAAGTCCCCGCGTCCTTAGCGTTCGGTGACGACGGTGCGGTGTTAGGGGATAACATCGTTAGGCCAGGAACGGATTTGACGTACGACGTCGAACTCACGCGTGTGTCGATTCCGCCGAGTTAAAACTATATTAATACCAATCCAATTCACGTGAAACAATCATTACACGTCATTAACACTCTCGCTACCGTCACGCATGCGCAGCGCTTCGCCGGCGAATGAAATTCCATCCCAACCATTGGCCATGAACGCGCGAATATTCGCGTGCGAGTCCCCGTCGGGCGTCGCCAACACGTCCTCGTAATGCTCACAAAACAATCTCAACGCCGCACCTGGGCTTAAATTGTGCAACTTTGCGAAATAAAATGTCTTACAGCTGCCGTTATTCGTCCCGGGCGCGTTCGTGACCTCAATCGCCGTGCCCTTACCGCTCACGTACTCGGTGGGCGAAAAAGCGTAGCACTCATCAACCTTTGCCATGACTTCGTTAAACTTGACGCCCGTGAGCCCGAAGTCTTGCTCGGCGAGCTCGCAGAGCGTTTGAACGATGTTTGCCACGCTCGGGTTGGCGTTCGTGGCGGCGACTTGCGCCCGCATGGCGGCCACGAGGGCGTCATCATCCTTGGCTCCAAGCGCACGCACCGCGGTGCGCTTCGGCTTCGGCGCGCTCGCGTCGCGGCGCGCCCGCGCACCGCGCGCCGCCTTCACCGCGGTCGTCGTCATCGTCGTCGTCATCGTCGTCATCGTCGCCGTCGTCGCCATCGTCGTCGTCGACAACGAGCGCGCAACTGGCGTCACATCGCGCCGCACACATGTACGTCGCACGAGCGCCCTTCGCGGTCTCTCGCCCCGCGCTCCGGCGCGCGTCATCCGCGCCGTCGCCATCGACGCCACCGTCGTCGTCGTCGTCGTCATCGTCGCGACTCCACGCCGCGACGAACGGCGACGGGGCGAACAAGCCGTCGTGGGAGCGCGACAACGCCAAGGATCGGCGCATCTGGGAAATCGACATTGACGCCGAGTTCGAGCGCGTTGAGCGCGCCAAGGCGGACGCCGAGCGCGCGGCGCAGGCGAAAGCGTCGAGTGGATTAGGGTTCGGTCGCGCCAAGATGCTCGATGACATGTCGCTGGATTTAAGCGCGACGTTGAAGCGAAAAGGTGGCAACGAGGCTGGCGACGAGGATGCGAGGCGAAGTAATCCAAAAGCGTTACCGAGTGGACAAGCGGCGGCGTTGTTATCGGCATCGGCGAAATCGGATGAGTTAAAGTTTGTGGATGAGCGCGGGAAGATGATTGGTGAGCCGTCTGCGTTGGATTTGGCGACGACGAAGAAAGGAGAGTCGAAATATAATTTGAATGGGTGGAACTACGCGCCGACGCGCGCGGAAAAGGGACGATGGCAGCGCGAGTGGGAAAAGGCTGAACGCGCCAAAGCTATGAAAACGCCTGGATACAGACCCGCGTCGTCGACGGCGATCAAGTCAAAGATTAAAGATGCGACTTTTATGCCTCAAAAAGCTTTCGCGGATATGACGGATGAAGAAAAGGCGAGACGTCGCGCCGAAGACGAAGCCAAGTATAAAAAAATCAAGGAGGACTTGTTGTTGACCACTGCTGGGATGGCGGGTTCTGGTGCTGTGGCAGCGTTCGCCGTGGGTGGATATAACATGGGATTTTCGTGGTTACTTGGCGCCGCGGGTGCCATCGTATACGTTCGATTATTGAGCGGCAAGGCGGAATCCGAAGGCGGCGGTCAAGGTGGACCGCCATCTATTTTAGTGCCCGTGATTTTGTTCATGGCCCTCAATCGCTACAATATGTTTTTTGCCGAAGACATCGGGGTGACGCTGACGCCTATCCCAATGCTGCTCGCCTTTTTCACGTACAAGCCGGCGAGTATTTTACAAGCCTTCAAGGACGTGTTGGGCGCTGAGGAAGAAGACGAAAGCCAAACGGCGTAAACTCGCACGCGCGCGCGCACGCATGCTAGCTCACGGTGCGATGTATCGCTTTATTAATATATACGGTAAATATCAGCATCGCGTATCGATACACCGAATTCGCGCGACGTCGAGGATGAAAACGCGTCGCGCACGCATCATCACGTCACTTTGCGCCTCGCAAATGTCACCCAAGCCATGGCTCGCTGACGAGCTTCGCGCCGTGGCGCACATCGTCCCGCCTGTCATCATGCAGTTTGGTTCGCAGCAGTTGGTACGTAAACAAACGCTGCGCCGCGACATTTCCGTGTGCCACGTCACGCATCTTGAGAGTGCCACGTCGATGTTGCGCATTATCCGCGCGACGCGCGCGCGAGAACGCACGACCGTTCGCCAGCTCGCGCCCGTTTGCAAGACACGATGACTAACATCACGCGCGTGTGCGTCTCGCGACCGATGTAGATGATGGCGACGCAGCTCGTGTACTGCGGTCGCTTGGGCCGCGACGAGCTCTCGACGGCTACAGTGAGCATGACTCTGTTTTTGATGATGTGGATGGCGATAACCGGCGCTGGAGGCACCATGGACACGCTGGGTTCACAAGCGTTTGGCGCTGGAGACGCGCGCGCGGTGAAGAGCTGGGCGATGTTGACCACGGGCGTTATTGTCGCGTGTTGCGCGCCTATGAACGTCGTGTTGTGCGCGGCGAAAGAAATCGCGCAAGGCGTGTTCAATCTCGATTCTGCGCAAGCCGCGGATGTTCGGCAGTGCTGCTTAATTTTGTCCATCGGTTTATGGCCGCTCGGGCTCACGCTCGGGGTGCAAAAGTATTTGGCGGTGCAGCGACGCGTGTTGGCTATCGGCGTTACTTCGTTGATGACATTGTTCGCGAACATCGCCTTTCATGAAGCGTTTATGAACGTCGCCCACAAGGGCGTGTTCGGCAGTCAGTGGGCGATGACCGTATCGAGAACAGCGAACTTGTTGTTCTTGTTGGCGTACTGTGCGTACGTTGAAAATTGGCATCGCAAGGGCGCGTTTCACGAGTACTACGAAGCAGCCAAGGCGATTACGCGGAAAATGTGTATTCGCGCTCTTCGTTTGAGTTTTAGCGGTATTCTCATGGTTTTTGGCGAGGCGTTTTCGTTCGAAATGACTGTCGTCATGGCATCGCAACTTGGCGAAGTCGAGTTGAATGCGCACATGATTGTGCTGAACATCGCGACGTTTTCATTCATGTGCGGCCCAATGGCGTTGGGCACTGCGGCGAGTATTCGCGTCGGGAACTTACTCGGAGCCGGCGATCCGTATCGCGCAAAGCGCGCGGCATGGCTTATCGTCGCCATGTCAGTTGCATGGATGGGGTGTTGTGCGATTACAATCATCACATCTAACAAAACTATCGCAAAGCTCTACACGAATGACGACCCAGACGTGATTTCGTTGGTGAGTAAAATCGCCCCATTCTGCGCGATGTTTCAGTTGTGCGACGGCTTACTCGGTGCGTGCAATGGCGTATTACGCGCGTGTGGCAAACAATTTCTAATCGCATGGACGTGTTTGCTTAGTTTGTGGGTCATCGGACTCTCGAGCGGGCTGCTGTTTGCCTTTGTCGGTGACGAAGGCGTACGCGGTATTTGGTACGGGCTCGCGATGGGCGTTTGCACAGCAGGGACATTCCTTGCGTTCCACGCGACGCGATTAGATTGGAACCGAGAAGCACATCTGGCAAAGTTGAGTGCCACGAACGTCGAACGCGACTGTGACGTCGACGTCGCCGAAACCGACGCCGAAGAGCCAAAAAACTTAGCGACCAATACATAGCCCTAGACGCGCATTGACGTTCTCTGTACAGTAGCAACATTCTAATACAATCAAATAAGAATCTAGCACACATCTTCGTCTAAGGCATCGTCGGCCCAGGCCCAAACGGCGGTAAATTATTCGAATACGTAAATCCCAGGTACAACAACGTCAGCACCACGGTGCTCTGCGTGACGAGCTTTATCGTCGGCGTGATGACGTCGCGCTCGCCCGTATCCACCCCTTGAATGGGCTCCTTCACAAACCCCGCGTAATACTCCCCTTTGCTCAGCTTTGCCGGCGATGCCGACGGCGCGTCGGCGCCGCTCGCGTCATCCGTGGCGTCGCCGTCACCACTGGCGCGCACCCGCCCAACACGCGCCCGTCGCGCGCGCGCCACGCCCATCGGCGGCGCTCGCGCGGTGCGCGGCGCGCGCGCACGCATCATCATCGTCGTCGTCATCGCCGCCATCGCGCGCGTCGCGTGCGTCGTCATCGCCGCCATGGCGTCCACAAGTGGCGTGGATAACTTTCGCGTCACTTTTTCACTCGCGCAAACCAATGTCCCTCGAGCGCGCGCCGACGCTGTGCGAGCTCACGCACGACGCCATAGACGAACGAAAATACATCGAGCACTGCCGCGCGGGCGCGGCGGGGGCGATCAGCGTCTTCATAGGCACCACGCGCGACACGTTTCTGGGCGAGGAGGTGTCGTGTTTGGAATACGAAGCCTACGCGCCGATGGCGCTGAAAGAAATGCGCGCGATTGCGGATGAAATCACCGCGGCGTACGGCGGGGATGGCGATGAGCGCGCGACGAGCGACGGGCGGGGTGGGCACGGCGTGAGGGCGATCGCCATGGTGCATCGTTTGGGGCGAGTGGACGCGCGCGAGACGAGCGTGTGCATCGTCGTGAGCGCGAGTCATCGTCGTGACGCCACAGATGCGACGTCGTATGCGATTGAGGAGTTGAAGAAGCGCGTACCGATATGGAAAAAAGAGCAGTTTGCCGCGCGCGAGCGAGATGGGGTGTGGAAGGCGAATAATTTGGGCGCGTTTGCGCCAAAGCCGTGAGAAAAGCGCGACTCGAGGACGATTTAGAGTCACACCGCGACGCGCGACATGGCGTGCGCACATGGCGCCGGGGCGCGCGTGATTACGTGTCGTTCAGCTGGGCGCGCGCCGCCTGGACGCGGCGGCGGTCGTAAGCGCGCGTCGAATCGAGACGCTGGAAAGCGCGGCGGCGGTTCGGGCGGCGGCTCGCAAACCTTTCACGGCGAGTCGTCTTCGCCGACGACTGCGCGCAATCTCGCCGCCATCGCTGCGCTGGCCAAGACGATGGTGAAGCACAAAGACGCCGTGGTTGATGACGTCGGGTATGAAGGCGAGGGGTTTCGTCTCGTGCGTTGCATGCCGCACCTCAAACGCCGCGAAGCCGACGCCGCCGTCAGCGCCGGTCGCGTGCTCGTCAATGGCGTGCTCGTCAAGCCATCGACGCGCGTCAGGCGCGGAGACGTGGTGACGCTCGATGGGAAACCGATGAACTGGGAGCCGTACGCCAATTCTGTGGAACGCGAGCTTTCGATGGATGGTGCGACGAATACGTTCGTGTACCTGGCGTATAACAAACCGCGCGGCGTGGTGTGCACGGTGGAACCTGGGCAGCGCACGTCGTTGTTATACGTGCTCGAACGCGAAATTAAGGCGCTCAAGGTGCGATTATTTCCCGTCGGACGACTGGACAAGGACTCGAGCGGGTTGGTGTTGTTGACAAACGACGGTCGAGTATCGGATGCGTTGCTAGATCCGTCGCGCAAGGCGGAAAAAGAGTACGTCGTTGACGTTCATCGTGAAGTTGATGATAGAGATGTTAAGCGTTTAGCGTCCGGGGTGGTTATTACGACGACGCAACAGCGAGGGAATGAGGAGACGACGGCGGCGACGCAGCCGTGCGAGGTGAAAAAGCTAGCACCGAAGACTTTAAAGTTCGTGCTTGCCGAGGGAAGGAATAGACAGATACGCAAGATGTGCGAGGCGCTAGATTATGATGTCACGCGTCTGCATCGTGTGCGCATCGATGAGTTACAACTGGGGGATTTGGATGAAGGATTGTTACGCGTATTGTCGGAGGATGAAATGAAGACGCTCGCCGCGCGCGTGGCTTTGCGCGATAAAAACTCTGGTGGTGCGGCAAAAGTAAAAACGCCTACAGAAAGTCGCCGACGTAAGGCTGCTATAGCGAACGAGCCCACGGGCTGGGGCGCGAAAATTTACAAAGAATCGCATCGCGATTGAATCGCGCCCGAGTGTGTTCATTTTTCTCCTCGCTTTCTCGTGTGCTACTTCGATGTTGTAATAAAATGTCTATCGCTAAATATGGCTAAATACATCTATAACGTGCCGTGTTTTGTGACAAACACCTTGGCGCGACCACCCCGACCATCGGCACCGTGCAGAATAAACGTGCCGTTTGTCGCCGACGCCTTTGGCGACGACTTCAAAAATGACCCCGCACCTCGTTGTCGTTTCTTCTCCATCCGTGCGTCGACGTCATTCAAGATGTTGCTCAATACATCGTCCTCTTCTTCTTCATCAGCGAGATTGATAGTATTCATCGCCGTCGACGTCGACGCTGGTTTTGATTTAGGTGCCAACTTTCGCATCAATGCGTCGTTACCCGGTCGCAACGATTTAGCCTTCTTCGCTTTTTTCGCCACCGGTTGAGTCGGGTCGACGTATTCAAAATCAGTTGGGTCTTCTACACCCCACGAGTGCTTGCTCCCGGCTCGACCAACGAGGAGATCTGTGGCTCTAGATGTCGCCGCCGCCGCGCCTAACGTCGACGTCGGCTGCGATGGCTTCTGCACCGCGGCGACGCGATACGCCTCAACGCGCGCTTGTAAACTTTTCACCTCCTTTTCTTTATCCCGCATAGTCTTCATCAATTCGTTATACTGCTCCTGCTGCGCCGCCATTTGCTTGTTCTTTGCGCACAAATTGCGCACCAACGTCTCGAGCGCCATTTTTGAGTCGGCGTTTTCCAACCGTTGCAACATCTCACGCTCACGCAATGACCCCGACTGCACCTCACGTTCGTACCTATCGCGATCCTCAAACGCAGTCAACTTTTTACGCATCACGCCAACCTGAATCTTCATCGCCTGAGCGTCATCCGTCATTCGTCGAATCTTTGACGTCAGCGTCTGTTGGGCCAACGTCGACGTCTGCAACTCCTTCCTCGCCGCGAGCAACTCTGCACGCGACGACACGCTCTCCTCTAATCGTGCCTCTAATTCACGTTTTTCTGCTTTCAAAGTCACCACCGAATCCAACGCATCGTGTAACTTTTCCCGTTCGACGCGCAACTTTCTCGTCGCTTCGGCGCACCGTCGCTCCGCCTCCTCTTCGCTCGTGCTCGCGCCTCCACCGCTTCCAATCGACCGTCTCGTCTTCCGCGCCGATGGAGGATTATTTACATCCAAAGACTTCACATCGAGGAACACTGTCACGAAATCACTCGCCGAGAACTCGCGTTTACACGTCGGACACGGCGCGCGACTTCGATTCGCGCCGCTCGCCTTGGTCTCGTGCCAACGCGAAATGCAGCGTATGTGATACACGTGACCGCAATTCGTCAGTGCCTGCGCGCGCACACGGTTCAGCGATGGTCTCGCATGCGTCGTCAGTCAACGTGCGGCGATACAACGGCATGGTCGACGCGGGAAAACCGCGCGAGCCGCGTTCAAATTTAAAAATCATCAACAACAACTTCTTCGCCATCTTCAACGCCGTCGTCGCCGTCGTCGTCGTCGTCGTCGATGCGCGCTCGACGCACGTACCGCACACTTCCCGATGCACGCCTCGAGGCACACCGCGCACTGCGACATGCGGCGGTCGAGACAGTCGCGCGCGCGGCGCGGTGTCGCGTCAGAACGCAGCGCACATCATGTTTTCATTGACGACGACGACGACGACGACGACGTGTGCGACGAGGACGGTCGCGACGATGGAACCGCGCGCGCGGTGTCGCCGCGCGTGCGCACCGCGCGCCGCGGCGGCGCGCGATGCGAGCGTCGATGCGCCGCGCGGACGCCGCGATGCGCTCGCGCTCGCCTTGTCCACCGCGTGCGCGGCAGCCGCGCTGAGCGCGCCGCGCGCCGCGCGCGCGTACGGGACTGGTGGATGGAAGGACTGTGCGCCAATCTGTGACGAGCTGAAGAATGGCAAGGCGGACCAGGACCGGTTGATGGCGGAGATGATGGAGATGTCGCGGACGGGGACGGTGCCGCCGCAGAAGAGCGACTCGGCGTCGACGAAACCAGCGGTGGATTCGAGCGGACGGTTGGTTCGTACGCAGAAGAAGTGAGGGGGATTTTATTATTTTTTTTGTGCGAGCGTTGTGCGACGACCTTGCGAGGGGCCATAGTACCACGGCGGTCGACCGACGGGGTTCGATTATTTAGGTTGTTTGTTTGTAAAACTCAAATTATTTTTCTACGCTACGCGTGCCTCGTGGGGCTATATCTATGACACGACTATGGCCACTATGGGCGATGATGGGCTCGACGCGGGCGTGAGACGCACGACGCGGTCACGAAGCGCGGAGGATACCAAACCACCATCCGAACCAGCGCGCTCGACGTACGCTTCGGCTAATAAGCGCAACGCCCGAGTAACACATCGAGATAATACAATGGCAACTTCTTTACCGCCTTCAATGGCAAAGTCGCCCTCAAATTCGACTTCGTCGACGAGACGTTCGAGGACGGCGTCATCCCATTCGAGACGGCGCAGTTCGCGGCGTTCGGCTTTGCGCTTGCCGCGCTGCTCGAGCTGCTGGTGTACGATGGATTTCACCGCCTCACGATCAAGCGGCACGAAAGGCACAAAGACATCAATCGCTCCGACCGCTTTCAACGTATCCTCGCGCTCTTCGCACCCATCAGTGGTCCATTTCTCGAAAAGCGCGTCTTTGAGCGTGCGCTGCAACGACGCCAACGCGTCGCCCAACGCCGCGGCGCGATTCCTCGACCCACTCCCGCCGTGCGTCACCGTGGCGTCATGGACATCCATGAACCCCATATTCGCCTCAAGTACGAAAATCGACCGGGCAAACGTGATGTTTCGATCAAATGGATTGCCTTGACCACCCGCCGCTCCGTGTTCGAGCATTTGCTTCAACGCGCCTCGCGCTGGACATCCAAGCTTATCATACTCCTCCACAACCACTACTGACTCTGGGTACCGCTCTAAATGCATCGTAATCGCATCCCTCAGCATTCTGCCTTGCACTTCGCGCTCACGCACGACGTAATCCGTGCCAAAAATGATTTTATACCCCGGACATCCCGCGCCCGGACACGCCTCCGTCGCGTTGTACGCCGCGCGAGCCAATATGCGATGAAAGTATGACTTCCCCACCCCAGGCGAGCCATGCAACGACACCACCAGCGGCTTTCGCACGTCATCCCTCGGCGTCTCCACGAAATCACACACCGCATCAGTGAGCGCGTTCGACGCCGTCGGTTGCCCGAGCAACAGCGACCGCGTCGTCCCGCGTAACCGTTCGCACATCCCATCGTCGCAATACATCCCATTCGCCCCGCACGCGCGCGACGACCACGCGAACGCGTTCACCACGCGCTCGACCGCGGACGACGTGCGCCGCACCGCGCCGCCCACGTGCGAGGCGAACGCGCGCCAGGGCGCATCCAGCATCATCGTCAACGCTGCATTCGGCGCTCGCGCATCGCCGTACGCCGCCGCGCACGCCGCCAATGCGACGGACGCCGCGACGACGAGGCGTGCGCGCGACGTCGGCGATGCGTCGCGCGGTGACGCGCGCGCGCGAGCCATGGGCGTCGGCGTGTGAGGAGACGCGCGCGTCGATTGGCTGTCGAATGGACGGGCGCATGTACCCGTGTGTGGTTCTGTGTATGTACCCCTCCCGCGAGTGGTCGTGATTGGTCAAAAAAATATCGTTGCGCCGCCGCCGGGCTGGGGACCGGCGCACGAACGCGCCGCACACCGCGCCCGCGCGCGTCGCGCCGCGCCCAAGCTCCCACGCCTCGCGCTCGACGCGATGTCGTTATTCGTGCCCTATCGCGCGCTCGGCCTCGTCGCCGCGGATGACGTCGCATTCGTCGTCAATCGTCGAGGCACCGAATCGTGGGTCACCGTGCCCTTGCGCGATAGTTTCGTCGTGTACGACTGCGCCAAGCTTCGCGTGACTTTTTTTGGCCCACGGTTCACGCAAGGGGATGTGTCTGCGTTAGCCACGCGCAAGAATTGGACGTTTTGTGCGGTTGGGAGGGATATAATGTGCGTGAAGAGGTTGCACGTGAGTTGCGCGCTCGCCGGCGGGCACGCGACGCGCGTGACTCGGATGTTTGTATTTGGGTTTTATCTGGTGAGCGTGGACGAGGAGGGTGTGGTGATGGTGTGGGACATCGATGATGACGTGATGGCTGTGCGCGAGCGCGAGTACAAGGAGCGAAGATTGCGAAATGATGATATGGATGCCGAGGAGGCGAGCGAGAGCGCGAGCGCTTCGGGCGTCGAAGCGCGAGACGTGGAAATGCCCGATGGCTTCGTTACGACCGCGATTGCGCATCCAGATGGATACATAGATAAACTCGTGTTCGGTGCCGCCGATGGGCGCATGATGATTATGAATATTCGCGTCGGGAAGGTGGTGTATGAATTTGCCGGCTACGGTTCGGCGGTGCGCGTCGTTGAAAACTCACCCGCGGAGGACGTCGTCGCGGTTGGCTTGGAAGATGGGCGAGTGTTGTTAGTGGATGTGGCGCAAGATAAAGTAATGTTTACGCTGTCGATGGACTCGACGCACACGCCCGTGACGGCTATGGCGTTCCGTACGGATGGTCAAGACGATGTGTTGTGCGTCGGCGACTCTCGCGGACGCGTCATGGTTTGGGATTTGGGCATGCGTAAAATACGCACACTCATCAACGAGGCGCACGAAGGGCGGGTTTCGGCGTTGTCTTTCTTAGATGGACAACCCGTAATGGTGTCTTCAGGTGGCGACAACACGTTGAAGGAGTGGATTTTTGACCGCGAGGATGGCGACGCTCGATTGCTTCGTTTCCGCGCCGGACATTCAAAGCCTCCAACCAACGTGACGTTTTACGGCGAGGGTAAAAAGTTATTAGCCGCCGGGAGCGATCGCACATTAAGAATTTTCCACCCGTTCGCTGATCAACAGAACGCGGAATTTAGCCAGAAGAATACGAGCAAGCGAGCGCGAAAGATGGGCGTCGCCGAAGAAGAGCTCAAGCTGCCTCCCGTAACGCGCATCGCATGGGGCGAATTGCGTGAAAACGATTGGGCCAATGTCATCACCGCACATGAAAATTCAACTTCAGCGTATACGTGGCGTCTGTCTAAGAATACCATTGGCGAGCATGTGCTACAATGCCCTAAAGAGGATGGCAAATGCGCCGTGACGTCGGTGTGCATTTCCGCGTGCGGTAACTTTGCGTTTGTCGGCGTCGCCAACGGCGCGGTACATAGATTCAACCTGCAATCTGGCTTGCATCGTGGTGCTCTTGAGCGAAGCATTGACGCAAGCGCAGCAAATCAGCGTAAGAAGAAGAAGAATGGAAACGAAGGTTACAACTTTCCTGGCGGCAAGCGAAGTTTTTGGGCGCTCGCCAACCAAGCCGGTGGGAACAAATCCGAGACACTTAACGTCCCGGCGCACGATGGTAACATCACGTGCATCGCTGCTGACGCCGCGAATAGATATATGGTCACCGCCGGTGTGGATGGTGTCATTCGAGTATGGAAATTTTCTACGATGAAGCTCGACATGGAGATCAACGTAGGACACGCAACGACGTGTGGATACTTGCATCGCGAGTCCTCGCTGTTTGCCGTCGGATGCGTGGACAAGATTGTTCGCATCTACGACGTCGTCACCGGTAAACGTGTGCGCACGTACGAACCTCGAGGGGACATGGCCGATGTTGGCGACGTCAAGAGCGTGGAAATCAGCGTTGATGGACGTTGGGTGCTCGCGCTCGACTCGCTCGGCTCGCTTCGCGTGTACGACATTCCAGCGTCTCGCTTGGTGCAGCACTTGATCTTGGGTGACGACAAAGTCACCGCGGTGTCGTTTTCGCCCGCGCAAGATTTCCTAGTCACTACACATGAGAACCGCCGTGGTTTATATTTGTGGGTCAATCGCGTGTTGTTTGAAGGCACCAAGAAGCTCGCGTACGGGCGCAAGGTGTCCGTCGGGTTGCCCGAGCGCATGGCGCTCCCGGATGAAAACGGTACAGTTCCCGAGGGTGAAAACGGTCGAGTGCAAGAGGATATCGATCACGGCGTGTACATACACCCCGATGATAACGCCGAAGATGACGAGGAGTTCACCATGGAAGAACTCGAGGAATACTTTGAGAAAATGTCTGCGGGTCCGCGGCAAATCGCACCCGGCATGATTACGTTGGCGAGACTTCCGCAGGCGCACATCGACATGTTGTTAAACCTCGACGTCGTGCAAGAGAAGATGAAACCCAAGCAAGAAGAGAAAGCGCCTGAACAGGCGCCATTCTTCTTACCCACGGCGGCGGCGAGTGACGACGTGCGACGGTCGATTTTTGATCCCATTCGCGAATCCGAAGTCAATAAGGATTCGTCAGCCCTCGCGCTCGTCGCTGGCGATGTAAACTCTGGCGACCCGCAGAGTCGAATTTTACGCCAAGGCACGGCGCTCGCGGGCGCACACCACACCCCTCTGCTCACATTACTTCAAAAAGGCGAGAAATCTGGCGATTACGCAGCCGCTCTGGACTTTTTAAAGGATGCCAGTCCAGTCGTCGTCGACGGCGAAATTCGTTCCCTCGGCCCGTGGGATCACAACTTTATGTCCTCTGACGACCGAGACAATCTCAAGCGCGGTATTGTTTTCTTCACCGCCGCGCTCGAAAGTGGCATGTACTTTGAGATGGTCAACGCCCACTTGCAAGTCTTTCTCAAGGCGCACTCTACCGCCATCATGAGCTCAGACGAACTCAAGCGTGCCTGTCACCCGCTTCGGCTCGCGATGCATAAATCATGGTCCCGCCTTGACGACTTGTTCAATGAAGTGCGGTGTTCGCTCTCGTTCCACACCGGTCAACACGGCGTATAGAGGCTGACGAAACGCACACATCACGCACGCGACGCGCACGTAGCCCAAAACGTCGAGTGTAATCCAATCTCTCTCTCTAGTTTATACTCGCACGCGCACTGTCGTACAAAAGACAACAAATAATACACACGAAATGTGTCATACTCGTGCCTCCAGCTCCCGACTTTCGTTCATCCAACGCGTCCGCCGTCCCCAACCGCCGCCGGCGGCACACCGCGACTCTCCGACGCTCGCGACACCACCAATGTCCGCGTTCGTCCCCATCCCTGGCTACGCCACCACCATGCGCACCCTGCAAGCAGGCACGGGCGCTCAAGTCTCCAAGGGCGACAAAGTCACCGTGCACGCTAAAGGCACCGTGGTCGAAAGCGGCAAGGTGTTTTGGTCAACCAAATCGCCTGGTCAGAAACCATTCACGTACGACGCCGGCGTGGGCGGCGTCATCACGGGATGGGACCAAGGCTGCCTCGGCATGGCTATCGGTGAAATCAGGGAGCTGAACATTCCCGCCCACGAGGGTTACGTGCGTGCGCGAGGCGTCGTCGTCGTGTTGTTTGCTTTTCGCGTCCGTCCCAGAGCGCAGAGCGCGGCGTCCAGTCGCCGTCCCGTCGTCATCGTTCGTCCCTGACGTCTTCGTTCGCGTGTTGCGTCGCGCACACACAGGGTGCGGGTGGATTCCCCGCGTGGGGCATTCCCCCGGGCGGCACGTTGTTGTTTGAAATTGAAGTCTTAGCCATCGCCGGGAAGTAAGTGGTCGCGAGCGCCGCGGAGCGGGCGCGCGTCACACGTCGCCTCGCGAATCACATGCGTTGTTCATAAATAATACACACGTTATACACACTTACGGTCACGCACGCGTCGGCGCGCGCACGTGTTCGTCATGCCGCGCTTACGTCGCACAGAGTTTCCGACGTTTCCGTACGCGACGCCGTACGCGATTCAAATTGAGCTCATGCGACGAGTATACGATGCCGCGGAGCGCTCGAAGACGCTCGGGGTGTTTGAATCCCCCACGGGGACGGGGAAGACTTTATCTGTGCTCGTTGGTGCGTTGTCGTGGGTGGATGACCGGCGTAAGGCGCGTCTGCGCGGGGAAAAGTTGGACGATGAAGATGAAGACGACGCCGCGGGTACAAAGCCGAGCGATACGAACGAACCCGATTGGTTGCGTGAATACGACACCAAGCGGCGTAAAACGGATGCGGATGAAGTTGAGCGACGGCGAGGCGCGCGTAGAGCGGAGTTGAGAGCGAGAGCGAAAGCTGCGGAAACGCGCGCGACGCTGAAGACAAATGCGGAGAAAAGATTACGAGAAAAGATTGAATCGACGTCGACGACACAGCGAGCGATAGATCCGCATACCGCCGAGGAGAACGAATTTCTAGTTGATGCGTATGATTCCGGCGCAGAAGGCGCGCGGGAGGATTTGAGAGCGTTATTAAGAGACGATGAGGAGGAGGACGACGACGAGGACGATTTTAGCCGAGACGAGGACGAAGCGTTGCGACCGGCGCAGCAGATTATTCTGTGCTCGCGCACACACTCGCAATTGACACAAGTTATCGGAGAATTGCGTAGCACAGTGTTTGGTGGCAAAATTGCAAAGGCAGAAGAACAAGTTGCGGCGGCAGCGATAGCCGGTCGAGCGCAGTTGTGCGTCAATCCCGCGGTGAAAAATTTAGGCTCCGCCGCGCGCATCAATGAGCGCTGTTTGGAAATGAGTAAATCTAAGACGACGACAAAAGATAAAGCCGTCAAGGCTTGCCCGTTTCTGTCCAAGCGCCGTCGGGCGTTGTTAGAATTGAAGGAGGCGGCGCTGGCCAAGCCAATGGATATAGAAGATTTAGCAAAACTCGGTGCGACGCGTAAGGCGTGTCCGTACTACGCTGCACGATCGGCTCTACCCGAGGCAGATTTAGTGCTCATGCCATATGCGTCGCTGTTACACGCAGACACTCGCGAGTCTTTGGGGGTGAAACTTGAAAACGCAGTGGTGATATTTGACGAGGCGCACAACTTGGTGGACGCCGTGTACAATTCATACGGCGCCAGCGTGAGTTTGGAGCAAGTACGAGACGTCATGGACATGTTGACCACGTATGTCGACCGATTCAAGACTCGCCTGAGTGCGAGTAACTTGCGATATTTGAAAGTGTTGACCAACCTCACGCGAGCGTTCGTGAATGTGTTACAAAAAGAAATCGCCGACGTGAAAGAGTCGGCGCCAGAAAAGCGCCTCACGAGCTTGAATGATTTCTTATTCGAATGCGGTCAAGACACGGTGAACATGTTTAGCTTGAGACGATATCTGAAAGAAAGTAAAGTGGCGCATAAAATCGCGTCCTACGGCGAGCGTGTGCGTGCGGGTGACGATGCGAGCTGGGGAGGCGATTGGGATGGCGTCGGTCACGTTAAAATTGAAGCCGTCGGCGGCTCCAAAGTTGCCATCGCACCTGATCCGAACGCAAACCCGCGCGTGAGCGCGGTGCACGCGCTGACGTCACTCATTGACGCACTCGCGAGCGCGGATACTGATGGGCGAATTATTGTCGAGCGTGATGAAAGTGGAACGTCGGCGAGCGTTCGATTCATCCTTCTCGACGCCGCCAGCCGGTTCAAGCGCGTGGTCCAGCAGGCACGTTCCGTAATTCTCGTCGGAGGCACGCTCGCACCGATTCCCGAATTGGTGTCCCAACTCTTCCCAGAACTCAACGCCACGACATCGCAAACGGTGGAAAGCTCTGCGCACGCATTGAAGATGTTCTCGTGCGGTCACATCATACCCAGGGACAATTTGTTACCGCTCGCCGTTCCCGTCGGTCCCACTGGTGTGTCGCTCGACTTCACGCACGGCGCGCGTTCGAGCGTGGCTCTCATTGACGAGCTCGGGCGTATCGTGCTCAACGCATCACGAATTGCCCCAGGCGGCGCGTGCGTCTTTTTCCCATCCTTCAAATACGCAGACGACGTATACGAGCGTTGGACAAAATCGGGCGCGCTGGCGTCGATATCAGCCGTCAAGGATGTGTATCGTGAACCTCGCGAAGCGAGCGCGTTGGAACAGTGCTTACGAGATTACGCAATATCCGTGCGTGGCGATGGAGCGGCGAACGCAGGCAAAGCACGCGGCGCCGTGCTCCTGTGCGTCGTCGGCGGTAAGCTGAGCGAGGGCATCAACTTTAAAGACGAACTCGGACGTTTGGTTATCATGGTTGGTTTACCATTCGCAAACATCGCTGACGCCGAACTCAAGGCGCGCATGGATCATCTTGATGCGGGTGTGGGTAATCAAGGCCGAGGGCGAGCGTATTACGAAGCGCTGTGCATGCGCGGCGTGAACCAATCCATCGGACGCGCTATTCGCCACGTCGGCGACTACGCGTGTATTTTACTGTGCGACCAACGCTGGGGTGCGTGCGGGACGTCGGCGTCGCGAACGAAAGCGGCAAAGGCACTTCCAGATTGGATCGAGCAGCGCCTCGTGGTGCCCGAGCGCAACTTTGGTGAAATTCAAATGCGTCTGGCGCAGTTCTTCAAAGCGAGAATGCGACAGAGTTAGGAGACGATTTTACGATTTAAGCGTCGATATGTTTTTAGCTCATGTATCGACGCGTAGTGCGCGCGTAGGGAATAATCGATGTTGATCATTTGTGTAATGAGTTTTTGATGTTCTAATGGTAAGTATTTCAACAGTGCGCGAAATGGTGATGTTGAAACGCGCTCTTGTTTATGCGACCGAGGCGCGCAGATTTCGCGCGGAATGACGCATCAATCGTGATGCGTTTTTTAGCAAAGGCGCTTATTCATCACCCTCGTCGTACAAATCGCTCGTCCACAACGTGAGGTTGTCGCGCAAGAGCTGCATGATCAACGTCGAATCCTTGTATGATTCATCCGTCAACGTGTCGAGATCCGCGATGGCGTCGTCAAACGCAGATTTCGCGAGCTCGCACGCCTTATTCGGATCGTTCGCAATCTCATAGTAGAAGACCGAATGGTTGAGCGCCAACCCGAGTCTCACGGGGTGCGTCGGAGGTAACCCATCGCCAGAATCACTACCATTCGCAATCGACGTAGCTTCTGAATACGCCTCATCCGCCTTTTTAGACGCCGCTTCGCGATCCTCCGTAGACGAAACCTCCGCCAAGTATCGGTAGTAATCACCCTTCATCTTGTAATAGAAAACCTTTGACTCTCCACCGTTATTCGAGTTTGTCAACAATTTATTGTCCAGGATATCCAACAATTAGGTGAACACATCCTTCAACTCGCCTTCCACGCGCGCGCGATACTCTTTAACCTTTTCCGCTTGCTCCTCGTGTCCCTTGCCTCGTTCCTTATCCTCGATCGAGTTCAAGATCCGCCACGACGCTCGGCGCGCACCGATGACATTCTTATACCCAACCGAAAGCAAGTTTCGCTCATCGACGGTGAGTTCCGGAGCATCCTCCAACGAGCACAGCGCCTTCATCGCCGCCACCATCTCTGCGCGTAGTCCAGTCGCGAAACGCGCCTCGAGGTCAGTCTCTCAATCACACAACCCATCGCACGCGCGCGCGCGCCGCACGCGCCGCACGCGCGCGACACCGCACCGCACCGCGCACGCGCCTCGCGCGCGCGCGCAGCGCCGCACCGAGCCCCGGTTCGACGACCGACGCGACCCGATCGGGCGTCGATCGGCATCCGTCGCGCGCGCGTTCCTCCAAAATCGCGCGTCACCGCTCGCGTTCGCGCGCGACCGCGCGCGAGTCGATCGATCGTATCGCGTACAGCGCGACGCGCGCGTCACGCATCGCCCGCGCCCGCGCTGTACGCGCGCGAACGGCGAAAACCATCGTCGCGAATCGAACCCAGCCCCCACGGCGAATGACTGTGTCACACGAATCGCAGACGCACCATCGTGACGCTCGGCTTGTTCGGCGAGCTTGGCTTTGAAGATGAAGGACGACCGCGCGTCGAGGGACATGTTCGCGCGCGGTCGCGGCGGCGAAAGGCGGCGACGGCGGCGCGAGGCAAAGTGACGACGACCGGTGGGCATTCGAGTGTCTTAAAAACTTAAAAATCGATTGGATTTTGACCAATCATGACCAGAGGCGTACCCCCTTTGAGTTTGGTTTTTTGTGTCCCAGCGCGAAATGATACAGTTGGCGAACGAACGTCGCGACGAATGATGAATGGAAATGGTACTGTACGTTACATATTAAAAACCATCGCGATCGTTGCCTCGTTCGATTGGTTCCGAGGGTTTTTTTTTCTTTCGATGGTGAAAGATTGGTTTACGGGGGGGCCCACGCGCGGACGGAGCAATAGCCGCGCGTCAACGCGGGTTCGTCGACGAGTTCTTCGTCGTCGTGGTAGGCGTAGGCGGTATCTGGGCCGTCGAAATCTAACATGCCGCACGTCATAGAGACTTGTGCGGGGACTTCAAAGCTTGCCGATGGGTACGTGCTGTTACTGTAGTAGGACGTAAAGACGACGACGTAGGATGCATCCTCGTCCAAGCTGACGAACGCCGCCGGCGCGTTCACCAGTGCGTTGTTTGAGTCTTTGTAGTAGTTTTTCCCATCGTACCAATTGCCATCGGTGGCTTCCGGGTTGATGTTTGAATTTACGTTAATGTAGGCGTCGTCGTTGCCAAACGCCAAGTTGTCCGCGGGATTTTCTGGATCGAACGAGTCCTTGTAGATGAGCATGACGTAGTCTCCAATCGGGGAGACGGCGTGTTGCCAGCTTACGTGATAGATGCCAGATTTGCTCACCGTAAGGTCGATCGCCGAGTAATAATACGTTTCATCGCCATTATTCTTAAACGATGAGCCGACGTATTCGGATGTTTTAATGTCAAACTGATAAACATTACCAACTTTTGAACTGATTGTGCTCTTTGACAGATCAAACGAGGATGCGTAACCGTTCAAGGTAAAGTCCATCTGACGACACGGTCCAGGGGACGCAATGGTCGATCCGGACGCCAAGCACGTCGACGCACTCGTAATGAATTTACCACTCTCCACGCAATACTGAGCGCACGAGGCTCCAACAGCGAGCGCGGCGCCGCACGAACCATCGCTCGCGCCGCTCCCGACGACACACGGCGCCGTCACGCAGTTTGCACCAGTGTAATTACCAGTGCATGGAACGCACGAAAACGAACTAAAATCAAACGAGCTTGATGT
>Ga0222714_10002202_pt1 | contig 20990 bp, 27 predicted proteins | sample C33_3DmetaG_FD_165048 | JGI IMG/M metagenome (GOLD analysis project Ga0222714, IMG submission 165048) | Estuarine water microbial communities from San Francisco Bay, California, United States - C33_3D | ecosystem: Environmental > Aquatic > Marine > Unclassified | place: USA: California...
TACTTACTTCAAAAAGGTCAAGACCAATTCCTAAGCCAGAATCAAAGAACCAGTAACTATAAGCGTAGTAAGTAAGAATTAAACTATATGAATAGAAGTAAGCTTTCTGTGAAAAGTTAGTAAGTTTTTTTAAGTTATATAACCAGAGAATAAGAATATATGTAATCATTGAAACATTGTCTAACCATGCTCCAAACTTTGTATGAGTTCCATGCATTGCCATAGAGCCTGGACCTAAAAAAGTTGAAGCAGAAGCATAAAGAAGTCCGATTTTAAAAGAACCAAACATAGGGCTTCTATTTTGAGTTGCATCATTAGAAAGCTTATAAAACATATACAATCCAGTAATGACAAACCCCAAGTTACCAAGAGTATTAGCTGGCTCTCTAAAAAAACCACCACTTACTCGTTCACACCATCGGGATATTTCACCAATTGCTTGCTCGTTTGCTGCAGGAGTACCCCAGCCGTTATAACCAAAAACTAGAAATAAGCTAAACGTAATAAAAACAGCAACTAAAGCTTTGTAAAAAGGATTACTCTTAATTTGCTGCAGCATTAAGAGCAGATTCTAGGTCTTCAATTAAATCTTCAGCATTTTCGAGACCAACTGAAATTCTGACAATATCATCAGCAATTTCTGCATCAGTGCCTTCAGCATTGTCATGTGTCATAAGTCTAGGTAGCTCAATTAATGATTCAACACCACCTAAGCTAACTGCAAGTTTAAAAAGCTCTAGTGACTCCCAGAATTTTTTCAAATCTATATGATCTTCTACATTAAAACTAAGCATTCCTCCAAACATCGCCATCTGTTTTTCTGCAATTGAATAGTTTGGGTTAGATTTTAATCCTGGATAGAAAACCTCTTTAATATGTTTTGAAGTTTCTAAATACTCAGCAATTTTATGAGCATTTTTAGAGTGAACTTCCAATCTAACACCAACTGTATAAAGACCTCTTTGGCAAAGATAAGCATCAAATGGTGACATTATTGCACCGCTTGTTTTCTGATAAGAGTGAAGCTGTTCCCAAATCTCTTTTATATTTGTAGTTACAACTCCACCAAGACTATCACTGTGTCCACCAATATATTTTGTTGTTGAGTGAAACACAATGTCTGCTCCAAGTTCAAGTGGTCTTGTAATAAACGGTGTTGAAAATGTTGCGTCAGTTACTAGTAGCGTTGAATTCTTATGTGCTATTTCAGCATATTTTTCATAATCAAATAACTTAATTCTTGGATTTGATGGACTCTCAAACCAAAGCAGTTTTGTTTTATCGTTAAGTAAAGAGTTAAGTTTATCTAAGTCATCTAAATCGCAAAAGTTAACTTCAATACCTCTTTTTGTTGCAATTTTAGAAAAGAATGAAGTTGTTCCTCCGTATACATCTTGAGTTATAACAACATTTTCTCCTGGTTTAACTAATTCTCCAATTAATGTTACTGCAGCCATTCCAGAAGCCATGGCAAAAGAATGCATTTCATCGTAGTTCTCAACTCCTTCAAGTGAAGCCATAGTTCTTTCAAACAGCTCTCTTGTAGGATTTCCACTTCGACCATAAAAATATTCATATTCGCCTGGTTGGGTGTTTTCAAATGTGGTAGATAGATGTAATGGAGGCATGACATCTCCAGTTGGTAGTTTTACTCTAGTGTTTGTGTGGATTGCTCGGGTATTAATTCCGTATTTTTTAGAATTAGCCATATAAAGATTGTAAATGCAGAAATTAATTTAAGTTGAATAAATTTATATATTTACTAGAACCTTTTTAAAGCCACGAATTCCAAAAGCGCCTGTTCTTTGTGGCTCTTCACGTAAATTAACACTTGTATCTAAAAGGTTGTTAAATGAAACTTCAAGTTCTAAACGTGCAAGATGAGCACCTAAACAAAAATGAACGCCGCCTCCAAAGCTTGTATGGTTAAGGTTACTTCTTTCAAAATTGATTGTATCTGGCTCATCAAAAGCTTCCTTATCTCTGTTTGCAGAACCTAATAGTATTGCTACTTTACTTCCTTTTTTAATTTCATAACCTCCAATAATCGAATCTTCTAACACCCACCTTTGAAAAAACTGTAAAGGACTGTCGTATCTAATTAATTCTTCAATTATATTTTTTACATTATGTTGCTGATGAAGATTCTTAGTTTCTATATTATTTCTTGATAAGGCAACCATAGAATTACCAATAGTGTTTACAGTTGCTTCGTGACCAGCATTTAATAATAAAATCACGGTACATATAATTTGATTTTTAGTTAATCTTTGGTCGTTTTCAGTGACATTTGCAAGCCTTGTTATCATGTCATCTTCAGGCTTTGCAATTTTCTGATTAATTAGGTCCAAAGTAAACTCATAAAAATCATGGGCAGCTTTCTCAGCTAATTCAGCATCATCCTTGCTTACTTTTAAATCGTACATTTTTACGATTTTGTTTGACCAATCAAGAAATTCATCATACATAGTTTCTGGAACTCCAAGAAGTTTGCCGATTACAGCTATTGAGTATGGTTGTGCATAATCTGACAAAAGATCAAACTCTGAACCTCTTAATCTATTCATAAGTTCTTTAGATTTGAATTCCATAAAAGGTCTTAATTCTTGCACCTGTCTATTTGAGAATGCTTTGGCTACCAAATTTCTTAAATCACCGTGAAGTTGACCTTCTAGATTTAATAAAGAGAACTCCTCAGTTTTATAAAAGTATTCGAAATCTTCTTTTTTTATCATACTTGAACTTGCTTGTTCGAATCCCTCAGCTGGACTAGATGAGAAATTCTTACTAGTTTGAACATTTTTAACATCTTCAAATCGAGTTATAAGTTGTAAACTAGAAATTTCGTCTAAAACAACTGCAGATTGCTCTCTAATTTTTTGTAAAAATGGATAAGGATTATCTATGAACTCTTTATTTTCATTTGGGAATTGAATTACTGGAATTTCCATAGTTCTAAATTATCAGTATAGAAAGCAATTTGTCTAAATTTTATAAAAAAATAGTGACAATTAGTGACTAATTGATAACATTTTTTTATGTCAAATAAAAAATCATTAATAGATAGTGATATACAGTATCACATTGGAATGAAGGAAGGCGACGTAGCAGATTTTGTTATTTTGCCAGGTGATCCGGGTAGGGTGGATTTTATAGCTCAACATTTTGATGAAGCTAGAGAAGTTGCTTACAACAGAGAGTATAAAACAGTAACTGGAACCTATAAAGGAAGACCAGTTAGCGTTACTTCAACCGGTATAGGATGTCCATCAGCTGCAATTGCTATTGAAGAATTAGCAAATATCGGAGCAAAAACTATGGTAAGACTAGGGACTGCCGGTGCTATGCAAGAATTTACTAGAGTTGGTGATACAGTAATTGCTACAGGTGCTGTTCGACAAGAAGGAACCTCACCACAGTACATGCCAATAGAGTTCCCAGCTGTTTCTTCACATGACATGACTTCTGCACTAGTAAAATCAGTTTCTAAATCTGGTGCAAATTATCATCTTGGAGTTGTTCAGTCAAAAGATTCATTCTATGGTCAACATAGTCCAGACAAAATGCCAGTTTCATATGAACTAAACCAAAAATGGGAAGCTTGGGTTAAAGGTGGGGTACTGTGTTCTGAAATGGAAGCAGCAACTCTTTTTGTTGTAGGTAGTTACCGAAAACTTAGAACAGGGGCACTGCTAATAATTGCAGGAGATCAAAACAGAGAAGAGTCTTTAACAAAAGATGAATATCTTGAAGCTGTAAGTAAATCTACAAAAATGATTCTTGAAGCTAGTTTAGAAATACCTAACTAGTTTTTATAAGAACTCTGAGTTCCTTTTCTTGTTACAGAGTCAGTCGCTTTCTCTAAAGCTAATTGTAATGATTCAACAATAGAGAGATTCAATCCCAAGGCATACGAGAACGCACCTACAAACGCATCCCCTGCACCCGTTGTATCAATCGCAGTAACATGTTTAGTTCCTAGTATCTCAACTTTGCCGTTATTAATAAATGCACAACCTTTTTCACCAAGCGTCACAATTATTTTTGAATCAATTTCACCCGAAAAGTTAAATAAATTTTCTTCATTAAAAGGTGCACCATAGATTTCTTCAAACTCAATTTCATTGGGTATAAACCATGAAGTACTTTGTAGAAGTTTTTTTGTAGGTTTATTTGCAGGAGCTGGATTCAATATAGTTTGCACACCGTTGTTAAATGCATACTCAAAGACAAGCTCAGTCACATTCATTGGAATTTCAAACTGACCAACTAATACATCAATCTTTCCAATTGCTTCTAAGGAGTTAATTGTTTTCTCTGTATCAATTAAATCATTGGCACCAGGTATAACAATTATGCGATTTTGTCCTGAGCTATCAACCCAGATTGGAGCTACACCGCTAGAACCTTTAACAGTTTGAATATAATCAGTTTTGACATTGTTTTTTTTAAAATTTTCAATGGTCATATCTTTATAAACATCACTGCCTAAACAGCAGACCATATAAACTTCAGCACCTAATATTCCCGCCATAACAGCTTGATTAGCACCTTTTCCACCAAATCCCATCTGATAGGAGTTTCCAAAAACAGTTTCACCGTCAGCAGGTGTCTTCTCTACATAAGCTATTTGATCAATATTTGCGCTTCCTACAATACATATTTTTGGATTCATAATTTCAAAGTATAAAAAGGTAATACAAAAATTTCTATTAAGATTTTCATATGTTCGTTAATTGGGACTCAAAAGTATTAAAGTCAATCGAACCTGTAATCAATAATCTTAAATTTATTACCATAGATTTAGAAAAACTCAATATTGAAGCAAAGAGACTTGCTGAGTACGATTATTCACTGCCTAAAGCTACTGTCTTATCTATTGATCCAGAATTGTATATAAGAAAAAATATGTTTATTAATACTTTAAACTTCGCTTTCACAGATTTTGAAACTTCTATTAAATATCAAATTAAAAACAAAGATGGTGAATATTCTGATACCGATGCAATGGTGTATCAAATTGATCAAGCTATTGAAGAGGAAATACCTATTTTGGACGGTAGTTTTATGGCTGAGCTCACTGAAAAGCAATTCCATAAAATATTTTCTGCAAATATAGTTATGCCAATGTATTCAGAGAAAATTTGTACTTTAAATAAAGTTGGAGAAATTTTATGTGAAGAATTTAAAGGAGACTGGCTAAATTTTATTAAGGCTGGTCCAAAAAAATTGTATCACGAAGGTGAAGGTTTAATTGAAAGACTGATATTTTACTTTAAAAGGTTTGATGACTACTCGAATTACAATAATCAATCAGTCTATTTTCTTAAACTTGCTCAATTAGCATTTTGGGGCATACATAGAGAGCTTTCCAGTAGTAAATATTTTTCTATTGAAGATATGGAAAATATGACTGCATTTGCAGACTATATTATTCCAGTTGCTCTTAATCAAATGTTGATAACAGCATATTCACCAGAGTTAATTAATAAGATATCTCATGGTGAAATGATAGAAAAAGACTCCGAAGAGGAAATTGAAATCAGGGCTGTGACATTATTTGTTACTGCAAAACTTACAGATGCAATAAATCAACTTAAATCGCAGGAAGAAAAAATAATTATTCCTCAGTTAGATTTCAGATTATGGAAAGAGTTTCATGCCAATGATGAGCCACATCATTTAACTAAAACTATAATGTATTAACTATCTCCCCAAGTATCTTCTAGAAAACCTTTCCTACCACTAGCTTTTGCATACATCTGATATCGCATACTTTGTTTTTTGTAAAAATCTTGATGATACTCTTCAGCAATATAGAACTCTGGTGCTGTTGAAATTGCTGTAACAATTTCTTTTGTAAACTTACCTGAATTAGCTAATTCTAATTTTGATTGTAGAGCTAATGCATTTTGTTCATCATTTACTGTAAATATTTCAGTTCTGTACTGAGAACCAACATCAGCAAACTGGTAATTAAGTGAGGTTGGATCTATATTTCGCCAAAAAACTTCTAATAATTCTTGGTAAGAGATAATGTTTGGGTCAAACAAAACTTCAACAACTTCGGCATGACCAGTTTCACCAGTACAAACTTCTTCATAAGTTGGATTCTCAACTGTTCCACCCATATATCCAGATGTTGCTTCAATAACACCATCTAGTGCTTCAAACGGCGGTTCCATACACCAAAAACATCCACCTGCAAAATATGCTTTTTCGTATTGTTCACTCACTTCTACCTCACTTGCTGTAATAGAACATGATACTAATAATAGTAAGAATAAAGTTCTTAAAATTTTCATATACATATATAAGTAAATGATATTTTCATTTTCTTTTAAAGGTAAATTCAAAAAAACTAAAAACAAGAGATACTTAGTTTTTTTATTGAAAAACTTTAATAGACTTATAAAATATAAGTAATCCTTCGACTTTTAAAGCGGAGAGAGGAAAATGAAAAAAACAGTACCTTATATTGTCGGTTTAAAACATAATCGTTTAATTTCAATGATTACTGCATACGATTTTCCGACATCAAAAGCTGCCTCAACAGCTGAAATGGATATTATCCTTGTCGGTGATTCTTTAGCTCAAGTTGTTTTAGGCCATGATGACACCTTGTCTATCACAGTTGATGAAATGCTGCACCATGTTAAAGCTGTATCGAACGCAAAACCAAATTCTTTAGTTGTGGCTGATATGCCGTATATGTCATATCACATATCTAATGAAGAAACTATTAGAAATGCAAGCAGGTTTATAAAAGAGGGTAAAGCAGATGCTGTAAAAATTGAAGGTGGCTCAAAAAGAGAACAGGTTATAGAAGCACTAATCAATGCTGAGATTCCAGTTATGGGCCATTTAGGGTTAACACCACAATCAAAGAATGTAATGGGTGGTTATAAAATACAAGGTAAGACTTTAAAATTAGCAACTGAGCTTTTTGAAGATGCTCTACTTTTACAAAAACTTGGCTGCTTTTCTATAGTTTTAGAAGGAGTTCCTACGATTGTAGCGCAATCAATATCTGAAAATTTAGAGATTCCAACAATTGGTATTGGTGCTGGAAAATATACAGATGGACAAGTTTTAGTTATACATGATTTAGTTGGTATGAAATCAAAAGATTATATAGATGCAAAATTTGTGAAAAGGTATGATAATCAATTTGATAATGTTGTAAATTCATTAACTCAATATAAAAATGAGGTTGAATCTAGAGAATTTCCATCTGATGAGCACTCATATAGCTTAAGCGGTGACGCAGAAGATTCTTTAAAAGAGTGGAAAAAAGAAATTAAGAAAATTCTGTCATAAGACAAATCTAGTATTAAATTTAGAGGTACCTGCTTCAAAAGAAGCCACGTACGAGTGTCCATAGGAGAAAAATGAATAAATATGATTTAGTCTCAATTGTGAGACCAACAGCAGACGAAACAGTCGTCAGTTCAGTTCACAAATCTATCACAGATGTTATTTCTAACGGTGGTGGCAATGTGATTGAGCAAGGAGTTTGGCAAAAACGTAAACTTGCTTACGAAATAGCAACATTTAAAGAAGGTATCTATTCAATTACAAAATTTGAAAGCCCTTCAGTTGTTCCAAGTGAACTTGAAAGAGTGCTAAAAATTTCCGATGATGTCATTAGACACAAAGTGTTAAAGATGGAAAGCTAGAGGTAGATAAAAATGGTAGATAATTCAGTAACAATAGTTGGTAACTTAACAGCTGATCCAGAAATACGAGTTACAGATGGTGGAGCAACCTTAGCTGAAATAAGAATTGCACAAAATAAAAGAAAAAGAAATTCTGATGGTTCTTGGGATGAAGGTGAGCCAATGTATTTTCAAGGTACAGTTTGGAACGATATGGCAGAAAATGCAGCAGCATCACTTCAAAAAGGTATGAGAGTGATTGTTATAGGTAGATTAAATTATCGTTCATGGGAAACACAGGATGGTCAAAATAGATCAATTGTAGATATATCAATAGATGAAATTGCACCAAGCTTAAGATGGGCAAAGGCAAATATTGAAAGAACATCCGGCGGTATGTCATCAAGTCCACAACCAGTAGCTCGTGAATCTTACGACGAAGACGAAGCACCATTTTAAGGAGAAATTATGGCAAACACTAAAAGAGTTTCAAGTAGAAGAGTTTCAAAATACGAAGCCCCTAAGCAAAGAAGAATTACTAAGCAGCAAATAGAAAATGCTACTTATAAGGATGTTAAATTACTAGAAAAATTTATATCTGATAGAGGCAAAATTAGATCTAGTTTAATAACTGGAATTACCAAACAAGAACAAGCAAAAATTGCTCGACTTGTTAAGGTAGCTAGAGAACTTGCATTGTTACCTTATGTAACAACTAGCACATACAAACAAAGTTACGGTAGTAGAAGATGAAAATAATACTCAACAAAGATGTAAAAGCATTAGGTCGAAAAGGAGACGTTGTAGAAGTAGCTAAAGGATATGCTAGGAATTATTTATTACCACAAAAGTTAGCAATAGTAGCTACTACGAATAATTTAAAGTTTGCCGAAGATCTTCAAGCTAGAAGAGAACTAAAGTCTCAAGTTAATAACGAGCTTGCTGACTCAATCCAAACAGCACTTGCAGATGCAAAAATTGTAATATCTCAAAATTCAACTGATGAAGGTACTTTGTATGCAGCTATTTCAGAAGAGCAGATTGTTAATGCTATTGAAACTTTTTCTAGCTTTAAATTAGAAGAAGAACAAGTACATACGGATGAACCTATAAAAGAAATTGGATTACATTTAGTTACTATTGTGCTTGGTCCAGATACAAAATTTGATATTACTTTAGAAGTAATTCCTGAATCTAAATAATGGCTGGTCCAGAGGCAGTTTCACCAAGAGACAACCTTTCTCTAGGTAAGGTACCTCCTCATAGTTTAGATGCTGAAGAAGCATTATTAGGCAGTGCTCTTTTATCTCGAGACGCTGTAAATAGATTAATGGAAGAAGTAAAACCGTCTGATTTTTATAGTCCAGCTAATCAGACAGTCTTTGAAGCAATGAAAGACCTTTTTGATACAGGAAACCCTATAGATACAGTTACTGTTTCTGAAAAAATATTCAAAGAAACAAAAAATACAAAAACTATCAATGTTTCATATATTCCTAGACTTGTGGATAGTGTTCCGAGCTCGGCTAACTTTGAGCGATACATTGAAATAGTTTTAGAACACTCTCACAGAAGAAAATTATTAAAAGCCAGTGGAAGAATTGAGTTACTTGCAATGGCTATGGATAAAGAAATTCATAGCGTTCTTGATGAAGCTGAGCAAGCAATATTTACTGCTTCAGATGATGCTATAGGCGATGGACTAATTGGTCTTACGGATGTACTTGATAGTGCGATTGATCGTATTGAAGAAATTGAAAATAGAGGGACTGGGCTTTCTGGGTTGCCTACATACTTTACTGATTTAGATAATTATCTCTCAGGACTCCAAGAAGGTAATTTAGTTATACTTGCTTCACGACCAAGCATGGGTAAATCTTCGCTTGCTCTTAATATTGCAACACATGCTGCAAAAGACAAGAAAACTGTAGCTTTCTTTTCTTTAGAAATGACTAAAGAAGAGTTGGTACAAAGAGTATTGTTTTCTGAAGCAAAAGTTATGTCAGGTGATGCAAGAAAAGGACAACTTGGACCTGAAAAATGGGGAAGAGTTGTAGAAGCCGCATCCAAAGTTAATAACCTTTCACTTTATTTTGATGATGCACCAGTCATTACAGTTACTGATATCAGAGCTAAGTCTAGAAGACTTAAGTCATCTAAAGGCTTAGATCTGATTATTGTTGACTACTTACAACTTATGCAAAGCTCATCAGGTGATAATCGTCAACAAGAAATTGCTGAAATAAGCAGAAACTTAAAGAACCTTGCAAGAGAACTCAGAGTTCCAATTTTTGCACTTTCTCAATTAAATCGTGCTGCAGAAGCTAGAGAAGATAAAAGACCTAGACTTGGAGACTTGAGAGAATCTGGAGCAATTGAGCAGGATGCTGATATTGTAATGATGTTGTATAGAGATGATTACTACAACCCTGGAACTGATAGACCAGGTGTTGCAGAGGTGAATATAGTTAAAAATAGATCAGGTCAAACTGGTAAAGTTGACTTGTTCTTTAGTAAAGAATTTACACAATTTAGTAATTATTCAAAACAAGAACAAGATTAAGTTTGAACCAAAAACTTAAAGCCTACATATTAATAAGCTTACTTGCTGTCTCTTGGGGTACCATACCTTTAATTATTAAAACATCAAATATTGATTCTTTGCAGATAGTAGGGATTAGAACTTTTCTTGGTGCAATATTTTTAGGAGTATTTGTTCTTAGAAGAAAAGGAATTAAAAAAGATTTGTTTACCGCTGGGTTTATTTTAGGTCCGTTACTAGCTATTCATTGGGCAACGATGTTTAAATCCATTGAACTTAATACTGTGGCTGTTGGGATTGGGTTAGTTTTTTCTTACCCAATTTTTATAGTTATATTTGAACTTGCTAGAGGTAAAACAATATCATTCGTACAAGTAGCGATAATTTTATTAGGTTTTTTTGGACTTTTTTTACTTCTAGACATTTCAACAATTAACTCTATTCCAGGAGTTTTATTTGGTTTCATAAGTGCTATAACTCTTGCTATTTTAATTTTGTTTGGAACAAAAATATCTGAAAAGCACGGAGGATTAAATGTTGCTTTTGTCCAAGTGTTATTTGCAGCGGTTTGTCTATCAAGTTTTACATTCCAAGGTTTTAACTGGATGATTGATAATTTATTAGTGAGTATATTTCTAGGATTCTTTTTAACCGGAGTTGGGCTTGTAACATACTGGTATGTTGTAAAAATCATTACGCCAATTTCAATTGGTACTGTGACTTATCTTGAACCAGTCACAGGAGTGATTTTAGGATCTATTTTATTAAATGAAAAACTTAAAATAATTCAATACACAGGATTTGTCATAGTAATTTTAGTTGGCTTGTTACAAGTCTATTTAGACTCTAAAAAAACTTCTGGCTCTAGTGCTTGATAGTTATTAAAGAAACTATTGTTCAGTGAAACAAATTTATAAAAATCCCATTCAGAGTATTGTGAAAAATAATTTTTAACCATTTTAACATTTGCTTTTATAGGTGTAGAAAGTCTCACATATTCTTCTCGGTTTAAATGCTCAGTTATTTGACCTTCAGTATTAATTCTTTTTATTGCATTGGTGACTTTGTTAGTTGTAATTTTGTAATCAGAGTTCATGAGATTGTTTATTGATAAAGAAAGTTTTGGTTCGTCAGAGGCTGTATTGTCTATTATTAAGCACTTTGCACTAGCTTCAATTTCTAATTTGCTAATGTCGTTAAACTCAGTAATTTTTTCAAACGTAATATTACCATTTAAATTTGTAATCTTATATAAAGTAAATAAAGATTTAAACTCAAACATTAAAATCTGCATATAATTTAAAGTAATAAAATTTATAAATAATATGAAATTCCGAGGAGAAATATTTTAATTTATGGATGAACAAAATAACAAATATGTTATTGGACTCGGTGCCTCTATTGGCGTTGCAATTGGTAAATTATTTATTTATGAAAATGAAGTAAACCTAAATATTCCTAACAAACTTTCATATGTTGAAGCTAATAAAAAACTAATAGATAAATTTAATTATCAGATAAACGAATTTACTAAAGAAAATAGAAATGATGAAGCAGATGTTCTTAAAGCCTATGTTTTAATACTTCAAGATCCTGAAATTGTAACTCAAATTGAGACCTCAGACAAAAGCTCAGTTGAAAGTATATATAATATTTTTCAAGAAACCGCATCTCTATTTGAAAATATGGATGACGAATATTTCAAGCAACGAGCAGAAGACATTCTATCTGTTGGAAAACACTTAGTTTTTAGTATGCAAGCAGTAGATAAATCCGTCACTTTAGAGAGTAATACCATTTTATTAGCGAATGATTTAACACCGGCTGATACTTCATCAATGGATTTAAAAAAAGTAAATGGAATAATATTGAGAGAAGGTGGATTTACTTCTCATGCTGTAATTGTTGCAAAAAATTTAGGTATCCCATGTGTCATTGGTATAAAAGATAAATTAAATTTTATTGAAAGTAACAAAAATTTGGCTATTGATGGAGATTCAGGTGAAATTTTTATAGAACCGACTACTGAAAAGGAACAAGAGTTATTGAATAAACAATTAGAGCTTAAAAAAATAATTGATAATTTTACAGAAGATGAATATAAACATCTAGGTTTGACATTTAGAGTTAATATTGGCTCAAAAGAAGAGATTGCAAATTTTGAACATCAGTTCTTAAACTCAATCGGATTATTCCGATCAGAGTTTATTTACCTCGATAGCGATGAAGCGCCTAATTTAGATGAACAAACCAAAGTTATTAATAAAATTGGAGAAAAATTTAGTGGCACAATTGTATATCGAACTTTAGATATTGGCGGAGATAAGCAAGTAAAATATTTGAACCTACCTAAAGAAGAAAATCCTTTTTTAGGAGTAAGGGGAATTAGGTTATCTCTAGCAAACAAAGATTTATTCCAATCACAAATTGAATCTATTTTAAATTCAAACTGTATTGACCGTATTAAGATAATGTTTCCAATGATATCTACCGTTCCTGATTTTCTTGATTCCAAAGAGTTTGTTGAAAGTATAGCTTCTAAGTTAAACAAGCCTTCTCCTCCTCTAGGAATAATGGTTGAGACCCCTTCGTCTGTATTTTTAGTTGATAAATTTGCTGAAATAGTTGATTTTATATCTATTGGCACAAATGACCTAACACAATATATAATGGCAGCTGATAGAGGCAATTCTCAATTAACAAAATATCAAGATTCTTTAAGCCCTGCTGTTTTAAAGGCAATTAGCAAAGTTATTGATACAGGAAAAGAGCATAATATTGAAGTCTCTGTTTGTGGAGAAATGGCATCTGATCCCACTTCAGCACTTGCACTTTATGTTCTTGGTTTGACTACTTTTAGCATGTCACCTGTCGCCGCACCACTTGTCTTTAATAATATTTATAAATTTCAAAGTATTGATATATCTGTAATAAGAGATAAAATCTTAGATGCTGTTAGTTACAAAGAAGTTAGAGACATTCTTAAATCTGTGACATCATGAAAGTACATGCAATATTACTTGCAGGAGGTTCTAGTAATCGTTTTAATAATGATGAAAACAAAGTTTACTTTCCAATAGGCGGTAAACCAGCTTTATCTTGGCCTTTAGCTACTTTAGAAGACTCGGGTAAAGTTGATTCTATTTTATTAGTAATCAGAGATGAGGATTGGGAAAAAACTAATATTGTTATTGATTTAGTTAACCCTAAAAAGTTAATTGGTATAACAAACGGTGGAAATACCAGGCATGAGAGTGAGTACGAAGGGTTAAATTATTTAAAACAAAGAACAGAAGTAAGCGAAGAGGATTTAATTCTCATTCATGATGGAGCTCGACCTTTACTACCAAAACAATTATTAGATGAGTTAATAGATGTAGCAATTAAGTATGGTGCTTCAGCTCCGGGATTTAACTCAGAAAATTTAATGAAGAAAAATAGTAAAGAAAATCAAAATAATTCTGAAACTATTGTAGAAATTCAAACCCCCCAAGTATTTCCTGCTTCAGAATTATGGAAGTCCTACGAATTAGCAAAATTAGATAATTGGCAAGCCGTAGACACAACTGAGTGCGTTTCCAAATATTCTGAACTAGAGGCTGTTGTCATACCAGGTGATCAAAGAAATATGAAAGTAACATTTATTGAAGATATATTTAAATTGGAACAAATAATTTAATATATTAGAAACTACTGTTATTAAAAAAGTTACAATTTATTTTTAAAAACCTTTTGAATAAAAAGAAATCATTAAGCAGTATTGATAGACTTTTATTAATCATTTAGATCGGAGGTTTGGTGATGCTAGGCTCACCTTACACAATCGGGGTAATATTTTTTACACTTGCAGTAATGTGGGTTGTTCAAATGAGCCTTGCAAAAAAACAAGCAACAGGATTTTTAAATGCTATTAATAGCATCAAAGGTCCAGGTTTGGAAGTTGCAATCGGTGTAAACGAACCTAAATGGGGTAGAAAAAAAATTTATTTGGCAATTGCAGCAAATCAAGATGCTGTTGTTGTTGACGGTTTAGTTTTACAAGGTGTATCAACCTTTGCTAAAAGTAAATCAGAAACAACTTTTAACGGTTTGAAATTGTCTGAGATTGTTAAAGCAAATAATACTGAACCTATTTGGCAATCAGCAAAAATGGCTGGAGAAACTTTGATGAAAAAGATTCAAAGTGAGTTAAATAGTAGTTCAACAATGTAAATCTAAGGGGGAAGAATGGATGCTTTGGTAGCAGGCGCAGAAGCGTTTATCCAAGTATTTAGAACCGCTGCAGATGTATTTGTTGGCTTTACTACTGGAATTATTCCAATAGTAGTTGTGTTTTTAACTGCTGTTAATGCAACAGTTAATTTTATTGGAAAAGAAAGAGTTGAAGGATTTGCTAAATGGGCCTCCCAAGAGGGTTGGATCTATATGCCAGTTCGTTATACTTTGTTACCTTTCGTAGCAGTCTTTATGTTGACAAACCCTGTTTGTTATACATTTGGAACTTTTTTACCTGAAAAGCACAAACCAGCATTTTATGATGCAGCAGTAAGTTTTGTCCATCCTATCACTGGTATTTTTCCACATGCTAACGGTGGAGAATTATTCGTATGGTTAGGAATAGCAGCTGGAGTAGAAGCAATTGGTGGTAATACAACCGCTCTTGCAGTTCGATACCTACTTGCTGGACTTGTTGTTATATTAATTAGAGGTATTGTCACAGATATCATTTACGGAATAATGGTCTCAAGAAAGGAGAATGCATAATGCAAGCCTTAATTGAAAAAATTGGTCGTTCCGTTGGTGGCGTAGTTGGAACATTGTTCCAAGCTGGTCGTGATGCAGTTGACCTTTGTTTAAAAACAATTATTCCATTCATGGCATTCGTAACATTTGTTATAGGTTTAATCCTTGAAACAGGTGTTGGTGATGCTATTGCTAATGGAATTAAAGGATTTTCAAGCAGCTTAGGCGGATTAATGATAGTCTGTATAATCTGTGCGATTCCTTTACTTTCACCACTCTTAGGACCTGGAGCAGTAATAGCTCAGATTGTAGGAGTATTAATTGGTACTGAAATTGGTAGAGGTAACATTGATCCTTCAATGGCACTTCCTGCTTTATTCGCTATTAACCCACAGGTTGGTTGCGACTTTGTACCTGTTGGTTTAGCTCTTGGTGAAGCTGAGCCAAAAACAGTTGAAGTTGGTGTTCCAGCAGTTCTAACAAGTAGAATGATTACTGGTCCAATCTCGGTTGTAGTGGGATATCTATTTGCATTAGGTTTGTAAAAAGCTATCTTACAATTTATAATTTTGTAACGCTCTGTGTAATATCAGAGCGTTACATTTATAGAAGACAAATGGAGAATAAATAAATGGCGGATTATAAAAAAGTAAAAGTTGAAGCTGGCCCAAGTGGTTGGGGTGGTCCTTTAGAAATTCAACCAACGGATGAAAGAAAGTATGTTGTTTGTATAACTGGTGGTGGAATACATCCTGTTGCTCAAAAAATTGCTGACCTTACAGGTGCAGAAGCATTTGATGGATTTAAATCTTCACCAGAAGGAAGTTTTGGAGCTATGGCTTGTGCAGTTATTGATTGTGGTGGAACAGCTAGAATTGGTGTATACCCTATGAAAGGTGTGCCTACAATCGATATACACGACACAACACCAGCAGGACCTTTAGCTATGTTCATTAAAGAAGAAAACTTTGTTTCAGGAGTATCTGAGGATCAAGTAAGCGAAGCCTAATGAATATTTACCAGTCTGAAATCGTCTATATAGGCGAACAGGCAGAATTATTTTTAAATGAGGGAATAATTGTGTTTTTTGGAGATAATGCTCCTGAAGAATTACAAGAATTTGCCGTTTTACATAAATTAAATGAAATTTTAGGAGAAATCGTTGTTGGGTCAACTATTGAACTTTCTGGAGCAATATTAAAAGTTACCGCCGTTGGTCATGTTGCGAATGAAAATTTTCAAAACCTTGGCCATTTGGTTTTGAAGCTAGATTTTGCTACAGAACCGGCTCTTCCGGGGGACGTAAGTTGTAGTTTCGATGTTAAACCTGAAGTAAATATAGGAGATAGTTTAAAAATTTCATCATGAACTTTACAGAAGAATTAATCAAAAGAGAAAAAGAATTAGGTAGACCTGTAAGAGTTGGTCTGGCTGGTGCTGGTCAAATGGGTTCCGGTCTTGCTGCTCAAATTGGAAAAATTCCTGGAATGGAATTAGTAGCATGTGCTGACATAGATTTAGCTAGAGCTGAAAATGCATTAAAGCTTGCTGGCATAGAAAAGATTAGACATAATAGCGAAGCAATATCTTCAATTGAAAATGGATTTGGAGGAGTTGTCAACAACGCAAAAGCTCTTGCTGATTTACCAATAGATATCGTTTTTGAAGCAACGGGTGTTCCATGGGTTGGTGCAGAAGTTGCAAATGCTTGTATCGATGCAAAAAAACATATTTTAATGTTAAATGTTGAAACAGATGTCACTATTGGAAGATACTTAGCTAATAAAGCTAATGCAAATGGAGTAATTTATAGTGTGGCAAATGGTGACGAACCTGTTGCATGCAAAGAATTATACGATTTTTCTGTTGATCTTGGTTTTGAAATTGTATGTGTTGGTAAGGGGAAAAACAATCCACTAGATCAAACAGCAAACCCTGACACTTGTTTAGAGAAGGCAACTAAGAAAAAAATGAATCCAAAAATGTTAGCGAGTTTTGAAGATGGGTCTAAGACAATGATTGAGATGGCGGCATTAGCAAACGCAATTGGATTACCTCCTGATAAAGTTGGAATGAATGGTCCAATTAGTGAAGTTAAAGATTTGAACAAAACACTAATTCCAATTGAAGATGGAGGTGTTCTAAGTGCAATTGGTAGAGTAGATTACGCTTTCGGCCCAGCACCTGGTGTTTTTTCAATTGTTAAATCTGATAATCCTACTGTTATTGATGAAATGGCTTATCTCTCGATGGGGTCTGGTCCATATTATACTTTTTATCGTCCTTATCATCTTGCATCAATTGAAGCACCAAGAAGCGTTGGTATGGCAATTATAAACAATGAACCTGGGTTACAACCTGTAACTTGGATAGCAGAAGTCATTGGTCACGCAAAAAAAGAATTATCAGTTGGAGATAAAATTGATGGAATTGGCGGATATTGTTCATATGGAGTTACCTATCCTGTTGAACAGAGCAAAGAGTTTGTGCCGCTTGGTTTACTTGAAGGTGCTATAGTCACACAAGAAATCAAAAAAGGTGAACCAATATCTAAAAATTCAGTTCAACTCCCTGATAATTTAATAAATAATTTAAGGAAATTACAAGGTAATTAAGTTGTCTACAACTTCCAATATAAAACTAGAACTTCATAAAATGATGATGCTTATAAGGTTGTTTGAAGAAGCATTAGAAGAAATGTTTTCAAGAGGACTTCTTCACGGAACTATGCATTTGTCTATTGGTCAAGAAGCAACAGCCACAGGTGCTTGTTTAGCACTTGAAAAAGAAGATCTTATAACTTCTACCCATAGAGGTCACGGACATTGTCTAGCTAAAGGTGCCGACCCTTATAAAATGTTTGCTGAGTTGCTAGGTCGAGAAGATGGATATTGCAGAGGCAGAGGTGGTTCTATGCATATTGCTGATTTATCAAATGGTAACCTTGGCGCAAATGGCATTGTCGGAGGTAGTCTAACAATTTCAGTTGGTGCTGCATTATCGTTTCAATTACAAAAAAAAGAGAATATTGTTCTTTGTTTTTTTGGTGATGGAGCAGTAAACGAAGGCTCATTTCATGAGGCACTTAATTTAGCATCATTATGGAAACTTCCTGTTTTATTTTTATGTGAAAATAATCAATACGGAATGTCAATGGCTTCAAATAAAGCTGTTGCTGGAGAATCTATTACAGCACGTGGAACTTCATATGGTATAAAAAGTACGCAAATTGATGGAAACGATGTTGAAGAGGTTTTCAACACAGTAAAGAAATTTAAAGAAGAGATCTTAGAAACTAAAACCCCAAGGTTTATTGAAGCGGTTACTTACCGATATAGAGGACACTCTAAGTCTGATAGAAACCTTTATAGAACTAGTGATGAAATCAATTATTGGAAAGAAGAAAAAGACCCAATCAAGCGATTCATAGGAAAGTTACAAGAGGAAGGAATATCTTCAGAGGAGTTAAAAAAACTTGACGATGATGTTGTTAACTTAATCAGAACTTCAGTAAAGAAAGCATTAGATTCTCCACTCAGCCCAGAAACTAATTTAGAGGAAGATTCATATGCCTGAACTTACAGCAGGACAATCAATTAATAAAGCACTAGAGCTTATTTTGAAAACATACGAAAACTCATTTATTGCTGGTGAAGATATTGGTGTTTACGGTGGGGCTTTTGGCGTTACAGACGGATTATTACAGAAGTTTGGTGAAGAAAGAATAAAAGATACACCAATAGCTGAAGATGTAATTGCTGGATTAGCTGTTGGTGCATCGATGACAAACTCATTACCAATTGTTGAAATGCAATTCAGCGATTTTATTGTTAACGCAATGGATCCAATCGTAAACCAAGCAGCAAAGCTTCATTTTATGTATGGAGGTGCTGTTAATGTTCCTATAGTCATCAGAGGTGCAAGTGGAGGAGGTACAGGCGCAGCTGCACAACATAGTCAATCTCTTGAATCTTGGTTTTGTCATGTTCCGGGATTAAAAGTAGTCACTCCTTCAACCCCTCAAAATGCATATGATTTACTTTTACACTCTTTTGTAGACCAAAACCCTGTAATTTTCATGGAACATAAATTAATTTATAAACAAAAAAGTGAAGTGAACCTTAATCCCATACCTAATAGCCCAGATTTAATTGGAAAATCTAAAGTTCTTAAAAGTGGAAAGGACATAACTATCGTTTCTTATTCAAATATGGTTAACGTTGCTTTAGATGCAATCAACTCTGATGAAGTAAAAGAAGTAGATTCTGAGCTAATAGACTTACAGACAATTTCACCTTTAGATATGGAAACTATTATTGAATCTATTAGTAAAACAAAAAAACTTTTAGTTATACAAGAAGCTCCTTCTCATAGCTCGGTAGGTACTACAGTAATTACAAGAGTTGTTGAATCTGAGGTATTCTCAAAACTCGAGCATTCTCCAAAACTTTTGTCAGGTCTACATAGCCCTATGCCATCTGCTAAACATTTAGAGTCCACTGTTATCCCTCAAAAAGAAGATATTGTAAATCTTATAAAAAGTATGGTATAAATAGAACCTATGGCTAAAGAAAATATATTACTTCCTGCAATGTCAGATCAAATGACTGAGGCTGAATTACTATCTTGGAAGGTTATGGTTGGAGATAAAGTCAATAAAGGAGATATTCTTTGTGAAATTTCTACAGACAAAGTAGATATGGATTTAGATTCTCCTTATACAGGAAACATAATCAGCTTAATAGCATCAGAAGGAGATGTTGTCAATGTGGGTGAAGTACTTGCAGAGATTGAAACTGATGAAGATAGTTTACTTGGGTCTATTTTTGACTAACAATCTAAATTTTTAATTAAATTAGTTTCTTCATATCCTTCTTTGTAGGTAAGTTTTCCAGTTAAAAAATTACAAGTTTTATTTAATGCAATATTAGTTTTGACAACTAGCTCACAAGAAATATTTAAACCAAGATATTCATTTTTATAGAACTCTATACAATCTATTATTTTTTCTTCTGCATTCTTATCATCAATTTGAACTAAAATAACTGAAACTTCATTTTCAAGAATTGATACAGACTCTGGATCAATATAAAAGGTCTCAATATAAAAATTATCTAGTGTAGAGCTAGTTTCTGTTGTTAAAAATCCCGATGCGCTACTAGAAATAATTGCTAAAAAACCCACACCAATCACTATAAAAAATAAGTTTTTCATTAATTTATATGTTAGCTACTAATCTTGATTAATAATTTCTGTTAATATTGTATAAAAATTAAAGAGGTAATACTTTGACAGTATCAAAAAATTTAACAATTAAATCTTCAGTTGGCCTTCATGCGAGGCCAGCAGCTGAATTTGTAAAACTAGCTCAGAGTTTTAATGGGAATGTGCATATTCACAAAGATGAGAATGTAGTTGATGGAAAAAGTATGATAGGAATTCTTAAACTTGCAATAAAACAATTTGAAACTTTTACCCTAACACTTGACGGTGAAGGGGAGGAAGAATTTATATTAAAATTCGAAGAACTTATTAATAAGGAAGAATAAACTAAATTTTCTTAGCAATCTTTTTAACTATTACTGTTTCAATTCTTCTGTTGTCAAGCTCAGACACAGTGATTTCTAAACCTTCTATATTTATTTTTTCACCTTCGGTAGGCAACTGTTCTGAATGACTTAGGAACAAACCTCCAACTGTAGCAATATCTTTATCACTTGAATCTAAGCCAAAAAATTCTTCAAAATCATCAATATCAGTTTTACCATCAACCTGCCATTGTCCTGGACCAATTCGTTTAATGCCCGTGTACCTATTGTCGTGCTCGTCTGGTAAATCTCCTACGAATTCAGAAAGCACATCTTTAATTGTTATAACTCCTTCAATACCACCATTTTCGTCAATAACACAAGCAAAACTTGCTTTGTTTTCTCTTAATATATTTAACGCAGAAAGAACAGTGGTATATTCGGGTAGGTATATAACATCTTTAACTAAATTTTCTATTTCAACAGATTCTGAATCAGGTTCTAAATTAAATAAATCTT
>Ga0222714_10002204_pt1 | contig 20978 bp, 9 predicted proteins | sample C33_3DmetaG_FD_165048 | JGI IMG/M metagenome (GOLD analysis project Ga0222714, IMG submission 165048) | Estuarine water microbial communities from San Francisco Bay, California, United States - C33_3D | ecosystem: Environmental > Aquatic > Marine > Unclassified | place: USA: California...
ACCAGCGCTAGCTCAACCTATACCGCCAGCGCCGCCGGATCCTATAGCGTCGTCGCACAAAGCACCGCAGGGTGTAACTCCGATGCCACTACCGGATCCATCTTGGTCGCTACAACACCCGTAGTTGGAATATCTACGGCCACAGGATCAGCAAGTGTGATTTGTGGTACGTCCAATGTGACACTGGATGTTTCGAACCTTTCACCGTCAACGCCAAGTGGAGGATATCTCTATAATTGGTCTCAAGATGGGGGAACCACATTTAGCACAGTAGCGGGATCAAATCAATTATCCACCAATACTGCAGGTGATTATGTGCTGAAGGTTACAGATCTTTCTTCTGGATGCTTCGGGCTTTCTTCACCACTTACAGTCGGGACAGGAACAGCTCCAAATGCTTCTATTTCAGGTATAACCAGCTATTGTGAAGGTTCCAGCACAACTCTAATGACCACAAATGATGTCAACTACAGTTACAATTGGACAGTGCCTGGAGGGGCTTCGTTAAGCCTAACCTATGAGCAAATTGCGGATGTACAGGGTAATTATAGCGTTGAAATTATTGACAACTCCAATGGGTGTTCAAATACTTCATCATTGACCTATGTGACTCAGAATGCTAAACCACAAGTGCAAATCACCACGAACAAGACCATTTTGTGTGACGCCAATAATAATACTAATACATCCGCTGAGAGCACCACGCTAACAGCGACAAGCGGTTACACGCAGTATGATTGGGATATTCTAGGAACTCAAAATGCGAATTCAATTTCTATCCACTCTAGTTCTATTCTGAACTCGAGTCAAACCGTCAGCGTAGAAGTAACTGACATTAATGGTTGTAAAAATTCACAAAACATCTTGCTCACAAAGGAGACAGCTCCAACGGTATCAATTACAAAAGGACAAGCTAGTATATGTAATCCTGACCCAACTACGCTAACCGCTAGTGCCACAGGTGCAAGCGGAATTACGTATACATACCTCTGGAAGAATGCAGCAGCAACTACCATTGGCACGGGTTCTCAGGTCAGCGTTTCAGGAGTTTCTGGCAATACATACGCGTATTCAGTTGAGGCTACAAGTGGGTCAGGTTCGGGCTGTAAAACAGCCTCAACGACCACGCTTACAGCCTACAGTAAACCTGCTGTAACGATCAATGGATCGACGACATTATGTGCGGGTAACGTGAATGTTCTACAATCTGTGATCAACCCTAGTGTCCCCGTTGTCCCAACAACTAGTTACACCTATGAATGGACAACCCCGGGAATTACTACAGTTGCAAACACCTCAGATTTGCAAATCACACAGGGGGGGCAATACACTTTAAAAGTAACGGACCCGACAAGCCAATGCTCAAGTACGGCTACGACAACAATACAAGAGTTTGCTCAAGCTTCAATGGCACTCACTGGCCCAACAACAGTCTGTGTTGGCGATGTTGTCACCTTGACTGCAACCCCATCCAACGCTCAGACTGGTAGCTACACGTATACGATTTCACATGACAACAATGTAGTTTGGACAAATTCCAATCAATACACCTTTACGGCAACATCAAATTCGGGCGGTGTGTATCAAGCAACAGGAAGTCACACCAATACATGTCCGGCAACTGCCGTTAGTCATACCATTTCAGTCGCCTCTACTCCAAATGTAACCGTGACATCATCAGGCATCAATGCAGATGGCCAAACATATCCCACGGGGAATCTTTGTATCGAAAATGGCGCAATTCTAAACAATGTCAAATTAAACTCTAACGTTAGCGGTACCTCGACCAATTACACCTACCAATGGTACAATGGAAGCTCGAGTCTTATTCCAAATGCGACTTCAAATAGCTACTATCCGACTGTCGGAGGCTCGTATTATTTACGGGTAACCAACACAAATGGTTGTTTTTCGGAGTCAACACCCCTAAACATTACTGCTTCTTCCGTCCATGCGGTGAGTATCACAGGTGACTTGACCCCTTGTACCAATAGCGACCCACAACTTAATGGCCTTCAAGCAATCGCCACGCCCCCCGGCACCAACTATGCGTATCAATGGAAAATTAATGGATCAAATGCCAATCAACTTTCAAATCAAGAATTTGTTTTCAGCGCAGGTTATGTGAATAGTCCACCTCCGACATCAACCGGCTTAAATACGTATTCAGTTCGTGTGTCAAATCAGAACACAGGTTGCTGGGTGGACGAAAGCGAAGTGGTAACCTATGTCGATCCCCCGTCTATTAATATTACAGGCCCGAGCTCGATATGTGCAGGCGGAACGGCCATCTTAACAGCTGGAGGTGCTTCACCCCTTACTTATAATTGGTATCATCGCTCCACAAGCACCTCCACCGCGGCATACGTCGCGTTACCGTCACCTCAGTTCACTGCGCAGTCTATTTCTGTAACCGACCCTGGGCAATATAAATTAGAAGTCATAGATCCAAATAGTGGTTGTGAAAATGAGGATATCCTAACTCTAGCCCTCATTTCCAGTGCAGGGGTTACCGTAGCGCCAACCAATCCTACCCAGCAAACCATTTGTTTGCCAAATGGAACAGTTTCACTCACAGGTACCGTGGCAGTTCCGGGAGTATACACCTATACTTGGTACAAGAATGGAGGAACGATAGTCGCCGGCCCAAGCCCTAACCAGCTTACTTATGTTGCAAATGCAACGGGCAACTACCACTTGGAAGTATTCAACGCTTCAACCGGTTGTACGGAAATTTCAAATGTCTTTGCAGTGAATGCTGAAACGGCGCCAACGGTTGCACTTGGTGGTCCAACTTCAATCTGTGGTACCGGTAATATTGTTATAGCCTCTACGGTCAATAGCACTGCGTCAAATCCGGATTACAATTATGAATGGTACCGTGACAACCTTGCTCTGACAACAGCAACGGCTCAAAGTCTAAGCAATCTTTCAACAAATCAAGCAGGCTCTTACGTTGTAAAAGCAATCAGTAAAACATCAGGTTGTTCAGCATCGTCTCAGCCTTTGGTGGTTTCTTTAGGTGCAGGTAGCACTGTAAACCTCACGGCAAATTCGAGTCAGTTTTGTAGTACTGGAATTGTAACCATTACAGCGAACCCTGTTAATTCGGGTTTATATGACTTCACTTGGAGCTCTGCATTGGGAACTGACCCCGGCGTGCCAAATACGCCTCAAACGGCACTTTCTACGGGTTCAATAACCGTTTCTACACCGGACACTTATTTTGTAACGGTAACAAATAATTCAACGGGCTGTACTTCGAATAGTTCTATTGTCGTCGCGCCCTCAAATATTAATGCGACCGTTTCATTTTCCCCAGACAGTATTGTTTGTGATGGAGAAAGTACGACCATCAATGTGGTCCCAAGCACAGTGGGATTATACAACATACGCCTGTACTCAGGAATTGTCGATCCATCGGCTTTAGTCCAAACAAAACTTGGGGTACAGAATGCAGCGTTCAACAACATCACCAATGCTGGCACCTATTATGTAGTTATTGAAAGCGCCAACAATGTAAGCTGTGGCGTCACGAAAACGGTAAACATTTTGGCAGGCAATACAACTCCTTTCGTTCTAACCCCAGGTAAGCAAGTTCTATGCACGGGAGAAAGCACTACCATAACGGCCACACCAAACATCCCCGGAAACTATCTATACGAATGGCAGAATAGCTCGGGTGTCGTTATTGGAACAAGTTCCGTTTTAAGCGTTTCAATCGGCGGTGATTACACACTAAACCTGACCAATAGTCAAGGATGTACCTCTGTAGACGAAATAACCATCGTGGCGGACAACCAACTGCAAGTAACAATCGCGAACATAGATCCGACGGCTCCTCCCTATTTGTGTGCTGCGAACGGAACAACGCTAACTGCTGATGTTATACCAAATGATCCAACACAAACGTATTTATGGGAGTGGATTAAGGATGCCACATACGCTGTAGGATTTAATCAAACATTAACCGTTTTGGATTCCGGAATTTACCATGTTGAAGTCGTCAATGAAAATGGTTGTCGTTATGAATCAACTCCGATTTACATGGAAGACCGTCGACCTGTTGTTTCGTACACCAGTTCACATCCGAATAATACCGTTTGTGCAGGCCAAGACTTGGAGTTAAACTTCTCTGCAACGCCATCTAGTTCATTTGATTTCTATGGTACCACCTTCAATGCTGGAGCCACCGGTAATCCCTATGTGAAAAATGCAAGCCCAATTACCAATTGTAATACGTGTGTAATAAGTACCAACCTTTCGCAAACAGGAAACGGCGGTGGGACTTACATCATGCAAGCCACTAGTGGTAATGGCTGTGTTACGGAGGAGATTATCACAGTTACGGTTAACGAATTGCCTTCCTTTACGGTTACCACCCCAATTGAATATTGTCAGTTTGGCGCTTCGGATGAACTTTTCATTGAAACACAGTTCACCAACTTTACCGGAACGGGCACTGCACCAGGCGCCTCTCAAGGCAGTTATGCACCCCGCTGGTACAGTGCTCCAGATTCGAGTGCCTTTATTGGCAATTCGCCAAAGCCGTCAACCGACTCAGTTGGAATTCGCCGCTACTACGTCCAAGTGGAGAATACCACCACTGGTTGTTTGTCTACTTACGATTTTGTAGATGTTGAAATCCTTCAGAGCCCCGTTCAGCCTACATTGACGAGCCCATTAATAGCTTGTGAAAATGCAAGCCGTATCCCTGCTGTTTCAAACTTGAATGATGTCAACTCCGACTACAACATTCTGAAAACAATCACTCTTTCGAGCAATGTTAATGCACTGTCCGCAGCCCAGGGCAGTGGTAATTATCGCACTTTATGGTTTGAAGCCGATACCGCCACAGAAATTGATTTGACTGTCAGTCAAAACAAAATCATTCCTAACCTAAGTGTGCCTGATACTCTGTTATACTTTGTCAGCCAGTTTAGCATTTTAACCACAGAGAATGGTTGCCCCAGTAAGAAATTGGCAGTTCCGGTTTATGTGGCAGCGAAGCCATCCTTCACAATCCTGAGTGAGAATGGGCAGTTTAGTGTTTGCCGAAACGATAGCCTCGAACTGTCTATTCAAACACCCTTCAATGGAACAACATACGAGTGGATCGAACAGCAGGGAGTACCAGGAATTCCAGGAGCTTATCCATACACCTATGCCGGACCTACAGGTACGACGTACTTGGCACACAGTAACAATGCCAACTATGAAGTCTATTGGGTCCGTGCCGTGGATAGCAACCAGTGTTACGCTCAGAAGTCGGTGACCGTAAATCAAATTGCTCTTCCTGAAAACCCAACGGGGTACTTACCAACGGATTTGGATTACTGTTTTGGCGCCACTTCACAAGAGTTACAGGTCAGTACGGAAGTGGGAAGCTTAACTGCCCTTTGGTATAACAATACTACCAACGCATTCTTGGGAGACTCTATCGTACCCAACACAACGGTGGCTCCTTCAACGAGCACGGGTAATAGCTTCACCACGACCACTTATAAGTTTAAACTGAAGGATCAGTTGACCGGTTGTGTGAGTGCTGGTTTCCGCTCGGTCGATGTGGCCATTCACCAACTTCCCGATGCTCCCATCATTGCAAATGATTGGACAGAGTGTTTCAATGCAGATATGGCCGGTGTTTCTCCGATCAGTAGCACATTACTGACAACGGTGGGCCTTACCACAAAGTGGTACGATTCCGACACCAACTTGTTGAGTGGTGGTAACTACCTCCCCTCTTCCTTGCGAACGGATACAAGCATTTACTATGTTTCGAGCATTGGAGCCGGACCCATGTTCTGTGAGTCGAACTTAAGTGAAGTCTTGGCCTATACACGCCCATTACCTGAAGTCGATTTAAGTTTCTCGGATCCTGATGGTTTGATTTGCTTCGGACAGGAGTTTGAAGTCTTTGTTTTGCCCGACACAACCAATGCAAACTGGGACTACACATGGCGTAACATCAGCTCGGGCACTCCGACTATTGAACAGTTAGATGGGACGTATTTCACCAAAAATATCGTTCAATATGAATCATTTGAACTTCTGTTAGACGACGGTCAGTGTCAAAACTCCATGTACTTTGACGTGGATGTATATCCAGAAATCACACCTCCTACGGCACCCGCTCTACCTGCCGCTGAGTTCTGTCAAAATGATACGAGCACGCTGCAGTTTGCTCCCACTCTTCCAGGCTATACCATTCAGTGGCTAGATGCCTATGGGAACGTCTTTGCCAGCAACCCTGTTGCAGCGAATGAGACTATTGGCGATGTTACCTATCAAGTGCGTCATTTAGATACGGTCACAGGTTGCTTTAGTGATGCCGTGCCCTTTGTAGTGAACGTAAAAGGACGTCCTGCTACTCCCAACCTAGTTCAGGACTGGATGGCCTGCTTGGGTGATCTGAATCCAGACGCCATCCAGGAAGGAGTTCATTATGAGTTGCCGGTAGGTGCCAACTATTCTCTTCGAATTTATGACGGTGATTCACTTACCATTCTATCGCAATTCCCACAACCGTCAACGAATTTGGTGGATACAACTGTCTTCTACCTTTCAACCCTCCTTTCATATCCCAACCTGCAATGTGAGAGTGCGGAAAGTGTTGCCTTGCGTGCTATCACTCGACCACTTCCAAACACCGCCGTGGCTATTTCTGACAGCGATCAAGTCGTCTGTATAGACCAAATCTTGACCTTGAGCGTGAACGACACGGTTGGAAGTGGCAACACCTATGTTTGGAGCGTAGATGACAACCAAGATGGAATTTTTGCCGCCCTGGGAAATGGTTTGCAGCGCACATTTACAGCAAGCAATGCGGGGCCTTACCAATTCCGCGTATTGACGACGGACCTCTTCGGTTGTGAGGCTTTTGATTATGTGAACATCACCACTCATGCTGCAGTAATTGCGCCTACGACTTTCACTTTGGAATATTGTTTTGAAGAGGATTCGAGCCGAATGGTCGCTCCATATAACCTTCCCACCCATTACCGACTTGTCTGGCTAGATTCCAACCAGCAACGTTTCAGCAACAACCCGTGGGCCCCAGTTTGGGCCGAGCCGCAGGTAGGTGCAGCTTTTGCCGGTGTTTCTTATGCCGTTCAACATCAAGACACCTTAACGGGATGTTACTCGGAGGAGTCAAGTGCTTTTGTCGAGGTTTATGGAAGGCCCGACAATCCTGTCCTTGTCCGTGAGTGGTTTGATTGTTTTAACAATCCTTCACCGACCGCAATAAATAGCGGATTAGATAAATTGGGAAATCCAGCGCCCAACGTAACGGTGAATGTTGCTTCTGGAGATCAAATCCATTGGTATGATATTGACACAAACACTGCATTATTGAATGCGCCGACCCCATCTGCCACGAGGGGAGATACTGTTTATTACTTCGCGAGAGCATATAATGCGGACCAAGGTTGCGAAAGTCGCTCCTTTACGGCCATACCTGCCTACACCACGCCGTTGCCAAAACCGAATTTGATCGTTTCGGACACGGACCGAGTTGTCTGTTTAGAGGACAACTTCACGCTGACGGCTAATGACCCTATTAATTATGGCTGGGACTATGTATGGATGGATGCCGCAACTGCAGCCACCTTAGGAACAGGTATGCAATACACCGGACTGTTCACCGCAGGAAATCAAGGCCCTCGTGAATTTGAACTGCGCACCACAGATTCTATCGGCTGTGTGAGTCGAACCTTTGTGAATATGAGCTCGCACCCATTAGTTACCGCTCCAGCTTCCTTCATAAACGAATACTGTTATAATGAAGACAGTACCCGTATTTCGCCCAATTATGGTCCGAATACCATACCTGCGGGATATAAATTGACCTGGCTGGATTCCAACCATAACCGTCTGCCAAAGGCACCCTACGCCCCGACTTGGTTGCAACCCAATAACTCCAGTGTTTTGGAGGTTTCATACCTCATTGAGTTCAAAGACACTATCACTGGATGCTATTCTGAAGAAGTTGGAGTTACAGCCAGAATACGATCTTTACCTCCCGATCCTATTCTATTGAGAGACTGGGCTGCTTGTTATGCAGAACCCAACCCACTTGCCATAAATGGCGATCCTCTGCGTCCTCAGTTTGCCGTAGTAGGAGGAAATACCTTTAAGTGGATTGGTTTGGATAGTACTACCGTACTGAATACCGCACCTATTCCTTCCACCTTGCGCAAGGATACCGTTCACTATTTTGTTCGCACCGTGAGCAATATCAACAGCCGATGTGAAAGTGCGAATATGGTGGCCATTCAAGCCTACACCTTCCCATTGCCGCAGCCTATCGTTTCGGTTTCGGATTCTGACTTTGTGGTGTGTCGTGGTGAGGCCATTGAATTTGAAGTTACGGATACGACGAGCAATGGATGGCAGTATCAATGGACCAAATTTGATGCCCGAGTCAGCCCGCCTATTCCGGCAGTGCCTGCAGTGCCTGGACAAGGTCTCCTATACCAGGATAGCGTCACCTACAACACCCAGTATGAGCTCCGCACGACGGATACTAATTCCTGCTTCACGAAGAAGATTTGGAACATTACGAAGGCTGATTACCCGATTGTGGACTCCATCATTGTAAAAGATATAACGTGTTACAACCAAGACGATGGTGAGATCACCATATTCTCACGTTTTGGACAATCGATTAAGTACTCCTTGGATAGTGGCGCCACATACACTTACCGCGCGAAAGATACTGCGCTCGAAAAAGGGTGGTACTATGTCGATGTCATGGACAACTTCAGTAACTGTCCGACCATCTACCATGCCAATGATCGGCGCGTCTACGTCCATGAGCCGCTACCCTTGCAGATCGATACGGTGATCACGCAGGATATAACATGTTTTGGATTGCTGGATGGGCAAATGCAAATCATGGCAAGTGGTGGGTACATTTTGGACTCCACGTTATTTAATTACCAGAGACCAGAGAAACTATACAGTATTGACGCAGGTGCCACATTCTATCAGAATGATAGTTTGCCTGGTTCAACTAGCTCGGGTATGGTCAACCTTGCAGCCGGTCTTTATCAGATCCGCGTTGAAAACGTCAATGGTTGCGAAGCTATAAACAATCAGAATTACACCATCACACTCAAGCAGCCTGATCTGGCGTACATCGATACGATCATAGTCACCCCCATTTCATGTTATAACCAAACGGATGGCACCATTGATGTGCGCGCATTTGGCGGCAACTCGCTGACATATAGTATAGACTCTGTGCAGTACTTCCCCAACGGCGTATTCAATAACCTGGGATCTCAGGCCTTTTTCTTAGAGGTTGTTGATAGCTTGGGTTGCCCCATCACACCTAACTCGCAGTCTGACTCTATTTGGGTGAGTGAACCAGCCCCATTGACCGTGAATCCCATAGTGAATCAACTGTTGTGTTATCATGACTCAACCGGATTGATTGAACTGAACATATTTGGTGGCAACCCGAATTTCCAGTCCTTCCAGCATGGGTACAATATTGATTGGGATGTGGATACTTCGAGCTTAAGCATTCCGATCAATTCCAGCTATTATTTACCGAAGAACGATTCCATCTATGGCTTGATTGCCGGCACCTATTATGCCAATATTGTCGACTTCAAAGGATGCGGAATTGTCGTTCCAATCCAGGTAAATGAACCTGACCCCGTAGAGGTGAACAGTATTACCATCTCCCCCTTGAGTTGTTACGGATCTGCGGATGGAAAGGTCCTCGTGAATGCCTATGGGGGCAACTATCTCGAATTTGAATTGAATGGAAGCACGGTATGGCAAAACAACCCGTTATTCAGCGGATTGAATTCGGATACCACCTATATCTCGGTTCGAGATTCCAATGCGTGCGAGGTGACTTATAATACCATCACGAAGAACTTTGTTCCCCAACCGGACTCCGCCTATGTCGACACGATTATAGCCCATAACATTAAGTGTTTCAGCGATAGTACAGGTAGCATTTTAATACATGCGTTTGGGGGTAATACCTTGACCTACACCATCGACAGTGTCTTAACGGCTAACACTTTCTATCCAGGCTTGGTTGCGGATACCTTCTACGTCCAGGTAATCGACAGCAAAAATTGTCCTGTGAATTACATGAACAATGATTCAACCATTATTTTGACCGAGCCGCCATTATTAGATATGGAGAGCAACCTCGTTCAGGGAGTCACTTGCTACTATGACACAACTGGACAAATTGGTCACTTCATAACAGGCGGTGTATTACCGCATACCCTGGTGCTCAATGGTCTAGACACTCTAACGAGTACGTCATTAACTACCCAGCTTTATGGTGGTCCTTGGTACTTCACCTCCTACGATGCGAATGGCTGCAAGGACTCTAGTTTGGTGTACATACCAACATCGGATTATGATTGTGATAGTATTCCGAACAATGTTGAAGGCAACACGGACTTTGACTTTGATGGTACGCCAAATATGATGGACCATGATAGTGACGGGGATGGTATTGCGGATATTATAGAGCGCGATTACAATCGCGATGGTATTGTCTATGACGATTGTGATAATGATGGCTGGCCCGACTATTTGGATGTTGATCAGTGTAATTTCTTCATCCCGAACATCGTAACGCCTAACGGCGATGGAGATAATGATTACTTTGTCATTCCTGACCTTGACAAGTATCCGAACAACCGATTGAGCATCTATGATCGTCTTGGAAACATGGTCTTCCAAGAAACGAGTTATGTTAACACCTTCCAAGGAATTGCCAATCGCTCTTCCGCCCTCAGTACAAGCAACGGTCAGCTACCAATTGGTACGTATTTCTACATTGTGGAAGTAAACGGTATTCCATTCCAGTCCGGCTATATTTATATCATGCGATGATGAAACATGTAAAAACGCTTTCCCTCCTCTTGCTGCTTGTCTTTTCAGGCATTGAACCACTTTGGGCTCAGTCGAGTGTGGGTTTACGTAATTACATTTTTTCTCCCATCGCAGTTAGCCCGTCATATGCGGGAAGAACCAACGGAGAGTTGAATTTAATTTACAACAACCAGTGGGCCGGCATGGAAGGCTCTCCTCAGACATTCTTACTGAGCATGGACTTTATGAATGCCTACCGATTAGGGAGTAATTTCCAAATCTTCAGCGATCGAATTGGCCCCATACAGAACACCTCGTTTAAGCTTTCCAATGCCTATCATTTGCAGATGTCTGACGTGGACTTTTTTTCGTTTGGCATGCAATACGGTTTAAACAATTTGGCGATCGATGTCGTAAACTCGAAATTCTTAGATCCGGAAGACTTTATCATCCTAAATGGAAATATCACTGAATGGTTCTTTAATGTCGATGTGTCTGGAACCTACTACAATCCTTGGGGCTATGCGGGTATTACGTTCCGGAACCTTATCCGAACGGACATCTTGATTAACAATTACAGCGCTCGAGGTATGCATCTCTACTTTGGAAGTGAGCGCGAGATGCTCCCCAACTGGGACTTCTCCTATTCATTCTTGGTGAACTGGATTGAAAATTTGCCGGTAGATCCAAATTTGCATTGCTTTTTTAAATACCGTGAAATGATGAGTGTGGGAGCCACATTTTCCAGAAACAGTATTGGGGCGGCCTATCAAATTTCCGCAGCGGAGTCATACAAACTTTTTTATTCCTTTAATTTCCCTTTAAGTCAACTCGCCTATTTCACTCGTCAAAATCACGCTGTGGGCATTTCCATTGATATGATTAAACCAAGCCGTATGGTGATTGAAAGCCCTCTTTTCTTCCTATGAGAACTCGGACTCTGTATTCTGCCCTAATGGCAGGAATTCTGGCGATTTTACCCTGCTCAGTTTGGGGCCAAACCCCAGGAGGACTTCGTCTTGAGAATGAGTTCTTTAGCAAATCGGTCAAAGTTCGAAAGATTGCAAACGATGTAGACGAAGCTTTTGGGCTCGCACGACTCAATCCGGAAACTTTTGTTTTTGTTGGGAAGTCCCGCCCAAGCTTCTTTACGAACGCAGATTCCAAACGTGCTGACTCCTTCTTTCGCTTGTTTCAGTACGATCAAGTCACTGAAAAAGTTACCCGATTAGCGGTAGATGGTTTATGTGAAATCACCACGAACAAATACAATATAGGGGGATTCACCTCCGACCCGGATGAGAAATTCTTGGTGGTGGCCGTGAACGATGCATCCGACCGCGTGCTGACATCAAAAATGGCGCTCCTTCATGTTGATCTGAGCCTCGGATTTGCGCAATGTGCCACCCTCCCCTTTGTGAATTCGGACTATAATTACCATCATCCTTTTTACGACATCCCTTCGCAGCGTTTGTATTTCATATCGGACATACCAGGGGGTGTGGGCGGTTACGATATTTACTTCTCAAAGCGTCTTGGTCCAAACACGTGGTCTGAACCCATCAATGTCCGATACATCAACACCCCGAACGACGAGCTTTTCCCAACAACAGATTCTCAAGGGAATTTGTATTTCTCCAAATTGACCTTGAACCAGGGATATGACATTTTCATGGTTCCTCCGGGGAAACAACGCCCCATACGCTTGCTTCACCCGTATAATTCTATATCGGACGATTACGGATTCATTCAATTAGAGGAGAAAAAGGCAGCGCTTTCGCGCTCAGATAAAAATCGGAAGTCCAGCATTTATCTTCTCGAAGCGTTCTAATTCCTTAGTGCTTTCCTAACTCCACTCGCCGATTCAAGGAACGATTGAATTCCGAATCGTTGGGCATTACTGGCGAAGTCTCCCCTTTTGACACAGGCTTTAAAACGTTTGGATTTACACCAAGGCTAATAAGAGCGTCACATACGGCTGAGGCTCGGCGCTTTCCGAGGCGCTCGTTGTATGTGGTCGTTCCCACATTATCCGTGTGACCAATGATTTGGATCGTTGAGACCTTGGATCTTTTAATTAGTTCTGCCATGGCACGAAGCTCCGGTTGGCTCACTTTTCGTGGTATTGCGCTATCAAAATCAAAAAGAATATTTTGAAAATCTACAGGCTCCGATCCTCGGGATGGCATTAATTCGCCGTCTAGACCCCGAAAAAGAGGTGCGAGAGCATCCATCAAGATGTCTTGATGGTAGAGCGTAGGCAAACTATCGGTAGTGGAATTAATTCGAATGGATTTAGGGGCGTATCCCTTAGCCGTTATTGTTAATCCAAGTTCATCACCATGGCTATAAACAAAGCTCAACTGTCCGGTACGCGCAGAGTCTGTAAAAATCATTTGGTCCTGCGTTCTATTAAAAAAGGACAACTGAAATGGCACCGGCGTCAAGGTTAATCGGTCCATCGCATACAAAGCGACAACCGTTTCGTTTCGTTCTTTTAACTGATCCGCAAAACCAATGATTCCAGATGGTGCTAAATCTGGTGAATTTTGTGCCAATAGTGTGGAGTCTCCCAGAACTTCATCATAGGTCGTTCTGCGTGGTCCTAAGATGACGATGCCTGTATCAACGTCAGCCGCATATGAACCTGGTAAAACATTCACTAAGCGGGTCAAAAATCCGTAGGCCTGATCCGGGTCTGTGAATGTTCTAAATAGGGCAGAAAATTTGCCTGATCCTAAAATTCTTGGTTGTCTTTCTGAGGCATTATTCGGGAGTATACGTTCGGAAATTCTATCTGTCACATTGACAGAATCCAATACGATCGTAGGAATGGTATCCTCCCAAGTTTCATAGAGTAGGGAATATGAGCCAACCTTGATTCGGCTCGCGTCACCCTTGATAAATTTTTCATTTACAACGGCATAAAGTCGAACCGAAATGAATGTCTGATCTTCTTCCACGACGATCACTGAATCCGCATTAATCCAATGCGCTTGACGAATGGCTTTTCCATGATTAATAGGATATGGGAAAGGGGTAATTGTTCCGTCACTATCATAGAAATTCAGGGTTTTTGAGGTGTCGCCTGTTGGAGCTGGACTGACAAATAGCCATTTCCCACCTGAATACCCCTGCCAAAGCGCCTCGTCAGGTAGCACAGCATCTACTGGCGGAACGGTGTCCACATAAAACGATTCCCAATGGGAGGTTTCTTCATTGTCACTACGATAAACTGCTCCAAAATTGTCCGTAGCGCGGATGCCAGCCGGAACATCCCTCATTCGAACACTTGACAGTTGTGTCTGCAGGTTGTAGGTAAACCACTGATGTCGCGTACCTGGCTCTTCGCTTCTAAAAACAAGTGAATCACCGTCAATACCCGTGGCACGCAATCCTCCAATGAGGTTTTCCGCAATTCGCGTGGATTGATCGGGTTTCTGCCATTCTCTGGGATTATTATAGCTTACCCGAACATACCCAGCATTCGGCTCCAGAATAGCCACCTGCCGGGTTGATCCATTAAAAAATACCTCCGCATCCTTTTCAACCTTGGCCCATTCTTCATTAATAAGGACGCTCTGAGCGTTGGAAACCAGACTCCCACAAAGCAACAATGCTGTGAGCCAAAATTGACAATTTCTCATCCCTAAAAATGATAACTAATACCTGCCCCCCATTCGGACAAACGCTTGCGTGAAGCCACTAGCATGTAGTTGAATCCAAAAGACCAATGGCTCGAAATGTCACGCTCCACGGTCGTTCGAACCATGATTGTTCCAAAACGAATCTGGGATCCAAACATAGGGCCCAAGTCAATAGATCCGCGAAAATTGGGTAGCAAAAACGGTATAAAATCAGAGGTGAATGCTGGCGAAATCCTCAGTGATGTGCTGTCCTCGGGTCGCGTGAAATCCGCAGCGACTATAGCACTGACTCCAAAGCTTTTTGCGTAGTTGAATCGGAATTTGTACTGATTTGTATTGTAACCAATGTAAAAGGACCCTTGAAATGGAAGCTTTGGCACTTCTGGCGCCTTTCTAGTCCGAATATTCACCGCATAATAATCGCGCAATTTGCCTTTCTTATTCACTACCTCCACCTGACCGATACCTCCCAAGCGGCTCTGATTGGCATTGACAAAGTCAAATACCTCATCTTTTGTGAGACCTGCTTCGGTCAAAATTGAAACCGTGTCTTTTCGAGACTGAACTTCCTGAATTTTCAAGGAGGTGAATTGAAATGGGGACTTTGGAGGAACCCTTTGACCCCAAACACAAAATGAGAGAACCAGCCCCGCTAGAAAGAAAAAACGCTTCATGTTCGTACAAGATAGTTAAGGATAATAACGTACACAGTTGTTGTTGTCCGTAATGACCATATTAACCCCAGAAAGATTAAGATTGGGGAAGAAATTGGGAATATCTGTATAAAAGGTTCCATTCATGGTATAGGTAAACGGGGGTGTCCCGCCTGAAATGTCATTTAACGTCACTCCCCCATTGGCTTGGGTGCTATTTCCACTTCCGCCACAATTACCGGTAATCCCATTGAAATTAGGAACGATTGGCTCTGGCTGTACAATGGTTTGCTGAACATATCGGCTGCACCCATAGCTGTCTCTGACCCGAATTCTGTAGGTCCCAGCAGGTAGATTATCAATCAAGGAACTGCTGGTGGTGCGATACGGGGTGTAATTGGTCCGCGTAATGCCTAGGCGATCCACATACGACGTGACCGTTTCCACGTCAATCGTGTATCCCCCCGTGGCCGGCCAACCGCCTAGGATAGATAGTTGGATGAATCCATTGGTCCCGGAAGGACAGCTCACGTGCTGGAAACCTGCTATGGAAATGGATAAACCCGCAGTGCTGTTGGGTGGAGCACCCGGTGATGGCGGACCTGTAATCGTGAAATTGCTGAGGGCAGACTCACATCCATTTTGATCCTTGACTTGGAAGGTGTAAGATCCTTGCGCTACACCTTGTTGGTAGCTCGAGTTCAAGGTCGTTATGGTTCCTGTAACCGCCCCATTAAGCAGCACCTGGTAGTTCAAAGTGCCACCCGAGATGTTGTACCAAATGGTTCCAGTTCCTGGATTGCAGCTGGGGTTAGCCGTGTTAGTAATGTTCGCCACGAGTACATCTGGTTCTATGATGTCAACACTCAGTGGGCTAGATTCACAGCCATTATCATCGATTGCTTTGACTTGATAAGGGCCGGCTGTAAGCCCGTTAAACGTGGGTGAGGCCTGCTGAGTTCCTGCGGGGAGTAATTCATAGGTCATAGGTGCCTGTCCACCCAACGCATTCACGGTGATGGATCCCGTAGCGTTACTGTTACAGTCCACATTGGTGCGGGATTGAAGGGAAACCAAAATCTCTGATTGCGTGCCAATAGTAACCAACTTTCTTCGTTGGCAGCCGTATTGATCTTTTACGCCAATGGTGTAGGTCCCTGGGGATAGGTTTTCAAAGAGGCCGGAGGTGTTCGATTGAATCGACGATGAGAACTGATAGCTTGAACCATCACGCCATCTATCGCGCGAAGTCGTTTTATTTCCCTCCCAAAGCCCGAATTGGATGGTTGGATATCCTCCTGTGGTTGAGGCTTGGATTTGTCCACTACCCGTCCCTGGGTAGCAGGCATCCATCTCAGTATTGGAAATAACCAGCGGACCGGACATGTTGGTGACTACCGGTTCATCGATGGTGAAGTATATGGAATCGGATATGCATCCTTGTCCATCCACCACATACACGAAATAATCGCCTGAATAAAATTTGGCGTTTAGGTTTCTCGATCGAGCACTCCCCGCTGGCCCCGTTTGGTTGTCCGTGTAAATGGTCGTGAAGGATAAATCTTCCACATGAACCGTAAAACTTGGAGTTCCTCCTGAAATTGAGACTGAAATAGATCCATCTTGTTCTCCGTAACACCCCACATCATCCTTCGAAGTCAAGCTCAAACCCAGTGGATTTGGCGCATTCACCGCATAATTTCCTTGAACCGTACATCCTGCCTGGTCGGTGACACTTGCTTTGTACGTCCCTTCGTCCACATTGGTGAAGGTCCCTGCCAAATTGGTGGCTATCGTATCTGTTACATCGGCTGGATTCAGTAGCGAATAGCGAAGAGGCAAATTTGCCCCATTCCCGATAGACAGGGTGATTTCCCCTTTGTCCCCAGCACAACTAGGGTTTGTCACAAATACACCCATCGTCATCGCTGCAGGAATTCCGGAAGGCATGCTCACGGATTCTTGGCCCAAGCAGCCATTGTCATCGCGGACCGCGACATAGTATGTTCCGGGACCTGTTCCCAGTCGCTCATAATTCCCCGAAGTGAAAGAAGTACCATTTTGGAAAGCCGTACTACCTGTAACCGGGTCCCAATCCACTTTGTACAAAAAGGTAGATGTCCCGCCACTAGGCACCACTTGAAGAATACCGTCGGGTCCATTCGCAGATTGAGATGGAGCGCAAGTTGGATACGATTTTATGGAAGCATTGGGCAAGACTGGCGTGGGTTGTGTAACATCCACCGAATACGTAGGGCTTTCTCCAATGTTGGAGCACCCTGGCACCCCAGGAATCCAAACCTTGTAGGTATATGTTCCCGCATAATGGGACTTACTGAGCACCTCGTCTCCATCAGCGAGCCATTTTGCCTTGAAAACACCCGTGTAGTTCTGAATGCTCAATGTGACCTGCCCCTGCCCTCCGTTGCAGTCCGGCTCGGTCATAGTCGTCACTAAATTGTAGGAGCCATTGCATATAGGCACTTGGGCCCGCGCTACAAACGCAGATACCAGAAAAAGAAATACATGTACCTTTGACTTCAAGCCTTAAAAAATGAGGAACACCAAACTTACATCTATTCCTATGAAAAGCAGGCACGTATCCCTACTCTGTATAGGTGCTTTTGTATGGATTTTTACACAATGTGTTCCAGAAGGACCCCATTATTCGGTGGACACGTACGAAGGCTTGATTACAGTAACCACCGATTCAGCCAGCACAAGTGCATTCAATACATTGACGATTCACCGTTCCAACAGTTATACCAACTATATGGGATTGAACGGAGTCAATTATGAATTCCTTGCCAACGGAAATCATCTTATCATTGACGACACGCTCCAAAAAGAAATCAATGGATTTTTATATGCAGATGGAGACCTTTTCATTGTGGGAGATAGCTTGATTTTGGACTTAAAAGTCAGTCAGTTTGCCGCCGATACAACCCTCTATTTTCTAACAACACATCGAGGGACACTTGTTCACGTCCCCTGATCCTCATGGGACGTATCCTGACCACTTTCATCGGTATATGGTTGGGCCTCTCTCCGCTCTTTGGACAGAGGCTTTTGGTGCGTCAATCCATTGAAGGATTTCGTGGAAGTGGCGAAATTCATGCCTATTCCAGTAGCCGAATCTTTTTACAGCTCAATAAAGACGGCGAGTGGCCCCGTCAGATTCAATGGGAAATCCAAAGTGATGGCCAAGCTATGTGCGGAATCACCTTCAACAAGGTGGGTTGGCAGTACACTTCGAGCACAGATTCATGCGGCTTGGACTGGATGCGTTTAGATTCAGACAGCTTCACTCATCGCCTGTTTGTCGTTCAAAGCACCCCAAGCCCTTCGGAAACAATCCCAAATCGGGTAGCCGAGTCCCTACTCCTGACCAGGACACCCAAAATCCCTGTGCCACGGCCAAGTGAGCAGGAGAATGAACGGCCCCAGGCCCAAGCGACGACCAGCCCTCAGTCTGCTCGCAACGAGATTTCAGCTTCGGCTGTCGATCCAACTGTCGAGGCGACAAGCGTCCCTCCCTCGATAAAAAACGTTCAAGCAGATTCCGCGACTCTGCCTCTAGTCGTTCTTCCTGGGAATCCAATAGAAACAGCTTCAACGGAAGCCACACCTCAGATCCTGCGGCTGGATACTATTGCACAAATTGATGAAATCGCCCAGCGCTCCTCTTTCAGTGCAGCGAATACGGATGCACCGAAGGAATCCTACGGAAAGACCCTCTTGGACACTACATCGGTTCTTGCGCCCAGCATGGATCAGGCCGACACACCAAGAAGGGATATGCCCGTGAACCCTTCAGTGCTTTCGCAGGGCTCTCCTTCGACGATTTCTTCCGCTGCGACATCCGACACGCCTGAGTACATCTTTACGGTACCTGACTATCAACCTCGCCGAAGTTGGTTTGGCCGAAAGAAGAAGCCAGAGCCCATGGCAGAACCCCTTGCCCCAGAGCCATTGGCTCCTTCCTCTTTAGAAAATATTCCACTCAAGGATGCCGATGAAATCGAGGAATTGGACAGTCAACCCCAAAAACCTGCCCCATCAGAGTCAACATTGTCCTCAGAATTGGCAAACGACACCTCGGTCTACCTGCAAACCGCGCCGTTCATTTCTGTGGCGTCCTTTGAAACCCTGGAATACACGCAGCAAGTGTTGCAACAGTTTACCTGCCCGGGCGGCTGCATTATTGTTCGGTCCGAGAAGGGCTTCTACTATCGAATTGGCTTCTATCCAGACCCAAAAAATATCGCTGTAGTTTTACGTGAAATCCGCAAAAAATATTCCGACGCATGGCTCGTAAACTAATCCTCTATCTTCTTCTATGCATTGGTATGGCATCCTATGGTCAAAATTCCAAAGGTCAAAACCTTACCAGTGCCGTGATAGATTCCAGCCATCTGACTGGGCTTCACACCCCAGAATCCCTTGTCAAACCTATGAACCTTTGGAAAGGACTTCGTGAGGGTTCAAACACACATTTCGGCATGGGATTGAGCCCCGGGTACAACAATACTGCCTACTTTAAGATTTCAAAGCGTATCGGTACCCCAAACTTGCCTTTTGGGTTCTACCAAACGATAGAATATGCAACGGAGCACAATCTAGGATACAACACAGAGTCCCCTCTTTTTCGTTTGCCCACTGGTGCCTATTATCATTTAAATGATAAATGGACCATCCTCGCTGGCGTTGATGCCCTTTCGAAAGCGTTATATTCTTATGGAGGCATACGAAAAGAGATTGCCTTATGTTACCAGTGGTCTGTCGTTCCTATCACATTAGGATACTCTTTCTTCATGGGCCCTAGTCTTATGATTGGCATCCCTGTATTCTGAATTGCACCAAGCCTAAAATCCACCCAAATGGAAAAAACCGCCGCCTGGATTCAATCCCTCGGCCTCACCATCGTCGACCAAGACTTCAGCCGTCCCTGGGGCGGCTTCCTGGTCATCGCGGAAGAAGACTCGCAGGCCTTTGCGAACCACTTCTTCCCCGGCGTCGAGGGCATCCCCATCGGCCAAGGCGTGCGTTTGAGCCCCAAAATCCTCCTGGTGAACCCCGGCCAGCGCCTCAGCTGGCAGTACCACCACCGCCGTCGCGAAATGTGGACCGTCGTCGAAGGCCCTGTCGCCGTCGCTACGAGCCCCACCGACGAGGAACTCCCCGCCAAAGACTACGTCCGAGGTGACCTCATTACCCTTCAATGCGGGGAGCGCCACCGCCTTATAGGCAAAGACCGCATGGGCATCGTGGCCGAATTTTGGATCCACACCGACTTCAACCACCTTTCGGACGAAGAGGACATCGTGCGGGTGCAGGACGATTACGCGCGACACTGAATCACAAAGATTCCAGAGACATTCTTCGAGGTAGTACCTTCGTATTATGTCCAAGCACACCTTCCCCGCCGGCCCCGTCACCCTCGGAGGCGACCAGCTCTTCCTCATCAGCGGCCCCTGCGTGATTGAATCGCGTGACACCATGCTCAAAGTAGCGGAAGAACTCGCAGAAATCCAGCAGGCTCTCCCCCTCGCCGGCATCATCTACAAGTCTAGCTTTCAGAAGGATAACCGCAGTAGTGTCGACTACTACATGGGGCCCGGCATAGACGAAGGCCTGAAGATCTTGCAAGAGGTCAAGGAGCAGTTCGGCTTCCCGCTGCTCACGGACATTCACTACCCCGATCAGGTCGCTCCCGTGGCGGACGTCGTGGACATTCTCCAAATTCCCGCCTACCTCTGCATGCAGACGACCTTGGTGGTTGAGGCGGCTAAAACGGGCCGAATTATCAACCTCAAGCACGGCC
>Ga0222714_10002208_pt1 | contig 20946 bp, 24 predicted proteins | sample C33_3DmetaG_FD_165048 | JGI IMG/M metagenome (GOLD analysis project Ga0222714, IMG submission 165048) | Estuarine water microbial communities from San Francisco Bay, California, United States - C33_3D | ecosystem: Environmental > Aquatic > Marine > Unclassified | place: USA: California...
GTGGTGTTGGGTCTCAGTCTCGACCACGGCGGGCATCTCACCCATGGCTCGCCGGTGAACGCCAGTGGAATCTTCTACAGGTTCCACTCGTACAAGGTTGGCACGAACGACGAGCGCATCGACTTCGAGGAAGTACGAAGTTTGGCGCTGCAGCACCGTCCTCGAATGATCGTTGCCGGAACCACCAGTTATCCGCGGCGAATCGAACCGGAGCCGTTCAAGAAGATCGCCGACGAGGTCGGCGCCTACATGATGTTCGACATCGCCCACCTGGCGGGATTGGTCGCAGGTGGAGCACACCCGAATCCCGTTCCGTTCGCCGACGTGGTCACCTTCACCACGCACAAAACGCTTCGTGGCCCACGTGGTGGTTGCATCCTCTCCACCAAGCAACACGCCCAGGCAATCGACAAGGCCGTGTTCCCGGGCCAGCAAGGCGGACCGCTCGAACATGCGGTCGCCGCGAAAGCGATTGCGTTCTTCGAGGCGTTGCAACCGAGTTTCCGCGACTACGCACACCAGATCGTGAGGAATGCGGCAGCGCTCGCCGAAGCCCTTGCAGTGCGTGGATTCCGTCTGGTATCGGGTGGAACCGATACGCACATGATGGTGGTCGACCTCCGGCCGTTCGACTCCGAACTCACCGGCAAGGAAGCACAAGCGGTCCTCGATCAAGCGGGCATCACACTGAACAAGAACACGGTGCCGAACGATCCGCGAAGCCCCTTCGTAACCTCGGGTGTTCGCATCGGTACGCCATCGGTGACCACGCAAGGCATGAAGGAACCGGAGATGGCGACGATTGCCGACTACATCGTCACCACGTTGAAGGGTCGCAACGACCCCGCGGTCATCGCCGATGTTCGCGCCAAGGTGGCTGCCTTGTGTGCCGCGTTCCCCGCCTATCGTTAGGAACGTGAGCGGTCTGCGTGATTAGCGTCTCGTCGTACCTCATCGTCGGTTTGATCGCGGCGGCTGCAACGGCAATTTCGATGCCCTTCATCGTGCGCCTGGCGCACCGCCAGCAGTGGGTGGCCACACCCGACGAACGCCGGATGCACCCAGTGCCGACACCGGACGTGGGTGGCATCGGAATGTTCGTCGGCATTCTCGCGGGCATCGTCGGAGCCAGCATCATGGGCGATTTCGATCCGATCTTCGACGACAGTACGGAGATCATCGGAGTGGTGGTGGCGTGCAGCATCACGTTCGCCCTCGGATTGTTGGACGACGTTCGCGACATCTCGCCGCCGGCAAAGGTGTCCGGCCTGGTGGTTGCGGCAATCTCGCTCGTGTGGTTTGGCGTGACGATGTTCCAGTTCCGAGTTCCGTTCCTCGATGTCTTCGTGTTGTCCGACGACTGGGTGCCGCTCTTCACCGTTTTGTGGTTGTTGGGAATGACGCAGGCAGTGAACCTCATCGACGGATTGGACGGTCTGGCGGCGGGAATCGTGGCCATCGGAGCCGGATCATTCTTCATTTATTCCCAGGACCTCACGGCGGGCAACTTGTTGCCCCAGCCGAACATCGGTCCGCTGGTGGCGATCATCGCGGTGGGCGTGTGTCTCGGCTTCCTGCCGTTCAACTTCAACCCGGCTCGCATCTTCATGGGAGACAGTGGTGCCCTGCTCCTCGGGCTCTTGATGGCGGTGGCCACGAGCGTGGTGGGAGGAAGGGCCGATCCGGACACGCAGTCGGCAAACGGTCAGACCTACTTCTTCCTCGCGCCGATCTTCATCTCGCTCCTCGTGCTCGCGGTGCCGATCGTGGACGTGATCTTCGCACTCGTACGTCGCACGGCGAGTGGGCGGAGTGTGGCCGAAGCCGACATGGGTCACCTGCACCATCGGCTGATCCAACTCGGGCATGGTCCACGTCGTGCAGTCGTGATTTTGTGGGGTTGGGCGGCGTTGTTCTCGACGGTCGTGCTCTTTTCTGCGCTCTACAGCACCGGTTCGGCGTTGGTGCTGTTGGTACTGGCGGGCACGGCACTGAGTCTGTTCACGGTGCTGCACCCGCGACTACGGCGAGACGATGACCGCATGTACGACGATCATGAGGCACAAGTTCACGAATCGGATTTGGTGGAAGGCGGCCCCCGCCCCTAGTTTGTTAAGCGGTTCACAAGCCTCGAAACAAACAAAGGTGTCCTCGTTGGCAACTCAACATCCAGATTCCATCACCAAAGGCGCCGAAATTGCCGGCACGGTACTGGTGTTCTTCCTTCTTGGATGGTTCATCGATCGTCAGCTCAACTCCACGCCGTGGTTCATGATTACCTTCGTGGTACTGGCCGTTGTCGCACAGTTCGCCAAGTTGTACTACGTATACAACGCACATATGTCTGCACTGGAAGCAGCACGACGAGAAGCGGCGCAGTCACGATGACTAACAACGTGAACCCATCGGTCCTCGCAATGCGCGACACCGGCCCGACGCCCGAAGCGCAAATCACCCGCGACTTGGTGAAGCGCGGGCTGTATGTTGCACCGGCTTTGTTCGCAGTGTCGTGGATCGTCTGGGGCAGCGACGGCGCATGGTCCAGTGCCTATGCACTCGGCGTCGTACTTTGCAACTTCATGGCGGCTGCGGGCATCGTGGTGCTCACCGTGCGAATCTCCTACGCGCTCATGATGGCGGCGACGCTCTTTGGTTACCTTCTGCGACTCGCTGCTGTGGCCGCGGCGGTGATGCTGGTTCGCGAAGCAGCGTGGATGAACTTGGTGGCACTCGGATTCACGCTGGTGATCGCACACCTCGGGCTGCTCTTCTGGGAGATTCGATACGTGTCAGTGTCGCTCGCGTATCCAGGACTGAGGCCGACCACCAAGCGCTCCACTACTCTGTCCACCGACCGCAACCCGAAAGAAGACGTCAACGCATGAACTCGGTCTCGATCCTCGCATTCGAGTTTCCCCCGATCAACGTGTTGCTGCGCTGGCAGGACGTCGTACCCACCATCAACAAAGTGGTGATCATCTCGATCCTCGCATCGTTGATCGGTATCGGCATCTTCCTCGCGGCCGCCCGCAAAGACCCGAAGCAAGCTCCGAAGGGTGCGCGCAACCTCGCCGAGATTCTCATCGAGTTCATCGAAAAGCAGATCATCATGCAGACGCTCGGGCCATCCGGGCTCGCCTGGACGCCGTTCCTGCTCACGATCTTCATCTTCGTGTACCTCTGCAACGTGCCGGGCATCATCCCGCTCATCCAGATGCCGGCGACTGCGCGCATGGGCGTGCCAGCTTTCTTGGCGATGATGGTGTGGGTCGTCTACAACGCGACCGGCATCAAGCATCAGGGCCCGGTCGGATACTTCAAGTCCGTGCTCTTCCCTCCGGGAGTTCCTAAGGCGCTCTACGTGTTGGTGACTCCGATCGAATTCATTTCTTCGATCGTGGTGCGGCCCTTCTCCTTGGCCGTCCGACTTTTCGCCAACATGTTGGCCGGTCACTTGTTGCTCGTCATCTTCGCCCTGCTCTCTGAGGCCCTCTTCCAGGCCCGTGACCGCATCCTCATCCCGCTTGGCGTGCTGCCGTTCGCGATGCTGGTCTTCCTCACGGTGTTCGAAGTGCTCGTCGGATTCCTGCAGGCCTACATTTTCACCACGCTGACCGCCGTGTACATCAACATGGCGTCCCACGCGGAACACTGAGATCCCGAACCAAGAACACAACACAAGGAGAAAACAGCAATGGAAGCACTAGCAGCAATCGCCCGCTTCGCGGCAGAAGCCGGCGACGCGGTCGTTGACCCCGCCACCGAGAAGGGAATCTCCGCGGCAGCCTCCGCCGGACAGGCCTACGGATTGGCAGCAATTGGACCAGGCATCGGAATCGGCATCATTTTCGGCAAGGCCATCGAGTCGATGGCCCGCCAGCCGGAAGCCGCCGGCATGGTGCGCACGACGATGTTCCTCGGCGTCGCCTTCACAGAAGCGCTCGCCCTCATCGGCTTCGTCGTCTTCATTCTGCTCAAGTACGCCTGATCGAGTCGGTCGACGCACATGCTCATCTCCACCATCCTCCTCGCCGCCGAGGACTTGGGGCCAAACCCCATTGCCCCCGAGAACAAGGAATTGTTCTGGGGCGCGGGGTCGTTCCTCGTATTTCTCTTCGTCATGCGAGTGTTCCTCGTGCCGAAGGTGAAAAAAGGGATGGATGCGCGCTACGGGTTGATTCGTGACGGGCACGAGACCGCACAAGCCACACGAGCCGCTGCACAAGGTGACGTCGCCTCGTACGAGGCGTCGTTGGCGGAGGTTCGTGCCGAGGCGGCCGCTCGTATCGACAAGGCCCGTCAGGCACTTGATGCGGAGCGCCAAACGAAGGTGGCCGAGGTAAACACACGGATCGCTGCTCAGCGCGCGCAGGCCGACCAAGCCATCGAGGCTGCGCGAGCAGCCGCTCGGGCCGAGGTCGCGGCAGCGGTGGGAAGCGTCACGACCCGCGCAACGCAACTGGTGCTCGGCAAGTCGCCCGACGCAGCCGTGGTGAAGCGGGCGGTCGATAGCACCATGAGCGGAGGTCGTTCGTGAACGTCTTGTCCATCGTTCTCGCTGCCGAGGACCCATCACAGTCGCACCACTGGCTGTTTCCGGAAATCGGCGAGATCATCTACGGCAGCATTGCCTCGATAGTCATCTTTTCTGCGCTGTACAAGTTTGGTTGGCCAGCGGCAAAGAAGGCACTCGAGACGCGTACCGCCAAGATCCAGCAAGAAATCGACGAGTCGGCAGCGGCGCGTCGCAATGCCGAGAGTGATGCTGCCAACATCCGTAAGGCACTCGGCGACATCGCGAGCGAACGTTCGCGCATCCTGGCCGACGCCGATGCGCAGGCCGCCGCAATCCTGTCGGAAGGTCGTACGCGAATAGCCGCGGAAGTCGCCGAGATGGAGACACGAGCCACGGCCGAGATTGCGGCCGCACGTTCACGAATCGGCGACGAACTTCGCGCCGAAATTGCGCGCCTGTCGGCGGTTGCAACCAACGATGCCGTTCGTGCCGCGCTCGACGACCGTACCCAGCAGGAGCTGGTGGATGGCTTCATTTCCAAGGTGGGTGCATCGCGATGAGTGGTCAGCAGATAACCGCGTACGTGAACGCAATGTTCGACGTCGCCTCCGCGAACGACGCAGTAGCCGTCGTGGAGGACGAGATGTTCCGTCTGGCACGGGCCTACGAGACGAACGAACCCCTACGATCAGCGTTGAGCGACTCCACCGTGCCAGTGGCACGTCGTCAGGGCATCGTGGAACAGTTGCTCGGCGGCAAAGCCCACAACGTCACCGTTCAATTGGCGTCGCTGCTGGTTGGCACCGGACACGTGTCGCTCCTGCCACAGGTTGCCGACGCCCTCGTGAAGCGCGCGTCGAGTGAGAAGCAGTTGGAGGTGGCGGAGATTCGAAGTGCGGTTGCCTTGAACGACGCCCAGAAGACACGAATCGCCGAAGCCCTCTCCAAGACAACGGGCAAGAAGTTGAACCTCAAGGTTGTGGTGGATCCGACCGTCATCGGCGGAATCGTCGCGACCGTAGGCGACGAAGTCATCGACGACTCGGTTCGTACCCGCCTCGATCAAGTTAAGTCACGTTTCTAAGCGACATTCGAAAGGAAATTCACATGTCCGAACTCACACTCTCCGCCTCAGACATCGCGGTGGCCATCACGAAGGGTCTCGACGGTTACACGCCGTCGGTCGAGGCACGCACCGTTGGTCGCGTTGCAGAGATCGGGGACGGTATTGCCCGCGTGAGCGGACTTCCCGATTGTGCCGTGAACGAGTTGTTGGAATTCGAGGACGGCAGCGTCGGTTTGGCGTTGAACCTCGACGAGGATTCGATCGGTGTGGTCGTTCTCGGTAACGCCGACGGCATCGAAGAGCAACAGACGGTGAAGGCCACCGGACGAATCTTGTCGGTTCCGGTCGGCGATGCGATGCTCGGGCGCGTTGTCAATGCGCTCGGCATGCCAATCGACGGCAATGGTGACATCGTCGGCGGTCAGATGCGCCGTGTAGAGGTACAGGCGCCCGGAATCATGGGTCGAAAGCCCGTGCACGAGCCGCTACAGACCGGCATCAAGGCCATCGATGCGATGACCCCGATCGGTCGCGGACAGCGCGAACTGATCATCGGTGACCGCAAGACGGGCAAGACCACCGTCGCCATCGACACCATCCTCAACCAGAAGGGTTTGGGCGTGAAGTGCATCTACGTGGCAGTCGGTCAGAAGGGTTCGACCGTCGCCCAGACCGTGGAGACGCTGCGTCAATACGGCGCGATGGAGTACACCGTGGTGGTGGCTGCACCAGCCAGCGATCCTGCACCGTTCAAGTACCTGGCCCCGTATGCAGGGTGCGCGATGGGACAGCACTGGATGGAAAAGGGCGAGCACGCCCTCATCGTCTACGACGACCTTTCCAAGCAGGCCGAGGCGTATCGCCAGATTTCACTGCTGCTTCGTCGTCCACCGGGTCGCGAGGCCTACCCGGGTGACGTGTTCTACCTGCACAGCCGTTTGTTGGAGCGCGCAGCCAAGTTGAGCGATGAAAATGGCGCAGGCTCGCTTACCGCGCTCCCGGTGATCGAAACCAAGGCCGGCGACGTGTCGGCATACATCCCCACCAACGTGATCTCGATCACCGACGGTCAGGTGTACCTGCAGGACAGTCTGTTCAAGTCGGGCGTGCGTCCAGCCGTCGACGTGGGTATCTCGGTCAGCCGTGTCGGTGGTGCCGCACAAATCAAGGCGATGAAGAGCGTGTCGGGCACCTTGAAGCTCGACCTCGCGCAGTTCCGCGAACTCGAGGCATTCGCCACCTTCGGATCGGAGTTGGACGCCATCTCCAAGGCCCAGTTGGAGCGTGGCTACCGCCTGGTGGAATTGCTCAAGCAGCCGCTCAACAGTCCGATGCCCGTCGAAGAGCAAGTGGTGTCGATCTTTGCCGGCACCAAGGGATATCTCGATGACATTCCCGTCGCCGACGTGCGACGCTTCGAACAGGAGTTGCTCGAGCACATGCGATCGCGTCACGGAAGCATGTTGGCGGGCATTCGCCAGAACCCCAAATCCGACATTCCTGCCGATCTGGCGGGCGTCGTGGCGGATTTCAAGAAATCCTTCGCGTCGACCCCGGTCGCAGGCGCATCGGCCGACCCGACCAAGACCACCGCTGGCGAAGTCGGTCAGGCTGCCAGCAAGAAGACCCTGGCGACGGAGTAATCGAAGCACATGGCCGGCGGTCAAGAGCGCATTCTTCGTGGACGGATCCGTTCCGTTCAGGCAACGAAGAAGATCACTCGTGCCATGGAGTTGATCGCCGCGTCGCGCATCGTGAAGGCCCAGCAACGGGTACAAGCAGCCGTGCCGTACAGCGAGATGATCACCAACGTGGTGAAGGACCTCGCCGCCGGAGGCTCCGGCAACGAATCGGCATTCATGAAGCCCCGTGACGTGGTGAAAACCACCTGCTACGTCACCATCGCGGCTGATCGCGGCCTTTGTGGCGGCTACAACGCGGGTGTCTTGCGTGCCACCGAGGGCGAAGTAAAGGCCGACGTGCTGGCCGGTAAGGACTACGCCATCGTGCCCGTGGGTCGCAAGAGCGAGAGCTATTTCAAGTTCCGCGGATATGCGCTCCGCCAAGGCTTCGGCGGGTTCTCCGACGCTCCGAAGTACGAGAACGCCAAGGCGATCGGGGAGTACGTGGTGGAACAGTTCCTGTCCGGCGCGGTCGATCGCGTGGAGTTGGTGTACACGCGATTCGTGTCCTCGGGAACCCAGGAAGTGGTTCGGCGTCCGCTGATTCCGCTCGAGCGGGAAGTGGTGGAAGATGGCGATGGAAAGCCGGAGGGCGGCGTGAGCGCCTACGAGTTCGAGCCGAGTGCGGAGGACATCCTCGGTTCACTGCTACCGCGCTATGTTGAGGCTCGAATCTATGCGGCCCTGCTCAATGCGGCTGCCAGCGAGCACGCATTTCGTCAGCGTGCGATGAAGTCGGCAACCGACAATGCCGAGGAACTCATCAAGAGCCTGTCGCGCACCATGAACCGCGCACGCCAGGACTCCATCACCACGGAAATCATGGAGATCGTTGGCGGCGCAGAGGCACTGAGTGGTGCCGACGAGATGGTGGGCGTCTGATTACTAATCGCACGCTCGCACGTTCTTCCCAATTCGCAAATTCGACAAAGGAGCAATCATGACAGCAACGATGAGCAACACCAAGACTGTGGAAGGTCGTGTCGTGGCGATCGCCGGACCGGTGATCGACGTGGAGTTTCCCCGCGGCAGCCTGCCGGAGCTGAATCGTGCGCTCGAATTCACCATCGACGTCGATGGCAAGCCCAACACGGTGCTTGCCGAAGTTGCTCAGCAACTCGGCCGCAGCCGCGTTCGCGCAGTATGCATGAAGCCAACCGACGGTTTGCGTCGTGGCACACCCGTGCGCGACACCGGTCGTGGCATCTGCGTGCCGGTTGGAGAAAAGACGCTCGGTCACGTGTGGAACGTATGGGGCGATGTGCTCGACGGCAACCAGGACGATTTCAAGGACGTCGAGCGTTGGGACATCCACCGCCCGGCACCTGCATTCGACACGTTGGAGCCGACCAAGCGCATGTTCGAAACGGGCATCAAGGTGATCGACCTGCTCACCCCGTATCTTGCCGGTGGAAAGATCGGTCTCTTCGGTGGCGCGGGCGTGGGCAAGACCGTGCTCATCACCGAGATGATCAACCGCGTGGCATCCAAGCACGGTGGCGTGTCGGTGTTCGCCGGCGTGGGTGAGCGAACCCGCGAAGGTACCGACCTGCGAATTGAAATGGCGGAGTCGGGTGTGTTCGAGAAAGCCGCGCTGGTGTTCGGACAGATGGATGAGCCACCGGGCGTACGTTTGCGCGTGGCGCTTTCTGCCCTCACGATGGCCGAGTACTTCCGCGACGTGAAGAACCAGGACGTGCTGTTGTTCGTGGACAACATCTTCCGCTTCGTGCAGGCGGGCTCCGAGGTGTCAACCCTGCTCGGTCGAATGCCGTCGGCGGTGGGCTACCAGCCGACGTTGGCGGACGAAATGGGTCAGCTACAGGAGCGCATTACGTCGACCCGCGGTCGATCGATCACCTCGCTGCAGGCCGTGTACGTGCCTGCTGACGACTACACCGACCCGGCACCGTTCACCACGTTCACCTTCTTGGACGCAACCACGGAATTGTCGCGACAGATTGCATCGTTGGGCATCTACCCGGCGGTGGACCCGCTCGCGTCGACCTCCACCATCTTGTCGCCCGAAGTGGTGGGCGAGCGCCACTACAACGTGGCGCGCCGCGTGCAGGAAATCCTGCAGCGTTACAAGGAACTCCAGGACATCATTGCGATTCTCGGATTGGACGAACTGTCGGAAGAAGACCGTCAAACCGTGTCTCGCGCTCGCAAGGTGCAGCGCTTCCTGTCGCAGCCGTTCTACGTGGCAGAGGTGTTCACCGGCGTGAAGGGTGAGTACGTGCCGACCTCCGAAACCGTGGAGAGCTTCGAGGCCATCGTGAAAGGCGAACTCGATGAGGTCCCCGAGCAGGCGTTCCTCAACGTGGGCAGCGTCGAGCAGGTGTTGGCCAAGGCCAAGGCCCTGCAAGAGTCGGCGGAGTAGGCAGAACCCCACGTGGCCAGCGGAGCGACCATGAAGGTTGAGGTGGTGTCACCCGAGCGCGTGCTGTTCAGCGGCATCGCAACGCAGGTAATCACCCGAACCGAGAGCGGGGGCGAGATCGCCTTCCTGCCCGGCCATACCTCGTTCCTCGGTGTGCTCACCGAAAACCACACACGCATCTACCTGGAGGACGGCAAGGTGCAGAATCTCGCCGTACATCGTGGTTATGTGGAAGCCTCCGGGGCCCATGTGACGATCTTGTCGGACAATGCCGAACTCGCCGAGGACATCGACGTGACACGTGCCCGTGCGGCAAAAGAGCGTGCCGAAACCGCGATGCGTAGCGAGCACGACGCCAGCGTCGAAGCAGACCTACGCCGCGCCCATGCACGCCTGTCAGCCACCGGCGGACTCGGCAACCCCTGAGTGTCGTGAACGTTCCTCGCTGACCGGAGCATCGTGACGAAGGCCCCGTTCTCGCACGCACTCGTTACCGGTGCGTCGAGTGGGATCGGCGAGGCGATTGCACACAAACTCGGCAAGGCCGGTGTTGGTATGGTCCTGGTAGCACGACGAAAGGAGCGTCTCGACGGGCTTGCCGCTCGGTACCCCAACGTCGAGGTGTTGGCCGCCGACCTCACGACTGCCGAAGGCCTCGACTCCGTGCTCGCTCGGCTCGGCGACGCCACGCTTCCTGTGGTGGAACTCGTGGTGAACAATGCCGGGTTCGGCACGAGTGGTTCGTTCTCCGCCGCCAACCCCGAGCGCCTGAGTCGCGAAATCTCGCTCAACATCAACGCCCTCACACGAATTTCGCACGAGGCCATTCGCCAGATGCAGCCGCGCGGTCGTGGTTACCTGCTGAACGTCTCGAGCATCGCGTCGTTTCAACCCGGTCCGGATCTCGCGGTGTATGCGGCGACGAAGGCATTCGTCACCAGCCTCACACAGGCGTTGCACGAGGAACTTCGCGGTTCGGGTATCCGTGTGACGGCCCTGTGCCCGGGGCTCACGCACACCGAGTTTCAAAGCATCTCCAATACGTCTGGACTGGAATCGAGTTTTCCCGAATTTGCATGGATGTCGGCGGACGATGTGGCCCGGGACGGGTTGCGTGCGGTGGCGGCGGGCAAGGCCATTTGCGTGCCGGGGCTGGTGAACAAGTCGTTGGCGACGGTGTCCACGTTCACGCCGCGCGGAGTCGCGCGGCGGATTGCCGGCCTGGCGACCCGGCTGCGATAACGACCCGATTACTCGACGACGGTGATTTCCAACGGAGTTGCTTTCGTAAGGGTCGTGTAGGGAATCGCGTTGAACACGAGTTGATAGCTGCCGGGCCGCAGGTTCTTGGGGATTTCCAACGTCATTGGAACCTCTCGGAAAAAGGTGGTGCGCACCACGTCGATCCGGGCCGGGTCATTGTTGGTGAGCACGTCCCCGCACTCCGTGGCGCGATTACCCACGACGACGAGCTGGGTGTATCCACCCGCGAATGCACTGGTGCCCGCGAGTGATACCGAAACGCTCGTGGTCCAGCCCGGGGTTGGTGGCACCGTAAGGTCGACCCCGATGGTGGATTGACATGCGGCAACGAGGTCGGGGAGGGTGTTGATTCCTCCCCGATCGAAGGGGTTGATGAAGACCGCAGAGATCCGCACGTTCACATTGAGAGACCTGCCCCGTTTCACTCGGAGCCGATCTACGCTCACATCGGCACGAATATCGTTCGCCGTGATGTATTGACTCGGGAGGGTGAAGTTGACACCCCCGGTTGGCAGCAATGTCGTGGCCGGTGAATTCGAATTACGAGGCGGCTTCGTGGTACTCGTTGCCGGAACCGAGGTCTCGGCGGGAAGGGTGGTGTCCACCACGGGGATGGTCGTCGAAGTCGCGGGAATCGTGCTGCTGGACGACGTGGTGACGGGAGCCGATGTGGAAGTTGCCGACGCGACGGTGGTGGACGTGATTCGATCCGGAGCAACTACCGTGTTCGTCGCATCGTCGGATCCAATCAATGCGAGACCGCCCAAAATCAGCAGAGTAGTGACCCCTGACGCAACCAGCCCGGTGATCCATGCTGCGCGATTGCCGCGAATCACCTCGGCCACGAGCGAACTTACCGGCGCGGGGAGTCCGTAGTGAAGTTCTGCGGTGTGAACTCCGCCTGATCGGTGAAGCGCGCCGAGGGCAATGAGTTCGGGGCGACCCCGTCGGCGTACCGTCACCCATGGACGTAGGAACGCAGCCCACCAGGGCAGGCGCATCGACACCCGAATGATGCCATTCGAGCGGTCTTCAACAATGGAAATGTCGCGGGCACGTGCATTCACGGATCCGAGAACCGGAAACAGCACCTCGTCGTCTTGGATTGCGACCATTGATGTCGAGATCGGCACGACCGCGCTGGCCGAATCGCCGGAGGAAGGAGACGAGACTGCGCGGTGCACCTCATCGCCGAACAATTCGGAGATTTGTCGCAGCGACGTGGTGAAGTCCGGACTGTCGGCGTCGAAATCGAAGATGAACCCTGCAAGATCGCCTCGCGCATCTCGCGCGATGGTGAGCAGCGATGTGACGTCCTGCAATCGACTCCATTGATCGGCGGGCACCACGAATCCCTCCCACCGTTGGCCGAGGAGATCATACGAGAGGCGGATATCAGCCACGTCGAACCCCCATGTGTGCAAGAGATGCCTGCAGCAGTTCCATGACGCACCGCTTGCAGCGCGATCGACGCTGACGTTGTGCCGCGCTTGACTTACTCATTCCACCTTCGTAACGGTCGACGACCGAGTAGATGACATCGTCGAACCATGTTTCGCCCACCGCAGCATCGTTACCTTCGAGAAGGGCCAAATGTAGGACTTCCGTTGCTGCGGCATACGTGACCCTGTCGTTGCACGTGCTGCAGGTGAATCCATTCGACGTCACCTGATGCAACGCAGTGAACAATTCTTCGATGAACACCTGGGAAGTGACGGATTGATCGGGTCCGTGTGGAACCGGCGTGATGCGAGCCAGGCTGACCAGTGCATTGGATTCGCTGCGTTGTCGCCGAGCGAGGTCGATGGCAAGATTGGCCATCGAGCGGTAGGCGTACCGAATGGCACCCTCGTCGCTGACGACGTTGGGGAGCCTCTCCGTTCGACGGCTGAAGGCGGCGGTGAGTTTCTCGGTTGTCATCGCAACCAGATCGTGGGAATCCGCCGAGATGCCGTATTTCCGAGCCAGCCGAATGGCTGCCTCCAACCCGGATTGCGAGCGCGACCAGCGCATCATTGCCTCAAATTGTTGCTGGGTGGTCCAGGTGCTCATCGGACCGAGACGGTAAGACTAAGCGTCGGCCTATAGCTTGTCACATCGGGCCTTGGACTCCGTTTGTAGACCGATGAAACGTCTCCTATCCGCAGCAGTCATTGGCCTCATCGTTGCCGGACACCTGGCCATCCCAGCCGATGCACGAGTGGTACCGGACATCCGCGGTACGAAGTGCACCAAGTTGGGGGTATCGCGCACGGTGAAGCGCGTGTCGTATACGTGCTCCAAATCGGGCCGGGGGCTTGTTTGGCGATCTGCACGACCAGCTCGAGGTAGCGCATCGACCACTACGACGGCGGTTACGACGACTAGCAGCATCGTGCCTCGTCGCACGGCCGCGCAAGTTGTTGCCGAAAAAATCAATACGCACGTCGCATCCATGCGCAAGCGAAATCAGACTGTGCCACTCATCGAGTATCGGTTCGGCGCCAGCGTCGGCGAGACTGATCGTGCACTTACACGCCAACTTGCAGAAGCATTCTTCAAGTACGGTTCGTTTCCCCAGCTTGCCAACTATCGGAACGCAATATCAGTATCGCTTAGTGATGAGGAGGCTGTCCTTACGACGGCGCCTTGGCAAAACATCGCAGATTGGGGGCCAATCGCCGGTGGATACACAGGTACGGGCACGTATTCATTGGTCGTAGAGAACTTCACTTCACACCGATGTGGGCGGGGTGCAACCGTTGACGCATGCACTGCACGTTCAAATGGTGGGGATCTGGGGCACTATCGAGTTCGTGTCAACGTTCTTCACGAGTTCTCGCATGGCGGAAAAGTTGCTCTAATGGGCTTCAACCCCACTCAAGTCAATCGAAATCTTGAACGAATGCCGTATTGGTTCGCTTCGGGAATTAGCAATATTCAAGGGGCAATGCTGCTCGCTGTTATCGACGACCGCCCATACTCCAATCCCAATATCTCTGCAAGCGAAGGCAATCGTTGCCTAACTTCCCCAATCTCGCTGACCAGTATTCAGGACCAAACTACGGGTGGAGGAAGTTGTCGAGGTACGGGAACAGGGGATTTTGCAAACGAGTTACTCGTTGCGCGATTTGGCCTTGAGCACGTGCTTGAGTTTGTCCGCGAGTCCGGACAAATAGCGACAAAGGATCAGTGGTCCAATTGGTATAGCGCATGGAGCCCGACGTTCATCAGGTTGTTCTTGCAGAGCCCTCAATCGTTCGAGCGCGACGTAGAGACGTATCGTACTGCAGTCATTGCCGGCACCTCACTACCAGATGATTTTCTCGATGCAAAAGAGCGGACATGAGGATTTCAAAACAGCTACTCGTCGCTATTCTGCTCTTCACCGCCGTCGATTCTTCGGACGTCGTCGGTGTGCATGCGGCGACACCCCAATTGGTGGGCAAGAGCTGCAAGGTCCTAGGCACGACTCGCGTTGTAAAGAACGCTTCGTACCTCTGCGTGAAGTCGGGTCGGTCACTGAAGTGGCGACGCGCAAAGCGAAGCTCTGGGTCGACAGCCAGTGGTTCGAAGACCACCAGCACAGTGCCAGCCAGTACCACGACGGGGGTCGCGTCGAAACCATGTCGAAGTATCTCCCAGATAACTGGACGACTGCCCAATGAGTTGCAGAAACGTGAGTGGGCACTGGTCGTTGAGCAATTGCAGCCCATTCTCGCCACTGCCGATCGGACTGGTCGAACCACGGCCGAAATTGACACCTACGACGATCCGCAAACGGGAACCCTGAACTACGGGCGGTACTACCCGATGACTTACCCGGCAGCAGTTGATGAAACCCAGGGTGGAAGATGTGCCTACCTGGCGCTCGTCTTTGGAGTCATGGTTCGGTTCACAGGATCTGACACTTCCGATGCGGTGGCGAAAGCCGGTATTCAGGCAGCGGTGAAGTCGCTGTTGGAGGAGTCGCTGACCAAACATACGAAAGTGGATGGATACGACGTTGATGTCATCCTCGTCGAGCCCGTCCTGGAACACTGTCCTGGTCGAGCGATCCAAGGGTCACGGCTTCAGTGTCCTTGGAATGACTACGGATTCCTTTATTTCCGTACTGCAGCATTGAAGGCAGCACAAGTTGCAGCTACACCAGAGAGTGAAATTTTCTCGTTGTCCGTAAAGGGTGCGACGTTTCCGCCTCGGCCATTCGAACAGATCGTCGGGATTGGTCCATCGACAAGGTCCGTGGAAGCGGGATCCACTCGCGACATCGTTCCAGCGACGAACAAGAGTCATCAAGCCAGCACCTACGTTGAATTCTCGGCGCAGACCTTTGAGCTGGGCCAATCAATCTCAACCGACACTCCACTCCCAGTTGACTCGATAACTGCGCGAACAGTCGGGCACGTGAGCATCATCGACGGTCGACCTACATCCGGCGTTGGTGCTGGGGTTGCGGCGACCATTCGAACTCGCATCCTCAGATACAACGGCACGGGTGACATTCCTCTCGCGACACGTCGAAGCGATTTTTCACTACATGTTGATACTTCTCAGGCGGTGGTTTTCCCTCACTACTCCTCGGTCACCTTCAGCCTCCCGAGAGGCACCATCCTCAGTCCGGGTAAGTACCTGTTGACGTTCACCGTTTCAGGATGGAACCCAGTTGGCTCGTACATTCGGCTGGAAAGTTTTGCCGAGGGCAATACGGGTCAGACAGACGTCTATCCACCGGGTAGGGCTTATCGGTCGTGCAACTTGCGGGAGCGAATTGGCTATCGACTGACCGACAATCCTCGGATTTCATCGATTGGCGATGAAGCGACTGGTTCCAGTTGCGAGTTGTTCTATGCCGAGGTGTCGAAGGGTGAGAATCCCGCACGGGGACTACAGCACACCTGGGTGTGGTCCGATATGGCTCTGACACTCAACGCCCCCTGAGTCCAGGTGCAATACGGCTAGATCTTTAGGTAGATAGCCCCGTCTCGCTCACTTACTTTGTATGAAGTAAGCGCGATCTCTGCAGGACCTTCAATGACTGCGCCCGTCGCGGCGTTGAAGACCGAGCCGTGAGCCGGGCAGGTGAGCCTTCCGGATGGACCGGGACTCACCAACGCACCTGCATGCGTGCAACTGCGACTGAACCCGACGACGCCATTCGAGGTTCGTGTAACCACCACGGCGTAATTGTCGCCACCGGAAGTCACGACCGCGATTTTGCTGGCGCCCGCGGCAAGCTCGCTTGAGGCAAAGACCTTCACATCGCTGGTGGTGGGCTGAGGCGGAGGCGTCGTCTTCGCGCGTCGCCACTTATTCCCGTTGGGGGTCTTCACGCATTCGAACGTCTTGCCACCGCTGGTCTTTCGTCGGCCAACCTTTCGGCACGACCCGCCAACACGAACGACGGGTTCGCGCAGAGCGTCAACCGACGTTGGTGCGAACAAGAAGGCGACGAATCCCGTGGAGACCATTCCAAGGAGCGAGCGACGTGAAATCTTGGCCATCACCACACCCTAGATGGGTACGCTGTCGGTCGTGAAGCGGTCGAGAGTGATTTTCCTGGTGGTCGCAATGCTCTCCGTGCTTACGGGCGCTTCCAATCCCACACGTGCACAGCAGCACGCCGACCCCGCTCGTGTATTGGTGCTGGGGGACTCGGTCTTCAATGCGTTCACCCATGTGGACTCGGCGGCTGAACTGATGAATCAACGCCAGACCACGATCTTTGCAACGCAGGGCTGCCAGCGGCTCATCAACGAGGGCTGCATGGACTTCGCCAAACTGAGTGCACTCCAGCAATTGCGACGCCATGCCGGCAAATTTACCGACGTCGTGGTGATCGGCACCGGGTACAACGACCGACTCGGTCCCGAGTTCAAGGCGGCAGTGAGCGCAATCATGAAGGAGGCCGAGGCTCAGGGAGTAGAAGTGTTGTGGGTGACCTATCGCGTTGCGGGGAACGTGAAGGGCAAATCACGAGTCCTCAATTCACAGTTGCGTCGATTCGACCAGCGCTGGGAGAGCCTGCACGTCGCCGATTGGGATGCACACAGCAAGGACACCGAGGGATGGTTTCGAGAGGACGGCGTGCACCTCATCACGCAAGGCGCCATTGGGCTGGCGAAGTTATTGAACGGTGAACTGGCACCGATCCTTGAACGGCGCGATGCTTCGCCCGTGGTGCCGTCGGTACCGTAGCGCGTTTCGTCTGCCCGGGCCACGCAGAACCGGGTCGTAAACCCGTCTAGCGGAATTCGTCGGAGGAGTACTGCCCGATCCGGTCGGCGCGATGGCGCGTGTCGATGGTGCGTATGGTGCCGCTGCGAACACGCATGACCAAACTCTGCGAACTCGCACCGTACGCGTCGTACCGCACACCGCGAAGGAGGTCGCCGTCGGTCACGCCGGTGGCGGCAAAGAATGCATCGTCGCAACGAACCAGGTCGTCGGTGGTGAGCACCCGATTCATGTCGATACCTGAGGCTTTCGCCAGTATCCGATCCTCCTCGCCACGAGCCCAGAGCAACCCCTGAATCTCACCACCCAGCGCCTTGATGGCGGCTGCGGACGTCACGCCCTCGGGTGTCCCGCCGATTCCCATGAGCGCATCGACACCGGTTTGTGGCCAAGCGGCCGCGATGGCGCCGAAGATGTCGCCGTCGGCGATCATCTTGATGCGACAGCCCGCCGCACGAATCTCCCCAACGAGGTCATCGTGGCGCGGCCGATCCAGGACGATGATGGTGAGCTCGTTGAGTGTCTTGCGTTTTGCCCGGGCGATGGAATTCAGGTTGTCACGCACCGATTTGGTGATGTCTATTGCACCGCGCGCCTCGGGGCCCACCGCAATCTTGTTCATGTAGACGAACGGACCCGGGTTCAACATCGAACCGCGCTCGGCAACGGCGATGACACTCAGGGCATTGCCGCGTCCCAGCGACGTGAGCGTGGTTCCGTCGATCGGGTCGACAGCAACGTCGGTGACGGGTTGGTTGCCGTTGCCGACGTGTTCGCCATTGAACAGCATCGGCGCCTCGTCCTTTTCGCCCTCACCGATGACGACGATTCCGTCCATGTTGACGGTTTCCAGGAGATTGCGCATGGCGTCAACGGCGGCACCATCGGCTGCATGCTTATCGCCGCGACCAACCCATTTGGACGCCGCAAGGGCCGCAGACTCGGTCACCCGAACGAGTTCCATCGCCAAGTTGCGGTCAGGTTTGTGGGTGAGGGGCACCAACCCCAAATTACCCCATCTGCCAGCCACTAACCTTCGTCGCATGGACGAGTGGGACCCACGGAATCCCGAATCGCCGACGGTGCGATACGACCTTGCGGATTGGTCGCTCGAGGAACGCGTGGAGCTGGTGGAGCTCCTCGCAGAGGCCGATATTCGTCACGACTGGGACGGAACGGAATTGTTGGTACCCGCCGCCGCCGAGGCGTCGGTCGATGCGATCTTGGACGAGGTGGAGGATGCCGAGGATGCACCGTCATCGTTGACGGGAGAACTCGAGGAATTCGAATTGGAAGAGTGGACCACCGCCGACCGCGTGGAATTCGCCGCCGTCCTCGTCGATCGAGGGATCGGACACCGCTGGGAGGACAATCTCCTGCTCGTGCGAGTGGACGACGCCGACGCGGTCGAGGATCTGCTCGACGAGTTCGACCGCTGAGCGACGCATCTCAGTAGCGTTGACCAGGTGACCGACGCATCGTCACAGTTGCTCGCGGAAGTGGAGATTTTCCACTCGCGCACCCAGTCACCGACTCGCCGTCTGTCGCTCGGCAACTTGGTGCTTCCGGTGGACCCGGCCCCGGGTTTGGGTGGGCTGTTGCTGGGTGGAATCATCGCGGCCCATCTACACGAGGTTGACGAGGAGTTGGTTCCCGACGTTCATCGCTTGGTGCTGCAGGTGGATCGCGGAGATCGTGTAGTGCAGCCACGCTTGTTGCACCGCTACCAAATCGACCGTCAGGGTCTGTCGCGCAGCCGACACCGCTTGGTGGGCGACGGTGAGCAATTGAGTTACGAGTTCGAGTCCAACGGCAGCGCACTGCAACAGGTGCTGGGTGCCATCTATTCGCTCGAGCGGCTCGACGTGCTGGTTCGCCACGTGCTCACGCCCGTGTTGCACAAGGCCATGCGCTGGCGAGGCCCCATCGACACCACCTTTCTCTCGTACCTGGCGGGTACCGCCACGTCGTCGATCACGGCGATGACCGACCCTCGCGCATGGGCGCTGGAGTTGCTGGGGTTTCCCGCTGGCACCGTAAGTCCCACCAAGCGCGACGTGCAACGCCGTTATCGGGAGAGTTTGCGCGAGGCGCATCCCGACCACGGTGGTCGCGTCGACGATGCTGGCCAACGAATCGAACAACTCGGCGAGGCACGCCGGGTGCTCCTCTCTGCAATTCAGTGAGCGGTGTTTGCGGCCTCGTGCTGTTTCCTGGTGCGGGATCGAGTGCAAACCACTCGTCATTGCTGACGATTGAATCCGCGCTTGCCCCGCTGCCGGTGATGCGTGTGGATTTCCCCTACCGACTGGCGGGTCGTCGTGCACCCGATCGCGCTCCGGTGCTCGTTCGTGCCGTGTGTGATGCGGTGCAACGGGCCTGCGAACGGTGGTCGTGTACGTCGGATGAACTGGTGATCGGTGGTCGATCGATGGGAGGTCGCATGTGCAGCATGGCGGCAGCCGGTTTCGACGGCAATCGACGTGCGCCCCAACCCGCCCAGGAGCCGCTCGGAGTCGCAGGAGTTGTGTGCATCAGTTACCCGCTGCACCCGCCGCGACAGCCCGCCACGCTGCGCGTGGAGCACCTACCGCGCATGAACGTGCCGTCGCTCTTCGTGAGTGGCACTCGGGACGATTTCGCCACTCCCGAGGAATTGCAGATGCATCTGGCGGTCATGTCACTGCCGCCGGAAGTGCACTTCATCGACGGTGGGCGGCACGACTTGCGGGGCAAGGACGACGCCGTCGCCACGATCGTGGCTCGGTGGCTGTTGCAGCTCCCCAAGTAGCCTTCGGTCGCCATGCGTGGGTTGGGAACACTGATCAACGTGGTGTTGGTGGTAGTTGGTAGTGGTATCGGCCTGATGGTCGGAGATCGGATACCTGAACGTGCCCGCGCCACCATGCTGCAGGTCATCGGTTTGGTCACCATTGCGTTGGGTGTCAGCGATGCAATAGACACCCGCAACATGGTGTTCCCGCTCGTTGGTATGGCAGTCGGAGCGATGGTCGGCGAACTGCTCGCCATCGAGGATCGACTCGAACGGCTGGGCACACGGCTGCAGCGTCGATTCGACCGCGATGTCACGTCGGCCCAAGGTGGGAGCGAACGAAACTTTGTGAAGGGATTCGTCACGGCCTCGGCACTGTATTGCATCGGGCCGCTCACCGTGTTGGGCGCCATCGAGGACGCAAGCGGAGCGACACCGCAGTTGTACATCATCAAGGGATTGCTCGATGGTTTCGTGTCGATCATGTTTGCGGCCACCTACGGGCTCGGTGTCGCATTCAGTGCGTTGTCCGTGCTCGTGGTGCAGGGCGGACTCACGCTGGGTGGTGCCGGACTCGATTCCGTGCTGGATGATCGAATGCGAACCGAGTTGTTCGCAGCCGGCGGTTTGGCGGTGATCGGCATTGGGTTGAACCTGCTGCAGGTCACCAAGATCCGTTTGGCCAACTTGCTCCCCGGGCTCGTATTGACCCCGATCCTCGTTGCGATCTTCGCCGTCTAGCTCAGGATTGGCCGTTTAGTCCCATACCTCTGGCTGCACCTTCGGTTTCGTCTGGCGCCGTCGGGTACGAGGTGTCGGCGGCATGGACGATTCCGCAGCAAACGGGTCCAACACGCCTCGCAAGCGACCAGCCTCGGTGGCCAACATTCGGATTCGCTGCGCCAAGCCCACGAGGTTGTCGGGCAACGCGCAACGGTGAGGTGAACGCCGTTGACCTCACCACCATCACCGCCGAGGTGATTCCCGATCCGGATGCCGTGGTACCCGAGGCGGGCGCCCACCGCGGCGTCTACTTGTAGTCGTCGG
>Ga0222714_10002210_pt1 | contig 20908 bp, 17 predicted proteins | sample C33_3DmetaG_FD_165048 | JGI IMG/M metagenome (GOLD analysis project Ga0222714, IMG submission 165048) | Estuarine water microbial communities from San Francisco Bay, California, United States - C33_3D | ecosystem: Environmental > Aquatic > Marine > Unclassified | place: USA: California...
CATCATAGGGTCTGTATTGGCCCTTACCGAAACGGTTTTATCCTGACGCCCTAATTGACCTACTTTTGGATGAAATTCTACCGAAATAATATCCGTCTTTCCTGGGGCTATTGCCTTTTCGGGTTTTCTTGGCGTAGTACAGCCACACGAGGCCTTTACATCTTGAATATATAAGGGTTTGTTGCCTGTGTTTTTCACCTCGAAATTAAAGCTGTGTTTGGTGTCTTCCATTACCTTACCAAAGTCATGTTCTAGCACTGAAAATTCCATGGAAGTCATATTTGACTTGGCTTCTGCCTCCAGGCGCTTTTCCTCCTCGGCTACTTCCTTGAGGCTATTTTGTAGCTCTTTGGTGTTGGCATCTGTTGCAACGATAGAATTCTGTGTGTTTATTTCGGGTTTTTCGGATGCCGTACATGCTGCTAATCCGCCTATGAAAATTGAAATACTGAGAATGTTGGGTTTCATTTATTAAAAATTAACTGATTTAAAGTTAATCAAAACTTAGTTTACTAGACTTTGGTTATTTGGTCATAAAAAAAGTCCTTTCGATTGGAAAGGACTTTTTTCTTGTGCCCACGACTGGATTCGAACCAGCACACCTGTTGGCACCACCCCCTCAAGATGGCGTGTCTACCAATTTCACCACGTGGGCAGCAGACTTTTGTAAGTAAATTTGGGCTACAAAGATAAATATTTTAGCGAATTCTTTGCCCAGAAATGATAGAAACCTATAACTTCGAAAAAATTTATTTTCGATGGCCCATCTCAATACGCAAAAAATTTCATTCGCAGGATTATTAATCACAACAGGTATAGTTTTTGGAGATATTGGTACTTCGCCATTATACGTGTTTCAGGCCATCACAGGTGGGGGTGCTCACGTTTCTGAACCCTTCATTTTGGGGGCACTTTCTAGTGTAATTTGGACACTCATTTTACTAGCAACTGTCAAATATATCTTCTTTGCACTCAACGCAGATAACAAAGGGGAGGGTGGTATTTTTGCTTTGTTTGCCTTGCTTAAAAAGAAGAATTATAAGTGGATCTTAATACCTGCATTGATTGGCTGCGCCACCTTGATGGCAGATGGTTTCATTACACCCGCCATTTCAATTTCATCGGCAGTGGAAGGTATCAATACCATATATCCTGACATGCCCGTCATACCCATTGTCGTGACTATTATTGTGCTGTTATTTACTATTCAGCAATTCGGAACCTCGGCCATTGGTAAAATGTTTGGGCCTATCATGGCGCTTTGGTTTTTATTTTTAGGCTATTTGGGTTCTATTCATATTTTAGACAATCCAGTTGTTTTAAAGGCTTTCAATCCTTATTGGGCCTATAATTTAATGGCCAATGTCGATGGCGGTTTTGCAGTTTTGGGTTCTGTATTTTTATGTACAACAGGAGCAGAGGCCCTTTATTCAGATTTAGGGCACTGCGGTAAGGGTAATATTCGCATGAGTTGGGCCTTTGTGTCTACGCTTTTGGTAATAAATTATTTAGGTCAGGCGGCCCTGTGTTTATCGCCAGATTTTCATGTAGTAGAAAACCAAACGATATTTTACAGCATGGTACCAGAACACATCTTACCGCTTGCCATTGCCATAGCTACAGCGGCAACAATTATTGCTTCTCAGGCCCTCATTACAGGTGTTTTTACACTGATGAATGAAGCGATCAAACTCAAACTTTGGACGAACCTAAGGGTCAAATACCCTACTGAACATCAAGGCCAAATTTACATTCCGTTTATAAATTGGTTTTTAATGATAGGTTGTTTGGTGGTGATTGCAATTTTCAAAGAGTCGAGCGCAATGGAACACACCTATGGTTTGGCAATTACCATAGATATGGTCATGACTTCTATTTTGCTTGGTTTTCTCTTGCTTTTGAAATATCCTAAGGCAAAAGCTTTTTACCTGCTAATCTTTATTGCCTTTTTGAGTATAGAGGGTGTATTTTTACTTTCAAATTTAGGCAAAGTTGTTTCTGGCGGATGGTTTACCCTTATTCTCGCCTCTACCTTCTTTGGCATATTATTTTTGTACTACAAAGCAAAACAGTTGCGCACAAGCATCACTGAATATTTGCCAATGAACTCTGTTGTGCCCATGTTAAATGCCGTTCGCGACGACAAATCTATTGAGTTTGAGGCCACTAATTTGGTCTTTCCAACGCGCTCTGATTCTGCCAATAAATTAGACCTAACCGTATACCATTCTCTATTTTATAAAAAACCGCGCAAGGCGGGCACCATTTGGTTCATGCACATTGATATTCTCAACGAACCATGGGGTGTGCATTATTCTGTACATCAAATCATTGACAAGCGCTGTTATTACGTCACCTTACAGATGGGCTTCAAAGAAGAGCACCGCATCGAATATATGATGCGTAAGATTTATAGAAAAATGATTGAAAAAGGTGAGTTTACTGGCGAAAGTATTTTTGAAAGTGTCCGGGGCAAACTCGAGCAAGTAGACTTTAAGTTTATCGTTTTGAATTCTCGCGTTTCCATGGATAACGATCTAACTCCATTTCAGAAACTCTGCGTAAAGGTGTATCGCTTCGTTAAGTCTATAGGCTTGAAACCTGCAGAAGATTTTGGTTTAGACAAGACAAACGTAGTTGTAGATTATATTCCTATCACCGTTGCCCAACAAGTAGATCAAGAGCTCATAGAAGACTTTGAAGACTATTCCCAAAAAATTTAGGCTTAAGCGGCTTCGATATAATTTAAATCTTTGTTAAAAGTTTCCTTTAATTGACTTAGACTATAAAAGGCGAGTGAAACAAAGATAAACCCAACGATGCTTGCGGCAATACCATCATTGATTCCAAATGACAGGAGCAGTCCAAATAGCAGCATAATTACGTTTACTGATCCACGTACAAAATTGGGAACCGTATTGGCCGCTGTAGACCGAATATTGGTTCCGAATTGTTCAGCTGCAATGGTGACAAAAATAGCCCAATAACCAGTGCCTGCACCCAGTAAGAAACAAAGCAAATAATAGGCCTCACTTGAAATTTGGAACCAATGAAAAAATCCTAAAAAAAGTAGGGTGGTAATCATTGTAAAAAACAAATAGAGCTTTACCACCTTTTTGCGACTTTTCATCCATTGACTTAAAAAACCTGCAAGTAAATCGCCTGCACTTAGGCCTATGTAGCAATACATGACTGCTTTTCCATTAGAAATATCATATAAACCAAGCCAAGGGCCGAAATTATCAGAAGAATTCATAATCAAAAGGCCTACAGTATACCAAATAGGAATGCCAATGCTAATACAATGCAAGTACTTGATGAGATTTTCTTTCTTGCGAAATAGCAGTCTTAAATCGCCTTTTTTGATGCTCGATTCTTTGTGCATGTTTTCAAAAAAGCCTGACTCGAGTGCGCCCACTCTCAAAAGCAATAATACAAGCCCCATGGCGCCACCAATTAAATATACAACCTGCCAATTGGCGGGCTGCCACCCGCTGAGCTGTTCAATAAAATGGCCAACTGCTGCGCCTTCAGCACCTATTAAAGAGGCTGCAACGGCACCCAATGCACCAAATGTAACGACAATCATTGTGCCGTAGCCTCTTGTTTCTTTTGGCATGAGCTCAGAAATAAGGGTAATGCCCGCGCCGAGTTCTCCTGCCAGACCAATGCCTGCAATGAATCGAATGAGCGTATAACTGCTCATGTCTGTGACAAAAGCATTGGCAATATTAGCAATTGAATACAATAAAATGGACCCAAATAAAACCTTGATTCTTCCCTTTTTATCTCCAAGAATTCCCCACAATAGCCCACCGACCAACATACCAAACATCTGCACATTGAATAAGAATTTGCCGGAAGCAGCCCTGGCTGCATCATCCATGTACGGGAACAAATCAGCTAAACTTTCAGACTTTACTACGCCAAATAAGACCAAATCATAGATATCCACAAAATAACCCAAGGCGGCAACTAGGATGAGTAAAAATACCTTGCGCGAAACTATCATGAAAAGTAGTTTTTTAATTTTTGAATGCTCAATAATACGTATTTTTAGAGAAAAAAAGGATGGTACATGACGTTGGGTCGCAAAGTTCTATTTTAGGAACATACCTCGCAGAAATTAGGGCCCTTGGAATTCAAGATGATCGTTTGCGTTTTAGACACAACTTAGAGCGAATTGCTGAAATTTTGAGTTATGAGCTTTCAAAAACTTTGCCTTCCAAGACCTTGGAAGTCCAAACGCCTCTAGGTGTTGCCAATGAAAAAGTTATTGAATCGCAACCAATTTTATTTACCATTCTACGCGCCGGTTTGGCCATGCACCAGGGTGTTTTGCGGTATTTTGATCATGCAGATAGCGCTTTTATTTCGGCCTACCGCAATCACAGTTCTCCTGAAGCGTTCCAGATCAAAGTTGAATATATGGCAGCTCCCAACATAGATCAGAAAATATGGATTATCTCTGACCCAATGTTGGCAACTGGCAGTTCAATGGTCGCAGTATATGAGGCTCTACTTGAATATGGAACACCAACAGAGGTTCACGTTTTAAGTGCTATTGCTGCGCCGCAAGCGCTTGAACTTTTAAAAGAAAAACTTCCAGTAAATACGCAAATTTGGGTTGGTGCCATAGATCAAGGGCTCAATGAAAAGTCGTACATCCTTCCTGGTCTTGGGGATGCTGGCGATCTTGCATTTGGAATTAAAATTTAATTTTCACCTAGTATTTATAAATGAATTGGATTGGGTTTTGGAGCATATTTGGATTGGCGACCATAAAATTTATGGTTTCGACTTTGCCAGGCCCAGGTTTTCACCTATCCTTTTTCCAGACATGGCTTGCCTCTTTTTTAGGAGCGGTAACCGCTGCAGCATTTTTTTATTTTGGAAGTGAGCTTGTAATGCATATTTCTCATCGAAAGCGTGCAAAAAAAAGGGCTGAGGCCTTAGCGCAAGGAAAAGAGCCGAAAAATTATAATAAAGTAACGCGCACAAAAAAAATGATTATTAGAATCAAGTGGCGTTTTGGTTTTTACGGCATCACGCTCTTTGCGCCCCTCTTATTTTCGGTACCCATAGGTAGCTACGTGGTGGCGAAATTTTATGGTAAATATCAAAGTGCTTTTATTTTTGTGCTCGTTGGTTTAGCAGCCAATGCTCTATTATTGACCTACTTGAGTTATGCCGTTTTCTAGTCAGCACCTTTTCTTTGATTTGGACCGAACCCTCTGGGATTTTGACAAAAACTCAGAATTAACCCTACGTCAACTTTACAGCCAAGAAGAGCTAGAGGATCAAATTGGCGACTTTTCAAAATTCTATGAACAGTATCTCTACAAGAATGCACACCTATGGAAATTGTATGGAAAAGGGAAGGTTAAAAAAGAAGAATTGCGCTATGAGCGCTTTCGTTCCACATTAAAACATTTTAAATTAAACGATGAACCATTGGTTGAAAGGATTTCAGATGCCTATGTAGAACTTTCCCCGCGTCAGACTGCATTGTTTCCTCATACCATTGAAACACTCAAGAACTTGAAAAGTATGGGCTACAACATGCATATCATTACCAACGGTTTTCAGGAAGTACAATTTGTTAAGTTAGAAAATTGCCTTTTGCGTTCTTTTTTTGATGTGATTGTTTGTTCAGAATTTGTTGGAAAAAACAAGCCAGAGCCAGCCATTTTTAACTATGCTCTCAAGCAAGCAAATGCAAAGCCTGGATCCTCAGTAATGATTGGAGATGATTACCACGTAGATATTGCCGGTGCACTTCGCGTCGGCATGAAGGCCATTTGGTTTGACCCGACATCTAAAAATGAGTTCAACTATGAATACGCAATTTCTGGACTAGAGCAATTGCCCATACTATTGCCCAAGTTGTTGTTAACCAACTAATTCTTGTCGGATTTTCTCATAGAGTACCACGCCTGTTGCCACACCTACGTTTAAAGAAGAAATAGAACCTTTCATAGGAATTTTACAACTGATGTCTGCCAAATTGATGAGGTCTTGGGTAATTCCAGATTCTTCAGAGCCCATAATAATCGCCACACTGCCGCGCAAATTCGTTTCTTGTAGCGGAACCATTGCTTTTTCTGTACAGGCCACAATTCGTAGGCCAGATTGTTGCAAATAAAATAACGATTGCTTAAGTTGTTCTGTTTTGCAAATAGGAATTCGATTTAATGCACCAGCTGAGGCCTTCATGGCATCTGAGGTTGCCAATGCAGACCCTTTACTTGGAATAAGAATCGCATCCATGCCCATGCATTCTGCACTGCGCACAATTGCCCCGAAATTTCGAACGTCAGTAATGCGGTCTAACACCAGAACACTTGGTTTCTTACCTTCTTCTAACCATTGGTCAATCAAGGGTTCAATTTCTTGGTAGGCAATTGGCGGAACCATAGCTACTACCCCTTGGTGATTGCCCGAGGTTAGTGAATCCAATTTTTGACTGGGCACATATTGTAAAAAATAGTTTTTACCAATGAGCGCTGTGCGCAATTCTTCAAACAGTGCCTTATTGATACCCTTTTGAATTAATATTTTATTGAGCTCTTTATCGGCATTAATGGCCTCAATAACTGCACGAATGCCAAAAATGATATCGTTTCTTTCTTTGCGCTTGTAGGGCTTATCATGGCGTTCTGTACGCACACGGTTTGTTTGATTTTCTTCCATTAATTGATATTAATTTCTAAGGCAACGTTGCCTTTTAGTGTGCGCTCTACGGGACAAGCCTTGGCCACAGCGAGCACTTTCTTTTTGGTGAGCTCATCCCAGTTGTTGCCTCTTAAATCGAGGTCCAAAATAATTTTAGCTATTTTTCTTGGGTTGGCAGACATTTGTTTTTCTATAGTTGCCTCGGCAAAGTTGAATGCAATATTTCGGCTTTGACAATAGATACCAATGATAGTTATAACGCATGAAGCTAGAGAAGTGGCAACGAGGTCTGTGGGAGAAAATGCTTGGCCCTTCCCGTGGTTGTCAACAGGAGCGTCAGTAACAATTGTAGTGCCTGAGGCCAAATGTGTACACTCCGTACGAAGGTCTCCTAAATAACGGATACAGGCAGTTTTCATGGGGTAAAGTTAATACTTCACCTGCACATAACCGTGTTTCTCTATTGGAATTCCACCTTCATAAATCGCTTTGATCACATAAAAGTAAGTGCCTTCTTCCACTTTGTCACCACTTTGAGTATACCCATTCCAAGATCCAGCGGGGTCAGTATAACGATAAATAGTATTGCCCCACCTATTGACAATGGTGCACTCAAATTCTGCAATACCACTATATTGTACATAAAAGGTGCTATTGCCAATGGCAGAAGACAACACGATTATATTAGGGGCAATAATGTCGCAGGGTTTAAAGCCAATAGTGGCAGTATCCGAATAACTATAACAAGAATTTGTTATGGTATAAATGTAGTCTCCAACAGCAGAAATGACGCGCGGATTGTCCGTATTTCCATCTGCCCAATAGCCTAATGAAACAGGATTATAATTGCTTTGAAGCGTCCACTCTGTAAGCGTGCTGTCTTTTGGAACATTGAGTTGATAGGGATTTAATTCAAAACTTGTGCCTTGACAAATATTTGTATCGAGTAGTTGTATATAAATGTAAGGCGGAAATTCAATAAACTCTGTAAGCGTTACACCACAAGCACTGTCTGTAAAACTAATTGGGTATACTCCGGCATAGAAACTAGTTATTAATGGATTCTCAGCGTGAATATCAGAAAATTCTATAGTAGTGTCAGGGCAAGACCATGTTCCGCCTAAGGCAGAAAGAGTCCCGATGATTTGTGCTTGATAGTCACAGCCAATGCTGTCTAAATGTATGTAGGGCTCGGCATACAATTCTAGATTAGTCGTTGTAGCATGATTACAAATAGAATCTGTAAAGGTTAAGGTAAATATTCCAGATTCACTTGCATTTAATAAGGGGTTTATTGCGCTGTTGTTTGGTGTAAAATTTAGCGTGGCTAGTGGATTATTAGAAGTATAAGACCAATAACCACCGTTTGAATCTACTATTGTTCCCAAGACTTGAAAATCCAATTGACATAGCGCTGAATCTGCAAAGATTTCTGGGTTTTCGGGTAAAGTGAGTGTTGCATTTAAGGTCTGCTGACAAATATCATCTGTAAATGAAACCATATATATTCCAGGTGCTCCAATAGAAATCAAAGGATTAAGCGCGATGTTGCTGCTAAAAGAAATATTCGAAGACGAGGCGCTCCATGTTCCTCCAGGAGAATTGGTCCCAAACACTTGGTAAGTATTCTGACAAAGGGTTGTGTCGTTAAAAATTGAGGAGGCTGTTGTGCCAAAAACCGTAAAAGTGGTATCTGTGTAGCAAAGTCCTGAAGAATCTATTAAATTGATGGTGTATGTCCCGGGCCCAAGAATATTGACAAATTGAGCATTTAAAACAGGATCATTCAGCCCCCAACTCACAGTTGAATAGGCTACTGAATCGGGAATGGTAAGTACTACTGAAGTATCAGGAGGACAAAAAGCCATTGGGCCTTGTAAATTAACGGCTAGTGGATTTATTACATCAAAGGTATCTGCGATGTGTTTATAGCACCCATCTTTACTAACCGTTACCCCGTAAATTTGATCAAAATTGACACTGCTCGTTGGCAAAACAGAAAAGTCATCCCAGAGGTAACTATCATAAGGGCCATTAGAAACACTCAAGTCAATTACCCCGCATGAATTCGTAGTGAGTAAAATTGCCGAATCCAGGTTATTGACGATAGTGTCTATTACTACAACAAAGGTGAGCGCCGTAACACCCGGATTGGGTAAATTATCGTCGGTGGCCGTAACTGTGATGTCATAAGTGCCCATTGTAGCCAATGAACCAATTGCGCGCAAAACAATATTTGCCGTATTACCAGGCGTGTTTGAAATCTCCTGAAGCGTGGTGAGCCCCCCATTTGAATAAGTAATGCTCGTTGTTTGGTTTATCTCCGGCGATAAGAAATTTATACTGAAATCTGCAGAATCGCCTAGAGCGCAAATTTTAAAAGTATCGCATGAAGCAATTCCTTCAGGTATTGGAGGGATGTTGCCGGAATTAGAAGCATCAAAGGCAAAACTTTTATAATCGAGCCAATCAATGCCATCTGGGTTGCCTAATGCGCCGTCGAAGTCATTGCCTGGGTGGTCAAAACGCGAGATTAAAAAATAGGCAATGCCGTCTCCTTTATTGGCGCCACAAGTGGCTGGAATACCGTAAAAACCGTTGATTCCTTGTGAGGCATCACCAGTGGTCCAGTCCATGTTTTGATAACAAAATGCAACATTACCACCGTCAATGACTGGGTCCGAACCATTTGTAATGATCAGTTGAAAGGTATTGAGTTTATCTCCATGAAAAGCATAATAACCTACGGCTACCCAATTGACATAAACTGCCGTAGGCGTAATTTTATAGAGCACTTGTCCGTTTCCATTTCGGGTATCTACATCGCCCCAAAAAGGAGCAACAATTCCATTTCCCACTGAAGGAAAAGCCGTTGCTGAGAATGTAGCCATCGGGCCATCAAAGGTTAAATTCCCGTTGTTATTAATATAGATAGAGTTGTAGGATTGCCCGTATAAGTTAAAAGTAAAAGGAATCGGAATGAGGCCCGAAGATCCATCATCATTTGGTGCCATTGCCAAAATGTAAGTTGAGTCGGGCTCAATGTAGCAATTACATGCATTTGCTTTATTGTAAGTTGCCGGTTGTACGCTTGCCACAGGCGTCTGTATACTCGTATTTGCTTGAACATTTACGGTGCCTAACTGTCCAGATGCCTTTAATTGTTGGTAGAGCGGAGAGTCCGTAACAACTTGGGCTTCGAGACTCGAAAAGAAACAAACGAGAAGCAAGAATAAGATGGATTTTAACATAGCAGTAGGGTTAGGCCTAAATAAATAAGACGAAAACTTGGGGTTTGAGGTTGCACGAATTTAACGTATTTTTAGCAAAAAAAGATAACAATGAAGTATTTAGCAAGTATTCTGTTGCTGTGTGTTGGCGTGGCCCAGGCACAGAAAAAAACCACCCAAAGTGCTCCAGTCTTACCCTTCGATGCCAGTACGGTGAGCGCACTGAAATTTAGAATGGTTGGACCAGCGCTCACCTCTGGGCGTGTAGTCGATATTGCTGTTGATCCAAATCAAAAAGATACTTGGTATGTGGCAGCTGCATCTGGGGGCTTATGGCTTACTAAAAATCACGGTATTACCTTCGAGCCTATCTTTGATAATTACGCGTCGTATTCATTGGGTTGCGTAACGCTTGCCCCTTCAAATCCCAATACAGTTTGGGTCGGGTCTGGAGAAAACAATAACCAACGCTCGGTTTCTTATGGAGATGGGGTCTATAAATCTGTAGATGGCGGAAAATCTTTTACCAATATGGGGCTTAAAAATAGTGAGCATATTGGAAAAATTATTGTTCATCCCACCAATGAAAACATCATTTGGGTGGCTGCTTATGGTCCGCTTTGGAGTAAAGGTGGAGATCGCGGTGTTTTCAAATCAATCGATGGCGGTAAAACTTGGACTCAAACATTAACTATTTCAGAAAACACAGGTGTTTCAGAAATTGCGATAGATCCGACCAACCCAGAGATATTATATGCCGCAGCGCATCAGCGCCGCCGACAAGAATATACCTATGTTGGTGGTGGCCCAGAATCAGGGCTTTATAAATCTACAGATGGCGGCCAAACATGGGTAGAAATCAATAATGGATTGCCTAAAAGAGACATGGGCCGTATTGGCTTGGCTGTTTCGCCAGCCAACCCTAATGTTGTTTATGCAATCGTTGAAGCGCGCTATGATAAAGGTGGCGTATACCGATCAGACAACAAGGGTGAAAGTTGGACTAAGCAAGGGTCATATTCAACAAGTGGCAATTACTATCAGGAAATCTTTTGTGATCCCAAAGATGTGCAAAAGGTTTTTGCCATGGATACCTATATGCACCACAGTACCGATGGCGGAAAAACATTTGTGCGTACTGGTGAGAAAAATAAACACGTAGACAATCATTGTATATGGATAGATCCCAACAATACTGACCATTGGTTGGTGGGCTGTGATGGGGGTTTATATGAAACATACACACATGCCAAGGAATGGAGTTTTTATGGCAATTTGCCAATTATTCAATTCTATAAGGTAGTGACAGACAATGCCTCACCTTTCTACAATATTTACGGTGGCACCCAAGATAATAATTCCATGGGGGGGCCATCGGCTACAAAGAATGTTTCGGGCATTATCAATACCGACTGGTTCATAACCAATGGTGGAGATGGTTTTGAATCGGCTACAGATTGGTCTAACCCCAATATAACTTATGCCCAAGCACAATATGGTTGGTTGGTTCGATATGACCGGGCTTCTGGCGAGAAAGTGCCAATACAGCCCATGCCTGGACTTGGTGAACCTGCTTATCGTTGGAATTGGGATGCGCCTTTAATTGTATCTAAGCACGATGCCAGCACGCTTTATTTTGCTGCAAATAAACTTTTCAAGTCTACCAATAGGGGAGATGATTGGCAAACAATTAGCCCTGATTTAACCCAACAAATAGATCGCAACGAAATTGAAGTAATGGGCCAAGTCTGGACCATTGATGCCGTCATGAAGAATGCATCAACAACTATTTATGGAAATATTGTGGCTTTGGACGAATCGCCAAAGAAAAAAGGTTTACTCTATGTAGGCACTGATGATGGTCTTATTCAGGTTTCTGAAGACGACGGAAAAACTTGGACGCGATACAATTCATTTTCTGGTATTCCTATCAATACAAGAGTTAATATGCTGAGTGCCTCTGCGCATGATGAAAATGTAGTTTACGCTTGTTTCAATGCCCAGCGTCAAGGTAATTTTAAGCCTTATTTATTAAAGTCTTCCGATAAGGGAAAAACTTGGACAAGTATCGCCGGTAATTTACCCGATAGAGGCACCGTTTACTGTCTTAAACAAGATCCAGTGGTTGAGAATTTATTGTTTGTCGGCACGGAATTTGGTGCTTATTTTAGTACAGATGGAGGAATCAACTGGACAAAACTTGCAGGATTACCTACCACTTCTGTTTATGATCTAGATATTCAAGAAAGAGAAGTAGACTTGGTGGCGGCAACCTTTGGCCGCGGTTTTTATGTATTGGATAACTACAGCCCACTGCGTACTTTGAGTAAAGAAAACCTAGAGAAAAAAGCGCATTTATTTCCTATTAAAGATGCATTACTCTATATCGAAGCGGATCCTTTAGGTTTAGAGGGGACAGGGTTTCAGGGCCATAACATGTGGTCTGCAAAAAATCCAAGTTTTGGCGCCACATTCACTTTACATGTCAAAGAAGTTCCACAATCACTTAAAAGTGAACGTCAAAAAAAGGAAAAAGAACTTGAAAAAGACAAAAAGGATGTTCGCTATCCAAGCTTCGATGAACTTAAAGCAGAACAGCTCGAAGAAAACGCTCAACTTATTTGGATTATTTCCGATGAAAAAGGCAATGAAATAAAAAGAATTACAACTGATGCACAAAAGGGCCTTGTAAGACAAAACTGGAATTTACGCAAAACAAGTACCAACCCGATTGGTCATGGCGGACAAGGTACTTTGGTGGTGCCAGGCACCTACTTCTTACGCGTTGTAATGGTGCACAATGGAGAACTTAATGAGTTAATAAGCAACACCTCCTTTGTTGTAAAAGGCTTAAACAACCAAACGCTGATTGCTAAAGATCAACCTGGGCTAGATGCCTTTAGGGTATCGGTAGCAGAACTTAATCGGAAGGTAAGTGGTTCACAGATGCTTTATTCAGATCTCAACGATGAACTCATTTTAATTGAAAAAGCCGTGCTGAATTATCCCAATACAGATCTACAATTGCTTAAAGATATTCGTGAACTTAAGATAATAAAAGCACAACTTAAAGAGCAGCTCTATGGCGATGAACTGCGCGCCAGACACGAGTTTGAGACTGCGCCATCGTTTACAAGTCGATTGGGGCTACTTGAATACCAACTCTCTGAAAATACTACCTCAGTAACAGCAACCCACCGCGCTACGGTGCAAATGGTAGAGCAAGAATACGGACAGTTCAAAGAATTGCTCAGTGCTTATCAAAAACGCATTGAAGCCTTGCAAAATGCGCTAGAAAACGCAAATATTCCTTACACCAAGTATCGATTGAATTGGAAAGAAGGGGAATAAAATTCTTAACCAAACAAAAAAGGCCGCATGCGCGGCCTTTTTTTATCTATTATTATTTTATTCGTCCCCGAATCGTTCAATGACTTGTTGGGTAACTCCTGTGTTGGAAAATCCACCATCATGAAAAAGATTTTGCATCGTAACATATTTCGTGAGGTCAGAAAACATACTAATGCAATAGTCTGCGCATGCAACTGCACTGGCATTACCTAGCGGCGACATTTGTTCTGAGAAATTAATGAACTCAGTGAATCCCTTGATGCCTTGGCCAGCTGTTGTGACTGTAGGCGATTGCGAAATGGTATTGATGCGTACCTTCTTTTTAATACCGTAATGATAACCAAATGAACGCGCGATAGATTCCAATAATGACTTAGCATCGGCCATATCATTGTAGTCAGGGAAAATTCGTTGCGCTGCAATATAGGAAAGGGCAATTACAGATCCCCATTCATTCATAGCGTCATGTTTGTAGAGGGTGGCCAAGGTTTTGTGCAAAGACATGGCCGAAACATCCATAGTTTGCCCATAATAATTATAATCATTTTCTGTATAATGTTTGCCTTTGCGCACATTTGGAGACATGCCAATGGAATGCAATACGAAATCAATTTTTCCTCCCAATATTTCTTGAGCCTTAGTAACCAGATTTTCTAAATCAGCAAGGTTGGTTGCATCTGCAGGGATAACTTGACTACCTGTCTGGGCAGCCAATTCATTTATTTCTCCCATTCGCATTGCAATAGGAGCATTGGTTAAAACAAAAGTTGCGCCTTCTTCATGAGCTCGTTGGGCAACTTTCCAAGCAATACTTTGATTATTTAATGCACCAAATATGATGCCTCTTTTCCCTTTTAGTAATTCATTTGACATGTGCTTCAATTTTTGGACAAAGTTAACAACTTTATTTTTCGAGGATATTTTTTAAGTTTTTTAATCCCTTTTCGAGGTCTGATCCCAATTGATCATCCATATTAATAAAAAGTGTCATGATATTCATCGGATAAGGCATTTCTCCACTTATACCCCAGGATACACGCGTAGATGATTCGTCAATTTGTTTTGTTGCCATAAAAGATTTATTGGTGCTTTCAAATGGTTCTATGAATTTTAGTTCGAGGTCAATGCGTTCTCCTTGGGTAAGAGAAATAATTTTTTGTTGGCCAGATCCTACTTCCTCTTTTTTGCTTTTCCATTTGGTAATGAATCCAGGCTGTCCGTCTGTACCACTGTAGCTAATTTTAATTTTTGGGTCTGCTTTCCACCATACGCCGTAATTTTCTTGATTTTTTAACTCAACGATATAATTAAATACAATGTCTTTGGGTTGTGTAATAACCAATTCACGTTTTACATCAAATTCAGTGGGGATGAACAAAGCAACAATAAGCACTACTCCAATGATAAGGCCAATTAAAATAAAAATACGTTTTAAAAATTTAAGCATATGATTGAAATTTAAATTAAGTAAACAAGATAGAAAAAAACATCAAATCAATGACGTAAATATTTCTTTTCTGCCCAGAAAGTGCCAAACGGAACAAAGGCCGTAATGAACAAAATTAAACAGATAGAAACGCGCCATTTTTCTTTTAAAAAGAAATAGGCAATAATTAAACAGTAAAAAAGAAATAGGCCACCATGTATGTAACCAACCCAAATATTTGGATTTGGTAGCTGCAAACCATATTTTAAAAACATGGTAAGCAAAAGGGCCAGCCAAGAAAATCCTTCACCAATGGCTGCTATTCGAAATAGATCAATCGGCTTCATGTGTATTGTTGTTCTAAATTTTTAATAAGGTCACGGATGCGGGCAGCTTCAATAAAATCTAATTCTTTGGCTGCGCGTTGCATTTCTTTTTTAAGCACTTTAATTTCTTTTTGAAATTCTTCGCGGCTTAGATCAGTTAATTCAATCGTTGGTTGTGCTGCATTATTCTCTTTAAGCATTGCTCGTGCAAGTCTGGTGGCTTGATCGCCATCGGCAACCTTTGTGCTTTCTAAAATTTTGTCTTTGGTTTTTATCAAGGGTCGTGGAACTTGATTGTGTGCTAAATTGTAAGCTTCTTGCTTTTGACGCCGTCTGGCGGTTTCATCTATGGTACGCTGCATAGAGTCTGTGACTTTATCTGCATACATTATTACTTTACCATTCACATTTCTTGCCGCACGCCCCACAGTTTGAACCAAAGAGCGCTCATTGCGCAAGAATCCTTCTTTATCTGCATCTAAAATGGCTACTAAGGAAACCTCTGGTAGGTCCAATCCTTCGCGTAAAAGATTTACCCCTATCAAAACATCAAAATTTCCTAAACGCAATTGGCGTAATATCTCCACTCGTTCTATCGTATCAATTTCAGAATGGATATACCTACAAGGAATGCCCAATCGGTCTAAATATTTTTGCAGTTCTTCGGCCATGCGCTTGGTTAGCGTAGTCACTAGAGTCCGCTCATTTTTCTGCCGTCTTTGCTGGATCTGCTCAATCAAGTGATCAATTTGATTTAAACTCGGGTGTACTTCTATTAGCGGATCAAGCAAACCTGTGGGTCTGATGAGTTGTTCAACTAATATGCCTTCTGACATTTGCATCTCGTAATCAGCCGGCGTTGCAGAAACATAAATTACATTTTTTAAAAACCCTTCAAATTCATTAAATTGTAAGGGTCTGTTATCAATTGCCGCTTGCAATCGAAAGCCGTAATCGACAAGATTAATTTTTCTCGAGCGGTCTCCTTGGTACATGCCCCTTACTTGTGGTAAAGTCACATGGCTTTCATCAATAACCATGAGAAAATCGTCAGGAAAATAATCCAATAAGCAAAATGGACGCTCTCCAGGCTCACGTCTGTCAAAGTATCTCGAATAATTCTCTATCCCAGAACAATAACCAAGTTCTCGAATCATTTCTAAATCATAGTTCACGCGTTCTTCAAGTCTATTGGCTTCTTCTAATTTGCCTTCGGCCCTAAAATTTGCGACCTGCACCACTAGATCATCTTGTATTTTTGTGATGGCCTGCCGTGTATTTTCTGGACTAGAAACAAAAAGATTTGCGGCAAAAATATCAATCGTCTCAAAACTATCTATAGTAGCTCCACTTTCGGGATCAATGGCTAAAATTTGCTCTATCTCATCGGCCCAAAAACAAATTCTAATGGCATAGTCAGCGTATGCCAAAAAAATATCGACAGTGTCACCAATTACACGAAATTGACCGCGTTCAAGCGTCTTATCGGTGCGCTGATATAAATTCTCGACTAAATTGAATAAAAATTTGTTGCGTACTAGAACTTGTCCAATACGCAAATGTATAATGCTATTTTTAAATTCGGTTGGGTTGCCAATTCCATAAATACAACTTACTGAGGCCACCACAATAACGTCGCGCCTTCCGCTTAACAAGGCCGATGTAGCAGCCAAGCGCAATTTTTCAATTTCGTCGTTAATCTGCAAATCCTTTTCAATGAAAGTTCCTGTGGAAGGAATATAGGCTTCAGGTTGGTAGTAATCGTAATAAGATACAAAATATTCTACGGCGTTATTGGGAAAAAACCCTTTGAATTCGCCATAAAGTTGGGCTGCCAAAGTTTTATTATGCGATAAAATCAGCGTAGGTCGTTGAATTTCTGAAATAACATTGGCCACACTAAAAGTTTTGCCACTTCCCGTTACTCCTAGAAGCGTTTGATGGCTTGTTTGTGACTTTAATCCATCGATGAGCTGCCTAATTGCTTGGGGCTGATCACCGGTTGGTTGGTATTGGGAAACAAGCTCAAATTGCATGGATCAAAATTACCAATTTTAATGGTCTTCATTTTATATTTGTTTTATGGAAAATAATCAATGGATTGAAGTTTCGGCTATTATAGCTGCACCTATTGATCAAATATGGGAAAAATGGACACAAGAAGTACACGTTGTTCATTGGAATTTTGCGCACGAATCATGGTGTTGTCCAAGGGCAATAAGTGATTTAAGAGTAGGAGGTAAGTCTAGTTATAGAATGGAAGCCAAAGATGGCTCAATGGGTTTTGATCTCAATGCTACTTTCAGACAAATTGATACCAATAAGTTTATTGCATCAGAATTGGAGGATGGAAGAAAAGTTGAAGTGTTATTCACCTCAATAGAAAATGGCATAAGACTAGACCAGCGTTTTGAACCAGAGGGCATGAACCCAAGAGAATTGCAGCAAAACGGTTGGCAGGCCATATTAGATCATTTTAAAGCTTATTGTGAAAAATAATGCACCGAGAAATTGAAAAACACATTGGGCAGTTCCCTCTGCATACACAAGTCAAATTAAAGGAATTGCATAATTTTATCAATGCTAAAGTTTCGGGCCTAAATCAAAAAATAAGTTATGGAATTCCAACTTTTGAGCGCAACGGAAAAAATTTTATCCATTATGCCGGGTATTCAAAACACATTGGCCTTTATCCTGGAGCAAAAACAATATCTAAATTCACAAGCGAATTCGAGAGAAGAGGCTTGAAATTTTCAAAAGGCGCATTGCAATTACCTCTTGATGCTAGTTTCCCATTGGATTTAATTGAAGAGATGCTCAACTATCTACAAAGTAGGCAATAAAAAAGCGCCCTAAGGCGCTCAATTAATTTTTTTGGATCAAAATAATGTTCTTTTTTCCTTTAAGAACTTCTATTGAAGCACTGTATTTTTTTAAAAAGTCCAGGACCTGTGGATTGGGAAGAAATGATTTTGTCCGCTTGGGATGTGTTGGGTAAGTATTTTTAATCATAGGCAGTAAATTCTTTCTTTTATAACGCAACTTTTGTGGAAATATTATATCGTAGATAATTTCTAATTTTGTACTATCAATCAACAACAAAAAATCGACATGATCAAGTCCGGTGTGGCCACAGGTAATGACGTTCAAGCCATATTTGAGTTAGCTAAATTAAAAGGCTTTGCATTACCAGCCGTCAATGTAACGAGTAGCAGTACAATAAATGCAGTTATGGAAACCGCAGCCAAACTTCATGCTCCCGTTATTATACAATTCTCTAATGGAGGAGGGCAATTCATGGCAGGTAAAGGTCTATCAAATACAAGCCATCAGGCCGCAATTTTAGGTTCAATAGTTGGTGCAAAGCACATCCATGCCTTGGCCGAAACTTATGGCGCAACAGTTATTTTACATACGGACCATTGTGCCAAGAACTTATTGCCTTGGATTGACGCTTTACTCGATGAAGGAGAAAAATTTTTTGCTGAAACAGGAAAACCCTTGTTTAGTTCACACATGATTGATTTAAGTGAGGAGCCACTCGAAGAAAATCTGCGAATTTGTAAAGACTATTTGCGCCGTATGTCAAAAATAGATATGACACTTGAGATTGAATTGGGTATTACAGGTGGCGAAGAAGATGGCGTCGACAACACAGAAATTGATAATTCAAAACTTTATACACAGCCCCAAGAGGTAGCTGCTGCATATGAGGCCTTAAATGCTATCTCTCATCGCTTTACCATTGCTGCTTCTTTTGGAAACGTGCATGGCGTTTACAAACCGGGAAATGTCCAATTAACTCCAGTTATTTTGAAAAATTCTCAAAATTATATTCAGGAAAAATTTCACACTAAATATAATCCCATTGACTTCGTCTTCCATGGTGGATCGGGCTCTAGCATTGAAGAAATTCATGAAGCAATTAGCTACGGTGTGGTCAAAATGAATATAGATACAGACATGCAATTTGCGTACAGCGCAGGCCTTAGAGACTACATCGAAGACAAAATGCATTATCTTCGTACCCAAATTGGAAATCCCGACGGGGAAGACCAACCCAACAAAAAATACTATGATCCACGCAATATTTTGCGTGCTGGTGAAATGAATTTTATAAAGCGATTGGAGCAAACTTTTGTGGATCTAAAAAATATCAATACTTTGATTTAAATATGGCTTGGTTTAAAAGAAACAAAGAAGGAATTACAACTGCAACCTCCGAAAAAATGGAGGTACCTGAAGGATTGTGGGTACGCTGTTCAAATTGCAAAACCTTATATACCAGTGAGGATCTTTTGGCAAGTAGCTATGTCTGCAATCGCTGCTCTCACCATGAACGCATTGGTGCTGAAGCGTATTTTAGATTGCTTTTCGACGATCAAAAATTTAAGGAATTAGATACCAAGCTCTCATCTGGTGATCCCTTGGGTTTCGAAGACACAAAAAAATATGTCGACCGCATTGTATCAACACAAAAAAATACGGGCTTAAAAGATGCCATTAGAACGGCAAAAGGAACCCTTAACGGTCATAAGTTGGTGGTAGCAGCCATGGACTTTAATTTTATTGGCGGCTCTATGGGTTCAGTAATGGGAGAAAAAATTGCCAGAGCAATTGATGTTGCCATTGCAGAAAAGTCAGCATTTATGATTATTTCAAAATCTGGTGGGGCACGTATGATGGAAGCAGGTTTTTCCTTAATGCAAATGGCCAAGGTTTCGGGAAAATTAGGTCAATTGGCCGAAGCAAAATTGCCTTATATTTCTTACCTCACAGACCCTACCACTGGTGGGGTTACCGCATCGTTTGCGATGCTCGGCGATATCAATATTGCAGAACCTGGCGCACTCATTGGATTTGCCGGCCCTCGTGTGGTTAAAGAAACAATTGGCCGAGACTTGCCAGAAGGATTTCAAACAAGTGAGTTTTTATTAGAGCACGGTTTCTTAGATTATATTATTGACCGCACACAACTTAGAGAAACCCTGGGCTTGTCGTTGCAATTGTTTTTCAATTAGAATTAAATAGTTTGTATTTTAGAGGACTATTTATCCTCACTATGAAATACCTACTTTTTGTTTTTATTCTCCTCAGTCAATTATCGATTTTTGCCCAAGATACTACCTGGGTACAAACATTTACTTTTGATTCAATCACGACACGTCGGGCGAATTTTCAATTCCCTGCTTCTTTAGATACAGAACGTTTTGAGAAAGTACAGATGTACTATAAACTCAAGTGCTCACCGCTCACCACCTGGGATCAATACAACTGCGGAGAATGGGATTACCTCACTTACACGAAAGTTTATGACCATACCGGTGCTTTTGATTCAGTTGCCATCAATGGCATGCAATTTTTAGCAAATTGCTCAAGTCCTGTTCAAATAAATTTAAAACCGCTTCCATACACTGAAGTGGATCAATATCAAATGCCAGTATATACACGGCCTGAAACAAATGCCTCTGGGGCTCCTTTGAGTCATATAGCCTTTAATAACGGAAGTGTTGTGTCAACAAAACCTTTTGTCAATAGTGTTCAAGGTAGCCGTTATCAGTTCATCATGACGGCTGCAGAACTAAATGCGGCGGGAATTCAAGCTGGGCCGATTAGTTCAATACAACTCAATCTTGTAACAGGAGGAGAATTACAGTGGCCCAGCATACAGATGGCCCATACTCAGCAAACTACCCTGACGGAGTTTATTCAAGCGCCATTTTTAGGTGTTTTTAATGCTTCCTTTGGCCCGGGTATGGCAAATGCACCCTTAGTTGCGGGTTGGAATACCTTTGTATTTTTTCAAGATTTTGTTTGGGATGGCACGTCCAATATCTTGGTGCAATTTGGTCAAAACAACAATGATTTTCCAGCCAGTCAGAACTTGGAATTCTTGATGG
>Ga0222714_10002211_pt1 | contig 20906 bp, 3 predicted proteins | sample C33_3DmetaG_FD_165048 | JGI IMG/M metagenome (GOLD analysis project Ga0222714, IMG submission 165048) | Estuarine water microbial communities from San Francisco Bay, California, United States - C33_3D | ecosystem: Environmental > Aquatic > Marine > Unclassified | place: USA: California...
TTCCATTTGTGTTTGAGTACAAAGATTCAGTTCCAATAGCAACTATATTGTTTCCAGACTGGTTGGTATAAAGTGATTGATAGCCAACAGCAACATTATTTCCACCAGTTATATTAGAAAACAAAGAGGAATGTCCTATAGCAACACTATTTCCACCTCTTGTGTTTGAATACAAAGATGTACATCCAATTGCAACATTATAATTTCCACTTACATTTAAAGCTAAAGCTCTGTCTCCAACAGCAACACTTTGTATTGCTACAGTATTTGCAGCAAGGGCAGTAGATCCAACCGCTGTATTACCATATCCGGTGGTATTTGCTCCCAAGGCTGCAAATCCCACGCCAGTGTTGTCACCACCTGTAGTGTTTGTAGTTAGGGCTTTGTAACCGACTGCTGTTACCGCCGAAGCTATAGTAGTTGCTTTAGCAGCTTGATAGCCAATTGCAACCAAATATGGACCACCACTCATTGTAAATCCAGCTTCATATCCTATAGCGACATGACCATAGTGTTCACTGTTTACTGGAGCAAGTTGTGAGTAAAGTGCTCTAGCACCTATTGCCACCATGTTTATGTTACTAGTATTGCTGTAACCAGCATCTCGCCCAATTAAAACATTGTCTGCGCCTGTTGTTGTTGAATATCCGGCTCGATATCCAACTGCGGTATTCCCACTTGCTGTGTTACTATAAAGTGCTTGATATCCTACAGCAACAACATTTCCAGCCCCAGATGCTGTATATCCAGCATAAGATCCTACAAGCGTGTTATAAGAAGCATTTCCTAAGTTGCCTCCTGCGTAATATCCCAATCCAACATTATCCCTGCCAGTTGAAGTTATATTAAAAAGACTTCTGTTTCCAACGGCAGTATTGTACCCATTTCCAGCATTTCCATTTGCCAAAGCATTATCGCCTACTGCAACATTATATGAACTAGTCCCGTTATAAAGTGTTTGATATCCAACGGCAACATTGCTAACGCCTGTGCTATTGCTATTACCGGCATAAGATCCAACATATGTGTTGTAAGATGCGTTTCCTAAAGTTAGACCAGCAGAATATCCAACTGCAACATTGTCTCTACCAGTTGAAGTTACATTATAAAGACTCCTATGTCCAACAGCGGTATTATATCCATAACCAGTATTGCCATTTCCCATAGACTCCATGCCAACAGCTGTATTGTAGGGGCTAGCCATATAAATGCCAGCATTTGTTCCTACAATTGTAGCATTATAAACTGAACCGCCTGAAGAAACTGCGCCATATCCTATAGCCACAATTCCTTGTGGCAAAACACCCCCAGATGCTGTATACAGAGCTTTATATCCGATTGCGACATTAGCAGCTTGCCCAGACATTCCAGTATACTGGGCTTGATATCCTAAAGTTGTATTTGTAGTGACTCCATTGCCAAGACCAACCGTTACTCCATTTATAATCGCATCTCCACCGACATCAAGAAGACCGCTTGGAGTTGCTTTTCTAATACCAACATTACCAGCATACTGTGCTAATCTTACTGTTCCATCAGAGTTTACATCAATACTTGGAATACCTGAAATATCGTTTACACTAAAGATAATTCCAGTCATGTTGTTGCTGATGCTAAACAACTGACCCAAAGAACCTTCCCAAGATACTGTTCCATAACTGTCATCCAACAGTCTCATGGAAATTGGCACACCAAGACTGTTTGTCATGGTCATGGTTGCCTGACCACTTACATTAAATGCAAATGGTGTGTATCCAGTACTGGTCTGCAATTGCAACAAATCAGCAGTCTGGCTTGTCGTGCCTTTTACAACCAAAGGTGTATAAGCTGCGTTTTGAGCCTGAATGGTTACATGAGGTGATGTAGTGCTGTAAGACATGGCAGCAGCACCAGCTAATGCACCACTACTGTTGTATTGTACTTGACTGTTTGCACCACCAGCTGCCACTTGTCCAGATGCAAAATGGAATAGTCCTATTGTACCGCTGGCAATACTGCCAGATACTACTGCTGCGTTTCCAATATCACCACTTGTGACTGCCCCAGATGAAAGATGGAAGTTGCCTATACTGCCTGAAGCTATTGCTCCAGATGTAACAATACCGGATGAAAGTAATCCAAAGAATTCACCAGATGCATTAACTCTTGCAATTACAGTATTTGAACTGTTCTGCCATTCTGTAAGGTTTGCCGTTTGGGATGTAAATCCTCTGACAATTACACCTATTCTACTTGCGTTTCCTACTTCGACATGCAGCTTGCCACTAGGGGTTGTGTTGCCTATGCCTATGTTTCCTGTTGGTTTTAATGTCATTACTTGTGCGTTATATGTGTAGCTCCATGCAATAAAATCATCCAAATAGTTGCCAGCTACCCAACCGGTGTTAACAGCATTTCCAGAACAACGATATTGAATAGATGCCTCATTACTAGTAGACACCAAATGCATCATGCCACCACCACCAATTGCGCTTCGCACATCGAGCGTTACATTAGGACTTGTTGCGCCAATGCCGACAGAGCCGCTGGTGTTAATTACCATCCTGTAGGATGTTGCAGTGCTATCATAAAATCCTAAAGCACCTGCTCCCGGTGTACTGCTTGCTCCGGTGGAAATCATTCTCCAAACTCTTCCATTCGCTGTTGCTGCATTCAAATGCAAGCCAGCACCAAGGGTTCCAGAACCAGTAACTCTCATGACTAAATCGTCTACCGAAGTCGTATTGGCAACTTCAAGCCTGCCACTTGGTGTCATTAGTCCGATGCCAACATTTCCAGTAGTTTCCTTGATGACCATGCTGCGACCATCAGTTGTCAAACCCTTGTATGTTGCAAAAACCAAATCAGATCGAGAGAATATTGCTAATTTTGCATTTGCTGATGCGTCTTGGTATCCATAAACCGAGTTCCTATAAGTAGTATCAGCACCAGTTTGAAGACTTATTACTGCGCCCAAAGTAGAAATATCTGGGTTGTATGAAGTGTTGTCAAAGCTTCCAGCAACATCGCCAATTCGCACTGCTTTATTTGTTGATTGATTTACTTCCAAGAATGCAGTTGGAGAGCTTGTTCCAACGCCAATCGCACCACTTGCATTAACAACAGATAAAGTTGTTCCAGCACTGTTTTTCCATTCAGTAAGATTTGCGCTTTGAGATGCGGCACCTTGTACAACAACGCCTATCTGTGTCGAAGAGCCAGTGTTTACTCTAATACCTATTGGAAAATTTATATTGCCATAAATGGTGCCAGATACTGTGCTAGAATTACCAATTACAGTTGTGTTAGCACCCTGACCTATTGCTTGATATCCAAGTACAATACTATTAGAATCGGAATCACTAAAGCCTCTTACCTGATATCCAATATACACTGAATTTACTGGTCTTACTAGATTTGAACCACCAGCTTGAAGAGCGCCAGCTTCGTAACCTACAGCAATATTGTTGGTTCCAGAGGTGTTGTTCCACAAAGCTCTAAATCCAAGACCAGTATTATTTGATCCTGTTGTATACAGTAAGGCTTGATGTCCAAATGCGTTGTTGGTGCTGCCAGTTACATTGTAATAAAGTGCATCAACGCCTACTGCTGTGCTATAACTGCCAGTTGTATTTGAATACATAGCGGCATGGCCAACAGCAACATTCTTTATAGAAGTTGTGTTTGTGTACATTGCCGAAGTGCCTATTGCTGTATTGATTGCTCCAGCTGTATTAGAATACAGTGCAGTATGACCAATAGCAGTGTTCAAGTAACCACTATTATTTGTTGCTAGTGCTGTAAAGCCTAAAACAGTATTGGTGATAATTCCGCTTCCAACTAGAGAACCACCTCTGCCAACTGTCAATCCATTTATAATCGCATCTCCACCGACATCAAGAAGACCGCTTGGAGTTGCTTTTCTGATTCCAACATTTCCAGCATACTGTGCAATTCTTACAGTTGCATCGGCATTTGCATCAATTAAAGGAATGCCAGATATGTCGTTGACGCTGAATATGATGCCTGAAGCAAGATTATTGTTAATGCTGAAAAGCTGACCCGCTGTGCCTTCGTAACTCAAAGTATTGTAGGTGTCATCCAGCATTCTCATAGTGATTGTACCACTTGAGTTGTTGCTGATTCTCATGGTCGGCTGACCACTTACACCAAAAGCAAATGGAATTGCACCTGAACTGTTTTGAATCTGCAAAATGTCTGCTGTTTGATTCAACGCACCTTTAAGAACCATGCCGGTGTAGCTTGCATTTTGCGAAGTTACACCAAGATAAGGACCAGTTGCACTGTATGTTAGGGCAGCATTTGCACCTAAACTTCCACCATTATTGAATTGCAATTGTCCTGAGGAACCAGCAACGCCTAATGCGCCAGAAGATAAGTGAATACTTCCGATACTTCCACTTGCTATGCTACCACTTACGACAGATGCGTTGCCTATTTCACCACTAGTGACGGCTCCAGAAGCAAGATGGAAATTGCCTATCTGACCAGAACCAATATTACCGGATAAAACTCCACCGTTACTTATGTGAATAGTGCCAATACTGCCAGAAGCAATTTTGCCGCTTGTTACAGCATTATCTGCCACATCTGAGTTTATGACTGCTCCAGAGGCAATAAGGTCGCTTGTAATACTGCCTGAAGCTATATGAAATGTGCCAATTTGACCAGATGCAATAAATCCACTTAATACTACCCCAGAACCGAGAGGTCCAACCCATTCACCGCTACTGGTAACTCTTGCAATATCGCTTCCTGCGCTATTTTGAACTTTTAAAAGATCTGCACTTTGACTGGTAAAACTTCTTAATGTAAGTGCATTATATCCAGCATTTTGAGGCGCAATTGTCACAACGCCAGATGTTGTGCTTAATGTAAATGCTGCTGTTCCTGCAATACCACCAGATTGATTGTAAAGAATTTGTGTATTTGTGCCACCAATCACACCAGATGCAAGTTCGCTTGGTCCAACTGCACCGGGAGCAATATCACGCATATTAACGGCATTTTCACCAATCATGCCGCTGGTAATTACATCTGCTCCAAGACCTGTGAATACATTTACAATGCTTCCACTACTGTTTTTAACATAACCTTTTTTATCAGCTATGTTTATGGCAAGTTCGCCATTTCTAAGTTGAGTAGCATCTGGAACTCTGCCAGCTGTTTCACTCCTTTTTGGAACGATTGCGATACTTGATTGTTCAACTGCAACATAATTGCTGATTGCACTAGTTAAGCCAGATGCTGTGAAAATTAAACTTCCAGAACCTAAGCCTGACAGAGTTAAATCAGTAAATTGTGCGATTCCACCAGAAACAAGAATATTTGTTGTTCCTGTCAAGCTTGGAGATCCAGATGCAAGTGCTGCTGTTATGACTGCTTGGCTTGTTGTGACAATATTTCCGGCAGAATCAACTACGGCTACAACTGGCTGATTGAGTATTTTTTGAGCGTTGTATGCGTTTGCTGGTTGAGTGGTGATTGAAAGGGCAGATGGGGTGTTTTCGTATATTGCAGCAATATTGTAAGATGCCGTGCTGACATTAGACCAACTAGATCCAAGCATAACTGTTTGTACTGGAGATGATCTGTTTCCGGTTGCATTAATACCTAGTGCTCCTTGGTTGTTTCTTCCCCAAACCCACAGTGTGCCATCTTTTTTTGTTGCAGATGTTACATAACCAGCAGAAACTTTATTCCAAGTATTTCCTCTAGCAGTTGTTTGAACCGGAGAGCTTCTATGCGTTATTGTGTTATCCCCAAGTTGTCCATAACTGTTTCTTCCCCATAACCAAAGAGTTCCATCAGTTTTTATACCTGCTGTCGCTAGCTGTCCGCAACTAACAGATGTCCAGTTTGTGGCATATGTTGTTGTTTGTATGGGAGAGCTTTTGTGAACAAGTGTGTTATCTCCAATTTGTCCATAGCTGTTATAGCCCCAAGCCCACAAAGTACCATCAGTTTTGATGGCGGCTGTATGGTAATTTCCACATGCCACAAAATTCCAATTGTTTCCTCCTGCTATAGTTTGTACGGGAGATGATGTATGATTATTTTTATTGTTGCCCAATTGTCCGTAGTAGTTGTATCCCCAACTCCACAAACTACCATCTGTTTTTATTGCTGATGTGTGAACTCCACCGCAAGCAACAGAACGCCAATTAGTCCCAAAGGAAATGCTTTGAATAGGAGAGCTTTTATCTATTATGGTGTTATCTCCTAATTGTCCATAGTAGTTGTAACCCCAAATCCAAAGAGTTCCGTCTGTTTTTATTGCTGCCGTATGACGGAGTCCACAAGATATATAATTCCAGTTTGTACCAGTAGTTACAGTCTGAACTGGCGATGAAATATTTGATGTACTATTATTGCCTAATTGTCCATTAGAATTCCACCCCCATAACCACAAAGTACCGTCAGTTTTCAAACCTGCAAAATGGGATGTACTACCAGCTAAAGATGTCCAGTTATTTGCATAAGTAATTGTTTGAACAGGAGATGATTTTGTTACTATTGTATTGTCGCCAATTTGACCATAATAATTATCTCCCCAAGTCCACAGTTGTCCAGCCATTAGAGTGTACCTCCGATGACGGAAACTGTGTTAAAACAGTTGAAACATAATTTTATAAAATTAAAAAGTTCCGCCATCTGCTATTTCTCCGTTGAAGATATTAAGGATAGTTCCATCGGATTTTTTTACATACCCTCTTCTATCATCTATATTTATTGCCAACTCACCTATATTTAACTGCCCAGATGTAGGTATTCTGTCAGAAACTTCGGATCTTTTTGGAATGATTGGCAAAGTCAGAGAAACCGTGAAAGAACTACTATCTACAAGCGTTAATCCAGAACTAGTAAACCTTAAAGTTACTGCTCCACTTCCCGTCAAAACCAAATCCGTAAATGTTGCAACCCCATTTACTGCTGCAACGGTAGTTGTTCCAGATAATGTTGCCGTTCCAGATTGAACTGCTACTGTCACACTATTTGTGGCAATTCTTACAACACTTCCCAAAGAGTCATTTATATTAATCTTGGGTTGAACTAATAGTTGATTTGAATTGTATCCAGCAAGTGGTTGAGTATTTATTCCTAGTTGATTGGCTGTGTTTTCATAGATTGCAGCAGCAAATGCCGGTACAGACCATCTGCTACCTCCCATTACTGTTTGTACAGGAGAACTTTTGTGTGCGCTTGTATTGTCGCCTAAATTTCCATAATTATATCCCCAATTCCATAATGTGCCGTCCGTTTTTATAGCTGTCGTATTAGATGGTCCACAACTAACAGAACTCCAGTTAGTTCCTCCAGCAACCGTTTGTACAGGAGAACTTTTGTTTGTGGTAGTGTTATCGCCTAGCCAACCAAAATCGTTACTTCCCCAACCCCATAGCGTACCATCTTTTTTAATTGCTACTGTGTGAGATGATCCGCAAGAAACAGAACTCCAATTGGTTCCATATGTTATTGTTTGAATCGGAGAACTTCTATGTATTCTTGTGTTATCACCTAATTGACCCTCTGTATTCCTACCCCAAGTCCAAAGTGTACCGTCTGTTTTTGTTGCTGCAAAGTGCTGGTATCCACAAGAAACGGAATTCCAATTGTTGCCATATGCTATTGTTTGTACGGGAGAACTTTTCATAAATGCATAGCCAGCCGTCCCATCGCCTAATCCATTAATGCCAAGACCCCACACCCAAAGAGTTCCGTCTGTTTTTATTGCTGCTGTTTTCCCCGGACCACAAGACACTTGGCTCCAATTATTACCCCTAGTAACAGTCTGCACAGGAGAACTTTTAGTTATTATGGTATTATCTCCTAATTGTCCATAAGCATTGCTGCCCCACACCCAAAGAGTACCATCTGTTTTTATTGCTGCTGTATGATTGCCGGGACCAAGTGAGCCATCAAATGAAACAGAACTCCAATTACTGCCACCAGTAACCGTCTGAATCGGAGAGCTTTTGTCTGTAGTTGTGTTGTCTCCTAACTGACCATAAGCATTGTATCCCCACATCCAAAGAGTTCCATCTGTTTTAATACCGGCAACATTATATCCGTTGTTTACACTAGCAAAAACATAACTCCAATTAGTTCCAGCTGCTATTGTTTGAACAGGAGAAGATTGCAGTGTATATGCGCCTACATTATTACCTAATCTTCCGAAATTTGCTATACCCCAAGTCCACAATTGTCCAGCCATTAGAAGCTACCTCCGTCATATACTGCACCATTAAACAAACTTACAATAGTGCCATCAGACTTTTTAACATAACCTTTTTTGTCTGCTATATTTACAGCCAACTCTCCTATATTCAACTGCCCAGATGCAGGCACTTTTCCAGATACTTCGGATCTTTTAGGTATTATTGGTAAAGTTAGACTTACTGTAAAAGAACTGCTATCTACAAGTGTTAAGCCAGAACTGGTAAATCTAAGGGTTACATTCCCACTTCCTGTCAAAATCAAATCAGTAAATGTCGCAACTCCAGCAACTGCCGCTACTGTAGTTGTTCCAGATAATGTTGCCGTTCCAGATTGAACTGCTACTGTTACACTATTTGTGGCTATTCTAACCAAACTTCCAGCAGAGTCGTTAATGTTAATTTTGGGTTGAACTAATAGTTGATTTGAATTATATCCTACAACTGGCTGGGTGTTGACACCTAGTTGGTTGGAATCATTTTCGTAAATGGCTATGAAAGCACCAGTGCCAGTTGTTTGTACAGACCATCTTGTGCCAAACGCAACTGTTTGCACTGGGGAGCTACGGTGAGTTGTAGTATTATCTCCAAGTCCCCCATATTGATTGTTGCCCCAACACCAAAGAGTTCCATCGCTCTTTGTTGCTGTTGTATGTGTTGCATATGATACGCTTGTCCATGTGTTTGCCGATCCGTACACCTGAACAGGAGAGCTACGGTGAATCGTAGTATTATCTCCTAGCTGACCTTGTGTATTGGTTCCCCAACCCCATAATGTACCGTCTTTTTTCAAGCCAAACTGACAGTCTGCCAATATCCAATCTGTACCAAAAGCAATCGTTTGGACCGGAGAACTACGATTTACAGTTGTATTGTCTCCAAGACTACCATCAGTATTTAAGCCCCAACACCATAAAGTTCCGTCTTTTTTAAGAGCAGCAGTAATACTACCTACACATCTTACAGTTGCCCAGTTATTGCCGCCAGCCACAGTTTGTACTGGAGAAGATCTATGAATCACAGTATTATTTCCCAGTTGCCCAGAAGTATTATCGCCCCACATCCATAGTGTTCCGTCTGTTTTAATTGCCGCAGCGTAGTTGGAACCACAACTAACATATTTCCAATTATTTCCACGACATATAGTTTGTATTGGAGAGCTTTTGTATGTTATGCTGTTATCTCCAAGCTGTCCACGATTATTTCTTCCCCAAATCCACAAAGTCCCATCTGTTTTTATTGCAGCGCTTGATTGGTATCCACAAGAAACCTGTGACCAGTTGTTACCTCCTGTAATCGTTTGTACAGGAGAGCTTTTGTTGCCACTACTATACCCATTTCCTAATCCTCCATTAGTTGCTGTGCCCCATATCCATAGCGTTCCATCTGTTTTAATTCCTGCTCTGATTTGACCTAGCAAAAATAAACCGGCAGATACGCTGACCCAGTCATTACCGCCTGCTATAGTTTGCACTGGAGAACTTTTGCTGGTTGCTGTATTATCTCCAGATGCTCCTTGAGTGCCTAGTCCGCATAACCACAATTGTCCAGCCATGATTAAAAGGTTCCCCCATCTGGAATGATGGCACCAGATGCAAAATGGAATGTCCAGATTTGTCCAGATGCTATACTTCCAGAAACAACCGCATTGTCTCCAATATGTCCACTTCTGACCGCACCAGACGCAAGGTTAAACCATGCAACTACTCCACTAGCAATCTTGCCAGACACAACCGCATTATCTGCTATGTCTGCTGTTATAATAGCGCCAGAAGCTATTAAATCAGCTGTAATACTGCCTGAAGCTATGTGGAATGTGCCAATTTGACCAGATGCAATGCTTCCAGAAACTACAGATGCATTTCCTAAGTCTCCAGATGTCACTATGCCAGATGCAAGTAATCCCCAGAATTCGCCAGATGCATTGACTCTTGCATAAACTGTATTTGCACTGTCCTGCCATTCAGTTAGATTTGCTGTCTGAGATGTAAATCCTCTAATAATTGTGCCAATTCTAGAAGCGCTTCCAGTTTCAACATGCAAGGCACCGGATGGAGTTGTTGTTCTTACACCAACATTCCCACCTGTAAATAAAGCAGCACCACCAGAGCCGTTACCAAATGTTGCAGTTGATGTGCCATCTGACACATACAAGGCAATTTTGCCAGAGCTTGCAGTAACAGTGCTGGCATCAATGTAAGCACCATAATAGTAATGTCCAACTGTTACAGAAGCAGCATTTACTAGAAGTCCGTATGCATAACTTGTTACGTTGCCTGCTATTTTGAATTGTGCGGCAATAGCAGGTCTTGCACCACCTGTGTTAGATGCCTCTGCGTATATGCCCCAGTTACCATTACCAGCAAAATTTGTCGCAGTGGAATAAATTCCATAAAAAGTAGCGTTGGCACCACCAGTCCCAGCAACATATAAACCATATCCATCCTGTCCGCCATTGTGTGGATTGATTCTAATTCCATAATGTGTTGGAGATGCGCTTCCATTTACATCTGCAAAGTCAACAAGTATGCCACCTATAGTGCCTAGTAACCCGCCCGTGCCAGATGTTATTGTTGCGCCATGATTTACTCTTACAGCATAAGTTGTTAAATTACTTGATCCTCTATTTGAATTGGTAATGAAAGTATTGCCATATGTTACAAAACCAGATGTTGCACCGCCGCTGTAAAGACCTAAAGTTGCAGTATTTGTTTGTAATGATTCAGCTGGATAAAGATTGCTATTAGTAACAGTTATTTTAGAAGTAGGATTTGTAACATCTCCAATACCTAAAGTACCACCAGATCTGGGGTTGAATATTAATCCGCTTGAAGTAAAAGTTCCAGCTGATCCTGACAAGCTGGCGGCTAAATCAATGTAATAAACACCACTTGCTGTAACTGGGAATCGATTTGTATTAGTAACATATGTCCCAGAACTAATGTGAAATGATCCAATACTTCCAGAAGCGATAGATCCACTTACAACGGCATTATTTCCAATGTGACCAGAAAGTACAGCACCACTACTCAAAGCAAAATTGTTAACAGTGCCAGATGCAATATTGCCAGATACTACCTGTCCACTACCAAGTGCTGCGGTACTTATTACACCAGAAGCTAAGTGGAATATTCCTATTTGACCACTAGCAACAGATCCAGATACAACTGCTCCATCCCCAATATGACCACTTCTTACAGCACCAGAAGCATGAGCAGACCATCCAATAGAACCGCTGGCAATACTTCCAGATACAACAGCAGCGTCTCCGATATGTCCGCTTCTTACAGCCCCTGAAGCATGGTTGAACCAAGCAATTATGCCAGAAGAAACTTTTCCACTAACAATAACATTGTCAGAAAGGTCTTCGCTCACAATTGTGCCAGAAGCAATTAGATTGGTTGTAATGCTTCCTGAACTAATATGGAATGTTCCAATGCTGCCAGAAGCAATTGATCCGCTTACAACAGCGTTATTACCAATATGACCAGAATTAACAGCACCGCTGCTTAAGGCAAATTGACTTACAGAACCAGATGCAATATTACCGGATGTTACTTGTCCACTACCTAATGTTGCAGTGCTGATTGTCCCAGATGCCAAGTGAACAAATCCAACTTGTCCAGAACCAATCATTCCACTTACAACACCGGCAGTTGCGATTCCTATCGTCAAGCTGCCAGATGGATAGTAAGGACCGCCAGCCAAACCACTAGCTGTATTCAAAGCAGCAGCAGCCCAAGAACCACCTAGCGCTGTGCTGCTACCAGCTATTGTAACTGTTGAATTTACTAGGTTGTTATTCGCCACAGTATTGGCAGCAATGTGAACACCACCAATAACACCAGAGCTTATCTTTCCAGAAGTCACTGCTCCGTCAGCAATATCAGAATTAATGACTGCGCCAGAAGCAATGTGTTCTGCTGTAATGCTGCCAGATGCTATTGCAAACTGCCCAACACTTCCACTAGCAATAGATCCGGAAACAACGGCATTATTTCCAATATGTCCTGAATTAACTGCACCGCTACTCAGTGCAAATTGTCCTACACTGCCAGAAGCTATGTTTCCAGATGTTACTTGTCCGCTTCCCAGAGTAGCTGTGCTTATAACGCCTGAAGCAAAATGATTTATACCTATTTGTCCAGAAGCTATTGCGCCTGAAAGCACAGAGCCTGAAGCCATCATCTGTGCAACAACACCGCCAGAAGCAATTCCTATGGTCAAAGCACCAGAAACATAATAGGTTCCAGCCAGCAGACCACTTGCTGTAGTTAAAGCTTGCGGGGTCCAAGAATTGCCTAAAGTAACATTAAGCCCTGCAATATTAATTGAAGAATTTGCTAGGTTGGCATTTTGTACTGTAGCGGCGGCAAGCTTGCTACCCGTAATTGTTCCTGAGGCTATGTTTAAGCCTAAAACTCCTCCAGAAGAAATGTGTGAAGATCCTATACTACCTGAAGCAATCGCTCCACTGGTGACACTGCCAGAAGCCATCATCTGTGCAACGACACCACCGGAAGCTATGCCTATTACTGCACTTCCCGAAGGATAATAAGTCACTGAAGACAAACCACTAGCTGCTGTGAGTGCAGCAGCAGTCCAAGATCCACCTAAAGCCGTTGAACTTCCGGCTATTGTTATTGTGCTATTTGCAAGTTTGTCGTTTGCAACAGTACCACTTGCAATGTTAATGTTATTGACAGCACCAATAGCAAGGTCACCACTTCCAACACTTCCGCTTATTATTAAACCTTCTACTAATCCACTTGCGAGATGCGCTGCTCCAATTTGACCAGAACCAATGGCTCCTGAAAGTACAGAAGAATTTGCTAGCATCTGGGAAACTACACCACCAGAAGCAATTCCTATTGTCAAACTACCAGATGGATAATAAGTACCGGCTAGCAAACCAGAAGATGTTGTAAGTGCAGCAGCAGCCCAACTTGCTCCAAGAGCAGTACTGCTACCGGCAATGGTAATCGTTGAATTGACAAGATTTGCATTAGCCACAGTATTTGCAGCTATGTGAACGCCACCAATTACACCAGAACTTATCTTGCCAGATGTGACTGCGCCGTCTGCAATATCTGCATTAATTACTGCGCCAGAGGCAATATGTTCTGCCGTGATACTGCCAGAAGCAATAGCGAATTGTCCTACACTTCCAGAAGCAATGCTTCCAGATACAACTGCTGCATTTCCTATATGTCCAGAATTAACTGCGCCACTACTAAGTGCAAATTTTCCAACACTTCCAGAGGCTATATTTCCAGATGTTACCTGTCCACTTCCAAGAGTAGCTGTGCTAATTACTCCAGAAGCAAGATGGAATAAGCCTATTTGTCCACTAGCAATACTTCCAGACAAAATAGATCCACTAGCCATCAATTGAGCAACTATGCCACCTGAGGCTATGCCGATAGTTATACTGCCGGATGGGTAGTAGGTTCCAGCCAACAAACCACTTGATGTAGTGAGAGCTTGTGCCGCCCAGCTTGCGCCCAATGCTGTAGAACTACCAGCTATTGTGATTGTAGAGTTTATTAGATTCGCATTTGCAATAGTATTCGCAGCAATTTTATTTCCGGTAACCTGACCAGAAGCAATATTGTTTGTATTTACTGCGTTGTCACCTATCGTGCCACTTACTACTACTCCGCTTGTAAGGACTGCTGTGCCAAGATTAGTACTGGCATAATTTCCACCAGTTGTAATGTCTATGTAGAAGCCTCTAGCAAGACCACCTTGCTCGAAAAATCTTAGTTTATTTTGATAAACATCGATTGTAACGCCAGCACCAGATAAAGTTGTATTGGTTACTGGTTTTGCAAGTAAAATTTCACCGCCTTCGTCTCCTACCGAATTGGTAACACTTACTTGAGGAACAGACAAAATGCTGCCGTCCCAAGTTAAAGACGAAGTTGCCGCTAAAAGATTATTATTATTAAATTGAATCTGACCCGATGAGCCAGCAGCTACCGCATTAGCTAATACGCCGCTAGCCAAATGAGAAACTGAAATTTGACCAGAACCAATATCTCCACTCTGAACAGCACCATCAGCAATTAACTGACTTGTAATTCCTCCAGAAGCAATGCCTATGGTCAGACTGCCTGAAGGATAATAAGTACCTGCCAACAAGCCAGAAGAGGTAGTAAGGGCTTGTGCTGCCCATGAACCACCAAGGGCTGTAGAACTACCAGCTATTTGTATTGTAGAATTTGCTAATTTGTCATTTGCAATAGTACCGGAAATTATATTGATATTACTTACGGAAAATTGACCTATTTTCCCGCTTGTGACGCTGCCAGACGCTAGGTGGTTTTGACCAATCTGACCGGAAGCAATACTTCCAGATACAACTATGCCGGATGACAACAGACCAAAAAACTCACCAGAAGCATTGATTCTTGCATAAGTATTGCCAGCACTATCTTGCCACTCTTGCAAGTTTGCTGTTTGGGCAGTATATCCTTTAACAATTAATCCCTTTAGAGAAGCAGATCCAATTTCTACTTGTAATTTTCCGCTTGGAGTATTGGTGTTAATGCCAACATTGCCATTATCGAATATTGAACTATTTCCAATTCCGTTTGTGCTGACAAATTTGGAAACATAATTTACAGTGCCACTTAAGTTGTTTGGACTAACTGCTGTTCCAGATGCCAAGTGATCAGCGCCGATCTGTCCAGAAGCTATACTTCCAGAAACTACAGCTGCGTTCCCAATTTGTCCAGAGATCACAGTTCCTGAAGACAAATTGAACCAAGCGATTTGGCCGGAAGCTATGTTGCCGGATACAACAATATTTGCAGCGAGATATCCTGTAAAAACACCACTGTTGTTAACAGAGGCAACAGTTGTTCCAGATGCATTAATCCATTCTTGCACAGTCGCCGCACCAGACAAAGTTGTTTTGACAAACAATCTATTGGTATTCACTGCGCCAAAAGTAGTGGAAATTCCAACAAGACCACTACTGTTTACAAAGAAAATTGGATTGCCAGAGATATTGCCGACTTCCAAAATCAACCCTTGAGATGAATCGCTAACTGTAAAGAGTTCTCCATTCACACCCGTAACAGACAATGCGTTGGAACCGCTGGCTGTTGAAACGACACTTAAAGTCTGTCCATCAAATGTAAGATTCGCTTCAGCATTACCTAGATTTGTCCCTGAAGCAAGACTAGTTATAATCCTATTATCTGAAGGATTAGTTACGGCAAACAATACTCCAGAAGCTACATGATTAGCTCCGATTTGACCAGAAGCTATGCTGCCACTAACAACTGCATTGTTTCCAATATGACCTGAAAGAACAGCACCAGAAGCCAAATTTACGGAAGATATGGAACCGCTAGCCACCTTGCCAGAAACTACGGCATTGTCAGCGATATCTACGGATATAATTGCACCTGAAGCAATTAAATTCGCTGTAATACTGCCAGAGGCAATATGAAATGTACTTATTTGCCCCGAAGCTATGCTTCCACTAACAACTGCATTGTTTCCAATATGACCTGAAAGAACCGCACCGCTGCTCAATGCAAAGTTGTTAACAGTGCCAGATGCTATTGTGCCTGAAACTACCTGTCCACTGCCTAAGACTGCTGTGCTAATTACACCAGAAGCCAAGTGATAAAAACCTATTTGCCCTGAGGCTACACTTCCAGAAACTACTGCACCATAGTCTATGCTACCACTTCTAATTGCTCCACTACTTATATGTGCCCAGCCAATTTGTCCGCTTGCGATGCTTCCAGAAACCACTGCTGCATTGCCTATTTGACCGGAATTGACTGCACCACTTGATAAATTGAAAGAAGCTATAATCCCTGAAGCAACCTTGCCGCTTACAATAAGGAAGTCAGATAAATCTTCAGAAACTATGGTTCCTGAAGCTATGTGCTCGGTTGTTATTACACCCGAAGCTATTGCAAATCTACTTACAGCCCCGCTTGCTATGCTTCCTGAAACTACAGCATCGTTTCCTATTTTACCAGAGGTTACAGCGCCAGAACTTATGTGAAATTGTCCAACACTACCAGAAGCTATGTTTCCAGATGTTACTTGTCCTGAACCTAGTGTTGCTGTGCTTATAGTTCCAGAAGCAAGATGTACAAAACCTATTTGTCCAGAACCTATGTTGCCCGAAACAACTGCATTTGCCTCTATGTGTCCGCTTCTTACTGTACCACTACTTAGGTTGAACCAAGCTACGATGCCACTTGCTAATTTGCCAGAAATTACAGCATTATCTGCAATTTTTTCAGAACCGATAGAGCCAGACGCAATTAAATTTGCAGCAATAGCGCCTGAGGCAATTGCAAATGTCCCTACTTGACCTGAAGCAAGAGAGCCAGAAACAACGGCGGCATTACCAATATGACCAGAAAGGACCGCTCCGCTACTTAAGGCAAAGTTGTTAACACTTCCTGAAGCTATGACACCAGATGTTACTTGTCCACTACCCAATACTGCTGTGCTAATTACGCCAGATGCTAAGTGATTGATGCCAATCTGACCAGAGGCTATTTTGCCTGATGTAATAGCACCGCTGCCGACATTATTGTTGAGTACTGAAGCATCGGCTAGATGTGTAGAACCTATTGCTCCAGATACTATAGTTCCAGAAAAAACGGAACCATTAGTTATATGACCACTTCTAACAGCCCCGGAGGCAAGGTTAATCCATGCTACTATTCCAGATGTAAGTTTCCCGCTTACAATCGTGGCATCAGCTAATTTTTCACTGTTGATTGACCCAGATTGTATTTGATATCCAGCAATACTACCTGAAGCAATATGATACTGACTAACTTGACCACTGGCTATGCTGCCAGATACAACTGCGTTATTGCCGATGAATCCAGAGGTCACACTTCCAGATTTCAACATGGCTGAATCAAGAACGCCACTTGCCAAGTGATTTACAGAAATTTGTCCTGAACCAATATTTCCAGATAAAACAAAACTATTTTTCCAAACACCAGAATCGTAATAAAGTATTTGATTATTTGTGGCACTTGTAATATTGACATCAGATAAACTGTTTAAACTCAAGGATATTGTGCCACCGCCAGCACCAGCTGTGTTCCTGAATGTACCACCTTGAATGAAAGTGGCATCAGCAGTGGTATTTAAAGCTGTTGCTCCTCCTCTGATTATGATGTATCCCAAAAATACGGCAGAACTAGCCGTCATGGTATCTTCGTCAAAATCCTCAACAACTATGTTCTGGGCAGCAGTACCACTGTCATCATATAAAACTCTTCCATAGTAAATGTAAACATTGTTTGTATCTTTTGGAATATAAAAAACTCTTTGTATAGTCCATTTATCACTTGGCACGGTTCCCGGAGTGCCATCGCCATCATCATATTTTGTTGGATCAACAGACGAAACCGCCGTGTCAAATGTGAATGTGCCTGCAACAGAAGACCTATATGCATAAGTAATCGTGGCAGCCGATTTTGAAGACTCTGAAGTGACGCTTGTATTATTGACATCATTTTCATAATTACTACCAAGCGCAAAAGCAGAACCTGAATTTCTGTCTAAATTTAAATTCGCTCCATTAGCCGATATGTCTAGGCCATCAAGTTTCAAAGGTCCAAAACTTAGAACAAATGTTTCTACTTGACCCAATCCGTCATAACTGGTTAGTGGTCTTGGACCAACATCCGTGATGTTGGTATGGTCTGCATGAACAACAAACCCCATGATAATATGGTTGCTAACTTCATCTGGAGTAAATTGCGTATGTTGTTGAACAAGAGTGCCACCAGACGCTATAGCAACATATGTTACATGACTTCCACTGAAAAGAGGTGTTTGATTGTTAAAAGCACTCCAGCTAACATTAGTTACCTCTGGAATCCCACTTGCATTCCAAGCTACAACAAGCTGCCCCTGACCAGCTGATATGTTGTATGTTAGATTACCCGAATTTAAGGTAATTAAGCCGCCACTAGTAAGACCAGTTTTTAGTTGCTGTTTGTAACGATCAGAACTGATTCCACCAAGTCCTAAAGCATTGTTTATAGTTGCGCCAGAACTGAAATGATTTGTTCCGATTGACCCAGAAGCTATGTTGCCACTTTGTACAGAACCAACACCTAGATTAAATGTTGTTACTGCACCCGATGCCAAATTGCCAGAAGCAACAGCATACGGGCTAAGATTGCTAGAAACTATTGTGCCAGAAGCTATGTTTGCGGAATTAATTGATTCAGAACCAACCTGACCGCTTATTACTGCACCGCTGCTCAAGGCATATTGATGTACGCTGCCAGAAGAGATACTGCCAGAAACCACGGCTCTGTTGCCGATGTGTCCAGACAACACAGCCCCACTACTGAGGGTAAAATTGTTTACTGTGCCAGAGGCTATATTTCCAGATGCAACTTGTCCACTTCCCAAAATTGCTGTGCTAATAGTGCCAGATGCAAGATGCACAAAACCTATTTGTCCAGATGATATGTTGCCAGAATTTACTGCGTTGTTGGCAATTTGACCAGAGTTGACAACACCGCTGCTCAGATTGCTGGTCGCCACTCCACCGGCTGCAATTTTGCCACTGCCTATAGAGGAATCTGCAATATTGGCAGATGTGATTCCACCGCTGGCAACTGCAAATGTACTTATTTGTCCACTTGCAAATGATCCAGAAACTACTGCATTATTACCAATTTTACCAGATGTAATAGCGCCGCTACTTATTGCAAATTGACCAACTTGACCACTTGCAATATTTCCAGATGTTACCTGTCCGCTACCTAATGTGGCTGTGCTGATAGTGCCAGAAGCCAGATGTATAATTCCTACTTGACCACTACCGATATTGCCTGAAAGGACAGCATTGTCAGAAATATTACCAGAATTTACTGCACCGCTGCTTAGATTAAACCATGCTATTGATCCAGACGATATTTTCCCAGAAACAACGCTATTGTTTACAATTTTTTCTGTTGTAACAGACCCGGAGGCAAGTTGAACTCCATCAACAGCGCCACTACTTATTGCAAAGTGACCTATCTGACCGGATGCTATGTTGCCTGAAACAACTGCACCATCTGCGATATGCCCAGAATTTACTGCCCCTGAACTTATATGAAAATGACCAATAGATCCAGATGCTATACTTCCAGAAACTACAGCTGCATTTTGTATTTGACCAGATGCAACGCTGCCGCTGCTTAGATTTTGCCAACCTATTACACCGGATGCTATTTTGCCTGAAATAATCAGAAAATCAGACAAATCTTCGCTTATTATCGTTCCAGATGCAATCAGATTGGTTGTAATAGTCCCAGAAGCTATGTGATATTCACTGATTTGACCGCTTGCAATATTTCCAGATCGCACAGCTGCCGTGCCTATTAGTCCTGAAGCTACCGCTCCAGATGTTAAATTAAACCAACCAATGCTTCCAGAAGCTATCTTACCACTTATTATTGAATTGTTAGCCAAATCTTCAGATGTGATAGTACCTGAAGCAATATGCTCTCCAGTAATTACACCAGATGCAATCGCAAAAGGACCAATACTACCAGATGAAATTGATCCGGAAACTACTGCATTATTTCCAATATGTCCTGAAAGCACAGCACCTGAAGACAATGCAAAATTGTTGACTGTACCACTGGCAATAACCCCAGAAGTGACTTGTCCACTACCCAAAACTGCCGTGCTGATTACACCGGAAGCGAGATGATAAAAACCGACTTGTCCTGAGGCTATAGAACCAGAAACAACGATGCCAGAGGCAAGTTCGCCTTTTATGGTTCCGCTGTATACAACCAACCCATTTCTGGCTATAAACTCATTTGACATTTATTTTCCCAATCTTTATTTAATCACTAAAAGTATTTACTCAAATATCAAAAATAAAGTGAAAATTTAAAAGTATAAACTTGTAGCTACGAATACTTTATTTAGTGTTTTATACTAATCCAAATCTGCTTGAATTAGTTGTGTAACTATTTAATATTTCCGTACTAGAAAGATTTGTATTATAAATTTTCACGATTGCCAGATCACCATTCATAAAATTACCTGCGGAAAGACCATCATCCCATCGTCGCATAAGTCTAATCTCGCCGCCAGATAATGGAGTAGTGGCTACAGATGCAGTACCTCCATTTGCAACACCATTTACATATTGTCTTACGATGCTGCCGTCATATGTGCCTGCGATTTGATACCAAGTGTTTATTGATGGTGAAAATCCAGTTGTGTTGTACCAACCGCTCCTGAAAAATCCAGCAGCTAAGTTGTAATTTATTGGTGCATTATTTGTGCCTAAACTAAAATTTAAGTTTGCGGATAAATCGTATTGGTTTGTTACAACTGAAGAAACTTTGCTACTTATAGACGAAGAAAATCTTACCCAAGCTTCCACTGTCCACTTAGATAAATTTCCAATGTTTGCAATCGTTCCGTATTCAAAATTTGAATCAATAAAATTTAAATATCCTCCAAAACTTGAACTGTATGTCGGGGTATTAAACAAAGTTGCATCATTATTATTTGCAGTCAAGTCGTACCAAGAAGAACCAGAACCAGAATAAGAACTAGTATTACCAGCATCTAAGTATACCAATAAACTTGAAGGATATTCTGCTGGAGCAGATATTTTTGTTCTCCCAAGAATTTTTGTTGGTTGTAAAATCTTAATACTCATAA
>Ga0222714_10002212_pt1 | contig 20898 bp, 8 predicted proteins | sample C33_3DmetaG_FD_165048 | JGI IMG/M metagenome (GOLD analysis project Ga0222714, IMG submission 165048) | Estuarine water microbial communities from San Francisco Bay, California, United States - C33_3D | ecosystem: Environmental > Aquatic > Marine > Unclassified | place: USA: California...
CGGCTATGATGTCGATAAAAAGGGTCAGGTGACAACCGTCTATTGCGAATACCTGCCTGACACCAAATCAGGAAGCGCTGGCGCGGATAGTGTGAAAGTAAAAGGCAATATTCATTGGGTTTCATGCGAACATGCAGTTGAGGCAAAGGTCAATCTTTATGACCGTCTATTTAAAGTCGAACATCCCGGGGCGAATTCTGAATCCTACCTCGATGATATTAATGAAAGCTCATTGACCAGCATCACAGTTCAGCTGGAAGAAAATTTAGTTAATATCAAACCCATGGATCAATTTCAATTTGAACGGCACGGATATTTTATTTGTGATCCCGACTCATCGAGCAAAAATATCATCATGAATAGAACTGTCACATTACGTGACAACTGGAAGTAATTATTGCAACCCAAACTTAATCGGGATAAAGACCGTAAGTGTCTCACTGGTTAAGTTCGTAGGCTTAGGAAGCGGTTTGGATCGTTCAATTATTTTGATAGCGCCTTGATCTAATACATCAGAATTTATTTTATTTAATATCATTATATTCAATAGGTTAGCATGTATATATAATTTAACTTCTAATGTTTATTCGGCCTCCCAGCCACGTCGCTGTGCAATGTGCGGGTAGCGTTTAACTTGAGAAATATGTGCAGCTAACAGCTGTCCATCACCCTTAGTTATTTTAGCTTCTGGCAACGGGACAATCTTTGGTATGCCTTTCTCTTGTCTAGGCATGACAATAAGCACTTTAACCTCCGGGGCTAATAGTCCTTCGTGCACATGGAAAACCCCCACATAATGTATTTAGCTGCCTAAAAAAGACGGGCTGATTGTCTCTAAAATTACAATTTGACTATGGCCTTCGTCGTAAACGCAATTTTACTTAAATTAGCCTTTCTCGCCGCTTCCATAACATTAATTATTGACTGATGCCTCGCATTGGCATCTGCGCTTATAATCACCGAAGTATCTTCTTTGTCCCCAGCGATACCTTTTAACACCTTAGCTATGTCGTCGATTAGGATAGACTCCATCAACTTTTCATTCACAATAAAGCGCCCATCTTCAGTAATCGTAATATTAATAGGCTCCGCTGTCTTTTGTGCGGATCTTTCTTCGGCGACAGGTAAATTAACTTTTATTTCGCTTAATTTAGCAAATGTTGTCGTGACCATAAGAAAAATAATAACGACCAACAAGATATCAATCAATGGAATGAAATTAAGCTCAATATCATCTGAACGATTTCTTCTGCTTGTACGCATAATTACTTCCTTCCGTTATTAATCAAACCAATTAGTCGCTCAGCATTTGTTTCCATAGTATGGATATGCGCATCAATTTTTGCACGAAAAATACGATGACTAATCATTGCTGGAAGAGCAACCACAATACCGCCAGCTGTATTATAAAGCGCTATTGAAATACCTCTAGCAAACATCTCAACATCTTGTCCTCCATCACTTCTGAATGAACTAAATAACTCCACCATACCTACAATTGTCCCAAACAAACCAAGCAATGGAGCCACAGTACCAATCATCGCCAATAAGTGTAAGTATTTCTCAAGCTGATAACTAATCGAATCTCCCGCCTTGATAATTGCATCATTCATAACCTCCAATGACTTGCCATGATTTTTAACTACTACCGCTAACATGAAACCTAGTAAAGAACTAGACTCCATCTTTTCAAGCTCTTCTTTTTTTATTACTCCTTTTTTTAACAGCGCCTCAAGATGCGGCATTAAGTCATCTGGAATTACGTTGCTGTTTCGAAGCGAAAATAACCGCTCAATAATTATTGCAAGGCCTATCACCGATGTGAATATTAAAGGCCATATTGGCCAGCCTGCTTCTTGAATAATTTGCCACATAATTTTGTTTCTCCTATAAAAAAATTAAAGTAATGTAAATTTAATTGGCACTAAAATAGTAAACGTTCGATCAACAAGGATATCAGGTGGCGCTGGAAATGGTGCTGCTCTGTCAATCATATCCAGACCTTCATTATCTAACACCTTAAAACCACTCGAGCGTCGGACTCTTTTTTTTATCAGCTCTCCTTTGCCCGTCAATTTTACTTCCAATACTACCTCGCCTTGCCACCCACGTCGTTGAGCTATCCTGGGGTACTCTTTAAATTTGGCAATATGAAGTGCTAATTCATGACTAAAATCATCAAGTGCTATTAAGCCTGCATTTCGTGTGTCATCCTCCCCAGTTTCTGGAACTGCCACAGGCGCTGGGGTTGGTGGCGGAGGCTCTTGTTTTTGCTGTGTTGGTTCTGGTTCTATCGGTTTTTCTTCCTCGATCGGCACCGTATCCTCTATAGGTATTTCAGGTATCGGCTCAGGTATCGGCTCAGGCTCAGGTATCGGCTCAGGCTCAGGTATCGGCTCAGGCTCAGGTATCGGCTCAGGCTCAGGTATCGGCTCAGGCTCGGGTGCTGGTGGAGGAGGTTCGGGAATGTTTTTCGAAAGTAGGATAGCCTCAAACTCTTCCCATTCTGGTTCTTTTTCAACCTCGTCAAAATTAATATAATAGATGTCTGTTATTAAGGTTAAATGAACCAGTAAGGACGCAATAATTGCGTGCTTTATACTAAAGCGTCTGAAATAATTTTTAATTTTATTCAATATAGTTTACTTAATTTTTTATCAGACAAACGCTTAGCATTTTATGAGCTCAACCGCATCGCACTCTTCAGTCTCATCTGAATTATTATCCGCCTCGTCGAAGCTTCCCCTTGGCCCTTCATCATCGAAACTTCCATTAACTCTGAGATCTTCATCAAACGATGCTTTATCTCTTTTTATTTCTCTTGGATCGCCGACTTTTTTATTTTCAGCACCATTTGAATTTCCGCTTGGTGCAATCCTTAAATCATCAAAACCACCATCACTAAAACTGGACCTGACTGTACCAATAATCACGTCACTATTATACTCAAAATTCATTGTTTTTATTGGGGTAGATGCCTGTGGTGGCTTAACTTGCCTTCCCAGCACCCCTGCCCCACTTACCTTGGATGCATTCACTACTCTAGCCTCTGCACTAGCGCTCCTTCCTCCCAGTCTTTCTCCGGCTCCGGCAGCCACCGCAACTACAGGTGCTGGTGGCGGTCCTGCCTCAAAAGCTCTTTGACTTAATGCGCCCTTATACGCTATCGATTCGGTTGACACTGACCCAGCACCGTCAGTGATTGATCCTTCAGGAATAGCTAACTGGCCAATATCAATATTATTATTAATGAAGCCTCTTGGGAAAAGCATAGTTACATTATCTTCCGTTAATGATGCAAGCGGTCGTAATGCATTATAGTAAGCTGTGTTTTGGTTATTTTCATCAAGCCCTTTGTTGATATTTCCCTTCCCTGTATTTTGGCATGCCACAATTGACCCACCACTCACCCAACAAGCACCTTTTGCGCTCAGGGATAAGGAATGCGTTGGTGTTGCAAATTCATCATCGAATGAATACTTTTCTTCAGACTGTTTGTAAATTACCGCACCCAACTCCGTTGCTGCATAAAGGACGGATCGTCCGACAAAACTGATTGTTGGATCGACAGACATGAGCGATACGCTGGTTTTGAGTACCCCATTCACCATCGTTCCATTATTACCAATCTGAACGTGGCCGGTATACGTTTGGTCTAAGTAAGTTGTAATATCATCACGAATAAATATCTCATTTCCTGTTACTGCTAGGTTAGCAATTTCATTATTGGCCAAATGCGTTTCTGTCAGATAATTCATATTGCCGTAATAGACAGGCCGGTTGTTATTAAGTGTATCAACAGTCGCGTTACCGATTACTCTAGTTGCTTTACTACCAATCTCGCCATTCAGCACCACCCAACCGCTTCCCGCGTTAATCGTCAGATCAAAATTACCCGTATTGGAGCCTTCAATCTCATTAAACTGAATATTCTGACCATTCGATGTAAGGATGCTATCACCCTGAACAGTTGTTTTGCCACCATAAAACTGACCCCATTCCGCCTGTGCATAGACGGGTCGATCTGCATCTACTAGGGTAGGATCTGCTTGGATGGCTGCTTGGTAGCTATTTTCTCTTGCGAGCAGTACCGGATCATCCTTTAAAAACTGGTCGTTAATTCCGCTGGTAGTAATTGATCCTGCGATAATACTTGTTCCTGTTATCTCTACTGACGCATAGCCAGAGGTGTTAGTAATGGATGAGCCACTATTAATATTCAGACTTCCGGCGGTCAGCCTCTGGTTCACAAGGTTGAATGGGGTGTTAATTAACGTCAGTCCGCCGCTAAAGTTAAAGTCGCGTACAGTTTTTTCTACCACATTAAAGCTACTCAAGTTTGATATAGCTAAGGTGTTGGGGAGGTTAACCAGGCCGTTTGAAGCTTTTAGGGTTAAGCTGTTATTGGTAACGTATTTAATCGCGACCATACCGGATCCGCCGTCTCCACCTTTGTTGTTTGCGTTGTAATGTGATCCGCCACCACCGCCACCACCGGTATTAGCGCCACCGTTACCGCCTGGCCGTTGAGCCCAACTATTTCTATTGCCGCCGCCGCCAGCAGCGCCGTTATTGAAGCCTGCCCCGCCGGTCGTCACGCCTACAGCGCCGCCGCCGCCGCCGCCGATACCGCCGTTACCTCCATTGTAAGTATAACTGGCACCACCACCACCACCGCCCCAGTAGTAACAAGTGCCTAGAATGCAATTTTGCACACCGGGTCCACCGGCTGCCGACCCATCAAATCGACCAGTTGAACCTGGACCGCCCGCACCGCCGCCGCCGCCTGAAACATGGTGCGAAGATCCAGAAGCGCCCGCATAACCCTGGCCCGCAGTTCCTGCCCCATTTCTACCACTATAGCCTGCGTTGTAACCCGAGGCGCCACCACCCGAACCCCCATTTCCTGCTTGCCCATAAAGTGGATTTTGATTCCATGGTCCAGTACCGCCATAGCCACCACCGATCGCGGTCAATGTGCCAGATGCGGTAGCTAAGGTCGAGTTGCCGCCTTGAGTGCCGTTCTCTATCCAGTGATGGCCACCTCTCTCACCATTCGTGTTTGGCATAGGGGAACCCAGTCCACCTGCACCGACACCAACCAAGTAGGATGCCCCAGGGGTAAATGCTACCGAGGAGGATGCAATAACACCGCCGCCACCGCCGCCACCGCCGATATCCTTACCGCCACCGCCACCCCCGGCAACTATCAATACCTCGGCACTGGAAGCTGCCGCACTCCAGGTATACATTCCTGTGCCGCTATTAAAGGTCAGTCCTTTCGAAAATGCATCAGCCGCATTTGTTAATGCATTAGAAGCTTCTCCATTGAAGAGATAGTCTCCCCCCCCTAATAACGCTAAGATGGCATTTCCTACTGCCGTAATGTCTCCACCCACACTGATATTTCCATTAAGGCTTTCAAGAGACCTTGAGCCATTAATACTGATGTTTGATGAAAATGTAAGGTCGCCTGAGGTGTATATACCTGCTGCCACATAGGCAGGCCCAGTAACCCCCAGAGCTGTCAGCGTTGTCGCTGCATCATTTGTACCCACTGCCCCCATAAAGTAGGTTGTGCCTGTACCCGTGCTAGTGGTGAGCTGGAAAGCTCCATTAATAGTGGAATCAAAGGTAATATTGCTGTTAGTTGTCGATAGATCTAATCCTCCCAACAGCGTTAATGCCCCATACTGCTGAGTTCCTAGGGTGGAAAGAGTGGTTAACTTGGTAGTGGTTGCACCTAGGCTTGAAAAATTATTGAGGTTGGTGATGTCAGCATTCAGCGTTGTTATTCCTGCACCTGAATTTAATGTAAGGTTATACCCTCCTCCAGCGACTGTGCCGACATTACCAAAAGTTATTCCATTGCCATTGGAATTGATGGTGGTGTTTCCGCTCAGTGTCACAGGACCTTGAATATCAATAATTCCGCTGAGATTAATCGATCCGCCTAAGGTAAAACTCGTTGCCACACTTGGTACTTCGTCGGTTCCGATCGTCTGCACCGGTAACGTTAATGATGACGAACCAGAGCCAGTACTTGTTATCGCACTGCCCGCGCTCATTGTAAGGTCGTACAATGTGAGGTCTGCATCATTGAGCTTCAAGCCACCCCCAGAGAGGGTTAAGGTATTTAGGGTTGACCCCAACATTCCTGCATTGGTGCGTAAGAGTATCGGATTTTCTGGGTCTGTATTGTCATAAACAGGAGCTTGGTCAACCACGATAGACCCCCCACTAATTACTGTGGACCCAGCAAAGGTATTCGCTGCTGTCAACGATAAATCGCCGTCTCCGCTTTTCGTAAGCACGGTTGCTGACCCAGCTATCACGCCGTCAACAGAACTGTTGTCGGCCACATTTAAGGTGAGCCCAGACAAACCATTAAACCCATCAGCAGTCAATGTATCAGCAATGACGGTAAAGTTGCGTGGGGTATCGCTGCTGGTCACATCACCGTTGATGACTACCGCTGAACGGCTGCTACTGATAACGGTATTTTGATTCACGGTTACCGGTCCATTGAGGGTTACACCCCCTAGACCAGCACCACCACCGGCACCGCCACCGAGGTTGTAAAAATAACCTGTGCCGTTGGCTGCCTGGCTTGAGCCACTCATCCATGGCGGCTGGCTATTGTCGGGATTTTTCCAGTACATACGAAGATAGTCACCACCACCGCCCTCCATAAATACGCTATACAATGGGTATAGCTCGCCCGCAGTCAGGTTTACAGATCCACTTCTCCAGCTACAGCAGCCTGTCTGGGCTACAACAAGTCCTGTTTTGTTATAGCTTTGAACGCTCTCAGCATAGTTCTGATACTCGGTTAAGCTTTGGCCTGCCGAGCCAAGGTATAAATAGTTTTGATCGTCGCCTAACATATAGAAGGTATGGGTGCCGGTTTGCTCAGGCATAAAGTACCCGGTGATACGGTAGGTGTAGCTTTCATCACAATTATTGCTCCGACAAATATCGATCGCATTATGAATCTGACCTGTCTCATTACCTGGTGCGCCAATGATTTCACTGGTCCGCACAACCTGTTGCGCACGTCCAATCAGCTGCCTTACGTCATTCGCCCAGTTACCATCAAATTTTTCGAATAATAGGCCGTCAGATAAGCCCATAATTGTAATGCTATTTAAAATAATGCCGGCCTGCCCAGTGACAGTTAAGCTTGTTAGATTGGTCGTCCCACCGACAGCCCCCAAAAATGCCACCGTACTTGAGCCAGCATCCACGGTGAGGGAGGTAAGCCCATCCACTGTCGAATTGAATGATATAGGGTTATTGGTTGAGGTTAAGGTGGTTGGTGCCGCTAACGTAACCGCGCCCCCAAACGTCATAGGTCCAGTGGTAGTAATTGCACCGCTAAGAGTGGATGTGTTGTAGACCGTTACACTGCTGGCGGTCATAGTTACACCGGCAGCCAATATTAACGAATCAAAGACAGCTGAACTAAAGGTGATATTGGCTCCTGCTTGCGCAACAAAATTGCCCAAAGATGGGCAGTTAGGGCAATTTAAACTCCCTCCCTGCAGACTAATATCGCCCATCGATTGGACGGTGCCAGGGAGCGACAATGTCCCTCCTGTTACAAATAAATTTAAGGGTACAAAACTAGCATCATATCCTGGCGCGTCTGCATCCGAATTATTCACACCAATCGTTCCTGTAATAGTAAACGTTCCTGCACCGGATTTTGTGATTGAGCTGGATGGGTTAAGTAAATCGCTAGCCCATGTGACATTCTGACCATTAGTGTTTATCTTGATTGCCTGTGGGTTTGTGCTTATGCGTGCAGAATAATCATTGTTGTGATTTTGATATTTAAGGGTACCGCCCGCAAAAATAATATTGCCGCTACCAAAGCCATCTGCGTTTGCGTTGGCCGCCACCAATGTTCCGGAGTTAATGGTTATAGTCCCGCTAAAGTCTTGCCTTCCCGCTATAGAGAACTGACCTGATCCCGACATAACTAAACTAATAATCCCTCCACCTTCAGTCTCATCAAAAAAACCATTTAAAGTTTTGTCTGTTGGTCCTGTAAAGGTGAATATCGAATTTGATTCTGCCACAGTATTGCGGATTATTCCGCTGCCCGATAAGGATAGAGCTGACTGCGAGAATCCTTTAAGATCGACGATTGCTCCGCCATTAACTTCTAGGTGTGAGTTGCTGCTTAAAGCATTATTGCGCCCAAGGTAAAGAACCCCATCACCAATATATGTCAGTCCGGTGTTAGTGCTGGTGCCATTCATGATTAGGTGACCATTGCCCAATTTCCAAAACTGCGAACCATTTCCTGCGACACCGTATGCCCATGAGAGCGTGCTCCCATTATCAACATTAATCTTAAAGAGCTGATTTGCAGCGCTAGAGAAGCGTCCAGAATAATCTACTAAATTATTAGCGGAATGCTTTAATATTCCGCCATTAAATACGAGGCTTCCTGATACGCCGAGCGCCCCTGCAGAGTTAAGATATAGTTCACCTGCTGTAAGGGTCGTGCCACCTGTGTAGTTGTTTGTTCCGGAAAGAGTTAAAATTCCTGACCCCATCTTCTCCAATGTTCCGCCGCTGCTCACTAGGTCCGCTGCAAATGCTACGTTATTACCGTTGGTATCAAACTTGAATGCTTGATTATCCGCCGCACTAAAACGAGAGGAGTAGTCCGTTGTATTCGAGGAGGTAAATTTTAACGTGCCACCTAACATGGAAATATCTCCCAAACTACCGATTGCATTAACCGACCCTAATTCCAGAACACCACCGGACAAATCAACTCCACCCGAGAACGAATTATTACCAGAAACGATTAAGGTGCTGATTCCTGATTTCACGAGCTTACCTGTCCCTGAGATCGTATTGGCAAACGTTAAGTTATCTGCACCGTTAAAAGTGACTGCAGTGCTTACATTGAGCGTGCCCACGGAAATATTACTAGTGTTAAAGGTGATGTTGTTGACGGCAGTAAAGTTACCGGCGTTGATGGTTCCAGCAAAGGTGGTGGAGGTGGTGTTGCTCACATCAACGATAGTGGCGTTACTGGTTTGTAGATTTACTGCTCCTAACCCCGAAATATTGCCCGCCGTAAATGTTCCTGTATTGACCGTTAAATTTTCATTTGAGCTGAAGCCAGAAATGGAACCTGTGACTGTGGTGGTGGCATTAGGGCTGGTAATAATGACATCCGAACCGAGCACGACATTTCCGGTGAGATAAGCCCCCGCCCTAGTAGACGCCCCTCCTGCACCGCCGGGGGTGTAATACAATCCCGTACCGTAAGAGGAGTTACTTTGTCCGCCAGCTATGTATGAGCCATCTGGCTTTCTCAGCCTAATATTAAAATAATCGCCGCCGCCACCCTCACCCATCGATGCATAGATAGGGTACATCTCTCCCTGGACTAGGGCTCTGGTACCAGTTTGTGTACCACAACAACCGGTATTACCGGTTAGAAAGTTTTTCGGTGCATAATTCCAAGAGGAGTTGGACTCTATGATGGACTGGAAATTAGCGAGCGTTTGTCCCGCGGTACCCATGTAAAGCAAGTGCCCATCATCGCCGTTAAAAGCAAAGCTCCAATTACCCGTGCTGGTCGGTATAAAGTAGCCGGTAACCCGGTAAGTATAATTCGAATCACAGTCATTCCTTGGGCAAACCCGCATCTCGTTATATACCATCGAGGTATCACCGCCAGTGGCGCCTGTCATTTCTGTTGTTCGAATAATTCTTGGGGTGGCAGCGGCAAAGCCCATCGTATTAGTCGGGAAGTAGCCATTGAATTTCTCGAACAGCCATCCGTCAGCTAAGCCCATAACCGTAGTGATGTTTCCATTTAAGGTTATGCTTGTGGTTGAGGTAACGTCTAGCCGGGCCACGGGTGTCACGTTACCGACAGCGCCAAGAACAACCGCGCCTGATCCTGCGTCGATGGTCAACTCAAACTCACCATTGGTTGCGCCTCCCAGCGTTACGGTATTATTGTTACTGGTGATAGTGGTATTGGCAACTAAAGTAACAGCCCCCCCAAAACTGGTGGCTCCAGCGGTCTGGAGAGTCCCCCCCAGTGACGAGGTGCCGGTCACAATTAATCCGCCCTGAGTCACATCAAGTGTGGTTGCGGTCGCCATCACCAAAGAAGAGATCGGATGGACCGTGCCCGACAAAGTAATGTTGCCACCATTAAAGCTCATATCCATCGGGTCAAAGCCATCCGTTGTCGACCCAATGGTTCCTGATAAAGTTAAGTTGCCTAGGCCTGTTTTGGTGAAACTGCTTGCATCATTGAGTAAGTTGCCTGCCCAGGTAATATCTTGTCCGTTGGTATCAATATTAAAAAGTTGGGTGCCCGCGGCAAGACGGCTGCCTGAAGAAAAGTCAGTGGTGTTGGATGCGGAATATTGCAGGCCCCCGCCATTAAAGACTATGCTTCCGGCACTACCTATCGCATCAGCCGAACCAAGTCCTATTAGCCCACCGGTAAGGGTAGTGGTGCCTGAGTAGGTATTGGTGCCTGTTAGGGTCAACGTTCCTGAGCCTGACTTAGTGATACCCACCGTACCTGAACCGTTTTCGATCACACCACTGAAAGTTGTTGATGAATTAAGGCTCCCCACATTTAATACCGCTGACCCAGCAGCCGAATTTGTAATTGTTCCCGAACCGGAAATAGATCCAACTGTAACCGTATAATTATTAAGATCCAGGGTTGTTGAAGCTGCTAAATTCGTCAATGATGCGGTGGGTATCGCATTTGCTGCACCGATCTTAATAACCCCTGCGGTTAAGATGGTACTCCCGGTATACGTATTATTTCCAGACAGGGTGAGGGTTCCTGTCCCTAATTTAGTAATGCCGATGTCACCGGTAATATTGCCTTGCACTTGGCTTGACACACTGTTGGTGGTTAGTGCTAAGCCGGCACCTGCCACATTGCCTTGCAGGTCGATAGCACCATTACCCGAATTAATGGTGAGCATGTTTTGATAGGACACCACGACAATACCGGATCCGCCGTTACCACCCTCGTTATTTGCGTTGTAGTGTGTACCGCCACCGCCACCGCCACCGGTGTTAACTCCGCCATGTCCACCCGGTCTATCTCTCCCGCTGCCACCAGACGAACCGGCATTCAAGCCCACGTTACCAGTTCCGCCAGCACCATTATATGAGCCGCCGCCACCCCCGCCACCGATGCCGCCATCACCACCCCTGTATGAGTGACCGGCACCACCACCACCACCGCCCCAGTAGTAACAAGTGCCTAGAATGCAATTTTGTACTCCTGCTCCACCAGAGGAAGCACCATGGGATTGACCAGTAGAACCAGGGCCGCCTGCACCGCCGCCGCCGCCAGAAACGTGAGAACCGTAACCGGAGGCGCCAGCATAACCCTGGCCCGCAGTTCCTGCCCCGTTTCTTCCGCTAGTACCCGCGCTATATCCCGAGGCACCGCCGCCTGAACCACCAGCACCTGCTGCGCCTTGCAGTGTATGACCCCATGGTCCAGTACCGCCATAACCGCCACCGATCGCCGTCAATGTGCCAGATGCGGTAACTAAGGTCGAGTTTCCACCTTGAGTGCCATTCACTCTCCATTGATGGCCGCCCCCTTCACCACTGGTGTTTGGACGAACCGAACCTATACCGCCGTCGCCGACAGCCAGCTCAGTCCAGCCCGGAGTGAGATTTACAGTTTGTGCAATAACACCACCACCACCACCACCACCACCAATATCCTTACCACCACCACCACCACCAGCAACCATCAAAGTTTCAGCAACAGATGTGGTCGCTAACCAGGAATAGACTCGAGTCCCACTGTTGTAAATCACACCTATCGGCTGCGATGCATCAGCGCTTGCTCCAGCGAGGTATTGGACTCCATTAAAGAGGTAGTAACCGTTACCGAGAAAAGCTGCAACGCCAGAGGTGGCAGAAATATTACCTGTGATTGTCACACTGGCATTGCCGCTACTCAACACGGGTGATGCGTTTAACACGACGTTGCCTGTATACAATTGATTGCCTGTGGTGGTGATATTGGCCCCTAAATAAATCGTAACCCCCTGTAATGTCACCCCACTATCGGTCCCGCTTAATGTAATAGCAGCATTAATGTAGATATTATTTTCCGCCGTAAGCGTAAGGTCGCCATCACCACTCGATAAGATAGCAGCATTTAGAGTAATATTGCCGACGCCGGTCGTGCCTGTAGCAGTGGTGGTTGGGTCGGTATTGATGGTGTTAGTTTCAAGTAAGGTGGTAAGAGTTACATTTTGTCCGGCCTGCAGTGCGCTATTAATATTGATGGCAAGAGCTGAGTCGATAACAAGATCATACGGATCAATGAGCCACATACCACCCCGACCCGCATTGATTGTCGCTAATAAGGAAATGGTTTGACCAGAGGTTTCAATAAAGCCACCAAGATTTCCACTGAGTGCGTAGGCTTGTAAAGAGGATAATGTGTCTAGCTGAGTAAATTGTGCAAAGGGGAGAGAGTGATTTCTTACGTCGTTACCGATTAAAATGGTGCCGCCTTGGAGAAGGCCTATGGATTCGATTGCCACATTCTTAAATAGCACTTGACGGTAGGCAGATATGCTAACCGTGCCTCCACGACCAGCCGTACCGTTTGTTTGTACGGTCGAGTTATTGATGGCAACATCTTCATTGGTTGCCGTTAATATAATTGAACCACCATCAGAGCCATTTGCCTGAAGGGTCGCCTGTGCTAAATGAATAGCGCCTGCATTCTCAACGAGAATCGTTCCGCCTCGACCAGAACTTCCGTTGGTTTGGATTATGCCCGCAATACTTACTAGCCCATCCTCGGAAATAATGTTGATTAAACCCCCTTCGTTACCGCTAGCAATAATTGATGCGGTAGAAGTAATCTCTACCGAACGCTTACCATTTAAGGAAACTGATCCACGATTGGTAGGCGACCCCGACCTCAGTACTCTGGATATCACTAAACGTGACGCTGTTAATTGCATGAATGGCATATGCGAACTTTGTTCGCCGTAGGTCCAAATATTCCCTAAGGCATTTATTTCTGGTGCGGCGGCTTCAAGGTAAGCTACCTGTGTATCAGATGTTGCAGCAAAGTTTATTGTTTGGGCACTCATTAATGACAGGTTAAGCGGTGACAAAGCATCGCTTATAATTTGGCCTGCTATATTAATCTCTTGCGCGGCATTAATCGTAAGCGTTGTCTGCGGTGTAGAGGTTTTGCTAATCAGTGCAGTCGCTTCAAAATTAAAAGCATGGTCAGTCACTACCGTTACGTTAGCCGACGCTATCGATTGGTTTATCACGTTAACTACCTCAGCACTGGTCTCTGCTGTATTGGTTTCAATGGTAATATGCCCTGCGGCACCCTGCTCTGTTTGAGATCCCGCATGAAGCGTTGTGGATTCTGCCGTCACCAAATTATCAGCGGTGATATTAATCTGACCGCCGTCCCCTGATATAGCACCGCCCATTGCAAGCATTGTGCCATTTAACTCAGCATCCCCTGCTGCGATATGAATAGCGCCGCCGTTCCCTTGTTGGGTGGCGGAAACGTCAATCACACTCGACGCATCCGCAGTTAACTGGTCAGCCTCAATGGTAACCTCGCCACCCGCTTCCGGCGCAGCGGCATCGATGACGGAATTTTGTGCCAACGTAACCTGATCGCCGCTCAGGAATACCCGACCACCCACTTTCACTACATTAAAGGCATCGCCACCAACATCTAAGGTGCCCGACTGATTGATCACACCCGATACTAGGTGGCTCATGGCTTTAGCGGAAAGAATAATGGTTCCTCCCGGTGCGCTAACCGCATGTTTATTTTCTATTAAAGTCGCGACTGTGGCTGGCGTTGTAGTAATGCTGGATAAATGATTGTTAGCATTAAAATTTAAGGTAATTTTTTCTCCTGTAGCCATCACAACAGAACCCATTTGCGCAACAACTAATCCATGATTTCTAACCTCAGGCGCCAATAAAGCAACATACCCATTTAAGGCTGCCCTTATCTCTCCTTCGTTAACAACACTTCCTAAAGCATCGTTCCGATCAAACTCAAGCGCGCCTTGCATAAACTTCTCTTCATTCACATTGTGGGTAGTGGCAGTAATAGCTCCAACGTCAATAATCGAATTTTTGCCAAAATATATTCCAGCGGCATTTTGTAAGATAACCTGGCCATTAGCTCTGATCTGTCCATGAATCTGACTGGGGTTATTGCTGTTAATCTTATTCAGCGTTACCGAACGTGAATCAGGTTGTTGAAAGTGAACAGCGGCTTGCTCTCCCACATCAAATGACTGCCATTTTATGATCGCTCTTTGGGAAGATTGTAGAACATTTAACTGCGAGGAGTTAAGGCTATCAATACCCACAGTCGCTGAACCACTAACAACAGAAGACCCCTGAGGAAGTTGGTTGACGGCCGGCTCGGCGAGACAAAGCCCGGACAAGGTAAAGAGAAAAAAACAAAGGTACTTGAAAAAATTTAGCAAGCGATAGGATAAGTAAAAAATAAGTTCTAAGAATTATACTAAAATTTACGCAAAAACACCATAAATTAGCTTGCTAATTTTTTTTGTTGCGGAAGACAACAATATCATTTTACAGGGCAAACTTTAAGTAAAACAAAACTCCCGCAATGGACCATCATAATAACATTTTATCCACAGCAGCCAATAAAAAAAATTAAGCTAAAAAAAGGGGCAATGTATTTACTATTTAAAATTTTTAATCAACAAAAACAATTATTTACATCAAAAAAATTTTTTTAACTAACTTTTTTAACGTAGGTCAAGTTTATGTGAATTAATACTGCTGCTTAAAATTTCAGCATAATAATTTTTTATTGTCTTCGGCGGTTTTTACTATTTTTCTTATGGCATGAAAATTACCCAGCGTGAAAATTTTTTTGGCTCTTGGCATAAATATTTTTTTACACTTCGTAAGGCAATTTATTTGCTTCGCAAATGTTAGCTTAATAAGCGCTCACGAATTACTTTAAAAAAAAATTCAGAAGCAACATGATAAAGGCGTGAGAATAATAAAAATTGTATAAATTAAACTGGCAGGATGATTAAAAATCTATGGCAGCTGAAACCCATAGCATAATGCCGGGTGCCTCAGCATTACTATTGTCAAGGTTATTGCTTGTTCGGTTGGGATTGCTGCCTATTCTATCCGCTATCGTTGCTTCAAATGTGCTGTCCATCGGGCCCAAATACTCCAATGAAAATCCATAACCCCTCAGCGATATATTATTGCTATTGCCTACTAAAGTAAGTGTTTGATTGGTCGCGGGATTAAAATCTTTTTTATATTGCTTAACATAACCGTGATCATAGAAAGTTGAAATGGTTATATTGTTTGTCAGGATATAACGGTAATCTAACTTGAAGAGCAGGCCATGGGTACCCCCCGCCTCACTTGCTGGGTAAGCACGGACGCCCTGCTCACCGCCCAAATAAAACTTTTGCGCAGAATCTAAGTTCTTACTAGCATACTGGCCTGAAAGCTGTACCGCAACAGAATGATCGTCCTCAAAAAATTGCGTAAAGCTGACGTAGCCTGAAAAAATTGCCTGGACATCGTCCGTATTTTCGTTTTTCTTGCTAGTCCGAAAAGTATCTGGACTTTTACCGTAATCATTGTGCTCTAATGCTAGGTTCGTCGAGCCAAAAAATTCCCCCCCCATCAACCAATCAGTCAGGTCTGAATAATTTGCCCCCCCATTTATTGTATGGTTCAGGTAATCACTCTCTGTGCCAAAAGAAGATTTGTTGATGTAATGATTTCGGTCGATTGATGCGGTGAGGTTAAGATTGTTAATGCGGCTTCTAATTAATGGGTAGGTTGCACCGATTGAAAAGGATCTAGAAAGCCCTGAGAGTTGTAAAGTGCGCGCCTCACCATTCGGCACTTCATAGCTCATCAAGCTAGTATCCAAATTTAGGCTAAGGCCTGAATAGCCGTATGGGATTGCGTAAGCTAAACTTCCATATTTGACGCCTTCTGTCCTAAGCACCGCCACATCCACACGATCACCGAACCCTCCTGGACTTAATAAACTTCCATTTAACAACGTTCGGTTGTATCCGGTTGGTTTAGAGCCAAAATTATCATTGCTTAAAGTACCAAGTAACCAAGGTTCATTGACCATCCTGACCCCAGCATCGGTTTCGCCGGGATTTTTACCTGCTTGCAAGGATTGGTTGACAAAAATGCCGGGCAGGTCGCTGGCGATTAAAATTGCGCGCTCTAACTTTTTGGTGTCGACAGGCTGTCCCGGAGGAAGGGAAAACTCAATATAATTTTTAACAATATCTGGGTTAACGAGATATTCAATATCTGGATCAATGAGTAATTCTGCCCCACCAAAGATACCTTCTTGAATTTCAATCGTAATTATTCCGTCCGTTATATCTTGTTTTGGTAAGGTAGCACGGCCAACATACCCTTTGGCCTGATATAAAAGCGTCACCTCATCAATGGCTAACTTTAATTCATCAATACTGACATTGGTACCAATGAGTGTGGCAAACAGTTCATTAATTGCATCGGCTTCAATTAATGTGTTGCCTGATACCTGTATATCTTTTACAAAAAACTCAACCTGACCCCCGCTTGACTGCTGCGTCTCCCTGCTCTCGGGTTCTTCAATTTTGGGTGGCAGCTTTCTTGGTTGCTTTTTTTTCTGCTGCAATTCAATCTGCTTTTTCACTGAGCCAGCATTCACTGAGTCAGCATCAGCAGCGAAGACAGCTAAGGGCTGCGTTAAAAAAACGTTAAGCATTAACGGCATTAGCGTGCATGTTAGCTGGCAAATCTTATTTTTTATTAACATAAATTTTTAACCATGCAGAATTTACTTTATTGCGCTCGCATTTTATCGGATATTGTATCTGTATACTAGGGTATAGCAACTTTAAATTTCACTTTGAACTCTATGGCTTCATGATTTTAATTATGTATTATTCGCCACTTTCAACCCGGCTTACAATTTCCTAACAAAATAAACTGACTATCAGTTAGCATAGAGTTTCTTATGATTTTACTGCGCTCACAAATTACAATGAGGTCCTTTACTTCGAACCGTATCTTCGTCAGAGCCGTTATTGTGGGCTTTTTTATGGGGGCACTATCTGTGCATGTGCAGGCCAACCAAGATCCCGAGTTGGTGGCTAAGACGAACGGCAATAGCCTTGATAATAGGGCCATTGCAGCAATTGACTCGCCACACGTCATTTCCTCCGACCGAAGCGTATGGCAGGCCATACAACAAAACTTTCAGCTAAAGCCTGTGCCCCACGCGTCGGCTTTGAGCGCAATGAAAAAGCATCAGAATTGGTTCACAGACCATCCTGCTTACACGCAACGCATGTTGCGGCGGGCCGAAAAATACCTCAGCTATGTCGTCAATGAAGTGGCTAAACGCAAGATGCCGAGTGAGATCGCCCTGCTGCCGATGATTGAGAGTGCTTACAATCCAATGGCCACATCTAGCAAAGGGGCTGTAGGGATCTGGCAATTTATATCGAGCACCGGTCATGATTTTGGTCTCATGCAGAACGCCTGGCTTGATCAGCGCAGGGGGGTGGTGCAATCGACCCAGGCGGCCTTAGACTACCTCGAAAAACTCTACGCCGAATTCGGCAGTTGGGAATTAGCGCTTGCCGCCTACAACGCCGGCGAGGGACGCATCGCCAAAACGATCAAAGCCAACAAGCGGCTGGGTAAGCCCCATGGTTACTACGACCTTAGCCTGCCCCGAGAGACGCGGGAATTCGTCCCAAAGCTACTCGCCATTAAAGCCGTTCTGGGACAGACCGAGCGCTATCGGCAGGCTCTGCTCAGCCTGCCCATGACCCATTATTTTCGGGAAGTCACGCTGCCCCGACCTGTCGACGTCAACCTCATCCCCGTGCTTGCCGGCATTACGTTGAATGAATTTAAGCTGCTCAACGCAGAACATAAAATGCCGCTACTGAGCCCGGATGACTATGCGCCGCGAGTGCTCGTCCCGGTCAGCAGCGCTGACAAATTTGGCCTAGCCTTAGCAAACGCGACCCAACCCTTAGCCACCTGGATAGCCTACCACCCCGTGGCCGGTGAGACCGCCCAAGGCATTGCCGAGAAGTTTGGCCTCGATCTCACGGCACTAATGCAACTCAATCGTCTGTCTGTCTATACACGCCTGACCAGCAGCAGGGCCCTCCTGGTCCCCAAAAATCCGGGTCAGCTTGCTTACCTCATGGCCCAGCAAAAAAACCCGCAGCCATCCGGTGTCATCACCCACCATATCAGCTTCGGGGATAGCTTAAGGTCAATAGCAAGAAAATATAAAGTAAGCCCCCAGGCACTGATAGCTTTTAACGAGCTTCGCTCTAAAAAATTAATCATCGGCACCACCATCGACATACCGAGTGAATAAAGGCGGTTATGATCGTTACCGCAAGATGGCCTGAATACTTATCAACTGTGACCACCTTGCTATCATTTCTTTAGCCAATTATGATGTGTGAAATGAATAAACAATCCCTAATAAATAGGTACCTCCACCCGCGCGGGTTTTCTTTGGTCGAGCTGTTGGTCTACCTCGCCATTTTTGGGTTGGTGGGCACTACGATTTGGGCCGGGATAAGCACCTTTATCCTGAAGCAAAACAAGGTCATGACGCTGCAAGAATTAACCAACGAAGCCAACTTCTCACTGCGCAGGGTAAGTCCCCTCTTTAGCAATGCCCAAGCCTTTGTTGCCCGCACCAAAGGCTTTAGAGACGTTGACGCGGGTGATGCCTTTGACGATAGCAATACCAAAAGAAACCCTAACGGCTATACGAAAAACTGCCTAGATATCGTATACAACGATGGCACATCTACAACGCTGTGGCTCCAAGAAAACCCGGGCGATGACGCAGTCGCCGGTTACTACGCCTTTTTTAGCAAGGACGAGGCTGGTTGCGCTGGAACCTTGTCAACTGCGGGATCGACCCAGCTGTCCGACTACATCTTTGTGGTACGGGACATTACTGCGGATGGGGATGCGGCACTCTTCGAGATTGATGCAGAAGCCCCGGGCACAGTCCGATTCAATCTGAACGTTGAATCGATCAATGCCGACCGGACCACGGTCAGCGTGCCCTTAAACCAGAGTGAGTCCATTGATAGTAGGTTTTTTACTGGTGACAATTCTCTGCCAAGCAGCAGCGATTGTCATGCGCTCATCAAAAAGCAAGATTTATCGAATGCGGGGGGTTTCAGTGGGCCACACATGTTTCTAAATAGTATGGCACCTTCAACTAAATTTGAAGGTCTTTACATCCATATCACGAATTATAACAGCCTGATCGACGTGGTTCATGCAAACGCACCAGGCAGGCAATTGGACAATGTCACCGTCAGCGGTGGCTTAATACACGACATTGAGACGGGTCCAAATGGAAATACTATGAACCATATAATGAATATTCTAGACTATATCGTCTTCGATAGCGCCACACTCCCGCGTACATTGCATCTAAAATTCTATGCTCAATATGGTAAGGGTGCTGTCTATACCGACCCGAGCGAGTTGGAAAATGGTAGCGGTTTATATGCAGGAGAATATGATGTAGATATATACCTGGAACCGACTGGGGCTAGGATAGGCGAGCCAGTTGCGAATGATGGTGGGGTCCAATGTCTTCACGATTACCTTGAAGGTCCGCCTGGCTTGTCTGTCGTTGACCGCACGGTGTTCGAGACTGGCAGTTCGATACCCGTGACCATTAATCTGTCCAGAGCTGCAGATGGTAATGTGACTTTTGACTGGGAAACAACAGCCGATACAGCAACAGATGGAGTGGATTATACCGGTGACTCAGGAACAATAACCATAGAAGCTGGAGCTACCACAGCTACTGTGAGTGTTGGGATTATTGCAGATGCTTTGGATGAGGAGGTACCTGAAACCTTCGGTGTAACCATAAGCAATCCGCGCGGCGCCACGATTAGCCAAAGCGTTGGCGTAGTAACCATACATGGCACGTCGATGCCTAATTGCATTTATGCAAATAATAAAATAATGGGTGGGTGCAGCACCTCAGGAACTTGCACGGGTTCCGGTTTAACTGGTAATCAAGCCCAAAATGCTGCAAACTACGTATGGAGTGATACCCTAGCAACTGGATGTACGCAACGATGATAAACATACCCTTCTTTGCTCGCGCGCGCCGCCACCCGCGCGGATTTTCTTTGGTCGAGCTGTTGGTCTACCTCGCCATTTTTGGGTTGGTGGGCACCATGATTTGGGCCGGGATGAGCACCTTTACCCTGAAGCAAAACAAGGTCATGACGCTGCAAGAATTAACCAACGAAGCCAACTTCTCACTGCGCAGGGTAAGTCCCCTCTTTAGGAATGTTCAGTTCTTTGAAGCTAAGGATATCTTTAATCCTAGCAGTGTTGACGGTCTGAACCCCAAAGGTTACACGAAGAACTGCTTAGATTTATTCTATAACGACAACACCTCGACAGTGCTGTGGCTCCAAGAAAACCCAGCTGCGGAGGGAGTCGCCGACTACTACGCCTTTTTTAGTTTGACAGGAAGTGGGGTGACTGCGCCGACATGCAGCAACCTGAATGCATCATCTTACATAAACGCAAGCCCGCTGTCCGACTACATCTTTGTGGTACGGGACATTACTGCGGATGGGGATGCGGCACTCTTCGAGATTGATGCAGAAGCCCCGGGCACAGTCCGATTCAATCTGAACGTTGCATCGATCAATGCCGACCGGACCACGGTTACCGTGCCCTTAAACCAGAGTGAGTCCATTCACTATAATGCATTTAATTTTGGCAGTGGCGCTGACTGTTCTGCTTTGGAAA
>Ga0222714_10002214_pt1 | contig 20890 bp, 21 predicted proteins | sample C33_3DmetaG_FD_165048 | JGI IMG/M metagenome (GOLD analysis project Ga0222714, IMG submission 165048) | Estuarine water microbial communities from San Francisco Bay, California, United States - C33_3D | ecosystem: Environmental > Aquatic > Marine > Unclassified | place: USA: California...
AAAACCAATGGCACCACCAAGTGCGATCGGTACTAAGATCAGCAGAGCAATTAAATTCTCACCAATAATTAAAGTGGTGATGACCGCAATGGCCATACCTATCATGCCAAAGAGGTTACCCTTTCTTGCAGACGTTGGGGACGATAGCCCTTTTAAGGCAAGAATAAAAAAGATAGCCGCAACTAAATAGGCAATGATAGAAAAAGATTGTTCAGTCATTCGCTTTTATTTCCTTATTAGCCTTGTCTTTTTTCTTAAACATCTCGAGCATGCGCTGCGTTACAAAAAAACCACCAAAAATATTAATAGAGGCAAAAAAGATAGCAAAAGCTCCTAAAATGCTACTAAATGTTATTAAATTACCGTTAATTTCAACAACTTGCAAAATAGCGCCCACTAAAACAATGCCCGAAATGGCATTCGTCACGGACATTAAAGGGGTGTGCAGAGCTGGGGTCACATTCCAAACGACGTGATAGCCCACAAAAATCGCTAAAACAAAAATAGTTATATTCTGAAGTGTTAAAAGTTCACCCATGATTATTCCTTATTTAAATGTTTCTCCATCTTTGGTAATTAAACTGCCTTTCACTAATTCATCATTCATATTAATCACAACATTTTTATTCTCATCAATAAGAAGTTGAACAAACTCAATCATATTTCTTGCATAAAGCGAGGAGGCATCGGCACTCAAAAAGCTTGGTATGTTGGTATAACCTATAATTGTTACGCCATTAATATCAATAATTTCATCAGGCTTGGTAAGTGGGCAATTGCCTGATCCATCGTGAGCTTGGCCTGCTGCCATATCCACAACCACCGAACCTGGTTTCATTTTTTTTACGGTTGCTTCTTTTAATAAAACAGGTGGTTCTCGCCCTGGAATCAGCGCAGAGGTAATAATGATATCGGCATTGGCTGCTTTCTCTTCCACCAGTAAATTTTGTCGATCCAGCCAACTTTGTGGCATCGGCTTGGCATAACCACCCTCACCAGAAGCGATTTGTTTTTCCTCGTCTGTTTCAAAAGGAACATCTATAAATTTAGCGCCTAACGATTCAATTTGTTCTTTTACCGCAGGCCGCACATCTGACGCCTCAACCACGGCACCCAGTCTTTTAGCAGTTGCAATCGCTTGTAAGCCAGCGACGCCCGCACCTAAGATCATGACTCTCGCAGCCTTCACGGTACCAGCCGCAGTCATGAGCATGGGCATAAATTTTTTATAATGATCTGCCGCCAAAATAACGGCTTTATATCCAGCGATGTTAGCTTGTGAGGAAAGCACATCCATACTTTGAGCGCGTGTTGTCCGAGGTAAGGCTTCAAGTGCAAAAGCCGTAACTTTTTTAACAGCTAATTTATTTGCAAAGTCTTTATTAAATGGCTCTAACATGCCAACTAGAATATGATTTGATTTTAAAAGGTCAAGATCATCATCATCAAGAGGCCTTACCATCAAAATAAGATCGGCAGTAAAAATTTGATCTCTTGATTTGATTGACGCGCCCGCTGACTCATAATCTTTGTCAATAATCGAGGATAATAGGCCGGCGCCTTGTTCAACGAATACCTCATGGCCTTGATCAACGAGTTTTTTGACCATAGCAACAGAGAGTGCCACTCTGTTTTCAAATTTTCTTGTCTCTTTTAAAACGCTAATTATCATAATGCTAAAATTGTATTAAGGATTAAAAGTTTCCAGATCAACGCCTTTAATGACTTGAGCTATTTGCTCAATGGCGTCCTTTTTAACTGAGCTTTTCCTAAAGGCTAAAGCAACCCTTCTAAAGGGTACAGGTTTTTCAAACGAAATCACATTGACTAAAGGGTTATGATGTTTGAGTGCTACAGCGCTTTTAGGTAAGACAGATATGCCAAGATTAGAGGCGACCATATTTCTTATTGTTTCTAGCGAATTACCGACTTGTATTTCACTTTTTTTAGACAGTCCTGGACAAGCCTCCTGAACTTGCGAGCTAAAACAATGTGTATTATCTAATAATAAAACTTTTTCACTAGATAACTCTTTGCTAGATATTCTTTTCTTGCTTGACCATGCATGATTACTAGGCACAACTGCCACAAATTCTTCATCATAAAGCTCGATAGTCTCGATGCTTGGAACATCAAAGGGTAAAGCAATAACTGCGGCATCAATAATTCCTTTTTTTAACTTATCTTGCAAATTATTGGTGATGTTTTCTTCAATCTCAAGTGGCATATCAGGAGCTGATTGTCTGAGCTGAGGAATAATTAAAGGTAAAAGGTAGGGCGCAATAGAATAAATTAAACCTAATTTAAAGGGTTGACTTAGATGCGAATCACCCAATTTAGCCAATTCTTTTATTTTTGCCGCTTCATCTAAAACAACAATGGCTTGATTAACAATCGATTGCCCCACATTGGTAACTGTTACATCACTTCGACTGCGTTCGAATAAAATAAGGCCCAGTTCTTCTTCAAGTTTTTTAATTGCCAAACTAAGTGCGGGTTGACTTACAAAACATTTATCTGCTGCTTTTCTAAAATTTTTTTCATGCGCTACTGCGACTATAAATTTTAGTTCGCTCAAGGTCATATTAAATATCTAAATTGCTTACGCCGAGAGCATTTTTTTCGATGAAATTTCTTCTAGGCTCAACATTATCACCCATTAAGTCTGTAAATGTCTCTTCGAGTGTAATCATGTCTTCAATGGTGACTTTCAATAAGCGTCGAACTTCCGGATCCATGGTTGTTTCCCATAATTGTTCTGGGTTCATTTCGCCTAGCCCTTTATAACGCTGAATCGATACATTTGCCTTGGCCTCACTCATCAGCCATGCTAGGACATCATGAAAATTATTGACTGCTTTAGATTTTTCACCTCGCATAATCACCGCACCTGCACCTATTAAGTTTTGCGTGAGCTGAGATGATTTTATTATTTGCTTGTAGTCACCGCTTAACAAAAATTCTTGATCAATAGTCGATGTTTGAAGGTTGCCATGAATGAACTGGTTAATTTCAATAAAAAATAAATTAGTTTCTTTATTTTCTTTAACCTCAAAATTAATATTCTCAATTGGCATGATAGCTTTTAAATGATCAACATATGCTTGAGCCGTTTTTTCATCACCTAGCGATATTTCACCAAGTTGATGTATAGCTCTAATCAATGATTCGTTGTATCGTGAGGTAAGTCTTCTAATTACGGCTTCCGTAAGGACCATTTCATGGGCAATAATATTTAATGCGTCTCCAGAAATTGTTTCGCCATTTTCTTTAGTAAGCAAACGAGCATCATTTAATGCGGCATTTACTAAATATTGATCCAGTTCTTGCTCATCTTTTAAATATTTTTCTTCTTTTCCTTGTCGCACTTTAAAGAGAGGAGGTTGAGCAATATAAATATGGCCTCGCTCGACAAGCTCGGTCATTTGCCTAAAAAAGAAAGTTAGAAGAAGAGTTCGAATATGAGCGCCGTCCACATCAGCATCCGTCATAATAATGATTCGATGATATCGCAACTTACTTACATCAAAACCGTCATCAGAGTTTTCTTTTCTCTGCCCTATGCCGGTTCCAAGCGCAGTAATTAAAGTGGTAATTTCTTGTGATGAGAGGATTTTATCCAGTCGGGCTTTTTCAACATTGAGGATTTTTCCTTTTAACGGCAGAATAGCTTGATTTTTTCTGTCACGTCCTTGTTTTGCTGAACCCCCGGCTGAATCACCTTCAACTAAATAAATTTCACAGAGCGACGGGTCTTTCTCTTGGCAGTCCGCGAGCTTTCCGGGTAAGCCCATAGAATCCATCGCACCTTTTCTGCGTGTCATGTCCCTTGCTTTTCTTGCTGCTTCTCTTGCGCGCGCTGCATCAACAATTTTTCCACAAATGGTTTTAGCGTCTTGCGGGTGTTCAAGTAAATAATCGGTCAATTTTTTTGCAACAATATCTTGAACCACAGGTTGAACTTCGCTTGATACTAGCTTATCTTTAGTTTGTGATGAAAATTTTGGTTCCGGCACCTTAACTGACAAAACACAGGTAAGGCCTTCACGCATATCATCACCGGTCGTTTCAACTTTGGCTTTTTTAGCAAGCTCATTTGATTCAATGTAAGTATTAATCGTCCGGGTCATCGCTGCTCTTAACCCAGTTAAATGTGTGCCGCCATCTCTTTGAGGAATGTTGTTGGTAAAACATAGTACGTTTTCTGCGTAAGAATCGTTCCATTGCATGCTGACCTCAACTGTCATACCGTCCTTTTCGCTTGTGGCATAGAAGGGATTTGTATGCAAGGTAGTTTTTGAACGATTCATGTACTCTACAAAACCTTTAATACCACCCGATAGCGCAAAATTTTCTGCCTTTCCTGATCGATGATCTATCAGCTCAATCTTGACACCATTATTTAAAAACGAAAGCTCACGAATCCTTTTAGCCAATAACTCAAAATGAAAATCTATATTAGTAAATGTTTCAGTGGATGGTAAGAAAGTCACTTCCGTGCCCGTTTTAGATGTGTCGCCCGTCACCTTTAAAGGTGCTGTTCTCTCGCCACGTTTAAATTCAACCTCATGCATCTTACCTTGTCGATAAACTTTCAGCTTTAACCAATCTGACAATGCATTGACTACTGACACACCCACACCATGAAGTCCACCTGAGACTTTATATGAGTTTTGATCGAATTTACCACCCGCATGAAGCTCAGTCATCACAATTTCAGCAGCCGATCTTTGCTCTTCATCGTCTTTTTTTATTTCGGTTGGAATACCCCGGCCATTGTCTGTAATGGTGACAGAATTATCTTGATGAATAATAACTTTAATATCATCACAATGACCTGCTAGCGCTTCATCAATTGCATTATCTAACACTTCAAAAACCATGTGATGTAAGCCGCTGCCATCAGATGTATCACCAATGTACATACCTGGTCTTTTTCTTACAGCATCTAAGCCTTTTAAAACTTTAATATTTTCGGAGGTATATTCGTTACTTAAATTTTCTTCTGACATCTAAATTCTCATGGGCATAACTACATACTTATAGTTTTGATTATTAGGAATGGTAATTAAGCAGCTACTGGATGAATCATGGAAAGCAAATTCTAGGGTGTCAAATTGAATATTTGTTAATACGTCAATAAGGTAATTAACATTAAAGCCGATATCAATTGAAGGCCCTGTGTAAGTAATTTCTAGTTCTTCTTCTGCTTGTTCTTGGTCGCTGTTTGAGCTAATTAATTTCAGATTATTACTTTCAATCACAATTCTAATACCGCGATATTTTTCATTAGAAAGAATAGAGGCTCTTTGCATGGAGGAAAGTAATTGTGCTCGATTAATGGTGAATTTATTTTCATGGTTCTGGGGAATTACTCTATGATAATCAGGAAACTTACCATCAATTACTTTGCTGATTAACTCAATATTATTAAATGTAAAAATAATTTGGTTCTTTGCAAAAATTACAACCACTTTATCATCATTATCTTCTAAAAGTTTTATAAGCTCTAAGATTGTTTTTCTTGGAACTATGGTCTGAAAATTTCCTTTTTGCCCTTTTTGTTCTGTTGATGTAAAACTTAAGCGATGTCCATCGGTACCTACAATATTTAGTTTATTTCCTTCTAGCTCAAACAATAATCCATTAAGGTAGTATCGAATGTCTTGTTGCGCCATAGCAAAATCAACTTGTTTTAATACACCTTTGAGTTGATTTTGTGACAATTCAAAAGATAAATTATCTCCATCTGTTTTTTTCATTAAAGGATAATCTTTTGAGGGTAGTGTTTGCAGATTAAATTTACTTTTTCCGGCTTTCACCAAAGCTTTATTCTCTTCAATTTGCAAATTCATTTTACTTTGGTCGGGGAGGGCGCGCGTAATATCAAATAATTTTCTTGCAGCAATAGTTGTAGAAAATTCATCTGTTAATTCGGAATCAATTTCTAAAGATATCTGCATTTCTAGATCCGTTGCTGTAAATCTTAATTTATTTGATTTACCTTCAATTAATAAATTTGAAAGGATAGGTAACGCATGTCTTTTCTCTACAATTCCTGAGACATTGGATAATGGTTTTAAAAGTATGTCTCTATCTATATTTATATTCATAATAGTTTTATTTAAAAATAATAATAATAATTATATGTTGAAAAACGGTGAATCATTTAAAAATTCTATTTAAAAACATATGAGTATCTCTTTTTGATTCTTATGAAAATCCTATTTAAAAATTGTGGATGAATTGTGGATAAAAAATATTTATTTTTTTTTATTTAACTTATCCTCTTTTTATCCACAATATATTCATAAGATAAATTTTTAGCCTTTAAGCACTTGAGTCAAAAAACCTAAATCTTGGCCAATTATTTGGTCATTTAATCTTAAATGTTCTATTTCATCACATGCATGCATAATGGTTGTATGGTGTCTACCACCAAAAGCTTCTGCAATTTCTGGAAAGCTTAAATTTGTAAGTTCACGAGTAAGCGTCATAGCGACTTGTCTGGGCCTAGAAAAATTCCTTGATCTTTTTTTGCTGTGCATATCAGCAACTTTAATTTTGTAATAATCTGCAACAGTTTTTTGTATGTTTTCTACACTTACTTGTCTTCCGCGAACAGCAATGAGGTCTTTGAGTGATTCTTTAGCTAAAATAATATCAATAGGCTTGTTAGTAAAATTTGACATAGCTACGATTCGATTAAGAGCACCCTCTAATTCTCTGACATTGGAGCGTATTTGTTTAGCAACAAAGAAAGCAACATCTTCAGGTAGTTTTAATTTTATTTGTTCCGCTTTTTTGAGTAAAATTGCAACCCTCATTTCAAGTTCAGGTGGTTCAATTGCAACAGTTAAACCCCAACTGAACCTGGTTCTTAATCTTTCATCTACACCTGCAATTTCTTTGGGATAACTATCACATGTAATGATAATTTGTTTTTTATTTTCAATCAGCGAATTAAAAGCATAGAAAAATTCCTCTTGAGTTCGGTTTTTTCTAGCAATAAATTGAATATCATCAATTAATAACAAATCTAAAGAATGGTATTGTTTTTTAAAGCTATCAAAAGACTTATTTTCATAAGCTTTTACAACATCATGAACATATCTTTCTGCATGAAGGTATTTAATTTTAAAATCAGGCTGCTTTGTTTTTAAATAATTTCCTATGGCTTGAAGTAAGTGCGTTTTTCCAAGACCCACACCACCATAAATAAATAAAGGGTTATAAGACTCACCAGGATTATCTGCAATTTGTTTTGCTGCAGCGGTTGCAAGTTGATTTGCTTGACCTGTCACAAAATTTTCAAATAAAAAATCTTTATTAAGCCCGGTTGTTTTTTCTTTTTGTTTTTTATCTATTTGTTTGTTGGTAATTGGATTAGATATTTCGGTGACTTGTTTGTTTTTGTTTTGTAAGACAGAAAATTTGATTTCTAACTTAACCTTTGACTCTTGAACTAAATTTTGAAGGTAGCCTTGAAGGCGATCTTTAACCCATTGAACAACAAATTGATTGGGTGCGATGATTTCAAAAATGGCTGGATTCTCATCATCTGATTTCAGACTCAGAGGTTTTATCCATGTATTAAACTGTTGAGCGGTGAAATTCTTTTTACAATGCTCAATAAAATCTACCCAAAGGGTATTTTGGCTCATTATTCTTCTTATTATTTTTTTTGTAAGGGAAAATCATATTATCCCAAATGACCAAAGTTATCCACAGGCATATTATAAATAAACTGAATTATTAACATTGACATAAATGGCTAATTAGAGTATCTTTCGCCCTTTCAAAAAAATATTTATTTGGAGTCGTAATGAAACGCACATATCAACCATCTAAGATCAAAAGAGCTAGAACTCACGGCTTTCTTGTGCGCATGAAAACTCGTGGTGGTCGAGCTGTAATTGCTTCTAGACGCGCTAAAGGAAGAGCTCGTTTAGGTCTTTAATTTATCTTTTGATAAATAAGCAATACAAACTATTAACAGCGGATGATTTTTCATCCGTTTTTAATTTTAAGCTCCGATTTTCTTCTCAACATTTTTTCTTACATTTAGCCCCAAATAAATTTAACAACGACAGAGTAGCAGTCATTGTTTCTAAAAAAGTTGAAAAGCTAGCCGTGAAAAGAAATTATATGAGACGTTTAGTTTTAATGTATACACTTCATCAATTTCCTAATCTTGGACAAAAGTTCGATTTTGTTTTTAGGGCAAAAGAATCATTTTATCGGCATGATGCTCAAGTTATAAAATCTGAAATTGATGGTTTATTAAGCAAGGTTACTTTGTGAGTCAATTATTAATTTACATAATTAAATTTTATCAGCTTGCACTGAGTCCTTATTTTGGTAACCAATGCAGGTTTACTCCAACTTGCTCAGTGTATACAATTGAGGCCTTAAATAAATTTGGTTTTTTCAAGGGTAGTTGGTTAGGTTTTAAACGTATTTTAAGATGTAACCCTAGGTGTTCAGGCGGTAATGATCCTGTCCCATTAAAATAAAGGTTTTTATGGATACAAAGAGATTAATTTTATTTGTTATTTTTTCGTTTTCACTTTTGCTGTTATGGGATTCTTGGCAAAAAAAACAAGGTAATTATGAAAATGTTATTGAATCACCTAACCAAGACCAATCTATCCCATCATTAGATACGCCATTGTCAAGCGCCAATGATTCGATGGATTTGAATTCATATCAATTGGGTGAGGGACAAGACATTTCTATCAAAACAGATAATTATGATTTAAAAATTTCCGAAGTCGGAGGCGACATTCGAGAGATTCGGTTATTAAAACATTTTGATGATGCTGACCAACCGTATTTACTCATGTCAGATCGAACCAATCCTCTATTTTATGTTTTTCAATCAGGGTTTTCTGGTAAATCGCTGCCCTCCCATAAAGTTAATTATCAATTTGAGCAAACTAACTACGAGATGCAAGGTGACTCTTTATCGGTTCCTCTAATTTATGAAACAGCCGATTTAAAGGTTGTGAAAACCTATACTTTTAAAAAGGGTAGTTATGAAATTCAGGTGAGCAATCAAGTTACAAACAAAACGAACGGCGATTTAAATCCTAAGATTTACTACCAATTTTTACATGATGGCACGTCAAATCAGGGCTCGGTAATGATGCCAACATTCACAGGCGCTGCTTATTTCACTAAAGATCAAAATTTTAATAAATTGGGTTTCTCTGATATTAAAGATGAAACCTTTTCTTTAACAAGCAATGATGGCTGGATAAGTATTATTGAAAGGTATTTTGCCTCTGCCATTATTCTTCCAGATACGGTAGCAAGAAAATTTTATGCTAATAAGGTTGCAGACAATATTTATTCAGCCGGCGTTATAAGTCAGCTTGGCATTATCCCTCCTGGCCAGTCCAAAGAGTTTTCAGTCAATATTTTTTCAGGACCGCAGTTAAAAGATGATCTTGTTAACGCGGCGGAAGGACTTGAATACGTAGTTGACTATGGCTGGCTGACCTTTATTGCGGCACCTCTATTTTCTGTGATGTCTGGGATTCATTCGATGGTTGGTAATTGGGGCATAGCCATTATTCTTTTAACCTTGTTAATTAAATTACTGTTCTATCCTTTATCTGCTTCAAGTTATCGATCAATGGCGCAAATGCGCGAATTAGCTCCCAGACTGCAGAGCATGAAAGAAAAGTTTGGTGAGGATAAACAAAAAATGCAACAGGCCATGATGGAACTTTATCGTACTGAAAAAATAAACCCCCTAGGTGGTTGTCTTCCTATACTTATTCAAATTCCAGTTTTCATTGCTTTGTATTGGGTTTTATTGGGTGCGGTTGAGCTCAGACAAGCCCCCTTCTTTGGCTGGATTGAAGACCTCTCTATCAAAGACCCCTATTATGTATTGCCCATACTTATGGCGGCGTCGATGTTTTTACAAACCAAGCTTAATCCAAAACCAACAGATCCTATGCAAGCTAGATTAATGATTATGATGCCAATCATATTTAGTGTATTTTTCTTTTTCTTTCCAGCAGGCCTTGTTTTATATTGGTTGGCAAACAATATTTTATCCATTGCCCAACAGTGGTATGTCAATAATAAAATTCATGCCGAGGCTTTAAAGAAGAAAGGTAATGGCTAATAAAAACGATACCATTGCAGCGATTGCGACAGCATCGGGTGTTGGCGGCATAGGCATTGTAAGAATCTCAGGAGCAAAATCATTTGAGATTGCACAAAATATATGCAATAAACCTATTCAGCCTAAAGAAATCATTTTTCAAAGTTTTCATGACACTCAGGGCCTATTGATTGATCAGGGTTTGAGCTTATTTTTTAAAAATCCACATTCTTTTACAGGTGAGGACATTGTAGAGCTTCATGCTCATGGTGGTCCTGTGGTGATGCAATTACTACTTAAAGCCGCTATTGATTGTGGCGCACGCCTAGCAGAGCCTGGTGAATTTACTAAAAGAGCTTATTTAAATAATAAGATTGATCTTGCACAGGCTGAGGCAGTGATCGACCTTATTAATGCTTCAACGGCACGTGCTGCAAATAGCGCGGCCCAATCTTTAACAGGTAAATTTTCATTTAAAATCAATAACTTATTAGATAATCTAATAAAAATAAGAAGCTATATTGAGGCTTCATTAGATTTTCCCGAAGAAGATATTGATTTTATTGAAGCAGGTAAAATTAAAGAAAAATTAGAAAGCTTGCTTAATGAGACAAACAATATTATCGTAAACGCACAACAAGGCAGACTCTTAAAGGATGGAATTAATTTAGTTTTAATAGGCCAGCCCAATGTTGGTAAGTCAAGCTTGCTTAATCAATTCGCAGGCGAAGATAAAGCCATTGTAACTGATATTCCTGGCACTACTCGTGATCCAATAAGCAGCCATTTATCTATTAACGGTATCCCCATTAATTTGATTGATACAGCAGGTCTTAGGGACACTGAAGATGTGGTTGAAAAGTCTGGTATTCAAAAAACTTGGGATAATATTAGGTCTGCAGGTCTAGTTTTGTTTATTGTTGATGCTAATACCGGGATAAGTAAATATGAAAAATCTATTTTAAATCAATTACCTGATAATATATCTATCATTTGGGTATTTAATAAAATCGATTTAATAGATCTATTACCGAAAATTGACAAAACAAATGATCAAACCCATGTTTATATTTCAGCAAAACATGAGCAAGGGTTAGATCTTTTAAAAAATGAAATTTTGATCAAGATAGGTGTTAACTTATCTGACAGCAATGAAGAGCTTTTCACTGCCAGAAAACGACATTTAATCGCCCTTAATCAAGTAAAAGATGCCATTCAGAAGTCGCTTGAGCATATTAGTTCTGCTGAATTATGTGCTGAAGAGCTTAATGATGCACAAAAAGCTCTTTCAAATATTACAGGTTCTTTTTCTTCAGATGATTTGCTTGGTGAAATTTTTAGTCAATTTTGTATTGGAAAATGATGTTCCACGTGAAACATAACCTTGGCATGGGTTCCACGTGAAACATTTTATGTTCATCCTTTATTGTTTCAAGTAAAATTTAACTAATTATGAATTACCCTGATAAATTTGATGTCATTATTATTGGTGGAGGTCACGCTGGCACCGAAGCTGCGCTTGCATCCGCTAGAAAAGGTGTTAAGACACTCTTACTGACTCATAATATTGAAACTTTGGGTCAAATGTCATGCAACCCATCTATTGGGGGTATCGGTAAAGGGCATTTGGTTAAAGAAATTGATGCTATGGGCGGGATTATGGCAAAAGCTATTGATGTAGGCGGAATTCAATTTAGGATACTTAACCAAAGCAAAGGGCCGGCTGTTAGGGCCACCCGAGCGCAAGCAGACCGAGTTTTATATAAAGCCGCTATTCGATCAGCGCTGGAAAACCAAAATAATCTTTGGCTTTTTCAGCAATCCGTTGATGATGTCATTATCGATAAAGATCATGTTGTGGGTGTTAAGACCCAAGCGGGTATTAGTTTTTTTGCGCCGAATGTGGTTTTAACTGCGGGTACTTTTTTAGCAGGATTGGTGCATATTGGAATGCAAAATTATGAGGCAGGAAGGGCAGGTGATCCCTCAGCATCTTCTTTAGCCCTAAGACTCAAAGATTTAGGCCTTCCTGTTGGACGACTTAAAACGGGTACACCACCCCGTATTGACGGCAGAACGATTGACTATACACAAATGATGGAGCAGCCTGGAGATAGTCCAACACCCTATTTTTCCAGTGTCTATCCACAAAACGAGCATCCACAACAAATCTCTTGTTGGATTACGCATACCAATGACCAAACTCACGACATTATTAGGAGCGGATTAGACAGGTCACCCATGTATACAGGCGTTATTGAGGGTGTTGGCCCGAGGTACTGCCCATCTGTAGAGGACAAGATACAAAGGTTTGCGGATAAATCGTCGCATCAGATTTTTATTGAGCCCGAGGGTTTAAATACACATGAAGTTTATCCAAACGGAGTGTCTACAAGCCTCCCTTTTGATATTCAATACCAATTTATTAGATCTATTAAAGGTCTTGAGGGTGCTCATATTTTAAGGCCTGGTTATGCTATTGAATATGATTACTATGACCCTAGATCACTAAAAGCGAGTTTGGAAAGCAAACAAATACAGGGCTTATTCTTTGCAGGACAAGTCAATGGAACAACTGGCTATGAGGAGGCTGCAGCGCAGGGCCTTATTGCAGGCTTAAATGCAGCACTCAGAGCCTTGGATCAAGAATCATGGACCCCTAAGAGGGAAGAATCATATTTGGGCGTGATGATTGATGACTTGGTAACAAGAGGTGTAACAGAGCCATACCGAATGTTTACAAGTCGAGCAGAATATAGACTTTTACTTCGCGAAGATAATGCTGATCAACGATTAACCCCAGTAGCTAAAGAGCTTGGGCTCATTAATGATGCTCAATGGAAATACTTTTCTCAAAAACAAGAACAGATTCAAAAAGAATATCAGCATCTTTCAAAAACTATTTTAAAACCAAAAAATTTAAATAAATCATTACAAAATAAGTATTTAAATAAAGAATTGGAAACAGAATATGCAGCATTTGACCTGCTTAAAAGGCCAGAGTTAACTTATGAAAACTTATATGAATTGATGGAAGAAACATCCAAGGTTGATAAAGTCGTAGGTGACCAAGTAGAAATTTTAGCCAAATATTCTGGTTACATTACGCGACAAAAAGAAGAAATTGAGAGAAATAAAGGGCATTTAAAACTAAAAATTCCTCAGAACATTGACTATAAAACCATCCATGGATTAAGTATTGAGGCTAGGCATCTGCTTGAAAAGCATCTTCCTGAGACGGTTGATCAAGCAAGCCGAATTTCAGGTATTACACCTGCCACGATATCAATTCTGCTTGTATTTTTAAAAAGAAAAAGAGCCAATGAAAGCAGCCAGCGAACAACTAAAGCGGCTTGAGGACAATGACTTATTAAAATCAGGAATTTCCTTATTAGATCTGGGTAATCATGAAAATTTATATACTAAACTATTGATATATATAGATTTATTAATAAAATGGAATAAAACGTATAACCTCACATCGCTAACAACAAAAGAAGATATCATTACTACTCATTTATTAGACTGTTTATCAGTTGTAAAAAAAATAGATGGAAAAAGAATACTGGATGTAGGCAGTGGGGCAGGTTTACCAGGATTGATGATTGCATTGGCAAGACCTACTTCGAATTTGTGTTTGATTGATAAAGTGGCTAAAAAAACATCCTTTATGAAGCAAGTCGCGCTTGAGCTTAAGCTTAATAATGTTGAGGTTATTCATGGCAGGGTGGAGGATCTGAGAGTTAAAAATCCATTTGATATGATTGTCTCAAGGGCATTTAGTGAGGTTGAAAAATTTATCTCGTTAACTCAACATTTGATAAGCAAGCAAGGCGTATGGTTGATTATGAAAAGTAAAAAAATAATGACAGAAGATCTTAAAAAACTAGATAAAGCATTTGAAGTTGAACCTATATTCGTCCCTTATTTAGATGCCGAGCGGTATTTGGTTAGAATTAATAATAAGGTTAAGGATATATTTTGAAAATTTTTGCAGTATCAAATCAAAAAGGTGGAGTGGGAAAAACCACAACGACTGTTAATTTGGCCTCTGCGCTTGCAGCCAAAAAACAAAAAGTACTTTTGATTGATCTTGATCCGCAGGGTAACGCGACTTCTGCATCAGGCATTTTAAAAAAAGAAATTAAACAAACTATTTACGATGTTCTTATTCAAAAAATCAATCTTTCTTCTGCAATCTTAAAACCCAATGATGAAAATTTTGATGTGGTGGCCGCTAATCAGGCGCTTGCAGGAGCTGAAGTTGAATTGGTTGATTTTGATAAAAGGGAATTTATTTTAAAAAATGAAATTAATAAGCTCAATGGTTATGATTACATCCTCATAGATTGCCCACCCGCATTGAGCCTACTTACCGTTAATGCTTTGGTTGCTGCCCATTCAGTTATTATCCCAATGCAATGTGAATATTTTGCTCTTGAGGGACTCTCTGATTTGGTTGATACCATCAAACGCGTAAAAAGACACTTGAATCCAAATATTGAAATTGAAGGACTTTTAAGAACGCTTTTTGATAAAAGAAATACATTAACAAAGCAAGTCTCAGATCAGCTGGCTGCACATTTTGGTTCTAAAGTCTATAAAACAATTATTCCAAGAAATGTGAGATTGGCAGAAGCTCCAAGTCATGGACAATCAGTGATTAATTATGATCGTTCATCCAAGGGCGCTAAAGCATATGTTGAATTAGCTGATGAAATTTTATTAGGAAATGGTTATGAAAACTAAAGGTTTAGGACGCGGGCTAGACGCCCTTTTAAGTAATTCAGAGGATGCCAATGACAACAGTCAGGGGCTGATGCATTTGCCTATTGATAATCTTTCTCGAGGTAAATACCAGCCAAGACGAACGATGGATCAAGAGCAATTAAAAGAACTTGCATCATCAATTGAGGAACAAGGAATTATTCAGCCCATTTTAGTAAGAGAATTAGGTGATAGTAAATTTGAAATTATTGCAGGAGAAAGACGTTGGCAAGCAGCAAAAATTGCTGGATTAAAAGAAGTGCCAGTTTTAATTAAAGATATTTCAGACAATGATGCCCTGGCATTGGCATTGATTGAAAACATCCAAAGAGAAAATTTAAATGTGATTGAAGAGGCTCATGGCATAAAGCGTTTGATCGATGAATTTGGGATGACACATGAAGTGGCAGCAGATTCGCTGGGTAAATCTCGCGCAACGATTACTAATTTATTAAGATTGTTAAATTTAAATGAGCGCGTACAAGAGGCATTGCTTAACAAAAAGATTGATATGGGCCATGCCCGCGCCCTAGTTTCACTTCCTATGAGCGATCAAGTCATGTTGTGCCAAAAAATAATTGCTGAAAATTTATCCGTTAGAGACGTAGAGAGAATTGTTTCCGATAATTCAACACAAGCTAAGAGAAAAAGTCAGTCAAAGTCTGAAGATTTACGTATCCTTGAGAATGAGATTTCTGAAAAATTTGGTTTAAAAGTAAGCATTCATCACAATTCAAAAGGGCATGGCTTTTTAAAAATTAATTATGCCAATCTTGATGAAATTCAGAGTTTTTTAGACAAACTAAAATAATCATCTATAAGACTTGACTTCACAGCTAAATACAGCGAAAATTTCGGACTTTGTAAGACAATGATATTAAATTCTTATCCCGCAGAAGTTAAGTTAGCGATCAAGAAAATACTAATCATTGAGATAATTTTAGCATTCATATTATTGTTTTTAATGAGTTGGCACGCAAGCCTTTCACTACTTTTAGGTGGCTTGAGCGTGTTGGTTGGAATTCTTGTTTCGGCCCCAATTGCTTACAGAAAACAAAATGCTGATAAGCCTTCAGGCATTATTGTTAATGCACTTAAAGCTGAAGCAGTAAAAATTTTAACCATTGTAATTATGCTTTGGATGGTTTTTAAATTTTATGATTACAAAATACCTTTTGTAATTGTAATAGGTTTAGGAATTGCAGCCTTGTTTTCAGGGGTTGCGCTAACAAAGCTTGAAAAATAATTTAAGGAATAAGATCGTTGGCCGGAAGCACATATAATTCACCTGCTGAATATATAGGACATCACCTAACTAATAACGAGTTAAATCTCGGCAATCATCCATTCATGACGCTTCATCTTGATTCTTTTGTCATGGCAATCATTTTAGGTTTTTTATCAATAGGTCTTATTTGGTTAGTTGCTAGAAAAGCTTCAGCTGGTGTCCCAACGAAAACACAAGCTTTTGTAGAGCTTATTTTTTCGTTTATCGATAATCAGGTCGCTGCTATCTTTCATGGAAATCGCCACAATTTTGTTGCACCTGCAGCTCTAACAGTATTTATGTGGGTACTTTTAATGAATGCCATGGATTTTTTACCGATTGATATCATGGCTAAATTTTATGGAGTCTTAGGTCTTCATGAGTGGAAGGGTGTTCCAACATCAGATGCAAATACAACCTTTGGTTTAGCTTTAGGTGTTTGGTTGTTAATGATCTTCTTTGGAATTAAAGTTAAAGGTATAGGTGGATGGCTTCATGAAATTTTTTGTGCGCCTTTTGGTTCGTCGCCATGGGTTTGGCCTGCAAATTTCCTCTTCAATATGATCGAATACATTTCAAAACCACTTTCACACTCACTTCGACTCTTCGGCAACATGTATGCGGGTGAGGTGATTTTCTTGCTCTTGGGTTTATGGGCTGCGAACAGTGTTTCAGGAATAGCTTACAGTGCAATTCTTGGTGCTGGCTGGTCGATTTTCCATATTCTAATTGTGGTTTTGCAAGCTTACATTTTCATGATGTTAACGGTGGTATATCTATCGATGGCTCATGAGGGACATTAATTTTTAATTTTTTTATAAGGAAAGTATTATGGAAACTGTTCAATTTTTAGCAATGATCCAAGCATACACAGGTGTAGGCATTGGTTTAATTATTGGTCTAGGTGCGCTAGGCGCTTGCGTGGGTATTGGTATCATGTGCGCTAGCTTTTTAGAAGGCGCTGCTCGTCAACCAGAGATGATTCCTCAATTACAAGTTAAAGTATTCCTATTGCTTGGTTTGATCGATGCATCATTCATTATTGGTGTTGGTCTTGCGATGATGTTTGCATTTGCTAATCCACTCTTAAGTGTTGTTGCTTAATTAAAGATTGAGCGAAAAATTATTACGGAGAAACAATGAATATTAATTTTACTTTGATCGCGCAAGGCCTTGCCTTTGCAATATTGATCTGGTTTACAGTTAAATTTGTTTGGCCGCCTCTTCTAAACGCCATTGAAAAAAGACAAAAAGAAATTGCCGACGGACTTGCTGCAGCTCAAGAGGGAAAATTATCACTTGAGGTCGCAGAGAAAAAAAATGCAGAAACTCTTGAGGCTACTAAACAGAAAAGTGCTGAAATTGTTGGTCAAGCAGAAAAAAGAGCTTCTCAAATTATTGATGAAGCAAAAACATCTGCAAAAGAAGAGGCTGACAGAATTATTGCTAGTGCTAAATCTGAAATCGATCAAGAGATTAACAGAGCGAAAGAGACACTTCGTGGTCAAGTTGCAAGCCTTGCGATAGCTGGTGCTGAGAAAATTTTATCTAAAGAAATTGATAAGAAAGCTCATTCAGACATGCTAGATAAATTAGCGAAGGATCTATAAGCGTGGCTGAAATCTCTACAATCGCACGACCTTATGCATCTGCAATCTTTAAGATTGCCAAAGATAATAAAGAATTACCCAATTGGTCTGATTTTTTATCTTTATTGAGCGCAGTGATCTCTGACGAAACGATGGGCGCTTATTTACAAGATGCCAAAGTGTTTGATTCAGATAGAGAAAAAATATTAACAGACCTAACCAAACATCAAATGGTTAAACATGGTGAAAATTTAATTAAGTTACTTATTGAGAATAAGCGACTTATGGTTCTACCAGCCATTGCATCTCATTTTGAGGAACTTAAGTCTGTTGAGGAAGGCGCGATTGAGGCTCAAATTATTGTGGCTGAGAAACCTGACGCAAAGATTATTAATAATTTAGTTTCTAGTTTAGAGAAGAAATTTAATAAAAAAATTGAAAGTAATGTAGTTGTAGATAAAAGCATCATAGGTGGCACTAAAATTATTGTCGGTGATTCAGTGATTGATGCTTCAGTAAAAGGACAATTGAACAGTTTAGCTTATACCTTAAAGTCTTAAGCTTAATATCAGGAGATACGAATGCAGTTATCAACATCAGAAATTAGTGAATTAATACAAAGCAGAATAAAAGATTTTACCGCCAGCTCTGAAGCAAAAACTCAGGGTACCGTGGTATCTGTGACGGATGGAATTGTTCGTATTCACGGCCTTTCAAATGTTATGTCTGGTGAGATGATTGAATTTCCAGGCAACACCTTTGGTTTAGCTTTAAACCTTGAGCGTGACTCGGTGGGTGCTGTGATTCTTGGTGATTATGAGCACATTACCGAAGGTGATTCATGTAAATGTACGGGCAAGATTTTAGAAGTCCCTGTTGGTCCGGAAGTTGTTGGCCGCGTTGTTGATGCACTTGGAAACCCTATTGATGGAAAGGGTCCAATTAAAACAAAAGTGACTGATAAATTAGAAAAAGTAGCGCCTGGTGTGATTGCACGTAAATCAGTTTCACAGCCAGTGCAGACCGGACTTAAAGCGATTGACTCTATGGTTCCAATCGGTCGAGGCCAAAGGGAATTGATCATTGGTGACCGTCAAACAGGTAAGACGGCAGTTGCTGTTGACACGATTATTAATCAAAAAGGCCAAGACATGAAATGTATTTATGTTGCTATCGGCCAAAAAGCTTCGACTATTATGAACGTGGTCCGTAAGTTAGAAGAAAACGGGGCTATGGAGTATACAACTGTTGTTTCCGCTTCTGCATCTGATTCGGCTGCATTACAATTTCTAGCACCTTATGCTGGCTGTACCATGGGTGAATATTTCAGAGACCGCGGTGAAGATGCGTTAATTATTTATGATGACTTATCAAAACAAGCGGTTGCTTACAGACAAATTTCACTGCTTTTAAGAAGACCTCCGGGTCGTGAAGCTTATCCTGGTGACGTTTTTTATATTCATTCAAGATTGCTTGAGAGAGCTGCGCGCGTGAATGAAGAATATGTTGAAAAATTTACTGGTGGCAAAGTTAAGGGCAAGACAGGATCATTGACGGCTTTACCTGTAATTGAGACAGCTGCGGGTGACGTTTCTGCTTTCGTACCTACGAATGTGATTTCGATCACTGATGGACAAATTTTCTTAGAAACTGATTTATTTAACTCAGGTATTCGCCCAGCGATGAACGCAGGTATTTCTGTTTCTCGTGTGGGTGGCGCAGCGCAAACTAAAGTGATTAAAAAATTAGGTGGTGGTGTGCGTTTAGCACTTGCTCAGTATCGTGAGCTTGCTGCATTTGCACAGTTTGCTTCTGATCTTGATGAAGCCACACGTAAACAATTGGATCAGGGCGTTATGTTTACTGAGCTTATGAAACAACCTCAGTATTCGCCCCTCTCAGTATCACAAATGGCAGTCACTTTATATGCTGCTAATAACGGCTATATTGACGATGTTCCTACTGACAAAGTATTAGCCTTTGAACATGAACTTCATGGTTTTTTAGCTACTAAGTATAAAAAATTAATGGATAGCATCGAAACGAATAAAGAATTATCAGATGATGATGCTAAAAATTTAAGTAAAGCTATTGAAGATTTTAAATCTTCTAGCTCTTTTTAATTAGGAATTTAGTATGGCCGGTGGCAAAGAGATACGCACCAAAATTAAAAGTGTAGAAAATACACGAAAAATTACTAAAGCCATGGAAATGGTTGCTGCGTCTAAAATGAAAAAAGCTCAAGATCGTATGAGCGCAGCTAGACCCTATGCTGAAAAAATAAGAAATGTCGTTGCCAATTTATCATATGCACAGGCTGAATATAAACATCCCTTTTTAATTAAAAGAGATCAAGTCAAGAATATTGGGCTGATTGTCGTGAGCTCTGATAAAGGTTTGTGTGGTGGTCTTAATACCAATGTGTTAAGAACATCTGTGAATCAAATGAAAGAGTGGGAAAAACAAAATAAAAAAATTCAGATTAGTGCAGTTGGAAATAAAGCATTTGGTTTTATGAGTAGAGTAGGTGCCGATGTTAAATCGCATTTAACAGGTATTGGCGATACTCCCCATTTAGAAAACTTAATTGGCACTATTAAAGTGATGCTTGACGCTTACACTGCAGGCGAAATTGATGAATTACACATTTGCTATACAAAATTCATTAACACTATGAAACAAGAACCTATGTTAGAGCAGATTCTTCCTTTAACCGGCGAGAGGGTGGGTAGTCCTGAGACAACATGGGATTATATTTATGAGCCTGAAGCGAATGAGGTTGTTGATGAGCTTCTAACAAGATTTATTGAATCGTTAATTTATCATGCTGTTGCAGAAAATATGGCATCTGAGCAATCTGCACGAATGGTTGCGATGAAGTCAGCCTCTGATAATGCGAATAACGTCATTGATGAATTAACGTTAATTTATAACAAAGCAAGACAGGCTGCGATTACAAAAGAAATATCTGAAATTGTAGGTGGTGCAGCTGCTGTATCTTAAAACAAATCATATTAATTATGAATAAGGGATAAACGATGAGTACGAAACAAATTGGAAAAGTTGTTCAGTGTATTGGTGCTGTGGTTGACGTGGAATTTCCTCGTGACCAAATGCCTAAAGTATTTGACGCTTTAATTCTAGATG
>Ga0222714_10002215_pt1 | contig 20880 bp, 23 predicted proteins | sample C33_3DmetaG_FD_165048 | JGI IMG/M metagenome (GOLD analysis project Ga0222714, IMG submission 165048) | Estuarine water microbial communities from San Francisco Bay, California, United States - C33_3D | ecosystem: Environmental > Aquatic > Marine > Unclassified | place: USA: California...
GTCAACTTCCGCTAGACGGAAAGGGGGGAGGGCGTGTAATATCTCTGGGAGGGGGGTAAGACATGACATTGCCAAAACGCAGCGCACCAAAGCACCTGATCGCGTTCATTAACGAGCCGGACAAGTGGAATCCCGTGGTTTTTGAAGCGGCGATTTGCAAAGAAGTTGAGGATCAGACCGGGGCGCTAACGCCAAGCGATGCGTTGCTGGTGGGAATGCTGATCACGCAAGTGAATGCGTTTGTTGAAGCTCACGCAAAGATTCAAGAGCTTGGATCGCTGTATGCCTACAACTCTGGCGATGCAACAAGCCCTTGGACAAAGCTAAGAAACGAAACTTTGGACCGGACCATTAAGCTACTTGGCGAGCTAGGCCTTGTGGCGCGAGGCCGTCCGAAAAAACAGAATAAGGCGTCAGACGTAGATGAGTTATTCCTCGCTGCTTAACCCTGCATTTGAGTATGCAGCCCAAGTTACCCGCGGAGATGTTTTAGCCTGCCAGGATGTCAAGCTGGCCTGCCAGCGATTCCTGGACATGGCAGAGCGCAAGGACGCTCCGTATGAGTTTGTTCCAGCCAAGGCTGAACACATCCTAAAGTTTGTGCGGTTTTGCAATCATGTGAAGGGGCCGGAGGCTGGCAAGCCGATTGAGTTGCAGCCCTTTCAAGCCATGTTCTTGGCGGGAATCTACGGGTTTCGCAGCCGCAAGGATCATTCAGTCCGCTGGACAACAGATGTCATTCTGTTCGTGCCGCGCAAGTCCGGCAAAACAACGCTGGCGTCAATCATTGGCTTGTATGAGCTTCTGTTCGGCGATGCCGGGGCTGAAGTCTTTACATTGGCGACAAACCGAGAGCAGGCGTCAATCTGCTTTGATTCTTCTCGCGCCATTGTGGATACGATGCATCCTGACCTGGCGGCGAAGTTCTTGGTCTACCGCAATGAGATCAAGAAGCAGGGCGATTCCACCTCGACCTATCGGTCGCTGTCTCGCGAGAATCGTAAGACGGGCGACGGCAAGAATCCAAGTTGCGCCTTGGTGGACGAGGCGGCTCAGATCACAGAGCGGTCTAGCATTGAGGTTCTGCATTCGGGTATGGGCGCAAGGAAGAATCCATTGCGCCTATACATGACCACGGCCAGCTTCACCCGTGACACCAAGTTTTTCGAGGACTTGAGTTACTTTCGCAGCATCCTTGCTGGTGCTGCCGAGGATTCTGGCCGCTGGTTTGGTTTGCTGTACTCGGTTGATACTGGCGACGCATGGCAGGACGAATCAACCTGGGGCAAAGCCAATCCCATGCTAGGGGTCTCTGTCACTACGGAGCATATTCGCCATATGGCGCAGGAGGCCGCGGCGAAGCCTGCGTCGCTCAATGAGTTCCTTTGTAAGCAACTGAATATCTACGTTAGCGCCAATGCCGCTTGGGTTGACCGGCGCTTCTGGGATGAGTCGGTTGCCGCTTTTCCGAGCGACAAGCCGGAATCTGTGTTCCTGGCATTTGACTTGGCGCATTCTCGGGACTTGAATGCGGTTTGCACCTTGTTCCGGTATGACGAGGAGAAGTTCTTTGCCAAGTTTCAATTCTTCCTGCCGGAAGAGTCGATTGACTTGGTGCCAAACCACTATTTGCCGATTTATGGGCAGGCCAAGGCGACTGGAATACTGAAGCTAACTCCCGGCAACGTCACCGATCATGGCGAAATTGAGGCGTATATCCGAAAACAATGCGCGGAATATGAGGTCAAAGAGATTGCTTATGACCCATACAATGCCGCGGGATTAGTCGCCAATTTGTACTCGGATGGCCTGCCGGTCAAGAAAGTCGGCCAGGGCATGGCAATTCTGAGCAATCCAAGCAAGACAACCGAGCAAATGATCCTAAAACGAGCCATTGAGCATGATGGCAACGCGTTTTTAGGATGGCAATTGAGCAACTGCGAGGTTTATACGGACGTTAACGGTAACGTCAAAATCCGCAAGAATGAGGCTGATCCGTCTGCCAAGGTGGACGGGATCATCTCTTTGATCATGGCAATGCATTGCCATCTGGACAATGTATTTGTCTCCGATAGCTATGGATTTCGTTCGCTGGAGTGGTAAAGTTACACGAAATCCTACGTTTCCGAGGCAATCATGGCGATTCTCGATATCTTCAAACGCAAGAAGGCCGTTGCCGAAAGCAATACGCTATTCGGTCAAACTGCCCTCGGAAATAACATTGTCTATCAGGGCAATGACAGTCGCCCGACTGTAAATACGCAGATTCTGTATGTCACCACATCCGGCTCGACCGATGCCGGAAGGGTGGTTGATATTGGTACGCTGACGCGCAATAGCACCGTGATGGCCTGCGTCAATCTCAAGGCTAGGGCGCTCAGTCAGTTGCCAATCAAGATTATGCGGCGCATGGAAGATGGGACGATGGTAGATGCCTTGGCGTCACCGGATGTTCCGACGCGGGAGAAAACTCGCGCCAAAGCGGTTATGTCGCTGCTGGAGTCTCCCAATCAATTCCAAAGTCAATATGAGTTTTGGTATCAATGGCTCATGTGGCTGGAACTGTCGGGGGAATCCTTTACGCTGTGGTGGCGCAAGGATCAGGAGAATCCTTCGCAGGTTCCGATGGAGATGTATATCTTGGACAGCACCTTGATTGCTGTTCAGATTACTCCGACGCGCTATCCGTCTTATCGCCTATCCACGCCGTCCTACGGGTTTAGCAAAGATGAGCCTTTGAAGGCGCATCAGGTAATGCACGTTAAAGAGGCTGGATGGCAAGGGTCTGCTGGCTTTAACAAGGGGTTGCTGGCCGTTGAGCTTGTCGGGCTGGATCAAGACATCGACCTATACGCCAACTATGTGATGCTCAATGGCGCAAAGCCGAGCGGAATGTTTACCACCGAATCGGTGATTCCAGACCAAAAGTACAAAGAGATTGCCAGCCGGTTAAAGGAAGCCTGGGCGTCAATGACGGCCAGCCGCCGCCAAGACCCGTCGAAGCCGGGACAAGGAATGCTGCTCGACCAAGGCATGAAGTATGTGCCGCTGGATATGCTGACCTTGCAAGATGCGGATGCTGCCAATCTAAAAATCCAAACCATGAAGCGCATCTGCGGCCTGTTTGGCGTTCCTCCGTCGATGATCGGGATAGCAGACCAAAAGTACAACAATACGCAAACGGTCATGGATGAGTTTTATAAGAGCGCAATGTATCCGATGGTTGTGAACATCCAGCAAAAGCTCAAGCAGCACCTTTTAAATGGCTATCCGTCCTTGTATGTAGAGTTTGATACCAAGGACTTCTTGAAGGGTGCGCCATTGGATCAGATGAATTTTGTTGCGTCTGGCGTAAGCAATGGCATAATTAGTCCTAATGAGGCGCGTGAATACCTCAACATGGCGAAGATGGCCGGTGCTGACGCGCTCAAAGACGATGCGAAACCTTCAGATGGGATTGCCGGAACATCGCCTCAAGATACTGGTGGGGGCGGTGGAAACCAGCGCAGAAGGATGAACATTGGGACAACCTGATATAAGATATTTACTGGCGCTTCAGCGGCAAATCAAAGCCAAATCTTTGAAATTGCAGCCAAGTGTGGTAAAACCCCCTACAATACAAGACATTAACCAGTCTATTGTGCAAGGGGTCATCCATGACTCAGCAAATGCTGCTGATGTGCGAAGCGAAACTGTCGCTCAACGAAAGCGCGGCAGGCCGAAAAAGCGGCCAAATTGAGGCTCGCATTACAACTTGGGGTCCGCGAGAAGGTTGCGATGGCCGCAAGTTTAATTACAAGCCCGAGGCATTTATGTCTTGGGCTGAATCTTTTGGGGCGTCCGGCAGGCCGCTTCCCATGTATGTCAACCACGAATCTCAGGGAATTCCGGTCGGAGAGTGGACCGAATTTGCTTTTGACGATGAAGGGATGACTGCGACAGGTCGAATCTATACAGAAACCAGTTCTGGCAGCGATCTGTATAAGATTATGAAAGAATCTCCGGCCATGTTTGGTGGGGTTTCTGTCGGTGCATATGCCGACGAATATGAGATGGTTGACTCTGCTGGCGAACCGGATGACTCGGATGACGCCTATTTCTCCATCGTCAAGGGTGGGCTGCGCGAAGTTAGCGTAGTCATGCATCCCAACAATCCCTCGGCTGCGGTTCATTCGCTGGAGTTCTTCCGCGAGGATGGATCAGCCGATCTCAAGATTCTTGAGCAAACCCTGCGCGATGCTGGGTTGTCGAGGAAAGATGCGGTCGCTGCCGCGTCTATTTTCAAGCGCGTTCTTGAGCAACGTGATGTTGTTCAACCTGCGCCTGAGAACGCGCCGGTTCAGAGCGATTCTGATGCGGAAGCGACCACCCAATTGCTCGCTGCGCTACAGCAACGCGAGCTTCTTAAAGCTCTTACCTCAAAGGTTTCCCAATGAAAGAGATCATTGAAAAGCTGGACGCTATTGAAGCGTCCAATCTGTCGAAGGTCGAAGCAGTCACCGCCAAGGTTGACGAGGCCATCGAGTCCATGAAGAACGAAGTGGCTGAGAAAGTTTCGGCCCTGGAAGCCAAGGTTGCTGCGGTTCAAGCTCCCGAGATCATTCGTCCGGTCGCCAAATCCGTTCGTCAAGACGTTAACCGTTTGGTGCGTGAGCAACTGCGCGACATCGCCTCTGGCAAGTCCGCTTTTGAGCGCGAACTGAAGATGTTTGCTGATGAAGCTCAGTATCACGCCTACCTGCAAGAAGCGTCCGCGCTGACCGCTGGCGGCGACGGCAAAGGCGGCCGCACCGCGTATGATCCGGTGTTTGCTGCGCTGCGTCTTGGCAATCCGATGCGCGGCATTTCGCGTACCGTTGCTACTGATGGTTCCAGCTACCAGTTCCGCGTCAAGACCGGCAATGCTGGCGCTCAATGGGGTTATGGCATCCAGAACAACGGATCGGCCACGACTGAAAACACCAGCATTTGGCAGATCGTGATGAAGGACATCAACGTCCAGTTCCCGATCCGCACGGCGGCGCTCGATGACATCGACGGCCTTGAGGCCAATGTCGTTGACGATATGCTGGCCGAGTTCGCGCAAAGCGAAGCTCTGTCGATGGTGCAGAACGATGACCAAAGCGGCACCGGCACGACCGTTGCCACGGGCGGCGCTGATGGCCTGCGTGGCTTGAATCAGTATGGCGGCGCAAACAGCGTTTACGCTGGCGGCACTACCTCGGCTGCGGCCTTTGGTTCTTCCGGCACCGGCTCGACTTCCGGCCTGCATGACCTGGCAACTTATGATCAGTTGACCACCAACGCGAACACCGTTGGCGCAAACAACGTCACCTATAACGACGTTATCAATCTGATCTATGCGCTTCCGCAGCAGTATTGGACGGATGCGGCGCGGTTTATGATTAATCCGGTTCTGCTCAACGCCATCCGCGCACTCAAGGATGACAATGGCGCTCCGATCTTTAATCGTAACGAAGGTCTGTCGGTTAACGGCATCGTTGGTCAGTTGCTTGGCTTTGATGTGGTGGTCAACAAGTATGTTGACAACCCGTCGCAAGCCTCGGCAGGTTCGGCTGGCACGACTTCGCTTTATCCGATGTACTTTGCCGACTGGTCGCGCTTCCATACCATTGTTGATCGCCTCAACATGGTGATGCGTCGCTACGATCAGACCCTCCCTGGCTACATCACCTTCTTTGGCGAGAAGCGCCTGGGAACCTCGGTTCGTGACCCGAACAGCGGCGTTCGTTATCGCTCGACTGGCACAGCGACCTGATAGGGGTCAAGGGGTGGACGGGCGTTCACCCCTTTACTTCAACCAGTAAGCGAGAACAACATGACGGTCACAGAAAAAATTCTTGATGGCATCAAAAGCGCGATCCATGAGGGCGGTAAGCAAGTTATCAGCCTGACGGAAGCGTCGAGTATCACCGGATCAGGTTCCGGTGTGGGTGGCCGAATTGTCTTTGATGACGTATTTGCGGCCTTGCGATACGCCAATCCGTTTCGGATGGGTTCACGAATCATGCCGGTTTCCGGTTCTGACGCGATGTTTGTCGCCAAGACAGGCAACGCGACAAATCAGGCGGGAAATCCCTGGGGCTATCCGGTCCAGGATAACCAAGGCAGTCCCAATACAAATACAACGATCTGGCAATTGCCGGTTCGTGCAATTGCAGCCACTCTTCCAATCCGCACCGCGGTCATGTCCGATGTCAATGGACTTGAAGCGGAACTGGTTGAAGATTTGATGATGGAATTCGCGCAGCTAGAAGGCGCTTCAATGGCGATCAACAATGATCAGGCCGGAAGCACTACCACCACAACTGGCGCAACCTCCGGGCTTCGCGGTTTGGATAGCTACGCGGATGGCGCGTCTGTTTCTGCGTTTGGAACCTCGGGCACCGCAATCACCAATGGTATTCATTCGATCTCGACGCAGACTGCAACGACTTCGATTGCTTACACAGACATTACGGCGGCGGCTTCTCGGCTACCGGCTCAGTATTGGGCCATGCCGGATGTTGCTTGGCACATCAATCCTTCGACGATTCAAGCTCTGCGCGATCTGACTGACTCGCAAGGGCTTCCATTGTTCCTGGAGATTGGTGACGAAGATGGCGCTGCGGTTGGTCGCATCTTTGGATGGCCGGTCATCCCGAATCCATATCTGTCTGCCTCTTATCCGGTTTATCTAGCGCATTGGCCGCGGTTCCTGACCATTGGCGATACGGAAGAGATGTCGATTCAGATGATGGAGCAAAGCGCCCCTGGCTTTGTGACGCTGTTTGCTGAGAAGCGAGTAGTGTCCACGGTCAAAGACCCGTTCGCTGGCGTTCGTATTAAGGTGGTCTGATGTCAACCGGCACGTTGTACGATGCAGTTCCCGCTTTAGGCGGGACTCGGAATCCATTCAATTACGAAAAGATTGAGGAGATTTCTCGCGACAATGTGACTGCTTGGCTGACAATGGAAGAGGTTACGCAGCATCTTAATCTCTTTGATGATGAGAGTCAGGACGTATACATCGCTAGTCTTGAGCTTGCGACGAGACAGGCTATTGAGGACTATCTAGGCATCTCCATTTTCCCAATTTCCTATCGGGTTTGGTATGCCGCCTCTTCGCTCTATGGCGAACCTCTTGCGCTTGATTTGCCGGAAGTTTCTCAGAGCAACTACCCAAGTCCGCTTGGTATCACGATCATCAAAGTTGCGTATTACAACTCCAGCAATGTCGCCGTTACGTTAAGCAATACCGATTACTTCTATGATGGGTCAGGCAATCGGATTGTTGTTGATACGATGCCATCTGACATTAGCTATCAGATTGCTAATCCGGTGTTTGTGGAATATTCGACTGCGGCCAATCTGCTTGCTGCCTATCCGGTAGTCAAGCAGGCGGCTTTGTTGATGCTCACGCATTTGTACAACCATCGCAGCGACACCGAGGATCGGATCGTCAGAACGATTCCTTATGGCGTTGCTTCGCTGCTGCGTAAGTACAAGCCGCTGGTGATGTGATGGCAATCGCTAGGTTTGAGAATATTGCAGTCAACAACTTGACGTTTGGAATCTCAAGTTTTGGCGAACAATCAACGACTCAGACAAAGTGGTTTGACACTCGCGCTAGGGTGGCAGATGTTGCTAATAACGTCAGGATTTCTGAGAAGTATCGTTTGTACAGCGACCTAGTGGAGTTCACGTTAAATTTCACGCCAAACACTAGGGCGATGGCAAACGATCAGAATCTGTACTCAATCACCTGGCGCGGCAAGGATTGGCGAATTACGGATTGTCGAGAATCCAATGATCGGATGACCGTAATGTTTATGTGCTATCGCAACGACCCGGAAACGGCGGTCTGATATGGGTCAAAATAGCGTTATTGCATATGCACAGGCAATCCAAGCTCAGTTGCAGTCAATAGTGACGCCGGTTCCTGTATATGCGTCCTTTAACCGCAACTTTGCAACCGATCCTAAGTTTTTGGTGTGGATGTTGCGCGATGTTCATCAGCCTGTGTATACAGGGCCGGTGCAAAGTGTAAAAGGCATTGATCGACCTATCTTTCAAATCTCCATCTTTACGCAGCAAATTCAAGATGGGTTTGAACTTAGTCAGTTGGTGATTGATGCGTTGCATGGATACAGCGGGTTATTTGGTGGCCCGACTTATGGTTTCCAGATTTCAAAAGCTGATGTAATGTGGCTTTTTAATAGTTACAATAACGACGAAAAGATGTCGCAAATCTACTTGGATTGCACTCTGGACGTTCCGACTTGACAAGACAGCGTTTATAAACTTTAGAGGAAATTGTCATGGCTCTGCCTAATCTTGTTTTGCCGGGGTTCAGCGCCGCGCTGTATTGCCAGCCGGGATCAACTCCTACTCCGCTGACCGTTACTCAGCTTTCGCTGGTTGCCAGCGTATCTCCAATTGCCGTGTCCGGTAATTTGCTTCCTGTTGAGGCGATTCCCGCTTTCGGTACGGACGATGCGGTCGCTTCCTATGGCGTTGCTGGTTCGCGGCAGGGAGACAAGATTCCCGTGCAAAACGCTCCGACTTCGATGTCAATCACAGCGGCGTGGAACCCCTCGGATGCCAATCTGCTGCTGGTTCGCGCTGATTCTTATTCTGGCGTGATTGACCGGACGTTTGTGATCTCTGCGACAGACGGCACCAATATCGTCTATTACGCATTTAACGGTCGCGTCGGCAATTTCCAAATTGACTCGGCCCCCGGCGCTGAAGCGAAATGTATGTTCACTATTCATCCGCGTGGCAACCAGTTTGGTTGGTCGAACAACGCATAAGGAGTAAATAAAATGGCCGCACCTAATGCAGTTCTTCCTGGTTTTTCTGCCGCCCTGTGGATGCAGGACGATGTTACGCCGACCCCGCTTTCGACCGCCAATTTAGCGGTTTGGGTGGGTCAAGTCGCCGATATTGCAGGCACCGCCGCCAATGGAACCGGCACCGCTGGCGTTCAAGTTCCCGTTGAGGCAATTCCAGCCTTTGGAACTGATGATGCTGTCGCATCCTATGGCGTAGCTGGCTCCCGTCAGGGCGACAAGATTCCGGTGCAGAACGCCCCGACATCGCTGTCCATCACAGCGGCATGGAATCCTTCCGATGCAGCGTTGCTGCAAATCCGGGCTGATTCTTATGCAGGTACCGTTGATCGGACCTTTGTTGTTACGGCGACCGCCGGGGCTTCCACGGTTGCGTATGCGTTCAATGCTCGCGTTGGCAACTTTCAGATTGACGCAGCGCCTGGGGCTGAAGCGAAGTGTATGTTTACGGTGCATCCCCGCGGCAACCAGTTTGGATGGAGTAACACATGACATTAGATGAGTTCGTCGCAGTCTTGGTGGACTTTCACGGCGACCTTGATCTGATGGTGCGCGGCCATCCATTCTCGCTGGAGGAAGTGTCTGACGCTTTTGATTTAGCGGAGAATGAAGCGGAGCAAATCATTTTGGCTAAGATGGTTGAGGCCGCTTCTCAATAGAGAATGTCCACAATACAAAACACGACAGATTTATTAAGCTACTTGTTGCAGCAGGCAGAGTTAAGGAAAGACTGGTTTGGCTTTCTTCAGCAACGCCTGACTGCAATTTCTTTAGCCCATGACATTGCAAAATGCCATGCGGACAAAATGAACCCTTCTGAAGTTGTCGCCTACGCGATTGAACTGAATGAAGAGATTTACCAGAAGATAGTTAGAGGACATAAGACATGACAAAACTCTCTGCCTTGATTGGCGATTCTGCCGCCATTCGCACTAGAACCTTTCAAATTGGCGGCGTTGACTTCCGAGTCAAAGTGCCCTTGAGCGCCGAAATTGACGCCATGAATAACCGTATCAATATGGTTAGCAAGGAAGAAGTCGAAGCGCGATTTGAGAAGTCTAAAAAAGACTTTACGGAAAGCGAAACGGTCAAATTTACTGAAGATGACGTTTTGCTTGAGGATCGGTCTTTGCGGGAGATCAGCGAGACTGCCATCAAGGCAGAGCGCAGAATCCTTGAGTTTGTGAAGCTCATTGTGCCGCAAGGTGGTGGCACAATGGACGATTTAACGTATGATGACATCGAGGCTGAATGGCCGTTTGCTATTCAGTTAGAGATTCTCAATAAGATTGTCGAGGCCATCCAGCCTGGGTTTGAAAGTCAGCGAAAAAACTAATACAGGACATCCATCAGCAGGTTAGAGCGTGGATATACGCGCATGGTGGATGTCCTGACAATGTGCCAACCGATGATATGCGTAACATTGAAATCATGTTCCATGATGGCATCATTGGGCCAAAGGCAAGCCTGTTGGCGATTTCTGCGCTGACAACCGGCAATTTAAACTCCAAGCTACAGAAGGGCGCAAAGCCTTATTCCATCAGGAACGTGCTTCCGTCAACGGTCGATTACGTTTTCCCTCCTCTGTCTCCTGAGCAACAACGCGAACAAGCAAACAGAAGTTTGCTGGCATTTATGCTGCAAAGCCCTGGCGGCGAAAAGCATTTGCAGGCAGCAAAATGACTAAAGACGTTGAAACCCAATTCTTTGAGCTTGAAGGGTTTGCGGACCTTGAATGGCAGATGAAGGAAATCATTCATCACGTTCGCGCTGACACAGCTATTCGCCAAAACTTTGTTAAGGCTTTGCGGGTTGCCATGCAGCCAGTATACGAAGAGGTAAAGCGAACGGCCCCTTATGACAACGAGAATCCTCGCAGTCAATACCGCCCTGTTCACATGAGGGATACGGTTAAGCTCAAAGCTCGATTGCCTACAGACAAAGATATGGAATCGGTTTACGCAAACGAGAATGTTGTTGCCGTGGGACTTGTAACGGTCAAGAAGTCAGCCGTTTCTTTGGCGATGGAGTTTGGAACTTCAAGGATAGCGCCAAGGGCTTTTATGAGGACTGCATTGAAGGTGAAAGCCCCGGACGCATTAAGAATCTTGAAGTCAGAGCTTTCTAGAATGCTGCCCGAGTATATGGCAAAGTTAAATAGGCGAAGAGGTAAGTAATCATGGCTACAGGGCAAACGGCGGCGACACTAGATGTCCGTATGCGAATGGAGACTGGCGAGTTTGTTGCCGGGGCCACCAAAGCAGCGCAAGAGACAACCAAATTAAAAAATGCCATTGCCCGTGAGATGAAACTTGCGGAAAAGGAGCTTAAAGCTCTTGATTACGCTACGCAAGACTACGGCAAGACAGTCACTAAAGTCGCTCAGATGGAGCGTGAATTGGCCGAGGGCCGATTCAAAAACTTGCGTCAATCTGAGCAGGGCAAGTCAGTCGCCGCTCAATTGCTGGCCCAAGCAGCGGCTTATGACAAGATGGCGGCTTCCACGAAAGCCGCTACCAAAGGCTTAACTGAGCAACAAAAGATTCAACTGTCATATCAGTTGACTGACTTCGTGACGCAGGTTGGTTCTGGTCAAAACGCTATGGTTGCATTCTTGCAACAGGGCGGTCAGTTCAAAGATGTGATGGGCGGCTTTGGCAATACGTTCCGTTGGCTAGGAACGCTATTTACGCCATTTCGCGTCGCTGTTGGCGGGGCGGCAACCGCTCTTGGAGTGCTTGTCACCGCGTTTTATAAAGGTGCTAAAGAGTCTGCCGACTTTAGGGACAGCATGATTCTAACCAGCAATTTTGCTGGCGTCACAGAGCAATCCATCACTAAATTAGCCGAGTCATCAAGCAAAAAGCTGAATGTATCAGTCGGGAGCGCAAGGGAATCTTTATATGCACTAGCGGCATCCGGGAAGTTTACGCAGGAGTCTATTGGCTCAGTCAATCAGATGATCTTGAATCTCTCCAAGCTGACTGGAGATTCCGCTAAGACAACTGCCGAAAAGCTTATTCCATCTCTAGATGGATCAGCTTCTTCTGCCAAACGCCTTAATGATCAATATGGCTTTTTAACTCTTGCGGAATATAAGCGAATTGAGGCGCTGGAAAAGGCTGGAGATAAACAAAAGGCAATCAAAGAACTTACTGATTCTTTTAATGCCAATGTAGAAAATCAAAAAAGAAGCCTTGGAGTCATTGAAAAAGCATGGAATGCGATTGGCAATGAAATCAGTCGAGCCTGGGATGCTATTAAAGGATTTGGACGGGAGAACTTAGAGCAAGACTTGGCGGCAATTGATCGCCAAATTCAAGCAATCCATGAGTCTCAGGCTGATATTGCAAAAGCCGCCGGATTGCGCGGCCTTACTCCTGGGCAAATGACGGACCAGTTGTCAAACACTCTTGCGTCTTTGGACGCAAGAAGAACGGCAATCATGGCGAAGATTGAAGCTGCCGATAAAGCCGCCAGGAAGGCTCAAGAGGAGCGCAGAAAAATAGATGACCGCGCCGCTGCTGGAGGCATAGACGCGGAGCTGAAAAAGCAAGAAGAGCTGACCAAAGCTGGCTTTAGACTTCAGCTTGTATCGTTTCAAGACTACGTTGATCAGAAGGCAAAGCTAGAGGCTGAAGCCAACGTCAAGATTGAAGAGTTAAGAACAGAAACCACGCGCCAAAATGTTCGCGAAAGATTTCAATTCCAGTTTCTCAACGCCCAAATCTTGGCGAAAAATGAGCTTGCAATCAGAGAGCAATTAAAGCGTGATCTCAATAAGATTGATATGGATCGCATTTTGGCGATTGCCAAGGCAGAAGGTGAACGCCAAGATATTGCTCAGAAGGCTGCGGATGACCTTGCGCTTCGCGTTGCCAATGCGACAAGAAGCCTAGGAGAAAAACTTTATCTAGAGAAGATTTCTCTTGATGTTGACAAGGAAAGAGTGGCGCTTCAGAACAATCTTTTATTCGCCACCGATGCTCAAAAGAAGTCCGCAGAGCAACGCTTTGAGATGGAAAAGCGCATTCAGCAGATTGAGCAGGATCGTCTGATTGACCCACAGGGCAAGATTGCCATCATCGCCCAACTGCGTAATCTGCAAGATCAGCGAGATGCGTTCAACAAGCTAGAAGAATCGGTCAAGCGCGTGGGCGACAAGTGGGAGTCCGTGTTCAGCAACATGACTCGCGCCATTGAGTCTTTTGTCAGAACCGGGAAGATGTCCTTTAGCGATCTGACTCGCAGCATTATTGCTGACATCTTGGCAATGGAGATGAAGGCTCAGGCAAGCGTTTTGTTTCGTGCGTTCAAAGGCATGGTGATGACTGCCCTGGCATCAAATACCTCCTTTACAACAGCACCTGGCGTATTTGATACCGGGGCGGTGGCATACGGCAGGGCCACGGGAGGTCCGGTATCTGCCAACACGCCATACATGGTTGGCGAAAGAGGTCCGGAGTTGTTTATGCCTAGCGGGGCAGGAACGATCATTCCTAACCATGCCCTGGGCGGCATGGGAGGTCAGACAAATATCACCAATTACAACATTAGTGCCATTGATGTGAAGTCCTTTGAAGATCGCATCCTTGGAAGTTCTAAAGCAGTCTGGGCGGCAAATGCGTATGCCAGCAAGGGCATTGCAATGGCTGGCGGGAGAGCGTGATGTCGTTTCAAACCATTTTTGAGATTCAGCAATCCATGACGGTGAACAACCGTCGAACGGTTGGGCAGCAGGTAAGCCGCAGCGGTCAGATTCGTACCGCGCAATATCTCACTTCAGTTCCTTGGGTGTTCACGATCACCCCGCACAACTATCTCTACTATCCGCAAGTTAGAGATGTGATTCAGTCCATCGACAACCTAGATCGCCAAACCTCAATGGTGATTACATTTGATACGCCAGAGCTTGAGTGGTTTGTAGCCTATCAAGGCGGGGCATCTTCTGCCCCGACTACGATGACGCTGGATTCAACGCCAGCCCCAAACGCAACGACGCTTTCTATTACGGGAGTGCCATCTGCTTCTGGGGACATCTTCAAGGCTGGCGACTTCATCATGGTAGATGGTTACACCTACAAGGTGACTCAGGATGTCGCAAGGGCAGACACGATTTCTGTGCCTATTCATCGTCCTGTGATTGGATCGCCGACTGCTGGCGCGGCTGTCGCCTGTGCAGAAAACTGTACGTTCAACGTCTATGCGGAAGCTTGTCCAACCTACACGCTGACGCCCATGACTGATGGGGCATTTGTCAATTGGGATGGTCCGTTTGTCTTTCGGGAGAACGTCGCACCATGAGTACCACAATGACTGCGCTTAGTAGCGCAAACATCAATCACGCAGAATTTATCAAGATGACGGTTGGCGATCCTGCCACCTATTACTTCTTCTGCAACGCGGCATCTCCCATCTCTGTTGATGGGATGACCTTCAATGGTCTTGGCTCCCTGCTGTTGCTTGGCGAGATCAATCGAGAGGTCAAAGCAACATCTGTCGATCTGTCCGTTTCCCTGATTGGCATTGATCCGTCAAACATTGCTTTGCTGCTCTCTACGGACATCAAGGGATCGCTGGTTGAAGTCTGGCGCGGGTTCTTGGATTCCGACAATCAAATCATTACTTCCCCGTCGCAGCAGTTCTTTAAACGATACACAGGCATCGTCAACAGCGTTGCCATCAATGAGGACTGGAACGAGCAGTTGCGTTCTCGCGTGGCAACTTGCTCGATTGCTTGCACAAGCATGAGGAAGGTTTTGGAGAACAGGATTGCAGGGCTAAAGACAAACCAAGCAAGCTGGCAGTTTTATCACGCTGGCGACACTTCGATGGATCGCGTTGCCGCAATCTCTAATACCTACTTTGATTTTGGCAAGCCTCCGACGAAAGGTGGCTCTGCATCCAATCCTGCGGACACGGCGCAGGAAGTGGTGGATAGCGTTGGCGCACCCTGATGATTCGTCTAGCAAACAAGATTGATTTGCCTGTATTGGTGGAGATGATGCGGGGCTATGCAAGTGAATCGCCAATGCCATTGCTTGCTGACCCCGCGAACCATGATGAGCAGCATATTTGTGACCTGTTGATTTCTTTGATTGCTGGAAGAGGGTTCGTTCTGCTTGATGACAAAAACAGAGGGATGCTGGCGGCAATTGTTGTACAGAATGTTTGGTGTCCTGCGGTGCTGGAGTTAAAAGAACTTGCATGGTGGGTTGAACCCGAACACCGAAATGGATCGGTTGGCGGCAGACTGTTCATTAAGTTCAATGAAATTGCAGACGCTTATTTGCAGAGCAACAGGGTTCAAAGTGTGGCGATGTCTTTGCTGGAGAGCAGCAAGGTGAAGAATCTGCCGGGATACAAAAAGATTGAAGCGACGTTTTTGAGGATGTAGGAAATGCCATCGTCACTCATTTTGACCGCAATATATGGAAGCATGGCGGCGGCAACTGCTGCGCTTGGAGCAATTGGCGTTGCCGTTACAACCTTTGCAATCAACTTTGCTGTGTCTGCCGTTATGGCAAGGGCATTTACTCCAAAGAAAGATTCCCCGCAGGACTTTGGAGTACGCCAGCAAATCCCTCCAAGCTCAGACAATCCGGTTCCGGTGGTATATGGCGAGGCGTGGCTTGCAGGAACATTCGTTGACGCGGTGCTGAGTACCGATCAGAAAACGATGTACTACGTTCTTGCTATTAGCAATATCTCTGCTAATGGGCAAGTAACGTATGACACCACAAAGTTCTATTACGGGGATCGGCTAGTCACGTTCGACGGCACCGATCAAACAAAGGTTGTCTCGCTGACGGATACCGCTGGAAACGTAGACACCAAGATTGCGGATCAGATGTATGTGTATCTGTACACATCAAACGCATCAGGAGTGATCTCTCCTGTCAATACCGCGCAATATCCGCATCAGGTGATGGGCGGTGGAGACATTGACGCTGCGCTGCAATGGCCCTCTACAAACCGGCAAATGACCGGACTGGCGTTTGCCATTGTCAAGCTGATCTATTCCGCTGGAGATGGCGTCACAAGGCTTGAGCCGCTGACCTTTAAGATCAATCATTCCTTGAATGGAACTGGCGTAGCAAAGCCGGGGGATGTTCTCTATGACTATCTGACCAACGAATTCTATGGTGGTGCTGTTCCTGCTTCACAGGTCAATGCAACTGCTTGTACTGCGCTGAATTCCTATTCAGATCAAGTTATTACTTACACGCCCTATTCTGGCGGGAGTGCGACTCAGCCTCGATACAGGATCAATGGCGTTCTGAATACGGGCGACACCGTACTGGCGAACTGCGAGCATATTCTGACTGCTTGCGATTCGTGGTTATCGTATGACGCGGCAAGCGGTCAATGGACGCCAGTCATCAATAAAGCGGAAACTGCATCGTTGGCATTTGATGATTCCAACATCATTGGAGAGATCAAGGTCAGCGTTACCGATCTTTCTTCGACCTACAATCAGATCGAAGTTTCGTTCCCGTTCAAAAACAACAAAGACCAACCTGAGTACATCAGAGCAGCGGTTCCTGCTGGATTGCTGTTCACCAATGAGCCGGTAAATAAACTTAGCACTTCGTTCAATCTGGTGAACGATAGCGTTCAAGCGTCTTACCTTGCCAATCGAATCCTAGAGCAATCCCGCGAGGATTTGATTGTTACGTTTGCCTCGGCGTACCCCGGCATTCAGTTGAATGCTGGTGATGTGGTCAGCGTTACTAATGCGGAATATGGATGGAGTGCCAAGTTATTCCGAGTGATGAAGGTCGCGGAGGCATCGCTACCTGATGGCAATCTTGGGGCAAGGTTTGATCTGGCTGAGTACAACGCCCAAGTCTACGATGACTTTGACATCACCCAATACGAACCTGCGCCAAATGGCGATCTGCCTTCGCCCGAATACTTCTCTGCCCTTGGCGCGCCAACGATTGCAGCGTCAAGGCCCAACGAGAACCCGCCCACATTTGATGTGCAGGTCACACTACCTTTGACTGGTCGCATTACTTGGGCGACGCTCTACTACACCACAAACCCTTCTCCAGCCGCGTATGACTGGAAGGTGCTGCGGCAAGCATCTGCTCCACAGGGAACTGCTGCAACAAATGGCGCGATCTATGGCTGGACAAAGATTTCATTGCCAGTTGGGGCTTACTATTTCACTTGGATTGTGGGCAATGAGGTTGGTCAGTCAGCAAGGTCAACGACAAGCGCAGTATTTAACTGGACGCCCCTAGACGTCTCAGGAGCAATCACGGGGCTGGAGGATGAGATTTATATCCTCGGGTTAGACATCGACGATAAGCTCAGTAAGACTGGCGCAAATATCCTGACCGGCACAATCGTCCCGGAGGACTCTGGCGGCATTAAGGCTGGATCAATCACTTGGAATTCCTCGACTGGTCAACTGACTGGTGGAAGCGGCGTCGCAATCACAGAAGCGGGAATCATTGGCGCACAGAGCGGCACCGCAAAGTTCACTATTGATACGGCAGGGAATGCCACTTTTGCTGGAGACATCAGTACAGACGGGGATGCGTATTTTGCTGGCAAAACACAAACCGCAACGCAAATCTTTATTCTTGGAAGTTACTATAACGTGGACTATTCCACGTTTTCGTATGCGACATCGAACGCGACAAGCGGTTCAGTTGCTAGGGCGGGGACGTATGGTTATGCCGACGCATCAACATCTGCATTGAATATTGGAATTATTGGATACGCTCCATCAAGCACAAAAGGGGTCGGAGTTTTTGGGCAAGGTGGTGAATATGGCGGGTACTTCATCAATTCATCTTCTGGCGGGATTGCAGTAGTTGCCTCCGCTTATACTTCCACAAGTATTGCATTGGCAGTATTAGGCAGGATTCAATGGGGCGGCACTTATATCTATAACGAACCAAGTGGATCAGGCGCATTCATGCGTGATGATGGTTCTTGGTCTTATGCCGTTCGCCAAACTCCATCAAACTCAGGGACCGCGACAGTCAACTCCAGCAGTCAAATCAGTCTGCTTGGAAGCACCAGCACCGGGATTGCTGGCGCATACGTTGGGACTTCTGCCTCTGGAAGCACCGTCACATGGACAATCCAAACCACCAGTCCTTCTGATCGCAAGCTCAAACAGGACATTGAGGATTCCGATCTTGGGCTAGATTTCGTCAATCAACTTCAGCCAAAGAAATACAAACTCAAGGCTGACCCAAAGCAGCAGGTGGGTTATGGTTTCATTGCTGACGAGGTTGCTGCTCTTGGCGTCCGAGATACTTCTTTGGTGTATCACGAACCGGAGTGGCAGGTTGGGGAGGAAACCGGATTTGACACGATACATTACCCCTCATACGTTGCCATTCTGACCAAGGCAATTCAAGAATTGAGTGCCAAGGTTGATAGTCTGCAAACAGAGATTGCAGCCCTCAAAAACACCCCGTAAAATGTAACCCACGCACCCCGCCCGTAGGTGGGCGGCGTCATCACCCTCGGAAGGGGAAGCCATGCCAAAGTTTTCAAAGAATGTCATTACCCAAGTTAGCGGTTTTGACAATGCCCTGCTCTCAGGCGAACTGGTCTGGGATCAAAAAACCTACTGGAATTTGCAACTCAAATCCGGTGGGGTTCCGATTGACCTGACTGGCGCAACGATTGAAGCATCCATCGTCAGGCGCACAGTAGTTAATCTCACAGATACTCGAAACGGATTATCGTTTGACGTTGGGGATTATGACCCAACTCCAACGCCAGTTTCGTTGACGATTACCAATATTGTCGCGGCTAATGGGTCTTTCACGCTTGTCATTGATGATTCCACTTGGAGTCTCATCAATAGCGATCCCGAGCTTGCCATCGACATCAATGACCCTGTGGCATTTAGCGGCAGGTTGAAAGTCGAGTATCCAGCAGTCAGTCCTGATCCAGCACAGGACTTCATCATCTTTTTGTTTTTCTTGGTTCGATCTGACGGCATCGTGAAGGTGTAATCATGGACGTTACTGTTATCAACGAGAACACCGTCGAAGTCAACATTGGAGCGCAAGCTCCAGTTGTTGTCGAGGTCGATCAGGGAAAGGCTGGCAGAGGGATTGCCAGCGTCACCTACGAGCCGGATGGTACGGTCTATTACCTTGAAATCACCTATACCGATGGAACTACCGAGCTAGTAGGCCCGATCCCGGTTGATGAACCGGCGACTCTAGTCAATTACTACATCAAAGCCAGCGCAGCGATTACCAAGGGCGATCTGGTGATGTTCAGCGGAGCCGTAGGGGCATCAGGTGTCCTGCAAGGTGCGCCAGCGTCAGCGGGGCTTGCAGAGGGCTTGTTGGTGATGGGGATCGCCTCAGAATCAATGGCGCTCAATGGGTTTGGCTACGTCACCAGTTTTGGTTTGGTTCAAGGCATTAACACCACCGGATCGGCAGTTGGTGAGACTTGGGCCACAGGTGACATTCTCTATTACAACCCCGCCTATGTTGGGAAGTTGACCAAGGTTCGCCCGACTTCCCCTGCTGAAGTGGTGGTGGTTGCAGCGGTCACAAATGCCAATGCCGGGAATGGGTCGCTATTTGTCAGGGTCAGTTTTTACCCCAAGCTGACTGAACTTTCGGATGTCTATGCGGTTTCCCCTGCGAACCTTGACCTGATCCAATGGAGTTCAGCGAATAACCGCTGGCAAAAGACCACCAACCTTGTGACTGGTGGAACGATCAGCGAAACGGTCAATAGCGTTGTTTACCCCGTTGCCAGCCAGTACGACATTGGCACCGATCCCAATCAAATCCCGCTGAATCAATACCTCGGCAACCTTGCCTATCAAGACGCAGGAAGCATTGCTGGAAACGTAGTGATTGGCGGGACGGTTACGTCTGCCGGTATTACTTCGACTGGCCCCTCCGTCATCAGCGTCAACTCCACCAGCAACGCCCTGCGAATCACCCAAACCGGGACTGGCAATGCGCTGGTGGTGGAGGATTCAACGAATCCTGATAGCTCTCCGTTTGTGGTGGATGCGAGTGGGAATTTGGGGATTGGAACAACGTCTCCCGGTGGGAAGTTGGACGTTAATGGAGATGCTTATTTTGGCTCAACCAGCTTTGGGTACTCGGTTTATTCGCGCTCTACGAACAACTGGAATTATGCCAATCTCAGCTTAATTCGGAACTCAACCAATACTGCAACGCCTCGATTTTTATCAATGATGTTAGATGGCGATTCAACCTCTAGCACAACTATTGGTGGATACAACGCCATCTGGGGCGCTTACGATTCCTCCCCAACCACAGGGTCAACATCAGCCGCGTTGAACGGAGCGATGGTTTATGGGGCGTATGCCGGTCACCGTTGGTACACCAATGGCACCGAGCGTCTGCGTATCGCCAGCGATGGCAACGTCACTTTCAAAAACGCCATCACCGAAACGGTCTACACCCTCGGCACTTCCGGCAGCATTGCCCTGAACCCCGCTAACGGGACGATCCAAACCTGCGCTGCTGCGGGGAATATCACTTTTACCGACTCACTCAGCGCGGGTCAATCTTTGACGCTCATGTTGACCGGCGGTGCAAGTTATACGATTACATGGCCCACAACAACATGGGTTACCGCTTCTGGGAACGCGGCTCCAACATTAACCGCTGCTGATACGGTGGTGTTCTGGAAAGTGTCTACGACACTATATGCGGCATACGTCGGGAGCTATGTGTAATGGCTAATTACTGGATGTTTGCCGACTCCACCATTTTTGATAATGGTATCTATGGAGCAGTTTCTTACAATAACACAGTTGACTCACAAAATAATATATGGACGGCTGGAATTACCACAAGCGACGGTGGCAATCAAAATGATATGGCTTTTTGGAAGGCAAGTCCAACGGGAAATCTTTTACTGCGGATACGCTTGGCTTTCAGTTCTACTTCGTTTGAGAATGGCACTGGTATTGGTATTGGGTCTGATGACGCAATTTATGTAACTGGTTATAGAGGAACGACACCATATTCATTAGTAACGGCAAAAT
>Ga0222714_10002217_pt1 | contig 20877 bp, 23 predicted proteins | sample C33_3DmetaG_FD_165048 | JGI IMG/M metagenome (GOLD analysis project Ga0222714, IMG submission 165048) | Estuarine water microbial communities from San Francisco Bay, California, United States - C33_3D | ecosystem: Environmental > Aquatic > Marine > Unclassified | place: USA: California...
TACTAACAGAACACCTGCCGGACAACACGCTCACTGATCTGGTTGCAGGTGCTGTTGGCGAAGGTACAGCCATCAAATTTATGGCTCATCGTAAAATTGCGGCTGACCTTCCCAACCCAACAGACATCTTATCCGGCAAAGTTAAGAAACTGACCAAGAAAGTTGAAGTGTCAGGACAGTATTCACTGGCAGTGTCCATGTGTTATGAACTCAAAGAGAATGAGAAACACAAAGAATTTGACAAAATGGCAGACTGTTTCCTTAACTTTATGATGGACAACTTTGACACAGAATTGACTGTGATGGGTGCCAAGATTGCTCTATCCACATACAAACTACCAATGAAGCCAAGCAAGTTGAAGTCATTCAACAAATTCCATGAGAAGTTCGGCAAATATGTTGTAGCGAGTATGGAGGGGTAATGAGAACTCCACAAGAAGAAAAAATCGTAACAGCCAGAATATCATTGTTGCTGAAGAAACCATTCTTTGGCAACATGGCCACTCGGTTGATCCTTAAAGAATCTAAAGAGATTGGCACTGCGGCAACTGATGGTAGACATCTTTGGTATGCTCCTGAATTCATAGACAGATTGGATGTCAAACAAGTTGAGTTCCTACTAGCACACGAAGTTTTGCATGTGGCATTTGAACACATGTTAAGACGTGGTGACAGAAATCCACAAGGTTGGAATGTGGCGGCAGACTATGCCATCAATCAAATACTTGATGATGAAGGCATTGGATCAAAACCCACAGGTGATGATGCTCCACTGCTAGACTCACAGTACAGAGGACTATCTGCAGAACAAATATATGAAAAGTTAAGTGATTGGCAGAAACAACAACAAACACTTGATGTCCACATTGATTTAGACAAAGGCGAGGCAACTGTCAAAGACAAAGACGGCAATGAACACAAAATCGAAATGCCCAAACTCACCAAACAAGAACAAGACCAACTCAAAGATGAAATCAAGAATTCACTGTTACAATCTGCCAAAGCGGCACAATCTTCTGGTGCAGGCAATATTCCTAAAGGTCTTGAAAGATTGATCACAGACATCACTGCTCCTAAATTGGACTGGAGAAGCATGTTGAGACAAACCATCAAGAGTCAAATTAAAAACAACTACTCTTGGATGAGACCCTCACGTAAGATGTATTCAACCAATGCCGTGCTACCAGGACTCGATGTCCAAAATGAACTTGACATCTGTGTGAGCATTGACACATCGGGTTCGATATCAGAAAAGATGTTGAAGGATTTCTTGAGTGAGATCAATGGTATTGCAGAAGAGTTTGATGACTACAAGATTAAAATATGGTGTTTTGACACAGAAGTTCACGCACCAGAATCATTTGAATCATGGGATGGCAAGGACATTACCACATACACTCCACAAGGTTATGGTGGCACAGATATCTCAGTAAATTGGAAATGGATGCAGGAAAATGAAGTAAAACCACAACTACTTGTGTGTTTTACAGACGGCGAAACTTGGGATCGTTGGGGTGATTCAGACTACTGTGACACACTGTGGGTGATTCATAGCAATGATCGAGTTAAACCACCATTTGGACAAACCGTTTATTATGGTTGATATTTCGATCATTAATAACTATAATATACGTATATAACTAATTAAAGGAGACTACCATGCCGGAAGATAAAAAACAAGATACAAAAACAGAAACAAAAACAGAAGCTCCTGCACAAACTTCTGCAGAACAAACACAAGCACCTCAGGATATTAATCTCACAGTTGCAGATTTAAGAAATCTAAGAACTATTGTAGACATAGCAAGTTCACGTGGAGCATTTAGAGGCAATGAATTAAAACCTGTTGGCGAAGTTTACGAAAAACTTGACCAATTTGTTAAAGCAGTTGATGCCAAAGCACAAGCAGAAAATCCTGCCGCGACTCCAACAGAGTCTGCAGATACTAAACCTGCTGAAGAAAAAAAGTAAGGAGATTATATGAAACACATTGGATTTTTAAAAAAAACAAACTCCAAGGTAATTGTTGTTTATAAAACAATACCTGGAGATCCGCAATCATGTCTTGTGATAGATAAAGATGCATTAAGGCCTTTTGAAGAAGATCAAATTGTTCCTAATCTAGAATCTAAGGACGGACAAGATGCTTTTGATTTTGGTGATTTATTAGCAAGGAAAAAAATGCCTGTTGATGCAATGATTGATCAAGCTGGAGAAGAAGTTGCACAAACTATTCAAGGTGTTAGTGTGCTAGAGTATCTTCATTCTAAAGGAATGCTGATCAAACAACCCACTCATAATGTTGTTATGACCGAAGGCACATCTAATGTAGTATTAGAAGAGTTAAATCAAATGATTGCTCAGCAACGAGGTGTAAGAGTTGATGATCTTGCTCCTAAAGATCCAACTAACCTCGAAAAAGGCGATCCTCAAAAAATAGAAGCCAAAAATATATTAGCTAGAGCAGAAAGACTAGAAGTTCAAGTAAATGAACTAAAAGAAAGAGCCTATACACTAGATGAAAGTCTAAGACCAAAAAAAGGTAGACCTAAGAAGAGTACAGACGAAGAATAATGGCTAGAGTATTTGCTCAAGAACCTTTTAACGAATGCGTTAAACAAGGTATAGATTCTAGATACGAAATGATTATATTGGCAGCTCATAGAGCAAGACATCTAAATAAACTTTCAAAGACAAATTTAGTTCTTCCGGCAGAAGAATATAACAAAGTTTCTAAAGGTGTTACTGTTTTAAGAGAAATCGAAACCGGTAAAATAGATATGATCGAATTAAGAGAAGATTATATAAATTCTATTACAACTGCCACAGAAATACTATCTGAAGAATCAGAATCTTCTAATTTATAATTTAAGTTATTTGATGAGGGTATAGTTTAATGCTATGCCCTTTTTTTCTTTTTGGAATTTTAGAATCTGCCGAACTAACACAACTTTCAGTAATACAGGGACGAATATCATCAAACAACTTGAACCCTGTTTCAATATTTCCTAAAGGTTTATCTGAACAAGAATAGGATCTTTTAATAGAACCGTCTGGTTCTCTAATAATTATTGATCTATATCCCGATGAACATTCCCATCCTTTAAATTGATTAAAATTGAAAGCATTGAACCTTTCTGCTTGATCCATGTACCATTTTTTTCCGTTAGAGTCTTGAAATTCAACTTGAAAGTGTTGTGGAACTTCTGAATTATCAGTTATATTTTCTTTAGATTCAATAGGAAAATTAGGTTTAGGTCTATTAACATATTTGTTTTTGACTTCTGTGAATCCTCTTTGAGGCATTCCATTATATAATTTTTGTTTCATATCATCAGTATACCCATCAACAATTTTTGATGCTGTAGGATCAGATTGGGGTTTAAGTGTGACATTGATACCTTGATTGTGAAAAAACAAAGCATTGTCATAATATTCATAAAACTTTTCAGGAACCATTACCATATTAATTGTTACCTGGACATCATGTTCTTGGCAAAATATTAATTTGTCAGCAAACTCTTGCATTTTTTCCTGTGTGTTGACATGTTCTACATGAAGACTGGCTGTAATTGATGCTCTGTGGAATTTTGAAACATGATTTACATATGTTCCGAACCAACTCATATTACGTGAACAGTTAGATGTCATATGGACAGATGTATAGTTGGTATTAGGTACATCATCTGCAAGATGTTTCATAATGTCTAAGTAACCAGGATGAAAGGTAGGCTCGCCGCCACTTAATGAAAAATGGAAAGAGTTAAATTGTCTTTCTCTTGCTTGTTTTTTAATTTCATCGATGGTTTTTAGACATAGTTCGGTGGGTCTGTGATCTTTAGTATTTGATCTAGCATAAGGCCAACAATAGGAACATCTATAATTGCAAAATCTACCTAATAACCAACTTGTGGTAAACATATCCCTGTACAACATAGTCCTTTGCCCGACACTGACTAAATTATCAAAAGGTATTGTAGAAAAATCGTAGGCACTATTTTCCATTTTTATTTTATCCAAAATTTTTCAAATTCAGGAACAACATCTAAAATATTTTCATTTCTACTTTTGTCTAAAGTATTTGTATAGTTTACAAATTCATTCCAATATTTTTCATACCAGCTTTCTTTCCACATATATTTTATTAACTGTCTAACCTTAGATCTATTAAGATAAGGTTGTAATCTTTTTTCTGCTTCATGTTTTAACTCATCTGGTAATGTTCTAACATTCAAACAATATGGATGATTTAGTATATTCAAATATAAATCATCAAACATAATTGAATCCGCCCACTGATAAATTTTATCCATGTGCAAAATATTATAAGTTTGCACGGTGGTATGAACTTGCATACGAGTGTTTCTTAATCTTCTTAAAATATTAAAATTTTCTGCAACTTTGTCCCAAGAAGAAGGATACCTAATATATCTATCTAATTGTCCGACTGCATCAATTGATGCATTAATTTTAATCAATTTAAATCTATGCCAATGCCAAACCATTTCATCTGGTATATTTGTAAGATTTGTATTGTATTTTAACCTAATACCGGAACTAAGATTTTTATCATGAAGATATTGAAACAACTGATATTGTGCCGTTGCGAGTGTAGGTTCCCCGCCTGTAAGATAAATTTCTTCTATGCTATCTGCAACTTTACTAATGTTATCCCAAACTAATTTGTTTTCAAACCAATTCATTTCTTTTAGATATTGGTGATCAACTTCATCTAATTCATAGTTAGGCACCAATTCTGCTGTTTTGACTACATCATTCCATTCTTTAACCCATTGAGAACTTGCATATGGATTACACATGCGACATTTAAGATTGCATAAATTTCCTAATCTTAAATCGATATATCTAATATTAGTTTTTTCTTGTTTGGCTTTTAATTCTATGTTTTCATTATACCAAGATTCATTAAAACTAAGTCTAGCTGATTTGACTCCTGAATCTTCCTCTTCAAAACACCTTTTACAAATTTTAGGTCTTTCATTGTTCAAAAACTGTTGTCTTATCTGTTGATAAAACGGCGAATTCCAAACTTCATCAATATCGTTCTTTGATAAATTAGTGGCCTTACCATCCTTGTCTAAAATTTGGTTTTCTCCCGGAGTAGAATTACAACAAACTCTGAAATTTCCAGTGGCATTTGTTGCCATATGCATAAAGGGTAGTACGCAAAAAGTGTCATTTATCACTGTAAAATCTCCCTAATATATGGGTATTTAACCGTGTTTTTAGCGTCATACAACACCATTTATTTGTTTTCCCCTGTAATGTAATTGTAATATTCTATTGTCCAATTATCATAATATTTTGTTTGTTTTAACTGTTCTCTTCTACTTAAAATATCACTTTTAATTTGAACAAATATGCAATTGGTAAAATTTTTGGCAAATGCACCTGATTGTTTATTGCTTAAAAAAAACAATAAGTTTTTGTTATTGGGATTTGTTTGGAATTCGTTAATTTTCTGATCAATATACTTTTGAGTATATATAGGCTCATCTCCTAACCAGCATATGGCAATCATGTATTTTTTAAGATTTATTGCACTCTCACACCTGTCAATATTATGTCTGACATCTATAAATTGAATTTCATTGTTTAATCTAGCTTGTCTTGCATATGGACAAATAGGAAATCCGTTAGGTTGGATTTCCTCTATTATTTCCCGACTCCAGGAAATAAATTTATCTTTAAACTCTTTAAAACTCTCTAGTGGTGTCATGGTGTTTGTAAAATTGTATGTTTATTCCATTCTTCATCCAATCGGATGGTTGTTCATCCCATAGTACACTGGCGTGTATTTGGCAGGCATCAAATAACATTAAACTGCCTACTTGATGCTCTAATACTATTTCTTCTTCGAACCCTCTTAAATTATTTTTAGAAATGTGTGGATATTTTTTCGCTGTCCAGTTATTATAATCAATCTCAGGATCACAATCGTTTCCAAATTGATCAATCAAGTTTTTGTATTCTCTAGCAATTTTATAATCTGAATTTTGTTGTTGTGACATGAAGTCACGATCAAAAGTAACCGAATATCCAATTTTACGTTGTTTATAAAATGCTGTCCAAGCTCTAGTATAATGTGTTAGAAAAAGTGGAATGATAACACTTTTATAAGGAATTAAATTGTCATACCATCTATTTTTTTCTTCTGTTTCCGTAGGTAAATCAATGTGAGCATCATGTGGCTGTGTGGTAATATAATAATTTCCAGTGTGTTGTTGTGCAAACTCGCCTCTACCAAACAGTTCTTCAAATTTGTACTGTAACCATGGCATGTCAATAAACATTTGTGTCATGTCGCAAACTGATTGAATGTTAGAACTTGTCTCTTGAAATTTTACTCTACGAGCTTTTTGAAATTGATAGGTTCTTAAATTTTCAATATCTTTTTTATTAAAAAAATTATCTATTCTTTGTGCAGGTCTAAATCTTTCAACTATTTCATTTTTATAAAATTTACAACAAGTAATATAACGTAAATTAGCCATTTATAATTTCCTCTACATTAGTATAAAATTTTCCATTGTAATGATCAAGTATTGCTTGCCTTAAATTTATTCTATTATAACTATTGTCTCTAGCAAAATAATTCCATTCTGGTTTTTTACCGCTTCCTATGTGTATCGTAGGCGTGGGAATTAATCCCAAATACTTGCATACTTCTTGCTGATGTGGCTTATACAAGTTAGGAATAGTGTCAGGCCCAAACTGTTTCATAAGCATTAATCCTATGTATGTGTTCATATGAACACTGTGATGCCAATGGGTTTGTACGGATAATGGTCCATATTTCCATTTAGAAAAACAAATACCAGATCGCCACTGACCGCTCCCCAATCCTTTAGTTAGAGAAAATGTTACTAATTTTATACAATTATAACTTAAAGTCCATTCTAAATCGTAACAAGTGCCAAACCAAGCACAATCGATACACACAGGAATATTCAACTGTTCACACTTCTCCATTATTTCTTTATATCTAGGATGTACATGCCCTGCACCAGAAAAAGGAATACTCATTATTACAGCATCTCCTTTTTCTAATTCGTTATCATCAATAAACCAATCCCAATCAAATTCGTGTACATCTCGATTGTAAGGATACTCGCCACGTAGCATTCTTAATCTCCAATTATTCCTTGCACATTCATAATGAAACCAATCCAATGTTTGAGTTGCTCCCAGACTAAAAAATTTAAATGGAAATTTATCTAACCCATAAATTTTGTTTAATTTTGTGCTTAAAATCCATTGAGGGAAATAATCTAAATATTCATCCATTACATCATAATCAACATTAAACCATCCATTTTTTTTGACATGTGCTTTTAAGAAGTCAGCAAACAAGTGACAGTTAGTTGAATTGCCTGTTGTTCCTAGATAATTTCCAAATAGTTTTTTAAATTTGTTTTCCATTATAGTTTCCAAAAGTCTTTATAGTTAGGCTCTACTGATAAAAAGTCTGTATTACGTATTTTATCAAGTGCATTGATATATCTTTTAAAATCGACCCATTGATCTTTCCAATTGTCTTCTTGATTGTCACAAAGTTTATTTGCTATTCTGCTTATTCCTGGTTCATATGTTCTTGTTTGACTGTTGGGCCAATTTAATTCTTCATCAATATCTTTTATCATATCATATGCAACTTTTCTCATATCATTGTTTAACACACTAAAACTAAGATAATTTGGTTTACTAACTGTATTTGTAAAAGAAAAGGTACAAAAATCTTTGTAGGACTGCATCCATTTCCATGTATCTAAAATATTAAAAACATTAGGGGCCATGGTTGTATAGGTAATACAAATCTCACAATTCTTGAGATTTGCATACTTAAAAATCATTTTTTCTAAAATATCTATATTATAATTTTTTCCACCTCTACAATATTCATACATACTGCCAACACCTTCTATACTGACATACAGCATGACACTTTTGAATTGATCTAATAAATTGAAAAATTCATCATCATTTACAGTTGCATTTGTAGAAATATCTATTGTTATTTGATCGTTCCATTTTAAATCAATTAACTTTTTAAGAAGAATTTTGTTTTTTGCTTCGTAACTGGGTTCACCACCACGCAATGCAACAAAATTAAGATCTTTAAAAAATTCAGGAAATTCAAATATTTTATCAATCAACGAATCTTCTATAGAATAAACTCCATATCTTGAACTCCTTAGATCATCTAACCCTAAATTGATTAACTTTTTTTCGTCAGCAATCCATCCCGTACTCACAGCACCTCTACAATGAATACATTTTAAATTACACTTGTTTGATGTGCTTACGTCAAGATAAAGGAAATTAGGTTCTTGAATATTTTCTACTTTAGGTCTTAATGATAAGTTTCTGCCTTCATTATCCGTTACTGGTTCTAGCTTATCTTTATCCATCCTATACATAAAAAAAGTTTCAAAAAATCTTCTTCTGCTATGACCAACTAGCATTTCTTTTTTATGACAATCTTCACAGCCAGCATTTAATGATCTAGTCATTTGATCATTTCTTAGTTGTTGCCAAGAATTACTTTCCCAAATTTCTTTAAGATTATTTTCATAAAGATTTCCTAGTGCTTTACCATATACTGCATCAGGAAATACATTTCCGGCCGGATCTATGGAAATACTTTTAAAAGGAGCAATACAATGAGGTAACGGACTGATAACTTCTCCTAAAGTATGATCTACATCGTCCAATAATCGCTGAGTTTGTGTTTTAATCAAAATAATTTTCCTGTTGACCTTCTCGAACCAAGTCTTGAGTCACACAGTGTATTCCACCATCCCAAAAATATTGATGTCTAAATTTCCAATAAATGGGTGTTATTCCATGCTGTTCCATTCTTCTAAAAGCATAATTGTTTGTACCGGTACAAATAACTTTATCAGGACTTATACTTAGAACATTAACGTCAAATACAGTTTCGTCTACATTTCCAATCCAGTGACCAAACCATTCTTCTATAAAATTTTTATAATATCTTTGTTTTCTTATTTTTTGAAATTCTAAAGGTAATTCTTTTTCACTTGTTACTTCGATAATGTCCCAATCTAAAAGTTTTTCTGGAACCCACCTTTTATTCCAAGTCATTAATACGCCTGGTTTTAAAAGTGCAATTTTTCCATCTGCATGGCCGCCAGTATGGATTCTGTTAAATCTAAAATCATTTCCTAATTCTTTCTGCAACCATTCTAATCCTATAGATGTTCCTTTGCCTTTTACATAATCTATATCTCCAGGTAAACTGTAAAATAAATCTTTTCCACATTTGATGATGTTTGCGGCATGATACAATATCTGACTATTATTCATATCTGCATAAGGAATTTTTTGTGTAGTGACAATTGGCATAGGCATACTAATCCATCTCATTCCTCTATCAAATAAATTCCTGCTTACGTGTTGATAAGCAAGATTTTCAAAAAATCTTCCACCGTCGCCTGTAAAATGTTCAACAATGTTTGTTCCATAAATGCCTAATATATCTCTAGGCATTAAAGGATGATTCGGAAACTGAGATTTAAGCCATGGCAGGTTAATAGAATCTTCTTCAGTAAATTCAAATACAGAATTTGGTCTATGTACAATGATGTTTTCTTTTTTCAAAATATCACAAAGGATTTCCAAATCTTCATTAGTTTCTTCAAAAATTCTTTTAAACAAATCTTTTGCTTGATTATCTTGGATATGATCAAAATTAGAAACATTAAAAGCAGACCCTACTAATACTTCTTTAAGTGTTTGGAATTCAGTGTAACAACTTGGTATTATCATAAAAATCCTTTCAATTCTGGCACTGTTTCAATAAGATTCATGTTTATTGTTTTATCAATCATACTCATTTTTGTAACAAATTCTTGCCACAACTCTTTATTATATTGTATTGTGTTCATGTATTCAACGATTAATTCTTTTTTATTTGAATCAATACTCCAATCATTAACCATGTTTTTACATCTGGTTTTAAGTTCATCTGGTAAGTTTGTTAAACTTAGATATTTTGGGTTTTGAACAAAATCGAAAGTATTAGCAGTGTACCCTAACATTTCTTTTGTCCATATTAATAGTTTTTCATATGACCAAATTGTTATATTTGATAACACACTATGAATATTCATGCCTAAATCCAAATCTAAATCTATATACCATTGTAAAGTATCTACAATGTCTTGCCATGAACTATTGATTCTCTGATATTCATTTACTGTGTTAAATCCATCTATTGAAAAATTTAATTCTACTTTTCCTATACTTTTCCAAACTTCTAATACAGATTGACTTGGTTTTTTAGTACAATTTGTATGATAAACTAAAGTTAAATCTTTGGTTTGTTTTATCTGTTTCACCAGACTTTGTAAAAAAGATTCATGTTCTGGGGATAACATAGGTTCTCCGCCTAGTATTTTTACTTTTGTTATATTGCTCAAATCAATTTTTTCTAGTTCAGACATGTCGAATTTCATAACATCTGTTTTTGCACGGTCGTTGACTATAAACTCTTGTGGAACAATAGTATGGTCAACGATACCATTTGGTACAAATGTTTTATTGTATAATGTTGCCCAAGAACTACTTTGTGTTATATCACACATCCTACATGCTAGATTACAAAGATTAGAAAACATAATTTCAATGTATTTTGGTTTAAAATTATTCCGATCATCAAAATGAAATTCTCGATTTAATTTTTGTCTCATACTTGTAACAGAATTATTCTCTTCCATCCAACACTTGGCACACTCTGGTAATTGTTCGCCATTTAACATTCTTTTTCTAATATCCCCAAAATATTCCTCACTTATAACAGCTTTATTTGCAGGTAAAAATTTAAAAGGATTGTACTGAGAGTTTTTAAAACTAAATCTACAACAAGGTGAAATTATAGTTCCACGCGGATGATTTCCGATAGCAAAATGTTTCCATGGTGCTATACAAATTTTACTGTCCATTAAAAATGTCTTTCATTTCAGGAAATTCATTTGCAAAATTTAAATTACGATGTTGATCGTTGAGACTCAAAAACTCTTTAGTTTGCGGTAAACGTCTACTCCAATCTTCAGATTCCATAAATGATAACATTCCTTGTAATCGTTTGATACCATAGTTTGCATCTCTCCATTCATTATATGACACTGTGATATCATTAGGAATACCTTTTTGCCAATTTGATTCCCACCATGGGTACCATGATTCGTATTTTTCTCTACACTTTTGTTTGAACCATTTAGGCAATACTTTGACATTCAAATGAGCGGGCCAATACACAAAGTGATGATTGATACCGCCTGCACCTAAAGGCCACATGTTAATTTTTTTAAATCCTTGTTCTAATTTCCATTGTATAAAATCTGGCAAATAATAGATATTAAGCAGTTGCACTGCACAAGCAATAGTGACTTCTACGTTTGGAGTTGTTTCGTTATCTAAAATATGAAATACTTCTTCTGTACGTTTCCATTTCGATGGATATCTAATATATTCGTTCATGTTATTAATCGAATCGACAGAGTAATGAAATCTTACAGATCTAAATTTACTCCATAGTTCAAATAAATCTTCTCGCCATTCTACACCGTTTGAATTGTATCTCAGTTCTATCTTGTCATTATAACCTTGCCTAATAATTTCTTCAAGTATCTCATAGTGTTCTTCAATAATCAAACTTTCGCCACCAGCAAAATATACTTGTTTCATGTGTGGAATTTGATCGTAGAATTGTTTCCAAAATATTGGATTGTTCTTGTGCCAGTTATAAGATGAACCGTTGGTAGATCCTTTGTTTTCCCACTGCATGATTTCTTTCAGTTCTGGATTCTGCACTTTAGGAAACACAGCCTTCCAATCTTTGACCCATCCAGATGAATCGTGCGGTGAACACATGATACAAGCCAATTGACACTTGGTGCCGAATCTCAAATCAATGTATTCCAAACGTGGAGGTACCTCTCCTTCCGGAGTTGTATCTGCAATTAATTGTTCTAAACTAGCACCATTGTTTAACCAGTATTCTGTTTCCCATTGTCTTTTGGATCTATGCCCTGTTTCTTCTTCTTTGTAGCATTTTAAACAACTTGGTGGTTTTTCTCCTGCCAACATTTGTTTACGAACATTTTTCATATACGTAGAATTCCAAGATGAAAGAAAATCGCTTACATTAAGATTATTCGGTTTGCCTTCTTCATCTTTTAGAATTCCTACTTGGCCTCCATGTGTTTTATCATTAGTTGGACCAACTGAACTTGCATTAGCTGTGCAACACACACGCATGGATCCGTCAGGACGTGTAGAAAGGTGCATCCATGGCAATATACAAAAAGTTTTTGAAGGTACTTTATCTGTCATGATCACACTCTGTTTTACAAATTTCATCAACTTTATCTTCATCTTGCCAATGATCGATATTAAAATGAGTTTTAAATGCTTCGTGTTTTAAAATTTCATCTAATGTGTGATGTTTTAAACTATTCCAATTATTAGGTAAAGATTTCACGTATGAACTTTCATGTTTATTAGTACAAACCCAACAGCAAGGCCACACTGTTTGATCATAGTTTACTATAATTTTCTGAGTTTTACAAACTATTTTCATAACATATATCCTTGTGTTCTTGTTGTTTTTTTAAAACGTATTCTTTTATTTTTTCCGATGTCACGGTATGTTTCCATCTACGAACATTAAGTTTGAAATCGAAAAAAATTTTATTTTTCCTACAAAAATCTGCTACCATATCAATTTGATCATAATTGTAGTCAAATATTAACATCTGCCATATACTTAACCACGGACTTTGCTGAGCATACGCAAGGATGTTTTCCATACATTTGTCAAAGTTTACACCTATTCTATATTTTCCATTTGTTTCTGCATCAAAACCATCTATACTAAAATTTATCCAAAGCTCTTCCTCATATTTTTTTGCAATTTTTTTATAAAAATCTGCGTCTCTAATGCCTCCATTGGTATCGATGCAAACAGAGTTTGAATTGTTTATCACCGTATATTCTAAAATTTCTTCTATATTAGGATGCATCATAGGGTCTCCCCAATCTCCACACAAATAAATCTGCCAATCAGAGTTGATTTGCTTTAATGTTTTTTTGTAGTCATCTAACGGAAGGTGCAATAACGGAACACTATCTAACTTTTTTCCAGAATTTTTGTCAGTTCTCATGCACAATGGACAATTTGCATTACAATGTGTAGTTAATGCGAATTCAATCCTATTGAAAGTTTGCCATTTCATAAAAATTTCTCCAACTCAGGAAAAAAATCTATAGTTTTTAAATCAGTGTGCCTGTCAAAAGATTTGAGATACAAAACGGTGTTATTTGATAACTGTTCACCTTTCATATCATTTTTAATATAATTCAAACAATCCTGTGTGCTTCTTTTCCATTGATCTGCAAAAATATCTTCTTCATCTGCATCTTTAAACCAATCTATAGTTGATTGCATAGTATCAATACACAATTGTTTTAAACTATCAGGAAGATGAATTGCGGAAGTAGGATGATCTATAACTAAACTAGTGTGTAATATTACATTATTTTTTCTCCACCAATCAAAAATTTCTTGCCATCTTAAAGCAGAAAACATATTAAAAGTTATTGACCCAGTCATGAACATTTGAGGACTGCTGAAGTTATTTTGAATTTTTTTAATATTATCTTCTACTAAACTAAAATCTCCTAATCTTCTAAAATATTTGTATGTAGAAGGTGCACTATCTATGCTTATTCTTAAATTAACTCTTTTAAAATTTTTCCAAAGAGGAAAATACTCTTCCAAATCATGAATATTAAGATTAGAGTTATAATCTAAAGTCTGACGTTCCGCAGAATGCTGTAAATATTCTAACCAACCTTTGTGTTTAGGATCTAAAAGAGGTTCACCTCCTGAAAACTGAACTATTTTAGAATGACGCATAGCTAGTTTCACAGTATCAGCATACTGCCCATCGCTAGAAAGTGAACTTTTGTATACTTTTGGTAGATCTTTGGCCATGGTGTCATCTGTTGAAATAGGGTCTGCAATAAAAGATCTTACTTCATCATACATTGTTTGGTTGTTAGACAGCATTTGTATCCACTGTGTAGAATTACCTGGTCCACAGTGCATACATTTTAAATTACATAAAGAGGATGTTCTGATTTCTGTTCGTTCTATGTCAGTTAATTCACCTAATTTAGGATTTTGTTTAATTTTTGTTAATAAATTTTTTACGTATTCACTGCCATAATCACCATAAACTTGATCAAAAAATCTTTGTCTTGGAGAAATACTCCCTTTAGACTCTGCTGACCAACAAGATTTGCAATTTTCATGTTTTTTATCATCGTATAATTGTTGTCTTAAGTTTTGATATTCTTCGTTATTAAATTCTTTTCGGGAATCGCGATTTTTCCAATTGCCTAAAGTTTTCTTTCCTCTATAACAACTGTACATTTCTCCAGATTGATCTAAATCTAAATTTATATATGGTGCTAGACAAAAAGTTTCCTTGCTTAATCCTAATTCGTGGATTATTTTATTAAACTTATTAACATTATCTTGAATTTTGTTCATTATAAAATGTCACAATCACTGAAATTTTTTAAATTATTAAACGAAGATAGTATAATCTCGCCTGCTCTAAACCGTGTGTTATTGTATTCTGATCTATTAAAAATAGTATTTGCCATGTGTTGAATATTTTCTTTGGTTATCTTTTCGATATCGCTGTCTTGTATGGACTCTTTCAACAAATTTCTATTACCCAGATATCCACTCGGTACTAATATTGTTCTTTTATATTTGTGGCTACAGTATTGTTTAAGCAAATCTAATGTTTTGTCGTTTCTCCATTCACTCATGTGTATGTTAAAGTAACCTTGATTAGATAACCACGCTTCAGTTATATTTGCCATCCTCATTCCTAATTTAGAATAATGCCCATCATAGTGTCCTGTATTATGAATAATGATTCCGTAATCTTCTTTTGAATTAGGATTTGTTACTGTGTTAATTTGTTTTTTTCCAAATCTAAACAATACACTGATTTTGTCTTGTTTTATTTCTTTAACATGATGCCAAGAATACATGCTAGTAGCTATTGCATAAAATAGATTAGGTTTTAAAGGAACTTGATCAACTTCTTTCAAATTATGATCTTGTAAAATCACTCCATCGGAATTATTACCCTGTACATACAGCTGTCCAGTAACCAACCATCTATATTTTTTTTGATCATTATGTACTCCTAAACTAGTGCCTTTTTTATCATAATGAAAATTTACATACCAGTGATCTGGTTGCATAGATTTTCCATATAATGACTGGGTAATTTGTTTAAAATTATTAGATTTTGCAAAATAATCAAATACCCAACCAGATTTATCTGTAAATTCACAAGGCATTGAATAATTTCCATGTTGTGCATTATCGTGTTCTGGAGATTCTGGATTGTCACAATAGTTTTTTATTTCATTGAAATCAATAGAGTATTGCAGTTTTTCAAAATCAGCAATGCTCATATAGTTTTCTAAAATTAATCTTGGATATGGATTTAATCTAACGGTCATACTATAACTTATCTAAACTGTTCTGTATAAGGATCCCATTCGACGCCACATTTCATTGCACACACTTTAAGTTTACCGTCAGCACAAGATTTTTTATTCCAACTATTTGCAATTAGATCAAATATTCCCGTTTGAAATACTTTTTCCAAACCGTTTTTTGCGTTTAATTTTTCTTTACCGCCAATTTGATTAATATAATCCCAAATTTGTTCAACAAATGGATTTTTTTGCCACCATTTGTACATCCTTCCGGCTGTCCAACAACAAGGTAGTACTAATCCTTCTGCAGATACATAAATGGATTTTGATTTAGATACTTTACACACTATTTGTGTTTGATCATAATATTCATGCATTGATCCATATTTTTCGATAATTTGTTGTTGATCTCTAAGAGCTTTGTTTTGATATTTTTCTTCGGGTTTTTTTAGTTCTGCTGTTTCTCTTCCTTTGCGATCAACTGCTTGGTGGGAACTTTTTGCATCTGATGTTGTTGTAACAAATCTTCCTGTTTTTTTAGCTACAAAATTTTCAAAACCTTTTTGTTCAGATAACTGTTTAGCTTGTTCGACTTGATGTTGATTATGTTCAAAAATAAGAAAATCCCATCTAGCTCTACCGCCCGATTCTATAAATGCATCCATAGACTGTTCTACTTTTGACCATTGCACATTTTGTCTGTACAAATGATTTGTATCTTTTAATCCATCAACAGAAAAAATTACATGGCCATTCCTACCAAATATATCTGCTAGTTTAGCCCACCATATAGGTTCTCGTGCACCTGCATTTGTATTCATACTTAAATGCATATTAGGATTACACTTTCTAAAATATTCAAAAACTTCTAAAGTGTCTTCTGCCACAATAGCATCTCCTAAATTTCCACACATGTACATAGAATCTAATTGTTCTATGAAAGAAGAAGGAAAAATCTTAATGCAATCTTCTAAACTAAGTTCGTCTAGATTGATGTGTGGATTGAGTGCTCCGCCATTTTGATTTCTATCACACATTGGACAAGCTGCCTGACACTTTTGTGTTATTTCTAAATGTACATTTTTTATATCTTGAATTTTATACATCTAAAAGTACCACGTCCTTACCAGGTCCACACTTGCTTGGCAGATCTCCATACTGCTGAACATACCAATTAATAATAGATTTATACCAATGGTTGCTATTATGATTTGCTTCTTTATTAAATTGTGCAAGATTGTGATTAGTTGCTTCAAGAATTGTTAAAGCTCGAGCAGATTCTTGTTGTAATTGCCTAATTGTAAGATTATCTATAACCAATTCTCATAAACCTTGTATATTTAGGAGTTTTTAGTTCTCCTTGAAATAAAACTCTCGACATCGGTGTTTGACTAGCAAACTGTTCTAATGAATCACTGCAATTAATATGATCTGCTATATCTTTCCAATTGCTGGTTTGCATAATACATAATTTGTCAGTTGGAATTTGATTGTACCATTTAGTAAAATTATCAATATGTTCACAACTAGTATTAATAACTGTGTTAGGTTGTTCCCACATTTCAACTTCACTACCGTCAAATTTGGTTGTTTTAAAAGACATAGGATATTGAAATTCATGAATATCTAACGTAGTCGCTTTGAATCGCCAATCCTGTTTGACCCAATGTCTATTTACTGTATCGGCAATAGGTGCACAATGAGGATCTATATCAAAACTTCTAATTTTTTCAATTTCAATATTGCTATCTAATAACATATAACCCAATGTGCCATACCATCCTGCACACACAAACACAGTGCCAAGTTTTAAATCTAACTGTTGGACTTGATCTATTAGCCATCTTTTGCTTTTAAGTTGACCCCAGCTCAGTGCATCATTAAAGTCTGCGTCGTAATGATCAACCGCATTTCTTATATTTTTGAATAATTCATTACCTGTTAGTTCATACATTCTACCAAAAATGTCGTTGTCGTCTTGCCAATTAATTTTGTGCATCAAACTGCTCCTTTAACCATTCAAAATCATTAATTAAAAATAAATTTTCTGGTTTATTTTTATTGGATTCGCCATATTGTTTACCAGCCAACGCTCCACTTATAGCATACTCACCATAAGGTTTATCTTTACCAACAGTACACCATATTTCTAATCTTTTTTCAGTTTCTTTATCGTTTTGTCGATCAATAATTTTACTAGATAATTTACAACACTCTCTAAATGCACTTTTCCATGTATTAAAAGGCGATGAGTTGAAAGTAGTTACATTAGACACTTGATTTAAAGCTTTAAAACTTTTTGATAATGATGTAGTCATATCCGGTCTTGTTATATCCATTTGTAAAGTTAAATGTCTAGGAAAAAGTTTTACACCACCATATCCATATATCAAATTATTAATAGGATTAGCACATCTATAAACATGAACTGTTTCTAAATTCCATTCATCCACTTGATAATCAAAATTAAATTCGTCCAATATTTCTGCATCTCCATCCACAATAAAAAACATTTTAGTAAAAACTTTTTTTGCAGCTTCTATATGTGCCTGATGAATACCTTTCACTCCGTGTACTCGTTTAGCCATAGGAAATCTTTCGATCAACTTCTTCCAATTTTCATCTGCTGTAGGTTCTTGATAACTTATAAAAACTATATCATACATTTGAGTTCCAATCAAATATTCTAGTTCGAGTCCAATTGCCATGATGCCATAAATCTTTACAAGCATCGACCAATTTGTGCCAATCATATCCATCTTTGTTTATGTTAGCAAATGCTTCTACTGTTGTATTAAAAAAAATACTAATGTCATGCATTGTGTTTTCTTTCAATTTCAATCCTAATTTACTGTAAATGTTTTGTTCAACAAAAAGTTGATGCAATCTAATATCAGGATGACCATCTGTAGTTGTTTTATTAAAATAAGAATTTTTTTCCATATCAAAATATTCCATATTAGGAAGTTTATCAGCATAAAAGTTTATTAATTGATTTTGATTTTTTTGTTCTATAGTTTCTAGTTGTGATTTGTCGCTGATATAGATATCTTGAGGATGTTTTAAAGGCACTATACTTGCATTTAATATGCTAGAATACATTTTATTAGCTGCAATTATACATGTAGCGTTGTTAATAATATCATTCTCCCAATCCCAATATTTTTTAATAAAAGTTTTATCATAAAAGTCTTGATTAAGAAGATTTCCGTGATTTCTCCAGTGACCTTCAATATATCTATCTTCGCGAGTCCATGAAGACCACACAACGATTATAAGGTCATAATCAGTAAATTTGTATTTGATATCGCACTGTACCATTTTACTAAGAATACCTCTGTTGCCAATACCACACAATCCCCAATTGTAAACAGGAATATCTAAATCTTTTTGAATAATGTTTGCCCAAGTTGGCCATTGGTATTCTGTAAAAGAACAACCAAAACAAAATATTCTTTTATATTTCATAAAACTGTTGTAAAACCTTTCTATAAGATTCTTGAAACCAATTAGTTTGTATAAGGTGCTGATAGTTGTGTTTCAAAACTTTTTTCATATCATTGTATAGACTAATCCAATCATGTGGGGCCATATCCTTTAGTTTTACAAGTATACTACATATTTTTTCCATTCTCAATACAGGATCTTCTATAGAATCATAAGATTCATCCCACCATTTATCAAATGTTTGAAAACCTATTTTATTCAGATATTCAATTGCCCGAGTGTGACAAACTAATATAAACGGATGATGAGCTCGCATAGGTTTGAATATTTTTTCTGAAAAGAAAATAGTTGGCTGCCAATCTTCATATAATGTTTCTGTGATCACACTCACATAAGTTTTAAGATAAATTTCTTTATTAAGATTTTGAGCATGATTTATATTAAAATCAATCATATCATATACCAACGGCAGTTTGTTTTTAATATTAGTAAAATTAGGATTATAAAAAGCAGGGTGTTCGGGCCATAAATTGTTTAATAAAGTTTCTTTATAACAATCCAGTAGTTTATCATGACTAACAATATTGTGTTCGATAAGATTGTAATAATTTAACATAGCAATAAAACTAGATCTGTGTGTTCTTTGCACACGATTTAAACAGTTAAACAAACTGATTTTGTAAGTACTTTTATAATTAATTTGCGTTTGATATGGAACATCGTGCGGATCGTCTCGTAAATCTTCTTTATCCGTCCAATTAAAAAAACCTTTTTGTTGTGTAGCACAAGCAAAAAAAGGCAGACTGATAATTTGTATTTTATTTGTTATACTATTTTTTTTACACCAATTATCGTAATTAGAGTTTTCTATAAGATTAGATGTGCTGAATAAAAAATACTTGGGATCTATATTAAATTTTTCCAAATTTGCATGGATAATTTTAAAAAAATCAACGATTCTAGGATGATGATATTTGGTTTTGATTTCTAAAAGTGGAAAACCTTCCAAACTCTGATCTAAATGTATTAAGACTTTACCTTGTTGAGCGTGTTTAATTACTGGTATAGGAATGTTGTCAAATAAAATTGTATCGGAATCATTCACATTGTGTTTTAAATACCATTTAGGACCTCCTACAGTTCCCAAACAATATATAAATTTTTCATCTTTTTGAATAAAAGAATTGCAAATGTCTTCTGTCACTACATCAGATGCATGTTCTATCCACTTTGGCGAATGTTTAAATTTGTCCTGCAAAATATTGTTTGACATATTGTAATGCCCAATTCTATCATACCCAACATTAATCCTCATAGTTAGATATTCCTTCTGAAATAGTTTTGGACTCTTGTTGTTGAATGTTTACAGTATCTAACCACTTGTTTAGTATAGGGTGAAAAGTTGATTTTAAATCTTTGCCACGTCGCTGATCGTACTGCTGATAGAAACTTTTGAAATCGGCCTGTAGTTTGGCTTTGTCTTCTGTGGTTCTGCGATGTGGTTTGTCCACAGTCTCTATGTAGTCAATCAATCTTTTAACCTGTGCTAGTTCGCCTTCGCCAAACAATGGATTGTTGATGTGTATGGAATACCAAAATTCTAATCTTTTCCTGCAGTAATCCTTGATTTCATCCGGTAGCACCAATGGACTCATAAAGGAAGGCCATCTCAGTATGTTGAGGTCCAACAACGGTCTGTTGTGTCCATGTTTTTTCTTGAGTTCTGCCATGTCATCCATGAACTCCACAATGGAAAACAGGCTGAGTGATGTGATGGTCATCATTATTGTCACTGATCTGAACTTGGCATTCTTGATGAAGTGCACCAGATTGCTTCTCCACTGTGCATAG